>JAAUXT010051437.1_pt1 | contig 46887 bp, 47 predicted proteins | sample 7278171 | NCBI WGS metagenome assembly JAAUXT01 (sample SAMN14350112, study PRJNA611818) | marine sediment metagenome | isolation source: surface marine sediment (1.8m) | place: French Polynesia: Moorea | collected 2018-08
AACTACAACTTCTTGTTCAAGGACCATTTTTCCCCAAGGCGGGCCCACCCCCCCCCCCCCCCAAGACCCGTTTTCGAAATTTATTATTATTATTTTTTTTAAATGATCAGTGATGGTCACTGACCATTTATGAACAACGAACGTTTGTGTGACCACACGCTTTTTATGCGTAGCATTCTTGTTCAGCATTCCTTCGAGAGTACAGTGCGGGACCTGGTGAAAGACCTCAGAGAAAAGCTCGTGGTCGAAGCGGCCAGTTCGGTCTCCGGATGCACCTCTGTGCCCCAGCTGTTCCTGAAGCAGTTGAAGAAACAGGCGGCTCGCCTCAGACGCTGAACTTGTCACAAATGGACTTTGAACTTTCGTGGCAGAATCCAACTGTAATTGGTTCGGAACATGGACGACACTGTGTGCACACGACAACCTTACGAAAAGCGTCGTTGTGTTGTGTGGGGGTCCCACCCCCATTGACTCCCACAGGGTGACCTCAAGGTTGATAACCGTGGAACCCGCGTGGGTACGACTCTGAAAAAGTGAACAGCAGGGCAGTTAGACGTGCCCTGAGGACCAAGGTGTCAGTCAGCATAACTGCGGAGTAGGCAGGTGTCGGAACTGCAGATGTTCTTGTTTGAGGAAAAACACGAATCATGTGTTGGTGGACGCGTTAAAACGGACAAAGTGCAGAAGAACCAGGGAAAGGAGATCTCACCACCGAACCAGTCTGTGAACACTTATACCTTTGGCAGATACGAGGTGAAAAAGTGCACAGAAGCCAGTGTTTTGTGTCGTAGACGGAACAGAACACACTGCCTATCCTGCGCATGTGGTGTGTTTGGTTTTTGACATTTGCCTCACAAGACACAAAGCGTTGGTGTTGCATTGATGTTCCCTTGTGCTGCAACGAAAGCAGCCTGGACATTGGATCACTGCGGATTTCTGTGGCTTCCTGCGAGTAAAGGCCCCTTGTCGTTTGCGACAACAAATGGTTTGACCTGCAGTGGTTTCATCCACTTTAATTGTTCCACTGCAGCAGCGTTCTGCGTCTTGACTCGACTGACCTCGGCTCAGTTCTGCTCTTAGTTGGCGTTTTGTTCCTCTGTGTGTATGTGTGTGTGTGTGTGTGTGTGTGTGTGTGTGTGTGTGTGTGTGTGTGCGCGCGCGTCCGAAGTTGCTTGTTTGTTTGATGCAATAAAAGTTGGTGTTGACCTTTCAAAATGTACTTTTGTCGTGAGGCTTATTCGCGGAGAAACGTGCAGACACAACCGGGTGAAAACCTCAACATTTTCGCGCTTTGGTTCTGTTTTGCGACCTGTGGTTTTGTACGGTGCCCCCGGGAGTCTCGACACACTTCGACACACGTCGGTTGTTCTTTCTTTTCCTTGAGCTCGGGACAGGCCACGAGTCACTGGGGGACAGAATCGCAGTCAATTTCTACGAGTTTTCGGCACAGAAGCGCGAAGCAACAACGGGGGGAATAATCTGGTGGTGAAATCGTCCTTTTTTTCCAAAAAGTTGGATTGCAGAAACTTCGAGTATGAAAGGGACCTGTCCTTCGCTGCAAGAATATCGTTGCAGTGAAATTTTTGTTGATTTTTGCATTTCGATTTTGTCGTGTTTCGAATTTTTTGTTGTCTCATGTGCCAAATCGTAGACTGTCGTAGACATTTGTTTGCGGGACGCGTCGCAGATAACCGCTCAAAGTTAACGCTTTCGTCGCGCGAGGCAGGAGCAGATCCGAAGGGCCTGAGGCCCCACCAACACATACACAAGCACCTGTCCTCCTTTTTCTGATGGAATCATTCACGGAGGCAGGGTCAAGCCCAAATTTTTGCCTGTCACCACCGCACGAAAGAGAAACACATGCAGTCGACTGAAAACGCGCTTGAATATTTTTTTCAAATGTGTGCGGTGTGACGCCCCCTGGTCTGGGATCCGCCCTGGGGCCTCAGGTTGGTTTGGATTCCTGTTTGGGTTCCTACCAGGACCCGCTCCTGCCGCGCCCGCCCGCGCAGCATCCATTGATCACGCAGTGTGGTGGATCTAGACCTACTGACAGGCTGGGTCTGTGTTTGTGTGAAAAGCAATTTGGTTCAGGCAAACTAATTGGAATTGGGAGACAGTAAACTGACAGACTGTAGGATAACAGGATAACTGAGATGCCACAGCCATGCGAAATAAAAGAAGGCAGAGCTTTGGTGTTGCATGCGAAACCACAACATCTCGGTTTTTTTTTTTGGTGGGGGGGTTCCACGTTTGATTGCACGAACCGTTGCGCGTTGGACCTGACGCAGAACGCACAGGTCGCACGCAGGCGCCTGTCAGTCAAACAATTTACGCAAATTTCACTTGGGGGCCAGGCTTGTGGTCAGGCGCGATTCAGCAACCATGGCAACCATGGCAACATCACCAAGTCAAAAGAAACGATGATGGGGGAGGACAAAGATCCACACAGAGTTTGAAAGGGATGGTCTCCGGCACTCCACAACAAAGGGGAGTCCCACTGCGGAGCTTTCACCATGTCAAGGTGGTGGGTGTCAGACGGATCTGGGTCCCTCGGACCCGGATCTCAAAAATATTCAAAAGTCTTGGTGAAACACCGTCAGGCACAACGTGTTTTTGCATCGCTTGTTGACAAAAGTTTGGATTGAATCAGGGTCGAGGACCCTCCACCATTTCAGGTTCTGTGTGTGGTACAGGTGTGCAGTGGGTCTCTTTTCTACGCTTTCTGAGGAGTCTTACGCTTGGGTGTTGGATGAGATTAGTTTGGCCACGTTGTTGGCGTGGGAAAATAGATATATCTACCTCCGAGTCAAAGTGCCCCTCGCTGTCTGGGCCAAAACAGCACACCATTCAGGTCCAAACATTAGTTCAAGACCAGGTCTAAAATTAGTTCAAGACAACGTGAAGAGACACTGCAGCTGAAGTATTGTGAACATTTCGTTCCATGACAGACCAACAGTGCACATAGCAGTGGTGATATGTGGAGGTCGGCAGAGGGTGGAAGAATTGACAGTCATGGTGAAATCTGCCCTCATTTTTACAAAGGCCAAGCTCCTTTTTCACATTTTCACTGATGGGGAGGACATGGAGAAATTCACTTCAGAGGTGAAACTTGATCTGAAATTATTTCACTGTGTCAAAGTTCTTGATGCAACGAGGGAAGATTACATTGTGAGTAAATTTTGTGTGTGCTTCACATTTTCAGGTGAAGCATTGGCCGGCATTTCACAGTGGCAGGGCCAAGTGTGAAATGAACCCCATTCAGCAACCACTGGGAGACTTGACTCTGGACAAACGCTGTTCATCACAGAGACTGTATTTGCCTGTGAGTGTTCAACAGCAAGAGTCATGTGTGGTCTTTGAAAGAAGTGATTTGTAGACACATAGCCAAAGGCAGAAAATAAAGGACACGTATTTCCTTGTTTTTTAGGATATTCTGATTGAACAAGGACCCCTTTTGTATGTGGACACAGACATGATATTTTTACGCCCAGTTGAGGAGCTTTGGAAAGTTTTGAGCTCATTCAAAAAGAAGCAGTTTGCTGCTCTGGCTCTGGAGGATGAGGAGCATTTCCCCCCGGGAGGCTGGTACAAGGAGCACTCCAGGTGCCCTTATTATGGGAACCGCGGTGAGCATGCTGACGTGTGTGTGCGTGTGTGAGAGAGAGAGAGAGAGAAAGAGATAGAGAGAGAGAGAGAGTTCAGGGGAAAACCATACACACAGGTATACTTGGAGATATTAATGCAGAGCAAGTGTACAAAGCCTTGTGATGTCACATCTTTTCACTGGCATAAATGTGTGTTTCATTTGTGTTCCCCAACAGCAGTGGCATCCAATTGCAGGCTTGAATGCTGGTGTGATGTTGATGAATTTAACAAGAATGAGACAAGTTGATTGGATGCGTGACATTGCTGCATTGTACAAAGAACACCACAAGCGTCTCTCACTTGGAGATCAGGATCTCATCAACGTGTACTTCCATTACTATCCAAGCAAGTCCTTTTCTAGTTATATTTTCACTCAATGGTTGGTCTTGTGGAACCTTCAAGGTGGTAAAATGTTGCTTTTCTTTGCTGTTTGGTTTGCAGGCCGGGTGGTCGTCTTGCCCTGTGAGTGGAATGCTCGCTCGGACCACTGTGCTTATGGCCCTTACTGCAAATCAGCTGATGCCAATGGAGCCTCCCTCATCCATGGCCACAGAAGGGTTTTCCACAGTGGTTTGGTGCCAATATTTCAGGAATTTTACTCTGCATTCAGAGATGTGAGTGTGTTCTTCTATTGAAATTGATGTGTTGTGATTTCAAGGGAACAGGTTCCGCCAGTTTGTCAAGTGCACCAGTCTGATCAGTGTGTGTTGTTTGTTTCAGCATCCTGTAGATGCTTCTCTGGAAGACTTGTTAAAAAGTGCAGAGGAGAGACTGAAAAAGGGTGAGGGATCCCAGTGTGACAGCATGCCTCACTTTTTCATCAAACGGTTGAGGCAAAAGGTGGAATCAGCAACACCCTGACAAATCATGCTTGTGGTCCGAGTCCTTTTTGGACTTGTGCAGAACTGACAAAGAGGAGGAATGAAGACATTGCAACAAAGCACCTTTGTTTTCTCTTTCATTTTACACAAAATGTTCTTTTGTTGGTGAAAAAAATTGCGACAAAAGGTGTTCTTTTTTCGATGCATTTAGCATTTGACCCTGGTTTGTTGGAGCTTTGAAGGGTCTCTTTCCCTTCATGTGTGAAAAGGCCATGAAATGAAGTGGAGAAAACACAGAGAAAAGAGTTTTGATCAGAAAAAAATCACCACTGGGAAGAGGTCAGCACAAGAAAATTGCACCTACAGAAATGCAAAAATGTGGGTCGGTCAAGTAATTTTCAGTTTGTGTTTGTGAAGAGATGGTGGAAAATTTGGAGTCATAACAGTGCGCTGGAAGAAAATTGTGTGGAATGGCAAGCACCACATGGCCCCGTAAGGTGTGTGTTTGGGTAGGTTAGAGCCAGGGCTCAGTCACTGGGCGTTTGCCAAGGCGTTGACACGTGACAACTGAATGTTCACCCCTGAGAAAGAATGTTTCGACGGTGATGAGGCAGCTTCTCTTCACACACACACACGTTAACACGCACGTGGGCACGCAGACATACTATACATACGTGCGCACACTGCCACTGCCCACCCACACCACGTGCACAACACACGAAAACGCATCCAGAGAGGGAGAGACAGGCAGCAGACAGAGAGAGAGAGAGAGAGAGAGAGAGAGAGAAGAGAGAGACACACACACAGAGTGAGTGTGTGTGTGTGAGTGAGTGAGTGAGTGAGTGAGTGAGTGAGTGAGTGAGTCACGACAACAATTGTCATCTGTGAGTTGGACTCACTTCGGAGCAGGCAACAACTGAGCTTCTGGTGGTGAGAGTCGCACTTTAGTATTGGTGGTGGCGTGAAATTGGGATGGACTTTTGACTTTCAGACAAACATGCCTGAAACTTTACTGCTCTTCCATGTCAGACTCGTTGTGCTTTCTTGACAGGCCCATTCTGCACTTGGGGTTTACAACTTGCAATGGTGGCAGGTTTGTTGAGGAGGCCACAGTGATGATGAAATCTGCTCTTCTCTTCACAAAGACCAAACTTCACTTTCACATATTCACTGACAATGTTGAATGGGACACATTCAGTTCAGAGGTTTGCAATTTAGAGCAACAATTACACTTTCTGTGGAATATTTTGGTGATTTTTTGGGGGATTTTAAGCTCTTCAGTTTCAGTCTTGGCCAGCATTTGTTTCTGGGAGAGCTCAGTTCACACGTTATCCTATTGATCTTCCGCTGGGAGACTTTATCAAAACAAATCCATGTTCATCACAGAGAATCTACTTTCCAGTAAGTTTTGTTTTTCTCTGAATTTATGTTGTGTGTCTCAATGTTTTTGTTTGGAACATGGTTTCTCAGTTTCAAATGCTGTGTTGCGATTTGCTGAGGACACACAACTATGACTTCAATTTGACCCTCCAAAAACCAAAATATTCTCCAGAACAAAACTGTAATGATGTATTTTGCAGCTTTTCCTGAAACATTTGGATGCAGTTTTGTACATAGACACTGATATCATATTTTTTCGTCCAGTGGAGGACTTGTGGAACTTCTTTGCTCAGTTCAATTCGTCACAAATCTCAGCCACAACACAAGAGCAAGAGGAAGGGGACAAGTACAAATATTACCCAACGCGTGCAAGGCAGCCTTTTTATGGCGAAAGAGGTGAATGAGGACAATGTCCCTGGCTGTCGTTTGTCTTTTTCTGAAGTTCAGAGGTTGCTTGTTGCTCTGCGCAATTCTCTTGTCGTTTTGTTGGCAGACCAAGTTCTGCACACTGCACGAAACCCAACCATTAACGCTTGTGTTTTCCGAGATGTGGTTCCCAGGACATTTTCCCCTGTGTGTGTTGGATTGGAGAAGGAACTCTGGACAATCAAAGACGTTTACTTCTCGCAAGTGAGCTCATTTGTTGCCGTGTGTGCAGGTCTCAATGCTGCTGTCATACTGATGAATCTGACTCGAATGAGGGAAGTGTCCTGTGTCAACCAGATGTCTAATTTGTTTGAGAAGTACAAAAGACAAATTCACAAAGGAGATCAGGACTTGATCAATTTGTTCTTCCACTTCCACCCAGGTATGTCCATACTTCTTTCCTGGAATCAAAAAGAACAGTAAACTTCAGACAATGAAAAAGATCTCTGCCACAATATTTTTCGCTTCATTGAAATCTCATTTTGAGTTGATGAAAACTGTGTAAACAGAGCTGTCTGTGTCAAGGTGAGATCTTTGTCAGTGTTGCCTTTCTCTCCAAAATAGAGAAGGTTTTCCTCCTGTCGTGTGAGTGGAACTTTCGCCTGGACCACTGCTACAGAACCCTGAACTGTGAATCAGCCAACAGCTATGGGGCTTCAGTCCTTCATGGGGCAGATAATGCATTTCATAGTGGGAAATATCCACCATTGGAGAAAATTTATGAAGTATTTCTGATTGTAAGTATTGATGTTTACTTCTTGTCTGCTGTTGTTTTAGTGGCCTGCAGTACAAAGCCAGAAAAAGGCTTGCTTTTGAAAGCGCAAATGCGAGTTTGCAACAACATAACAAAAGCGCCACTTTGATTGCACTTCTTGCACCGTCAATGACACCCCTTGTACAAGACAACTGGCATGAAGCACTGCCAATTCACAACAAAAGAAAACAACAAAGCGCAACCACTGTGATACAGGCCTGGGCCTTGTTGCTTTTCAGCACTCTTTTAGCAGCCCAGTGAAGGAGTTGTTGAGGAACCTCAGGGAAAAACTTGTGACTGAGTCTGGGGCCAGAGATGGAATTTCTCAATGTACCACTGCACCTCAGCTTTTCCTGAAGCAATTGAAGAAACAGGCAGCTCGCCTCAGACGCTGAACTTACTGCAGATGGATGTCAATGTGAAACTGTCTTTTGAATTTCTTCAAACCAGTTACTCTGCGCGAACATGCAGAGAGGAAAAAAACATTTGGAATTGGACGGTGCTGTGCAGCTTTCTTTTTTGCTCAAAATCCCATTTTGTTGCAAAATACAAAAAGGAAACAAAAATAGTGCCTGGCCTTTTTCACTGTTCCTTCGAACAAGCGGAAACTCCTACTTCTTGCCGACAAGACAACCAGGCTCCTTGGCTTCTGTACACACACACCCATCGTTGGCATGCATGCAGTTGTGGGGCTCAACCAGACACCAATAAAGTGGGTCTGTGTGAACACAGGCCTCGGAAGCCTGTTGTGTTCCTCCAACCAATCTTCACTGTGAAGAGATCAACACAAGGAGATTACAAGTGTAGAAATGTGTTTCAAGTCATTTTCAGTGTGAAGAGAATGTGGACCGCTTGGGCATCAAGACAGTGAGCAGGAAGACACATTGTGTGGAATGGCAAGAATTGGGAGTTTGGTGCAACCACATGCAACCCAAACAGGACAAGAGGCTTTCTTTCCAGTCAACAAGGCTGGTCGTTGTAGTGTCCACAGTCAAGTTGAAAGAGAAACTCACAACATAGGCAAAACATCTGCCAGTGTGACTTCGTGCGGAAGAATTTGTGGTATTTTTTGTCTGCTTTGGTGGTGAGAAATAGTGTGCTTCGGTGTTGGTGGCGGCGTCGTGTAACTGGGATGGGTCATTCAATCTGTCAGTGAAACAGAACCGACTCTCTTCTGCCTGTCAGTCCAGCAGTGCACATTGACATTTTCTTTGACAGGCCCATTCTGCATTTGGCACTTGCAGTTTGCAATGGTGGCAGATATGTTGAGGAGGCCACAGTGATGATGAAATCTGCTCTTCTCTTCACAAAGGCAAAACTTCACTTTCACATATTTACTGACAATGTTGAGTGGAATATGTTCAGTTCAGAGGTAGGTTGGATCTGTCCACAAACTCCATATAAAATTTGAGTTCCCTTTGTAATTTTGAAAACCAGTCTTCAACAGAAAAAAGTTTCTTCAGTTTCAGTCTTGGCCAGCTTTTGTGTCAGCAAGAGCTTCCTTCACAAAAAATGCCATTGATCAACTGCATGGAGATATTGAGATGGTGAAGCCCTGTTCATCTCAAAGGCTCTACCTTCCAGTAAGTGTGGCAGGGGAGGCTGAGTCTGGTGGTTTGGAACCTGGGCGCCAGGGGGTGATCAAAAACTTTACGGACAGGGTTGACCGTGTTGGTGTGATTGATCTCGTCCACCTGTTCATGGCTTTCAGGACCTTCTACCAAATCAAGAAGCGTTATTGTATGTCGACACTGACGTCATCGTGATCCAGCCTGTGGAAGATCTGTGGAAAGTGTTGAGCTCCTTCAGTGCTGAGCAGTTTGCTGCTCTGGCAAGAGAGAATGAAGAGGATTCCCCAGATGGGTGGTACAAATATCACTCCAGGTCACCTTTTTATGGGACTACTGGTGAGCACCTTGTAGCTGTGTTATGATTGTTGCAATTTCCAGTAATTTTTACCAACACATTGGGATTAGCAGACAAACTTTGCATCAATTGAGGGTTCCAATCTGAAGAGTATGTTGACACAAGCAAAGACTTCATCACTTTTTGACAGGCTTGAATGCTGGTGTCATGTTGATGAATTTGACACGAATGAGACAAGTTGGTTGGGTGGAGAAGACTTCCAAGTTGTTCAAAGAGAATCACAAACGCCTTACCTGGGGAGATCAGGATCTCATCAACCTTTTCTTCCATCATAATCCAAGCAAGTATCTTCTCAGAGTCCCGACATTTGTTTCAAAAAGGGCGGGTTTTTTGGTCTGCTTGTGACTTGAACCTGTGCTGAGTTCTTTTCTGCTGTTTGGTGTGCAGGTGGTGTGTTCGTTTTGCCCTGTTCGTGGAACGTGCGCTCGGACCACTGCGCCGAGGGAGCCTTCTGTGAATCCGCTTTCTCCGAGGGAGCTTCCATCATTCATGGCAACAGAATAGTCTTCCACACTGAAGTACAACCAGCATTCAAACAATTTTATTCTGCATATAAGGATGTAAGTTGTTTGGCAGCAGATTTTAAGAAGTGGTTTTGGTTGTGATGAAGTGTATACAGTATTGCTTCCTGACAGGTTGGTCCCTGACGTGATGCAAGGGTTGATGTCTCTCATGTCTGTTTCAGCATGATGTCACTGCTTCACCCAAAGACCTGTTGAGAACTGCACAGGAGAGGCTGAAAAGTGTCATGACAGGATCATCCTCCAAGTGCAACAACGTGCTCTATCTTTTCTTGAAACAGTTGAAACATCAAGTGCGAAAACTGAAAGCAAAATCCACATAGTAGCTCACTGTGAGGTGATTTGATCGCAGTGACTTTTGATCACAATGAGATTCTTCAAATTGCTGAAAGGGAGAATGATTTGTGTATCTTTTGTTGAATCTCAAACGTGTGACCAACCCTGAAGAGACGGAAAAGTTTGCAAACAACTTATGTTGGAGAAACACGACTTCCGCAAGATACTTTGTTCTCCAGCTTTGGTGCTTTGTTCAGTGAGGAAGCAAGTGAAGCAACAGGCTGACTGGTGTTCCAGGTTGTATGTCAGTGTCTTTGTGTCTTCAGTTGTTCCCAAGTTGCAAGCAAATGGGCAAGTAACTAGTCGTTGGTGGCTGGATTTCGGGTGTTGATCGCTGAAGGTCATGGTACCAAATTTTTATGCGATTCCCTTTTCACCTTTGTGAATAAATACAGACTGCAGAAGAAGGTCTCACTAAACTGGGGCGTAAACTCAAACCTTTGTGAAAAGCAAAACAGGCAGCGCCTGCGGTGCCCTGCGATGAGATGAACAAGTTGGGGCGTGGGGTGAGGGGCGGCCAGGCTCCATGGACCCTGGATCCGGCAGGGAAAAAATGTGTGAAATCTTCGCAAGTTGACGATGAGACAGGATCACAACTCACGGTGCATCTCCGGTGAATATTCCACGCTGCGGGTGCATCCCGCAGCAGTTTGTGCATCGCCCACCAGCCTCTCACATCCAGCAACACGGTGAGCACTTCTGTGACAACAAACCAACTGGATGTAGTTTGTGATGGTTGTGCTTTGGTGGTGATGGTTGTGCTGTGGTGTTGGTGACAACAACCTGTTTGTGTGTCTGCTGTAGCTTGGTCCAGTGCAGTGATGTGTACATTTCCATTTCACCCACAGACCAGTGGTGCACTTAGCAGCAGTGATGTGCAGAGGAAAGAAGAGAGAAAAGTTCAAGAGAGTGGAGGAGTTGATAGTTATGGTTAAATCTGCCCTCATTTTTACAAAGGCCAGACTCAAATTTCACATTTTTACTGATGCCAGAGATGTGGATGAATTCGGCATGGAGGTTTGATGATGTTACTTGTGTTGTTCATTTTGTTACTCCTGTGTGCTTTGGAGACATGAATTCCCCTCTCGCTTGGGCAAACCTGTTGTCACTTTCCAGGTCACATCTTGGAAAGCCTTTCTTGATGGCAGACTGGAATATTTATTTTACCCAATTCAACAAGCACTTGGAGATCTTGAATCTCGAAAACCTTGTTCATCCCAAAGGTTGTATTTGCCTGTGAGTATGTCTTGGTGTCTCGTTTTTGGGGGACAGGTTTCCCAACAAACCTCGGTGTCTTTGCAGTGACCTTTCCTCCAGTTTTGAGGGTGGCACTCAAGTCAGACTTCTGTTTTCTAAAACTTCACAGGCATACCTCTTGCCTTTCAGGATATTCTCCCCAAACTGGAAGCCGTGTTGTATGTAGACACTGATGTGCTGTTCATGCAGCCTGTTGAGAATCTTTGGAAGGTTCTCAGTTCTTTCAACACTCAGCAATTTGCTGCTTTGTCCAGAGAAGAGGAACCACATGTAAAAGGCACTTGGTACAAGATGCACTCAAGGACACCTTTCTTTTTGCCAACTGGTGAGTCCTGCTCATGATGTATTCAGCTTTTCAGAACACCACCAATTTCTCATTTTGGTTTGGCTCAACATTTGTGGGTATGAGAAAGAAACAAGTTGTGCCTCTTGAAAAGAAAAAGACACTTTGTTATAGGTTTGAATGCTGGTGTTACATTGATGAATTTGACAAAGATGAGAGATGTTGACTGGGTGGAGAAGATTGCACATTTTTACAAAGAATACAAGAATCGCATCATGTGGGGAGACCAGGATCTTATCAACATTTACTTCCATTTCCACCCAGGTAAGTCTGTACAAAGTTCACCTCTCAACAACCAGTCACAAATGTTTATTTTGTGGTTGAAAGAGAGTCCACAACTGGTTTCATTGTTGATTCGCAGGAAGTGTATATGTCTTGCCCTGTGAGTGGAATGTGAGGTCAGACCACTGTGCTGAAGTGGATGGTCTTTGTGAATCAGCCAAGACGAACGGAGCTTCCCTGGTGCACGGCAGCCGACAGATTTTTCACAACACTATGCAACGGGAGTTCAAGGCGCTTTACTCTGTATTGAGGGATGTGAGTCAATCAAGCAAAATTATCTACGCAACCCAAAACAATCAGGGACGGATCCAGGGGAGCCATTGGGCCTCTCCACAATATACCATCCTGATTGTGCACGGCAGGCACAAAAAATCTTCCGTTGTTGAACTTCAAAGTTGAAATTGGGCCTCTCCATGGGGAGGGGATCGAGCCCTCACCCCTGACCTGGTCTCAGTGTCTTTGCGTCTGCGGGTGTATTTGACGTGTGTTTGTGTCCGTTTCAGCATCCTATTGGGGCTCCTGTGAAGGACATGTTGAAAACAGCAGAGGAAAGGCTGACGTTCAAGTCTAAATGTGAAAACGTGCTTCTGTTCTCTCTTCAACAAGCAGTGGAGAAAGCGAGTGCAGGAACTCTCTACAGCCCGTGAAATGACGGACTCATAGTTTCTGTGCAACATGATGTCCCAGTGAACAGACAGTCGGAACGTTGAACCTTCTGAAAACGACTTTGCAGACTGAGGAAATGTCCAGACACATCCAAAAAGTGCGAATCACAAGCGTTGTCATGGATACATCCACACTGCAGGACGGAACGATGGACCGAGACGCACTTTTGTCGGGTGGTTGAATGTGTTTTCCTGCTGTCTTCAGTCAGTGTTGTTCTGGAAACAGAGACAAAGGCAAAGGGGCCAACAAGGAGGTTTGCCATGGTTCAGCCACTGCCACAAAGAATCTAGTCAAGGGAAAGAAGAGCACAGAAAAGGAAGTTTGTGTTTGTCGCCACAGGAACAGACGACAATTTCAATGAAAAGTGTTGGGAGCATTATTTCGCAGAATCGTCACAACTGAAATGACACACACACACACACACACACACACACACACACACAAGCACACACATACAATCACACACGCACACACGCAAACAACCAAACACACACAACTCATTTTCTCTGTGATTGTGCATTGTTTTGAAAATAAAAAGAGAAATTCTTGGACCCACATTGAAACAAGGAACCAAACTGTCTGTCTGTGTGTGAAACCAACTCTATCAAGTACGGACTGTGTTTTCCTGCACGATGCCAAAGCAAAAATATCCTGATGCAAAAAAGAGGTCATTGTAGAGGTGAGAGGTGAAACAAAGGTTTGGCGGGGAGGGAGAGTTCAAGCGTCTAAAAAGTGTAAGCCGTGTATAGCCGCGCGCGCATTGACATTGATCTCTGGTTTTGGGTGGGGTGGCGTTTCGCAGAGGTTTGAATATCACACAAACTGGGTCCAGCCTGAAGATCCATACGCGCGTGAAAATTGCGTTTAAGAACGGCCCATCTCTTGTTTGTGTTTCCATGGACAATTTTCAGCTTCTTTTTAATTGGACAGACGCGGGAAGAAGTCCAAGGATTCAGCTTCTGAGCATGCAGAAGATTCCGCTCAGGCTGGGGCGGTCGAGGACTCCGCTCCTGGGACGGACAGCGCTGCAACTCGCACAAAAACTGACACGGAAACCAAACAGGACAAAACGACCAAGAAAAAGAAGTAAGTTGTTGCACGGCACCCACCTGTGTAACACGTACATTTCAACCCCAAAATGCACCCAAAGAAGGTATGCGTCTTGCACATCACATGGGATTTCCATTGGTTCAATGGAACTTCCCTTGTTATCAGAAGATCGGGTGTCAAAAATCGGGGGGGGGACACCTTTGCTTTGGTCCGAGACGAATCAAGAGACGTTGGCGCTGTCAGACTTTAGTTCGGCGAGGGCGTGTCTGACTCTCATTGAGAGAAGGAACGTGCACCCTCTGGTGGTCATGTTGTATGCACTGATGACGTCACTTCCTTTCCACAGGAAGGTGATCCACCTGGCGGTGGTGGCGTGTCTGGACCGAGTCGAGGAGACGCTCGTCATGCTCAAGTCTGCCGTCATCATGGCCAGATCGAGGCTTCGCTTCCACATCTTCGCTGACGACGCCAACAGACCCAAGTTTACGACGCAGGTACGGACGTCGTTCACTGTCATTGGAACAAACTGATCACATCCAGAGAGGCTCGGTGACATTCCATGGAATATCTGCGCCTCTTACCCACTTTCACTGCCACCTCCAGGTCCCTCCACATCAGCACGAACCCACCTCCCGTAGTCCTGGAATTACCTCTCTGTTTGCGCGTTGATTTGTGTTCTCTATTTTCGCCCGTCGCGTGCTTCAGCTGCGCGCGTGGCCGGCGGTGAAAGAAGAGCGGGTCAGCTTCCGGGTGTACCCGATCCAGCTTCCGGCGGAGGGTCAGGACCGCTGGAGGACGCTGTGGAGACCGTGCGCCTCGCAGAGACTCTTCCTCCCGGTGAGTGCAGCCCGGTTCACTCCCACGATATGGGGGACCCACACTCTTCCCTGTCTCTCTCTCTCTCTCTCACACACACACACACATACACACACACACACACAGACGAACACACACACAGATGAACACACGCAGAGACGAACACACACACGCACAGACGAACACACACACGCACACAAACCCCCACAAAGTCCCTTCACAACCCTCCCAATTTTGTCACTTTTCACGCACAAAATGTTTTGGAGTTGAAGTCACAGCCTCTTGACCTCTCCAATTTTGCCATGCCCCCCCCCGAAGAAACCTTGATCACTTGAGGCTCATATTGGTAAGTTGGTGAATTGTACACGCGCCAAACACATCAAGCCTTCTTTGTAATGCGTCTCTTTCATCGCGCCTGCGCAGAACGTGTTGAAGAAGCAGGACGCGCTGCTGTACGTCGACACGGACGTGCTCTTCCTGCGGCCGCTTGAAGACATCTGGCGCTTCTTCAGCAAGTTCAACGCGACGCAGCTAGCGGGCCTCTCACCCGAACACGAGGAGGGATACCGGGGCGGCTGGTACAACCGCTTCGCCAGACACCCGTACTACGGCAAAATGGGTGCGTGACGCAACGACACATGCGCATGCACGTACGCACGCACACACTCACGTTGTCTCTGTTTGTCTGTCTGTCTGTCTGTCTGTCTGTCTGTCTGTCCCTCCCCCTCTCTCTCTCTCTCTCTCTCTCTCTCTCTTTCACACACACACACACACACACACACACAAACACACACACCAGACACGGGCCCTTCACCAGAACCAGACCTCCTTGACGCTGGCTGATTCCAGGGCTCAACTCGGGTGTGATGCTGATGAACCTGACCCGCATGAGGGACGTGAACTGGGTCGATCAGATGCTCGACTACTACGCCACCTACCGGTACAACATCACGTGGGGTGACCAGTGTCTCATCAACATCTTCTTCCACTTCTATCCCGGTGAGCTGCTCAGGTCTCTATTGACGAGGTGGATCCAGGATATGCGACCCCTTTGGAGGAGCTGACCCCAACTTCGAATTACTTTTACTTGAGAAAACAAAAACCATTTTGTGTCTGCGCATCCAAATCACGAGGAAACCCGTCTTCTGCAGGGGAGGCCCTGGCCTAGAAGGTGTCACCTCCCTGAATCCGCCCCAAACTTGTTCTTGCGCATCGACCGTGTGTTGGTCCCCAGTCGCACAAAGCAAGAGCCTGCGAACCACGTGCAAAGTCCTGACGTGCTGTGCCCAGATGGGAGGGTCGGTGTGTGCGTGAAGTAAGTGTTGACTGCTGACACGCCAGTTCAAAAGACAGAAACGAACTGACTTGTCTCTCTGCTTCTCCACCAGAGGGAGTGTTTCTGTACGACTGCGAGTGGAACACGCGTCCTGACCACTGCATGTACGGTCTGCACTGCGCGTCCGCGGACAGTAACGGCGCGTCCATCGTGCATGGCAACCGCGAGGTCTTCCACAACGAAAAGCAGCCCGCCTTCAAGGCGCTCTACGAGGCCTTCAGAGAGGTCAGGGTCGCGCTTCCTGTTTGTTCTGACATCTACACACACACACACACACACACACACACACACACACACACACACATGTCCACAGTGTGAAGTGTGGAGTGCGTCGTGAGATGTTTTGTTTTTTCTGATGCTTTTCTCAGAAAAAGGTGAATGCCTGAGTCTAGCTGAATCTTCGCTCAAGTCTTCATGTTTTGACGCACTCAGCACTTGCATTGAGCGCAATGGGAGGACACTGCATCGGTGCAATACTATTTCTCGTTTTGCACCCAGGCTGCTGTCACTGAAATCGAACTTGACCGCTTCCTGTTGTCCGCAGCACCCGTTTGAGGGCGCGCTGGAGGATTTGCTGGGCGCCGTGCGGAGGAATCTGTCCGAGAAGACGATCGCGACGCTGCCGTGCGGGACCGTCTCACACATCTTCACCAAACAGCTGCAGCGCACCGTGGAGAGACGCGCCAAGGCCACGAAGTAGAGCGGGCGGAGGGAGCGCCTCCGGCACACACTGCGTGGGCGCGTCCGTTTCGTGTCCCGACGCCTGTGCGCCGCCCGCAGTGCAGAACGCGGTTCCACCGTCCGTTGTTTACGTGCATTCCACTGGTATTACTTGAAATGTCTGATTGAAAGGGGTTTTCTCGCAAAGTCGCATATTTATTTCTCTGTATTTGAAACACCCTTACGGGGTGCGTTTGTTTCGTTTGTCAAGTTCAGACGATGCGATGCTGTTTGTTTCGCGTCCGGAATTTTATCTCGTGCTTTGGTCTAGTCTTCTGTTTTCTCTGTGATCTGTAGTTCATTCTCTTCGTTTTCACTCTGTGTTGCTTGACACCATTTTCACACTGAATGCGTCGAGCGTTGCGTTCTGTGACTCAACGGGCGCTGCGTTCAGTATGGAAAGGGTCGTGTGTTGCTTGACACATGTCGGTTGGAGGGATCGACTGGCTGGTGCCGAACTGAACAACTTTCCCAAAGATGCCAGGATATTGCGTCGCATCCCTTGTCTCAGGTTTTTTGCCTGCGCAGTGGTGGTGTATTCAGAAGTATGTCTGTCTGGAGGATACTTGTGCGCCATTGAATCTACGCTCAATACTGGTTCAGAAATGGTGCGCGTTCTTTCTCTTGCCTCGCGTGTGCTCCTCCTGTCGTGCATGATTCGTCTCTCTGTGTCCTGGGAGCAGGTCCCACGCTCCAGCCGCTGCAGGAACGGCCGAGTAGGCGCGAGCAGCGCTGAGCGTGATTACGAACGCGCCCATCAAAAGGATTGGTGTGGCTCGAAAATTCCAACAAGTGACGCGGTTTTGGCGTTACTTGTGCTCAGCGCTCGTTTTGTGATGACATGCCTTCAGCGTTTCCACAGACAACGATTGTGATGTTTGAACAACGAAACGGTGTCTTTCCATGGTAACACTACGTAGCAACGAACATAGTCCCGTGCAATGTTGTAGCTTTGCAACTGTGTTTCTTTACAAAACACAGACCCCGCCCAGTCCTTGCTGTAGTTTGCTGTGCCGCATGCTGTTCGCTATAGTGGAGTCGCGAAGCACAAACTTGTAAGCTGTGCGTGCGTGTGTGTGTATGTGTGTGAACACTGAGAGGAATTATGTTTTGAAGCGTAGTTTGAGGTGTGTCTCTGCAGCTGTCTCGTATTTCGGTGCATCCAGGATCTGACCAGGGAGGCCCAAACCACTGAGGGACCCGACTTCGTCTTTGAGAAATGGCCCACCAAATTTTTGAGGGGAAGGGAAATCGGTCCTTGTTGTCACCATGTGGACTTTGCGCCTTCCTGATGCTGCCTTTGACGAAGCTCCATCGGAGCAAGTCCATTCAATCCAGAACAGTCTTTTGCGCAAAATTCTTACATTTGTTGCTTTGAAGTTCAAAAGCTGGGCTCCTTTTTGCTCCCCCCCCCCCCTTCGTCCACTCCGAACAACGAGTCTCATGAACAACGCATTTCTTTGGCCCAAATGCTCAGAACCCATGCACGTGTGGTTGCGTTCGATTTTACCTGCTTCTGATCCGCGCACAGCGTGCATCGTGTGGTCGTCTCAATGCTCAAGTTACACACGTGAACATCTTTGTTTTGTGAAATTCTTGTTTGGCGTTGTGGGAACTGCTCCAATTCAACGAATGAGAAGCAAACATGTTGGTAGAAACGTGGTTCTGTTCATATTCAATTCGACCGTCAACTGGTGGCTCAACCTGTCAACTGAACGCCAATGGCGGTGCTAGCGGCAGATAAACCGCCATTTGGTGGTCGAATCGCGATGCACTGACCAAATTTGCGTGTCAATTCTCTGGACAAAGAGTGAAATAAACGGATGCTTCGTGCTGGTATTTTATGCAAACGACAGTGTGGTGGTTCAAGATTTCATTTTGCTTTCAAAGCGTTGTCGTGAAGAACAATGGCTCTGTCACCAAACACGAAGGCAAGTTTTCTGCCTGTCGGAGAGGCCACGGTCAACGCAGTGATACTGCATGACCAGAGTGCAGCCTCCACCGGTGCGCTGACCATTTTTGCTTCATTCTGGGCCATACGTGTTTCAAAAACCCAAAGCTAAAGTCTGAAAGAGAACACTTCCACCTGAGTATGGAAAAAAGCTGCGCCAGACGTGTTGAACACTGCTGCGGCAGAGGGACAGAAGGAAAGGTTTTGCTGCTTTGTTTTGTCTGGCGCTGCATGCGGGCTAAGAGCACGAAATTTTGCTCCTGCAGTCTGAGATTTTCCCATGAATCTGCCGAGTTGCGAAAAAGTTGCAACAGTGAACGGAACTGACGTGTTACGTCTGCGTTTCGTCTGACCCGCAAGCATGCATGCGCGTAGATCTACTCGTATTTCGCGTGACTTTGTTTCCAAATATTTGTTTTTCGTGGGGTTTATTTTGTCTGCGCACTCCAGACAATGCGTGTCGTGTTTCGAATCCGAGGGAACATGCGCGTGACCGAGGTGGATCCAGGCCCAACCCACATGAGAAATACACACACACACACACACACACACACACACACACACACACACACACACACACACACACACAGAAACACACACACATCACCGTCACCGTCACCGTCACCACCACTCGTGCACCTTCTTCCCTCTGTTGAGTGCACATGGCGAGGGTCTGTACCAATGACAACTTCAAAATCAACTTGTGCCTGGGTGTCGTCCATGGAAGCTCAGATCCCTTCAAACTCCTGGCTGCCTGTGTTCGGGAATGCGTCGCACTCCTGAAATGTTTGGGTTCCGCATTCAAAGCACGCGCCAACACCGCCGGATAATGTTTTGTTTTTGATGTTGAATCTTGAAAAGTGCACGGCTCCAGAGGATGACTTCGACTTCGCCTCTGTGCGTTTTGGCTCCGTTTCGAACTTGAAAGCCGTGAAACGAACCAATCTATCTTCTGAGACTGTGGCAAAGCATACCAAACCCGTTCTTTGTACAGGAAAGAAGCGCCTGTATGTCAAGTGCCAACCAACCTGACGAAAATGATATTGTTGAGATGGACGCTTCAAAAGACTTTAGGCACACAAAATTTGCTTGGACTAACTTACTGTCTTTCTCAGATTTTCTGCTGCGTCCCTTGCTTCCAAACTTCTACAATTGATTCAGGAGAAGCATTGAACAGTGTTTCCTTGACAAAGAAAGACAAAAATCCACAGAATAGACTCCAACTGAGGAGGGGGGCTGAACCAATATCTGTTCAAGGGAGTGCCCCCCCCCCCCTGGTGTGGACTTCAGAACGTTTTACAACAAAATTGAACAAAATTACACCCGCGGAGCAAAATTTCTGGAGTAAAAATTGAATTTTCACAGGTCAGGGGGCCCCGGGGCTGAACGCACAACTCAGAGCGCAGCACGACGGGATCCAAGGCGGATCGAGTTGCAGCGCCGCCGCCGCCGCCGCCGCCACCGCTTTGATCCCCGTCGGCTCAGATGCACTCGATAACTTCAGGGTGGAAACAAACTTTATCTTCAGCATCTCAGCAATTAGATCCCTTGTGTAACTGTGTTGAATTAGATCTTATGAGATCTAATGGTAAAACTGGTGCATGGTTGAGCGGTTGAGAGGTGGATCGAGAGATTTTTCCCAGGGGCGCAGCCTGTGGTGGATTCACTCAAAAAACAGAAACTGCATCTTCTCACGGCTGCAGTGCAATGCAAATGTGCTGGCATCGCTGTTGCATTGAAGGCTCCGCTTTTGTTCGGAACACGTATGCAGGACGCAACCGAAATCACTTTGTGGAATACTGGAGATCATAGTCGCCTTCTCACAGGGTTCTGAAGAACATGCAATTTTCCAAGACATCATTCCTGAGTCATCTGCATTCATGAACGCCGTCGTATCTCCGTGTTGCCGTGACCCACACGCACGCGCAGAGCGCCCCCGGACGGACGCGTCTGCGTGGACAACAGCATCTCTCGCGCATGCGCGCGCTCCTCGTGACTGCCCCCTGCCGAACTGCACTTGTGCACAAACTTGTTGCCTGGTGTAGAAAAACTTGCGAGCAAGCACACACGAAGCACAGTCTTCCACGGAGTGCACAGAGGAAGTGAGAGTGCTGCATCTGTGGCACATGTGGAGTTTGCGCTCCAATGCGAAAGTGCAACAGAATCACGAGGAGAAAGAAAAACATCTCTGCAGGGTTTTTTTCCGATCGCCCAGTGCAGATAAAGTTCCGCGAAAGCATCAAGTGTGAACACATCCCAGTTCAGTGTCAAGATGGCATTTGTTGTGTGGAATACAAACACTGTATGATAATAGGAAGTTGTAAAGGTTAAAGTACCAAGTTTGGTGTGACAAGCCTCACATGTCAAAGTTATGTTCAAACGGGACCTGGCTTTACAGCATCAGGGCCACGTCGTGGCTTTTTCCGGTTCTGACCGGTGTATACGCGGCAGCAGAATCGTCGCGTGGACTCAAACGTGCTCCAAACTGCTGCAGGAGGAGACGTCTTGCGATTTGCGAGCGTATCCAGGATACCTGAGACGTTTCTAGGATACACCTAACACGTGCCTGGGAAACGAGACGTGTTTCGGAGACCTGAGACGTTTGTATCAAGGAGACCTCGGACGTAACCAAGAGACCTCGGACGTAACCAAGAGACCCCAGACGTAACCAAGAGACCCCAGACGGAACCTAGAGACCTGAGACGCAAATTTGAGACGTTCCTGAGAGACCCGAGGGGAACTTGCATGCGCAAAGATGTCCCCGCTGTTTCTGTGGAGTTTGATTTTGGCTTCGGGGAAGAGGCCGCCCCAGGAGAAACCTCACGTTCTTCTCATCGTCGCTGATGACCTGGGTGAGTTGCCTTGGACTCTAGCATCATCTTCAAGAAGGGGTGGGTGATGCTTTGGGGAATTTTTTGTGATTCTGTGTTGGAACTTCAAAAATGCCTCAATTAAATCTGTCGTTGGTCAACGCAGTTGCTGAACAATTGTTCTTGTCTTGTGAAGAAAACAGAACCATTCGTGTGACACAAAGGTGTCAGTACAATTGAAAGCCCAAAACCCTTGTGCACATGTGTGTACACACGCAAGTGTTTGGTTTCCGCAAATGTTGGGCCACTGCCTGCAATTGCATCCTTCTGCAGGAGTGTTGCAGGAGGGGCACTGCAGCAACCACAGCTGCAGGCAGGAAGTGCAATTCAGTTTGTTCTGTCATTGACTATCGAGTCCAAAAAGTTCGCGTTTCTGAAGATGAAGCTTGCAAATTTGCAAAACAAAACTGGTTCAAACCGATTTTTCTACGCACCAAAAAAAAAGTCCGCATAAGTTAATGTGTGCGGCCTTCAAGCGTCATGGCTTTGATTTACGGGATATTTCATCCAAATGCGTGTGTTCGCTGAAGGAGCTCAAGGGCAAACGCCATTACATTGCTCCGATTCGTACATCAGATACGGCAGTGTTTTGACAGTCGTCACAAAGGGAACCCAGAAATTGCGAACAAGAGCCACGGATACGCTCCGCACGTTTCTGAATACGGATTGGAAGAAGCAGGGCGCAAAATTTACAACTCCTCCCAGGGGCGGATCCAAGTTTTGTTGAAGGGGGTTGCGAGCCCCGGTGGAATCGTTTCGGGACAAAATCAACAGAAGCAGAAGAGTCGAAGGCGGGCCCTGAGAACAACCTGGATCTGCCTCTGATCTCGTTTTACTCTGAATCCGAATGTGATATATCAACAGCAAACATTGGATTCCCACGGGTCAATATATCTGGAATTTAATCAGATCAGCATGGACAAATACGCTTCAATCTGATAGCACCCACGTCAAAAATTGGGACAGTGTCCGTCAGAAAGACAGATGGGCAATTGGTAGAATCTGTCAATCACGAAGAGCAAAACTATAGACAGTTGCGAGACACATACAAAACCAAAAACGTTTCAGATTGATGTTTCTGAATATTTTTGCATCAGGAAATTTTTGGCGCAAAGTTCCGGCAAGCAAACTTCCTCGTGAGCTCCGCACGTGCACGTGCGTCGCATTCAACGTGCTACAGACCCTCGGGAACTGCCCTTCGAGGCAGAACACATTAAAATACTCGTATTAAAGGCCCAGCATGACATCAGATTTTTTTCTCTGAAACCAATGAAAATGTAAGGTAACTACCACAAAGTTTGTGGTTGTCTGCTACAGTGCAGATATGGTCTCAGGAATGTTGCCAAACGTCATTTTCACCCAGGAAACCTCCTCTCAGGCCCAAAATTTAGCAAGGGCAGCCAGCTCCTTGAAAAGTGCGTTTTCATGCACAGGAGAGTCAGACTCCAGACGCGGGGCAAACAACCTGAGACACAACGCGTTGTGTCCGTACATACCCACGATGTACACAAATATTTCTGTCATGTGCAAACGACATTATGCTTCATTTGAGATGCTACGGTGTATAATTTACACATAAAATCTCTTGTACACACACGGTGGGTAAAAAGTGCAGGCTATGCAGGAGACTGAACCAAGTCGCTCAGGCCCGTTTCACACTGCCTCGCCACGTACAGTGTTCGTGTGATTGGGCCGCACTATGCCAGGAAACAGCGCTCGACATGCACCCGACGTGCAGCAGGCCTTGCACACAGACCCCTGCGTGGTTGTGAGTGCACGCGAACATTTGATACAGCCCACCAGGACATAAAATAACCACAAGAGAACTCTTTTGGGTTGTTGAGAGGCAATTGAGGAAGACTGACTGGCTAGACATCCTCTTTTGACCACAAAGGGGGTCGAGTGTTTGTGCATGACGCAAAGGCGTGGTGATTACACCCTTGCAATGTAAAGCATATTTGAAATGCACGCGTCTCCAACAGATCCTGAGGGTTTCTACAGGCCTGCCCATTTGCCCCAACAAAACACTTGTCCACCAATTATTGTCAGATCCAAACGCAGTCAAATAAACAAGAAGCAAAGAAACAGCCACTCGTGCACAGACACTGCAACCTGAGCCAGTGCCAATGTCCAGTGCGCTTTTTCGGCGCCGGCCCCACACCACTGTTCTCCCGATCGAGTTTCCCCGGTTCATTTCAGACTGAGTGCAAACACATTAATTTTATCTCAAAACCTGTCGTCGCCTGCAAAACGGCAGAATCTGAAGCGGATCCAGGCGGTATATATATGCTTGTCATTTCCCGACGATCGAGATGCACTTTTTCAAGGCTAGATTCATTCCATCTCTCCCAAGAAGGGAGTTGGGCTTCACCTGGACCAAAACCAGACTCCGCCTCTGCTTCTGAATTTGATTCTGACCACGTGCGCCTTTCCGTGTCGGTTTCAGGTTGGAACGACGTCGGCTGGAACAACCCTGAGATGCTGACCCCGAACATGAACGTGCTGGCGCGGGAAGGCGTCATCTTCAACTCGTCCTACGCGCTGTCTGTCTGCACTCCGTGAGCTCTTTTTCTCTGTTCAAAGGCCCCGAAGGGGAGGAAGCCTGATCATGATCACCGGCTCCCAAAACAAAAGGATTTGCATTTTGCCTTCAGGAGATCCGGGCCGTGGGAGGCCACCCCAAACCCTGAAAACACTCCTCTCCAAATGTTTGCACCTTTGGTGCAAATATTTTGACTTCATATGATATTTTGATTTGAAAACTTAAGCCCCCTTTGATGCCTCAAAATAATTCCACAGCCGCCAAGACTGAGGTCGGACCCCTTGTGCTCAGCTCCCTCGAAGTCAAGCCCTCTGTATCAAATCGTCGACCAGACCCAACAGAGTTGCAATTAATGTCGTGCTATGTTGTCAAAATGTTTTTCAGGTCCAGAGCCGCGCTGTTGTCAGGAAGATATCCATACAAAATGGGGCTCCAGGTACGCAACGCACACACACACACACACACACACACACACACACACACACACACACACACACACAGAGTAAATTAATAAAAACATACCGTATATACACACAAGTGTGTGTGTACAGAAACACTCACTCAGGCCTCAAACATGCAGACACTCGTACACACAAGAACGCATCAACACACAAATGCACATGCACTCACGTGTAGAAACACGCACAAGTTTTGCGGAAACAAATTGTCTGATTTGTCTGTTCTTCAATTTCATCTGGACCTTTTGCAGCACGGGGTCTTGAAAGCCAACAAGCCGGTCGGGCTCCCTCTCAACATCAAACTCCTGCCTCAGGAGCTCAAGAATCTCGGATACGCAACCCACATCATCGGAAAGTGAGACTCACAGATTTTTTTGCGGGAGCGTTTGGGAAGTCGTTGCATGGAAGGGGATCAACAGCAACTGCTCTCTGACCCATTTTCCAACCGCAAGACACGAGAAACCACACAATCTGGCTGGTCTCTAAAATCGAACCGTCAGGTACGAATTTGCATTTTTCCACACCAAGACTCAATGCTGACGCAGCTTTTCCCTTGGCCACAGCTGGACTTGGTCTTGACCAAATACCCCCCGCTGTCGGGCTGTGCGCAGGAACCGCTTTGCCTTTCCTGGACTCGCCTGCGTGATTGTTGCGCCCTCTGCTGTTCGCTTGATAAAAGCGTCCTCTGGTGTGTCTGCAGGTGGCACCTTGGCTTCTGTCGGTGGGAGTACACCCCAACCTTCAGGGGCTTCGACACCTTCTTCGGCTTCCTCGGGGGGTCACAGGACCACTTCACACACAGGTCCGGCAAAGGTAAGTACGACTCACATACGACTGATCAGGAGCGGGGCCAAGACGCTCCCTCAGGGTGAGGACGACGAAGCTTCGTCAGGCCCCTGGACCTTCAGGGTCGAGGTCTGGAGGCTCCCTCAGGGGTCTAAAAACTTGCGCAAGTTGTTGCTGGGATCCACAGATAAAGTCACTTCCTGGTCCGGGAAAGGTGAGTGCGAATCCTGGTGGTGGAGTACGCAAGTTTCATCAAGGGTAGGACCCACGAGGCTGCCTGAAGTACATGAACAAGAACACACGTTGGCTGTTCCGGAAAAAAAAAACAGCACCACGCACGTCTTGGGAAGAACAGTGTGAACTCGCAGTGGGCTGGCCCGGGAGCAATGGATCAAAAAATATCAGGCCACCCGCATCATTGCCTGCAAACTCAGGTCTCTGGTCTTGGCAACGGAGCGTCGCCCCTTCCACGGACCTGAACCTCACAGGCCTTAAACAGTTGAAGCAGGAACAACAATTCAGGACTTGCTTTCCTTGCAGAAAAAGGCTACGACTTCTGGTACAACACGAAACCTCTGAAGCAAGTGAAAGGCTTGTATTCCTCGGTCAGTATCTGTCTTGCAACCTGGGTAACAAAGAAAATCCTCCCTCTGCTCCAAAAATCCGAGTTCTGAAGTCAAAACCTGTCAGGGTGAAGCCCAGTCAGTCTCCTCGGTGATTCCCATCAAATTGCCACAAATTGCCCGTGTTGACAGCCCTGCATGGAACTCCCGATCCTGCACCTGATGTTTCTCTTCTGTCCTCGCGCAGGAGCTGTACGCGCAGCGCGCCCTCAAGATCATCAAGACGCACGAGAAGACCCAGCCGCTCTTCCTCTACCTGCCGTTCCAGGCTCCACACAGCCCCCTCCAGGTACAGTACACTACCCCCAGAAAAAACAAATTGCCGATGGCAAATCAGATTGACAAAGTTTTGGAACACATGTTGCTTCTTGTGGTCACTGATTGAATACATTTTTCCTGCAACTTTCTAGAGCAGGCGACAAAACAGCACACCCGCACGTTTGACATTCCAATTGATGTTTTGCAGGTCCCAGACAGATACTTGAATCGCTTCAAACACGTCGTGAACAGGGAGAGACGGAAATATTCCGGTGAGCACCCCAAGGCACGGTTCTGGCAAACGCGACCAACCGCGACTGCAGCAAAACTTTGCCTCATTTGCCTGTTGGAGCACACGCATTTGGTAATGGGGCCTGGGCCTCGGCCTGAATCTGGGTCTTGGCTTGGGCCTGGGCCTGGGTGTTGGAATGGGCTTGAGCTTGAGCTTGAGCTTGGGCCTGAGCCTGAGCCTGGGCCTTGGCTTTGACCTGGGCCTGGGCCTGAGCCTGAGCCTGAGCCTGAGCCTGAGCCTGAGCCTGAGCCTGAGCCTGAGCCTGAGCCTGAGCCTGGGCCTGAGCCTGAGCCTGAGCCTGAGCCTGATGCTCGCCCTTGCGCTCATGCCGTCCCCACCTCAGGTCACCTCCACCTCTACCCTCAACCCCAACCCAAAACACGCCTTCTACCACCCCGAACCCTTTCCACAACCCTTCAAGTGCTTTTATTGTGGATTTTGGCAGTAAAAACAACGGAAAGCTGTTTAAACTGCATTTAAAAGAATGGTGCTTCGCCTTCGAGGTGTTTCGTATCGGGATGACCAAATTTGACAAGTGTGGAGTGCGTTCTCTTGCTTTTCACACAGGTTCGCTGATAAAGGAATACCAGGTTTTCTATCATCTGTTTCTTTTGCTTGCTGCCTTAAGTTGGTTTTATGGAAGAAACCTTTGTTGTTTTTCTCATTGCAACAAGATGTTTTTATCGACCACTTTATTTCAGTTTTTCCTCAGGCCTGAACAACTCGTAATGCATGTTGGCAGATTACGCTCAGATTTTCCTCAGCAGGTCTTTATGATGTGACCCTGCCACTAAATCAACCGCTTGTTTATTGCAGTGGAAAGCTTTTGTTTCTTCTGTTGCGATAACTCAAAAATGGTCGTGCATACTTCGCATCAATTGTCAAATGCGAACATTGGTGGTGCACATGTTCTTTGTTGCAACACAAGATCGTGCTTGCTGGCTTTGTTCAATGGAAAGAGCGTTTTTCACGCTCAGATCAGGCTTTTTATTCAAACAGAGAGTCTTGGATGATCGCGGTGGAGGACCCGGCACAGCCCTACTCACCCGCGGAAGGCGACAAACCCCACTTCTCAGCTTCTAACAGGGAAAACTGGAGTGGTCAAGGGTGGTGGTGTGGGGACGGTGACCCGAGGGCGGGCTTTGTCCTGGATCAACTACAGTACCATCTGTTTATTGACGGAATCCCAAGGTAGAAAAAGCCAGCAAGGCAGACCGCTTCTTCAAGAAAAAGTTTGAAGAGTTCATTCGGATGTGGAGGAATTATTCTGCACAAGGGAAGTCCACCTTTGAAGATTCTCGCAGAGCAAAGTTCGTCGGGTTTCAACATTTTTGTCTGGCTTCTCAAGGTTCTGCTGGTACAGGGAAAAACTGGGAACTGCAAATCTCCATCTCTTGCTCCAGCACCAAAGCTGTTCCTCGTTTTTGAAATGCCACACAATTCCCATCATGGAGACCACAACCCAAAGTCTGAAGTGTCCATCAAGAAAATCAAAGTGTCCAAACTGTAGAACACATTTCCAGCTGAGCTCAAGATCGATCATTCAGTTATGACTGAGTGTGACACATCAGATTAATACAAGGTCTTGAAGTGGGAATAAAAACCTCGCCATTTCTACTTTGATCAATAAGAAGAGAAAAAACCTACCCGACACGTAATATCGAGGGAAAGTGTGTTTGATTGACCGTTATGATTTGGACCAGGAAAGGCTTATGGGAATCCGAGGAAATGCTGCAAAGGAAACTGCTGGCGGTACCGAAGCCGCAAAAATCCTTATGCGAGTATTATTTCCCAGGTCTGCGCTCCCTGCAGGCCGTGTAGATGTGAAAATTTTCCAACAGTCTCAGTTTCTCTGAGCTGATTTCCTCGTCTTGCTGGTTTTGTGAGAGAATTACAGTTCTATGATTTCAAAGTGTGTTTAAATACGCAAGCAGGTGTGTGCATTTTCTGACATCGAAGAATGTTTTCGAGCTCTGTTCTTGAGGAACACATCTTCCTTCTTGGCGATTTTTTTCTGGGTACTCTACCTACTAACTTCCACTGGTCATGCAGCGTTTTTTTGCTGGAAGGTCACGCATTGCATCATGCAGAGTAGACCGGAGTACAAAATCTCCTTGGCTCCACTATCTCGTTCGCTCTCCTCTCATGAATGTTGCTCTTATTTGTGGTGGCTCCGCACGTTTTGGACACAGACATGAAAGCTTTGAGATGCGCGTTTGAAGGTGCAGGACTGACGAAGACAAAATATGGACATTTTTCTTGAGCGCGCTACATCCACGATGCAGGGCATGTACGTCTCCTCAGAGCTGTCATTATGAGATCTCTCACGATTTCATTTCTCTCAGACATTTTTCATTTGGGAACTTTGAAATCGATATGCGCCCCAGGGCTTCTCTACGTGTGCCTGTTTTGCTTTTGTTTTACCTTCCACAGAATATGATGTGAACGACGCTGTGGCTGCACAAGTTATCTTCAGGCAACTGATTCTACGCAGGAAAAAAACTCGTTACAAAGCAGGTCACTTCTCCTGGGTGTTATCTTTATGGTTACGTATGAAATGAAAATTCTTCAGAACACGACCACTGACAACTGTGGAAACGCGCCTGAAAGGATATTTTATGGTTATTGTTTTGCTGGGAAATGTTTGTTTTCAGAGCAATGAAGCATATAAAAGAACTTTAGGAAATGACTAAATTTTCGCACCAGCAAAGCTGGATTGAAACAGAAACAATATTTTGCTGCAATATCAGGTTCCCATGAATTCCCGTGGAAAACAAAAGGAATCCGACACAAAATGAAGCACTGACAACTGTGTGAACGGTCAGTTGTTTCGACACCAACTGTGGTAGCGCTCTCGACGGAAGAGAAAAACTGGAGGAGTTTGAAGCGGTCGGACCCTCTTGGTTGTGACAATTGAAACAGACACATGCATCTGCCGTCTCCGAACGTTTCTTTGAGGAGTCGGGTTGACATTTTGACATTTTCCACCTCCCGACTAATTTTGCGCGTGGTTGACGTTTATTCGGAAGCCATTTCCAAGTTTTCTTCGGACGTCTCAGGACCCGAGCTTGATCCCAATTTCACCCATAACTGTCGAAATAGACGGATCAAAGTGGTTGCAGAATCCCACTGACTGACGTACGCGGGGTGTGCTTCAGCCAGGTGTGAAAATGTGCATCAAACCATTTTGCACTGCAGAACGCCTGAATAATCTGGACACAGCTTCGTAGCTGCAAGCAGTCAGGATGTCTTCCTCTGTAAATCAGTTGGCTGGACACAGATATTCTTTTGGGGGATATCGCAAGCTTTCAGCGAGACACTCTGACGTAAATAGAAGCCACTTGGTACCACCAAGAGCTCCAGCTCAGCTCACAAGCAGATGAATTAAAACAATCAAATGGAGACCAGTGTCGAAATTGCATTGAACAAAGCAGTGGAACCGTTAAAATTTTCAGAAAAGATGCTTTGCAACAAATTGAAATATCACTGCAATATCGAAACCTCAGGCCTTTGATTGAATAAATCTCTTCCCTTTGGCAATGAGAGTATTTTCTCTTGAAACAAGAATTTCTTCCAACTTTCTTGTGTGTCCCAAAATTATTTGCAAAAGACCAAAATGCCCCAAAGAAACAACGCACAAGAAAAATCAATGCAATCCGAGCTCCCGCATCTTCAATTCCTAAGCATCGCTGCAGTAACCTGGTTCCCCCAGGGAGTGCTTGAATCTCTTTATGGTATCACTGCAGGTGAACCTGGTTTTACTCAATTACGTTACAGAGCACACCAGTTGTCAGGAACATGTGGAATCTGCTTGGAATTTTGATCACACGGTGGGCGGAAGGCTTGGGGCTTGGGTTGCAAGAATCCACACTCGCGTCTTCGCAAGAACTCACCACATGGTGCGTCCAGCCTCTGTTGCGGAAATCAACCACATCGTTTCACTTGTTCAATGTTATCCTTTGTCGCAGAAAGTACTCCGAAGGACGGGATCAGTGTGCAAAACGGAAGTTCTCATGATAAAAAACGTAATATCACAGTACCAAAATTAATTTGTGGTCAGAAAAAGAAGGCGGTGACATTCCAACATTTTTGAGGCAAATTTTGCGCAAAACCTTGTCCAACACAACCAACAACAGACTCAAGAGGAGAAAGCATTTTCCTCCTCGGGATCATTGTGTGGGTCGCAAATGACCAAAAAGGCGTGCTCGCAATTCACGTTTCATGGTCACACAAACTGTGTTCAAAGTCAAACCTTTGATCACAACTGCAGCAGACCAGGCTTTGGATGTCTTCTGCGTCGCACCGGCACACGCGTTTTCAAATCGAGAAGTCGCTGTAAAGCTTCTCTGGTGACAATAAACAACGCATTCTCCGCAATAGATGAGAAATTCATTGCCACCACGTCAATCTCACTGCAACTGGAGTTCTCATTGTCTCGGTTTAATGACGCAACGAGATTGATTTTCGACTTTATTCGGTCCAATGTGGCTGTAAATTAAAAAATAATCATTCATTCTCTTGCGTGGCGTACACTTGAGCACAAGCTGTGTTCACTCAGCGTCGAAATTAGTCGCAGGTTTCCCTTAACTTCAACATTTTTAAATTGTTTGCCAATTTTTGACGTTTGTCGGCGGTTGCGGGGGTTGCGAGCGACTGTTGGATGACAAAAACTCGTCTCGTTGTTCCAGCTTGCGGTGTCTTGATTGGTGGGAACTCAGGGTGTGTCTCGTGCCTGGTTCTTTTCTGTCAGAATGATCTGTCGAGGGAGTCCTATCTTTCCTGATGGGGACTGCAGGAAACTCCTCACTGGATCAGGAACAAGGAATCGAAGCAGAAACACACAAGCCCTCCGCTACACGTCTTGTCGCTTGTTTGCCGTCACTTCCGTGGCACCGAAGTCAACTTTGGCAAAAATAATTTTTGCCAGTTGTGCAAGGCATGCAGACACGCATTTTACTCCACAACCTGCCTCAAAGGACTTTCTTCCTTGTTGGAGCGTCAGGATGATTCTTGCTTGCCCACTACACAAGTCAATGTGTTTAAAGTTCTGGGGAAAAGTGCGCGTGAAGATTATTGAAATTCAGGCGATTTGACTTTGGAGACACACTTCCTTTTTCCCAGGTTCTGTTCCTGAGAAGTGGAAGACTTTGTATGTGGGCACGATGGCGCAGCCATGATATTTTCATGAACACAACTATTTGTGCGAAGTCCCTTTAGGGCGAAGCACCATGTGGTAATGCAGTATATGGCAGCTGGACCAAAATGTCCCCTGCCCCCCTCCCCCTGGACCCCCCTCCCCTGGACCCCCCTGCCAGACCCCCCCCCATAGCCAGACCCCCCCTGCAACCAGACCCCTCTTGTGGCCAGACCACCCCCCCCAAAGACAGCATGACTGGTGGAGGATAAGGAGGACCAGGAAGAATTGATGAACAAGGAAGAATTGATGACATTACCGATGCTGCAAGGGACTTCGCACTGCAGTTGCCTTGAGCACTGCTTCTTGTTGTACGAATACCTACACCCATGTCAGCGTCTTTGCTACCCTCCTGTGTGTTCTTCGAGCACAAAACATGAGAACGAAGCTTGAAGACATGGAATAGAGCTGTGAAACTACACCACTGGCTCCAATGATCTGATCTCGTACATCAGGGCCCTTTGCGAGCCCTTCTGTATGCACCAGCTGATGGGATGTGCCGGAATGACCACCCGAGGACCAGACAAGACAATGTCACGCACACAAATTACACCACCTTCTCAAAGTGACTGCGTTTGTTTGTCCACCAGAAATTGACCATCTGACCTGTCAGAACACCACTTCGACTGTGAAAACGAACAATTGTACACTCCACACACAAGTAAACCAGCTTCATCCAAGAAAGGTGTCACATTCACACGCTGATCAGCTGCATGAGGCCACAAAATTCCATAATACTCCTTCCTGCTCACAGCACAGTCGCTGGAGGTGCTCTCTGCCTGGAGGAATGCGCAGGGAGAGATCACTCCAGGTTCCTTTGTTCAAGTTTGCACGAGCGTACCATCCAAACAACACCTCACCAAGACTCTTCTATCTGGGCACAAATCTCCTGCCACACCACCAGGATCGCAGTTCCACATTTCTCTTGATTCTGAGCACAAGCCCTCTGAAACTTTTTTGGGTCACATTTTTCACATAGTTTGCATATGGTTTGCATAAATATGAAAAAATTGTCCACAAAGGTGATTGTCAGCTTTGCTGTCTCTACTGTCTTTACTGTCTGTGTCTGTTTGTCTCACCAATGGTTGATGACATGTATCTCACCTGCAGAGACTTTTTTCTTCTGTATCTTCCAAACTCTTTTGTGGTCTTCAACGAGGTCTTTTTCGTGCTGCTTGTTTGTGTGAGAACCATCAGTGGTTTCCTTTTGCAATTTCATCACGAAAAACCGGAAAACACACTTTCAACAGCTGCTTTAAAGGTCTTCACACGAGTACTTGTACTGGAAATATTATTTCCGGAAGCAGCACATGATTTCAGCAGTTTGTATGAGACAGACATTTCCAAAGGCCACGATGGAAATAGAGAAGTGATTTTCATTGCGACTTCTCACAAGAAACGCCCATTAGTATTCCAGCGCGGCTCCGAGGAGGTGAACTATGAAAGGAAATGCCATTGTCAAGTTGATGGTGGTTTGGCTTTGAGATGAATAAGAACATGTGGTAATCAAGGAACACAGATTACGTGCGAGGATTTGTAGTAAACCTCAGGCAAACAAGGAAGCGGCACAAACCTGTGGCTCACGATAGCAATGAAATGGCAGTTTGAGCTTCCGATGGTGATTGTAAATGCCTGGTTGACTTCGACTTCAGGTAGATTCTTGGAACTGAGTGGAGACTGGAACTTGTTCATCAAGTACAGCAACCAAAAGTGAATGTTGGTTGGATCCCACGATGTGGGTCTCTGTACTTGCAAGAAGTCAACCGACGCGATCTTTTTGACTCCATGGAAGAACTTGAATTTTAAAGAATTTTATTACTTTGTTCATTTGAACACCACGCCATTCGTACAAAAAAATTGAAATGGGGTTGGATACCTTAGAGCAATAAACATACCACACAAATCTATCTAAGAAACAATGAATGAACTTATATTTCTTTATTTTTATTTGTAGGAATAGCATATGGTGTGAAAACATTTTCACCCACAAACCCCAGAACAGGCAGCCACTGTGCATGCACGTTCCCCGTCTGAAATTCCAATGTGGTGATCAACACACGAAAAGCAGCGACAACACCAATTCAAAGTCGATCAGTCAGGGTGACTGCCACATTCCACGGAGACCGGGTACGGTCCACGGACGCCAACACTAAATCTCCCTTATTTATCTTCACGCAGATAGCGGGCAGTCACACATGCAGGCTTTCTGTAAAGTATCCAAAAGGAAAAGAACAGGCACAGCGTGCATGTGCAATTCATCGAACTGAAAACTTCATCATTCTTCTTTTTTTTTGTGATGCACCACGGCACTTAAATCGAAACTTTCCACTGAAATTTCACTGAAATTGATTGATGTGTGATAAAGCGCTTTCAAGCACTCGGGATTCAATTTGGGCAACAATGACTTTCGGGGGTTGTAAAATTTTCTGAAATCTGAGAAGGCTCTCAAAAGAAACGTTTGTGTGAGCACGTGAGGACATTTGCCGGTATCGTGAGAAAAACTATTTCTGCCCACGGGAGTGGTTTCTATTTGGCGACGAAACAACTTCGAAACACACCTTCACCCGAAAAAGGGAACAGTTGAGTCCCAAACAGAGACATTTCTCCTCGAGCCTTCGCACCCATTGCGGCTTTGGGTCCATGAAGCGTCCCGGACAAGACCCTCAGAGACCAAGCAGAGACAGGGCACCCTCCTGGCAACCACGAATACCTTGGTTTCAGTGGCGATACTCATAACACTGTCACTGTTTTGCAACCAGCCATTTTTCCCAGGAGATAAATCTTCCGAACAAATGATGCTTCACGATGCAGGTCCCGGCAAATGGATAAAACATAAAACAAAAGAAATATGGCTTTCAATTCCCACGCTGCAGCGAGGAAACAAAGAAACGAGATGAAAGACAAATAGAAGTCGTGTTTCAGTGATCATCGCCTATTGTGAATTGGGCAGAATCAACGAGATAGATAGTGGCCATGTTGTATCGAGTCATAACTCAAGCTAATGTTACTGGTCCCTGTTACATAGGGATTACAGCCGTATTAGAGTCGATCCGGACCCCAATATATCAACTATATCTCAGTTGGACGGAAGCTGTGTGTGTACACACCAACATGATAAATGCTTGGTCACGGTTGCAATTTGACTTACGGTCCTGATACCCCAAATATGAGCTTTATGCGAAATAGAAAGTTCTGAGTGGACACAAAATCCATCAATGGGTCGTGCTGGGACCAGTTTGAACCACATCTTTCTGTCGGTGTGTGGAATGTCCTCTGGATTCAGCAGATCCGTATGCATCGAACAATAAATTTTGGCTTCCAAAACAACTCAGTGTCTCCCTTTGCTATGAGCAGTGGGCGCGTTTTGCACCAAATGGAGCCCTGCCGACTGTTGTAAAGAACGTGTGGGGTGGGGTGGCGGGGCTGGTGTGCTTGTCGTGGTCAACATACATACCCAGTACCTTCGCAGGTTTTTGAAAAAGACGAGTTCCATCCGTCGCGGAAAAATTACTCAGGATCCACAGTTCTCTGAATGCTCAGTTCTCTGACCACTCGGCTCACAAATTGATGAGTTTGACGATTCAGACCGAAGAGTGGACCATGCATGCATTCTTCCAGCTTTCCACCACCACCACGCTCAACTCCACGAGGAGAATCTTGAAATTTATGGAGTCTATTGATCGGCGACGAGGCGAGCGCCTTCCATTGACGCAACAGTGCTGGAATTAGGAGTACTTGTGAATTCTAATGTTGTGTAGCATAGGAAGTAATCAATCTTCACTCCACCACCTGATGCATCGCCCGACAATGTGTCTGTGCTCTAACCACATTGTAACTGCAAGGAATTGCTTCCAATTGAAGGGAGAAAACCGCCTTATCCAGCGTTAAATTTTCGAGCAGCGTGATGAATCCGCAGGATTGCATTTGGTCGCTAGTTTGATCCAATAAAGTATGTTCATCAGTTTCTGGTTGGACTTTGTGGAAACTTCAGTCGGAACACGCTCCAATAAGCTTCAGATGTCCAGGCTTTCGCCATCTTGTGGGTTTCAGGTTGCCTTCTGCACGACCAAACGTCTCTTGATGCAATGAACAAAGCACAGAACATACTTTCGTCAATGAAGTCGTGACTCGAGGGACGACACAGTTCCACCCGCCTCCCGCTTTGAAAGATCAGCAGCTTGACTTCCAATTTCAAAGACACGCAACAATGGGAACTAATGGATCCGGTATTCCTTGACAGAAACTGAAAGTGACAAGAACATTCATGAGTTCAGTGAAACAGAAAAACTCCGAACCAGTGATGGAGGATCTCATTTTCCTGGTCCACGTGGCATTTACATAACGAAATTGGTTTGCGCTGCACGTCATAGACGGCGTCAAGTTCTGAGCGGCTCGTCACAAACTTGAAATTGAATCAAACTTACCGGTAACTTCCCGCGCGCACAGGAAATGTTCGCACAGTTTGTTCTTTTTCACAAAAAGATTCGGGGTTTTTCTTTTCTGCGGAAGAAACAAGAAAGACTGCCACTCATGAATTGCACTCTGTTGCGAGTTTTTGGCCACTTGTTCTGTGTCAATGACCGCAATCAACACAAAATGTCTCAGCACAAATTTGTACGGAGCTCATTTTTATGTGGGTCAATGCTTGGACTGATGAAGAGTTTCTCGCTTCTTTGAAGAACCACGGGATTAAACCAATGAACCTCGCCAAGCGCAACGTGAGGAGGTTTCACTTACACTGGGCCGTATAATTTCACCCTTGATTAGAGGCTGGATCTGCGAGAGCCACGAATCCAGTGAACGATGCTCCGTGTCGAAGAGCGCGTTTGCGGAAGTCATAACAAGTTTGCCCCTTCAAGCCACATGAAACAGAGAAGCAAATGGGCCGATGGGAGAGAGAACACTTTGAGTTATTGGTCAATGCAAATTTCATTTGTGAATGCCTTGTGAAGGGTTTGGTGCCAAAACGTCTCGCAACTGATTATTCGTGTTGTTCAAATTCAATGTGTTTCTGCATTGCAGCTGCAAAAAAGCTATCAGTATTCTGAAGGATCCATGACAAAACTGAGTGAACAATCCAGATAAAACAGACAATGTTCAATTTGTATTCATAACGTTCCCATCGCCCGCTGAAAGGGACAAAATAGATTTTAATCGTCAAACTCGGCACAGACACTTTACTTGATGATCAGTGTTGAATCACCAATTTCGTATCTGTTACTCTTTCTTTCGTCCTCAAGTCTTTCACATGCTTTTTTCTGCACGCTGAGTCCAAAAGTTTCGTCTGAAGGAAAGCGTTTTTCATAGCCAGCGAACCAAAATCAGCTGAGTTGTGTCACTGCAACAGGTCAACAGAGGAAATGACCAACCAGTGTATAGCCCCCTCCCCCCTCAAAAAAAGAACCCTTCAGTTCAACAAACACAAACACTCAAGTGCCAGAAAACCACGTAGTGCAAACGTTCGGACTCCCCCTTCACACCTGCCGAGTCGTTTTATCATTCTTCCTGAAAGGGGAATGCAGATGAATTTCAAAAGCGGCATCAACAGTTTCCTGGATTGGATTGGGCGGGCAAAAACACGCGAGAACGGAGTAGAATCATTGTGATTCATGTTCAACATTACATCTCTGACCAGCAAACGCACAGGAGCCCACTTCGCCCCACCTGTCCCATATTTCTCAATCAATCGCTCGTGATGATTATTCGCTCCCAACATGAAAGTCTCCTCTCCCATATATGTAACTGTGAAAGGCACTTTGCATGTGAGGCTGCTGCAGCCTGGCTGGTGTGGAACGAAAATGGAAAGAAAGTTGAACTCATTGTTTTGCCTGTTGTTGGCACGACAGACAATAAAGTCAGAAACCTTGAAACAACAACCATGCATTCGGGTTGTGTTGTCAGAGACGTTTTGCCAATGAATGTGTTGGGCACATTGTTCAGCTTGTGAAAAGAGGTCCAGGCGTCCCTGCCAAGACCATATCCAAAAAGGATTTTGAACCAGTTTTGTTCTTCTTGAAAATATACGAATAAGTCTGTGTTGCCTGTGAACAGAAAATTGTTTCTGACAAGAGATCTGTGAAGTTTTTTCATTCAAACATTTCTGTTCACTTTCTGTCCCACCTTTTTTCAGTGTTGAAAGTGTGAACGTTGAAGTCATCTTCCCTGAGGGTCAGTCATCCCTTGGACCAGAAGAAGCTCCTCACCCGTGCGAATCGTACATGTGTTTGAACACAAGCAGCCCAGACGCAAACGAGCCTTGGGATTGAAAAAAAAATCATTGTGTGGTTGCAAATTGCAGCGAGAAAGCCGACGAGAGAGCAGGAGCGTCAGAATCCATTCGGCCTCGCAGCACAAAGATTGCTTTAGTAACCGCGCCTTATGATTTAGAAATCCGCTGAGACAGAACGGCACTCATTCTTCCTCATTTCAATGAAAGAAAGCATCTTGAGCTTCAGTCAGCAGCGCGGCAACCATGGACCTGAAATTCACACGACCACGCAGATGCAAGTCAGCACGATTGCACATCAATTGTTGAAATTCGCTCAATGAGTGGGAGGGAAAGAAGAATAGATCCACGACTTTGGAACGAGGAGGTATTCTCTGACGGACAAATGTACTCGTGCCGGTTTCTTTCTCTGTTCACTTGATTTCGCCACCCGAGCGAATTTTGAATATGAATGAACATAGATTTTCTTTGCCCATCCCGGCTCCTACACGACATCACCGAAGTGAACGGTTCTCTTCAAGGACAACGGGGACAATTAGCCGTGACTTTCTCATCAGGCGACTAAAATTTGCTGTTGACAATGGGAAAAGAGACGGACATTGCAGCAATAGCACTCACAACACTTGGTATTCGGGGAACGACGAATTGCCTCCATTTCCATGACTTTTATTTCGGCAGTCAGTGTCCTTGTGTGGGCAAGACCCACTGAATATCACTTTAAATTGCTCATGACACGAACTGTTTGGGCTCAAAATGGCATCAGCGTTATTCTTTTGTTCCGTCGAAGCTATGGATCCGTCTTTGTGACAAAAAGTGGTTGGTGTGGTGTACATACAAGCACAGAACCTCCTCGCAGCACAGAAAATTCTATTTGAAAAGGAGTCAAGGGCAGACCACAACTCTTTTCTTTTCTTGCGCCGAAGACATGGAAGACCCCGTTTTGCGCCGACAGAAAAGCTGCGACTTGGAACCCTTCCAAGACATGCACTTTGAAGGCCGACATTTATTTTCCAAATATGGTCTTTTTGCGCCGACTCGGGGAATCGTGCTGATGCAGAGGAACCACGTTGCACGAAGAGGCTCTGGCCAAGGGGACATGGCCTCAAATGAACGTGTTTTTTATTTCGTTCGAACCCAAACACTGTCGTTTAGTACATAAGTAATTTATTTCAGTCTCCTTCAACAATGTATGTACAATGCAAAAGTTAATACACGTGTCTTGTTTTTTATGCGCTCAACGTTGTTTTCTACGGAACAAGTAACGAGTGTTCATCATCAGACTGACAAATTGAAGAAGAAACAAATGTTTTGAAATGCTGCCGCATCACCAAACTTGACTCCGTTTCACCCCATTGTTTGTGAGGGTCGCTGTTCGGCGCATCTTCGGCCTTGACGGGGCGCGCGGGAGACATCGACGCAGTTCAGGTGCGGCGACTCGGCGCACTCCGCGCTGCCGCCCGTCGTCTCAATGCAAACGAAGCCGCACAGAGCCAAATCACACGGACATTTATTCCACGCAGCATATTTATATGATAATGAGAAGCGAGTATATTCAAGTGGCAAAACAACCGTTCATCCGGTATAAATGCACTTATTCCAAACCCAGACACACTTATAGTCGTAGACACGAATTCAGACTCTCAAAAACACGTTTGAAACAAAGCAAGTAAATTTCTGTCAGTCTTCCGCAAGGTTGAATTCTTGAGGCCAAGAGGGGATGATTACTCTGAAGGAATGGTCCCACAAATGGTCCCGCTTGTTTTGATCTGTAATGTTGTCTGTGGAATCAACACCATAGCTGGCTGGTGGTCCTGGCGGTGCGTGAGGGGGCTTCACAGGGGCATGCGGGCGCCACAAGGTGGTGAAAACACATGATTACGGGTGTGATCATGAGGGGAACAACGTTGTTCGAGTACAGTCCGTGAAGCGTGGACAGAACGCAGGAATAGCCTGGTCTTCGTTCAACTAGAACTTACATCATATTGTGAGTGAAACGAAATTGGTTTTGTGACACCGAGATATGGAGCATTGGAGAGTCTCCACTGAACACCTGCACCGCAGACACTACATGGTCACAAATCACGGTTCGGGCTTCTTCTCTCTGAAAAAAAAACAAGCACAATTCTCCCACATTGCAGACCTGCGCCAACCACACTTGAAACTCCGTGGGACAAAGTGCTTCCGACGCCACATTCACTCCAACCCGTGCACCCAGGATCACTTGTACTTTTCAACAAAACATAGAGATTTGAGAACAAAATCTCCCCTGTCAAGGAAGTGCATTTCTGATTAGATGGGCAAATCATACACTTTTAATTAAGAAGAAAAATGATCCACATAATCCTGTGGTAAGCCGCTGACAATCACTTCCAATTTATCGGCGTGCGCGCTTGGGGTGGTGTTGGGAGAAGCATAAAATGCTGGGACAAAAGATTCTCTGATACAATCACACGGCAAACATTTTGTTTTGACCTGTTCGATGACGTCAAGCTCAACAAAAGGTTTGTCCCCAAGTCTGACACGGAATCACTCAACTGCAGCGTACCATGCATCCTCATGACTCTCGACATTCACACACTCGTGCAGCCCTCTTCCAGAAATTATTATCTTGCCATCCACTCTCACAGGGTAACTCCACTCACCAAGCAGCCTGCCCAGGATGGAGCAGGATTGTGGGTTTTTGAGAGCGAACACACACGAATCACCAGTATCAACAAAACACGATGAGGTCCACATAGATTTTTGCTGAAACAGCTTGTTGATCAAGCAGTGAAACCACCACATGAAGTGTGGCCTCCAAATGTTCTTTGGTTGAGCTTTTCCCTTGGGTAGGCCCACCTGGTCTGTTGTGGATTTCAGTGCAGTTCCTATGGTGCACTTTCCCAGGCGAAGTTGACCTTTGCAAATCCTGTTTTGCTCTGTGGTTCTTGTCTTGTGAGCAAGTCAATCTGCAATAGGTCACTGGAATTGTCTGTTTTAATCTGGAACCAGGTGAACACCCAAAATCCCAGTGTTGTTTACGATGCAAGTTCTTTGCTCAAACATTTCAACAGACTCCCTCTTCCACACCTTCTCGCCCCCTGAACTGGACCCAAAACTTCGTGGTCAAATTCGAAGGATGACAAGAGGCGGCTCCCGAGCTCTCGTTTGTTTCCTGCAAGTTTTTTGTGCTGTCAGGCACAACCTTTTCCTTTTCTCCTGTGAAATTTTCAAAATATTGATTGTCCTCACCCTCCAGCGGTGCACACACATGTCAACCAAAGAGAAACGTGAACTGTGCCACCAACTACGAGTTTAGATCTGCATTTCTGGTGGTCGCTCCACTGTGCGACGCCTCAAAGAAGACGCAACGGAAAGCTGTTCCTGCGATAGACATCCACAACCGGAACCGTGAAAACCGCGAGCCTCCTTCGCTGGGTATAAAGAGTGAAGTGCTCGTGGAAACGAAGATCGTTCTTGAAAGTTTTGCGTGTTCAAATGCGTTCCCTTCAGTTCTGTTCAGACAATTTGCACACGGTGGATGTTCTTTTTGCAAATGGTATGACAGGTGCGCCCGAAGTTTCATGCGAAAAGGACATCTGCCACGGTTCACGTTCTCATCCTATGTACACATTTTCCATTGGGACAATTACCAGACACGCACTCTCTCCTGAAGAACATTGATTGCTTCAATCGACGCAAATGTCTACGCAAAATCTACAGACCCACTTGGGTCATAATTGCTTTCTTAATCAATTTGGTTCTCCTTGTTACAATGCCAGAGCATGAAGCTTCTTTGCTTGTTGGGAGACGATGAAGCACTCTTCGTTCCCACTCAATGTTCCCAAATCTGGAGAAGAAAGTCCAAATTGACTTCAGAGTGATTGAGATCGAGTACCTTCCAAAGGGCTGACATTTCGCTGTGTGTGGTGATATGGTGCACAAATTGTGCCGTGCCACGCAAGACATCTGTTTGAATCTGCTGAGCGCAATTTGTAGAATTATGCATGCGAACATCTGCTCAATCATATTTCTTTCGAAAAACACATTATTGCACAAAAGGTATCACTTCTCAGGCTGTGTAAATGTGCGGTTAGGCGCCTCAATCCCTCAGCATGTCCAATTATTTTCAGCTGATTCAGTGTGTACAGCTGGTGAAACTGCCGAGCAGGTTCATCAGCTGCGTAGATCAACCCATGCTCCGTGCAGTTGCTTCAAATTGCTTCATCAGGGACTCGTTTCTCAACATTAAATTTTCATTTCATCTTCGCTGCGTCCACATTGTGTTGTCATTTGTGGTTAGCAGATTGAAGTCATCTGCTGTTGCGTAAAACGTTTCCAAGTTGTTTTGTGACGAAAGCGACGAGCACGAAGTGAGGCAACTCAACACAGGAACGAATCTCAATTGCATCGTGCCTGAACCGCTTCAAAAGTTACTTGACACACATCCTCGCGTGTTGTGCAACCATAGACATCTGTTGACAAAAACAGCTGAGCATTGTCGTTCTGTGAAGTCAAGGGATATGCCACGATCGTCTGACGGGTCATTTGCGCTGTCGTGATTTGAACGCGCAACAAATGATCGTGGGTTTTCCAGCTCACTCAAGTCTGGACACCTCCACTTGACGCAGATTATCATTCTGCGCAGCTGCGCAGGTGAGAGTCGCTTTGACCCGGTTCACATGATGACGCACGTGTCGGCTTTGACGAGTTTCCCGGACTCGGAGCTGTTTCCGGAGCTGCTGCAGCCCGAGGACGACGACGCCGCCCGGTCGCGGAACTCCTCCCAGATCTCGCTCGACGGCGTCGTCGGCGTCTTCGCCTTCTTCTTGATCATGCCGTTCATCAGGTTCCCTGCAACACGAGAACACCCACATCATAAACATGAAGACATAAAAATTGGTGACAGATGTGGTTTGACAAAATGTCAAAGTCGCACCAATGGTGCGCAGTACGAATAGAAGTGATGCACCTCCTTGAAATCAAAATTCAAGATCGAAAAGACAAAGGTTGTACGCCATGGAAAGCTTTGGGAAGTTCCCTGAGCTTCATACAGGCCAAAGAGTTGAGCAAATCAAGCTTTATCGGGGTCTGAATCACCTGCGATGCCTGCCACAATGAGATCCATGAGCTTTCCGTCGGAATCTCCGCCGCAGCAGTTGCAGGAGCGGCAGCGGGAGCAGATGCAGCGACACTTGATGGTGTAGTGCGAGTTCCTGTAGCAGGAACCGGACGTGCAGCACATTCCTGCTGCGACTGCTACATTGGTCTCGGTCTGCAGTGAAAAGGGACACAGACATTGACGTTTTCAGGAAATTACTGAGGAAGGCACGCACGTTTTCACAATTATCGTCTGAATATGCAGGGCGACGTGTTGTTTGTCGCTCCCACGCACAGAAAACACGGGATGGTCGCTCCCTATTCGCATCACACACTGAAAGCAGAAGAGAGAAAACAAAACTTGAAGGAGTTGGGACTGAACCGTCTGGTAGCGGACTGTCCACCGACCACCCATGGTATACTTTTGGTGTCAATGCTTTTGTTCTTCAGGTTTATCCGTGTCGGACAAAGAATTTGTTGGTGAGACATGCTGCACAAACACTTCCACCCAATCATTTCAAGCCCTTGTACGACCTGAGAATCCCAACTATCACCATCCATGTTACTTGCAAAGTCCAATTTTCGGATTCCCATTTCATGATTACAGCACTCTCCGGTGAATTAGACGAAGAGTAAATTTTGATCAGCCAATGGACGGCGGAGAACGCTGAGGGCGCAGCCACATGGGAAGAGCAGAAATGCGGCTGGGTGTCAAAACTTGTACCAATGGAACGTTGTGTGCCCGAGCAATTACGGAGGTTCTGCAAACACATCCAGTCTTTTTTCGACTGCCCCAATTGCCAGATCAGTACACAGATACCATTTTGTCACTTGTCATTGGCTCTGGGAGCAAATTCAGGGCAAATGTAGTGATCTGTGGCAGCAATCCAGATCGCAATTGGGGCACCGCACGTTTTGAAAGTAAGGCCGTGCTGAGACCTCACCATTGTGAATTCACACGCGTGTGTGCGAACACCTTCAAGGAACACACACACAGCAGTCCAGAATTGCAGTGATTTGGGAACGTAGTCCCCACTCAAAGTAGATGCTGCACAGGTGGGGCTTGACGGTGAGCAGATTGTGGACGGCAGGATTCGCCCTGGAGCTGTCGTTGAAACAGGGTGATTTGCTTGCTGTACCAATCTCTTGCTGTCCTTCAGTGTCGTGAGCCTGTTGAGCTGCATTGAACATTCAAGAAGAACTTATGTTGTACAGCAATTTTGTTGTGTTTGGATGTGTCTACCAATTCCTTGTTGCGTTTTTTCTGTCACCACCTGAACCGTGAGACATCCTCGCGTTTGTTGTGTGTTCTTGCAGTCTGTTCACAACCCCAAGACACAAAATGCCTCGACTTGTGGTTCTCGACACCTGTGCAGCCCGAGGTGCTGTGTGTCTGAATGCTCGGAGACAGGTTGCTGCCAGTGTCAGGAAAACAGGTCTGTCCAAGCGCAGCTATACACAGCCTGTAAAGGCAGCTGCTCCATGTTCGCCCACAGAATGACTCGTGAGATGCAAGAATTGTGCGAACAGCAAAACTTCCAGGACAACAAGACTGCAAACAAATTTATATTACTTTTCATTTCGCAGACAATGTGCAAGCACACCTGCTTTCTTTGCATTTGAGGAAAAACCAGAAATTGCACTGTGAACTGAAGACTGTAAGTTGCGGAGCGTAACAGCTTGAAAGGCACAATTACTTAACCTTCTCTCAGAAGCAGATGTTCTTTTCAACAGCTGCACCTTCCGCTGTTGAGAAAGTCGAAAGTTGCGTGTCTGAAAGCAATTTCTTTCATGTATGTCTACAAGTGCTTCAAACAATATCGCCTGCGAAAAGTAGTGTCAGGGGAACACAGCCCACTTGGTTCTGGTCCCTCAGTGCAAAACTGCTGCATGTCGAACATCGTTCACTTTTGCAGAAAGGGGAGCCTGAAGCAAAGGATGTTTCTCCGGCAAATGTGGCGACACGGTGAACAGCCACCGCAGTGGAAGTTCACGAAGAATTTCGATGAACCTGCATTCTGACCTGCACGGAAACATCAGCGAGGCCTGAATTCCGCTCACACGGAGCACTGCGTTTGCTACCTGACACGCATATCACTTGGTTGAACCTTTCCTTCCAAATGAGTGAACCGACCAGCCTCACATCAATGTGTGGTGTGACACACCACAGGCTCTGCTGGAACTTTGAACTCTCCTTGTTCGTTTCAAACGACAAGATGAGATCTAATTAGGCATCGCGTCGCCGGCACCAGCTGCTTCCGCGTGATACTCTTTCAACGAGGGGGACACTCCCCGTCAACGCTTTGACACAAACGAATGCGACGCTCTGTTCGCCTTGTCGTCCCAACCAAGGTACCATGGCAAGGGACACTGAATTTCAAATGCACACTGCATGTGAATGTGCATGGCCATGCACTTGCAGGTCTTCTGGTGTGGACACTCCAAATCTTGCCTGCCTGTGCCTTACCTGCAGAGCTGAGGGGAAGTACCAGTGCAAAAAAATGTCCCAGAGATGAAGGCTCTTTTGCAAACAACTTTCACTGCGGTGAAGATGTGACTCGACGCAACACAAGACACCAGCATGACGGAAAAACTCACCTCAGACTCACGAATGCGTGGTCTTTCACGCGTGTGGCTTTGCAAACACAAACTTACGTGTCTGACGGCGAAAAAAAAGTCGTGAGAACTTTCACGTCGTGTCCAAAGAGACCGTTGTCAATGCAAGATGTACCTCAGATGATGACTGAGGTTACTTTCGTTTTCCTGTTGCGGTTCTGTGTTTTGATGATTTCAAGAGGAAACGAGAGCAAAAGTTCCTGGAACCGAAATGTCTGACAATGGTGCGAAATTATTAATCGGGTCACTCGTGCAACTCGTCGCCGTGATGAGAATGCAAATACCATTTTTACGAGCACAGCTACGAGGCCAAGAAGCCGATAAACAAAGGCTTCAACAAACAAATTAGGCCATGTTCATGTTTGCACTTCTTTCTTCAAGCTGTCTTGCGGAATGAGGAGCCCGTAACTCAGCCGAGGCTGTTGGTCCCTGGTGCATAGTGATTAGGCTTTTATTGGATTCTATACGTGGCGGCAATAGATCACGTCTCTGATCTGCGCTATCTCGAGCGGACATGCATCGAGCGGGGCAGAACACAACGATACACATCAAGAACCCTCCCTGTGATGACAACCCTGTCGACACTGGACGTGCGCTCCGTGTCCAGTGACTCTGTGAGGACTCCGCGGGAACGTTGAACGTCTGGTCACACACTGTTGTACAGTTGAAACCTTTGTTTTTTCGAGTACCAAAAATCTGACTTCACTTCGGAAGCAACCACGGCCAACAATAACACTCACCCAGGAGTTCACATAACGCCCCACACAATTGACAGGACAACAATGTTTTGGGCAAAGTCAGCAAGAGAAGCTTTATGCACAGCTTCTCCACGGACTGAGATTCTGTGCACAGGACAAGTTTATTGCATCTGGCCCACCTTTTTCAGTTTGGACCAGGAGAGCCTGTTGATGTCTGTGTGGGCCTGTGAAACCCGGCACCACTCCCAGAAGGCAACATTTTGTTTTCAGTGCAACCTACAGCAAATAGTGTTTCTTACATTCCTGCAAACAAACAGAACGAATTGATTGCGCCTCTTGCTGATGAACTGTTCGTTGCCACCCTCTGTCATAAATTCCGGAACTCCAAGATCTCTGAAATCAAAGGGGTCCGTCAACACCTCTTTTCGTGTTTGACAAACCGAGACACACCAGGGGAAGGGGATGGGTGGGTTCAAGATTTTGAAAGGAGGGAGATGCCCTTGTGCAGGCCCAACCTCAAGATGTAAAAGGAGAATTAGGTGACAACTGATTTTCAGGAAAGGGGTGTCCTGCTCTGTTTTCTCTGACAACTTGGACAACACCACAGAAAAAAGGGAGTTTTATGACTGAATGCCAGAGGACTAATCCGTTTGTGTCCACTGTTGTGTGGGCTGAACAATCTTTCAGGTGACAAAACACACGTACGACCCAGCGCAATATCCAAACGGAAAAAAAACTTGGCCAAACGCGAAGAACACGTCAAACGCGAGGAACAATGTTGGCCTTTCATTTTGAAACCTGCAGAAGTTCGTCTGCCGCCAACTCGTAACTGCACACGCATGAGATACAAAAACATATGTGAAAGCAGAAAACACTTTCTGGTGTGTTTTCTCGTACACGTTACGAGGGTGCTTTCACTCCTGGCTAGAAATGCACCGGACAGCAGTTTGCCTGAAATCCTTTTTGTCCTTGGAGGACACAATGGGTGACATATCAACATGTCAATGCTGAC
>JAAUXT010057322.1_pt1 | contig 46843 bp, 50 predicted proteins | sample 7278171 | NCBI WGS metagenome assembly JAAUXT01 (sample SAMN14350112, study PRJNA611818) | marine sediment metagenome | isolation source: surface marine sediment (1.8m) | place: French Polynesia: Moorea | collected 2018-08
CTGTTTGGCATGTCACACCGGGCTGATCCAGCATGTCACACTGGGCCTGTTGAGCATGTCACACCGGGCTGATCCAGCATGTCACACTGGGCCTGTTTGGCATGTCACACCGGGCTGGTCCAGCATGTCACACTGGGCCTGTTCGGCATGTCACACCAGGCTGATCCAGCATGTCACACTGGGCCTGTTCGGCATGTCACACCGGGCTGGTTCAGCTCGTGTAATCAGGTCCTGCGGGCCGAAGCCTCTTCGGCCCGACCCTGGATGGGAGGCGGCACCGCACTGGCTTCTCATTACTCCCCAGCGGGATTATAAAGCTGCGGCGCGTACATACGGATCCAGCAAATCTTACAGACACGGATCCGAAGGGGGCTGTGGCTCATGGCGGGGACAGGGTGGTGGATCCAGGGCTCGGAGCAGGGGTCGCATCTTGGGCGCAGACCGACCAGGGGGAGAACCGCGGCCAGTGGCTCCAGCGTTTCAAGCTTGGCTCAAAGTGGTGTGGAATTTTTGCCAGTCTGGCCCTACTTGTTGGCGGTTCTTTTCTATGAGGGGCTGTGTTTGTGTGTGTGTGTGTGTGTGTGTGTGTGTGTGTGTGTGTGTGTGTGTGTGTGTGTGTGTGTGTGCGTGCGCGCGCGCGCCCTCCATAGGATCCGAATTTGAGGTCAAGAGTCCCAAACCTTGGGGGACACAAGCTCAAAATCGACAAGTTCGACACAGAAAAATATTTTGATCCTGTCACACAAAATCAGGTGGAGAATATTTTTTTACACAGGAAATGAGGCGCGGATTTTTCTAGCGCGGTGAATCCGGAACCCGGGGCGCATCCGGCTCCGGAACACGTGGTCCGCCGGGAAACCCGAGGAAACCCGGGGAAACCCGAGGATCACCGAGGATCACCGAGCAAAGCTGAGGAATCTGGGGCAACGCCGGCGGCGGCGGCGGCCGGGTTCACACTGAACGCGTTACGTCGGGCCGGGTTCATGCTGGAGGCGTCACGCTGTGTCTGGGACAACACCCCCTTCCACCTGGGTCACAAGATTGAGGCAGAGCCGAGAAATCTGCAATGGAGTTACGCTTGGTGTAGGGTTCACACCAGATGCGTCCCTCCGTGTGCCACTTGTGCTACTTGCGTCGGGCGATGGAGGCTTTGTTGTCTCACGCGCCTGTGTGTGTTGCGTCAAATTGTCAACCACGCAATGGTTTGTCAAGGGGTATGGGATTGGAGCAGCAGGGAGACCAACCCTCTGGCCCCGAACCCTGGCGTAACATTATTCGAAGTGCCCTCAACAAGATTTTGGATTCACTCTGCATGTTGCTCGTGGGAAGCCAGTTCTAATAGTTACATTGAACCCCTGCAGATTCTGTATCTTGTGCAGATTTCTTATACTTCCATTCACAAGTCAAATGTCTCATCTGAAGTAAAAATTTGCAACACAAAGAGGTTCTTCAACTGCGCTGCCAAGGACAGAACAAATGGAGACACAGAAGATCTCAGCAACACTATCTCCCTGGCAGCCGCATCGTTTTCAGTTCGGTCTCAATTTTGCGCGCGCGGCGTGACATTTGGCGCCAAAGCGACTCGAGGGGAGCGCGCTTTGGTATTTCCGGAGGAACTCAGGGAGGGGTCTTTGTCTGGGAACCACAATACAGAGAGAAAGAGCACGGGATCCAGGGGGTTCCTCCAAGCGGAGTCAAGATCAGGGAGAGGGATCCAACATGGGTGTGGCCCCGGGAAAGGAAATCTCCAGTGAAGTGAAGGGCAAAACCCATGTGGTCGGGGGATCCAACAGATCCAGGTCGGGAGTGGGGGCAGGGGTTACGGCAGATCTATCCAGGATCAGATTCGTAGGATCTGGTAGATGTAGGGTCAGGAGCGGACTAGATATGGGCCAACCGGAGAACGGTCGCGGGGATTTGTTTTTCTGAGTTTGAGGAGGAGGCCCAACACACCCATGACACCACTCAGAAGCAGCAGTCTGCCTTGCGCTGCATGGACGGGGCTTTCCAGGTTGGCGCTGCAGGGACGGTGTTGCAGGGACGGCGCTCGCTGCACTGTGGCGGAGGAAAGCGGCTCAGGGAACGTAGTGGTGGTTGAGCAGGAAGAGGAAGGAAGAGCCTGAGATGTATACTGATGTGGAGCTGGGTGAACCAGAAGAGACAGGCAGTTCTCCCTCTTCCCTCTCTCTTTCTCTCTCTCTCTTCCCCTCTCTCTCCTCGCTCTCCTCGCTCTCTGCCCCCTTTCCCTTATGTTTCTCCCTCTCTCCTCTCTCCACCTCTTGTCTATCCTCTCTGTGTGTGCTTCACTCTCTCTCTCTCTCTCTCTCTCCCTCTCTCTCTCCTTTTATCTCTTTTTGTTTCTCTCCCTCCATCTCCATGCTCTCTGTCTCCCTCCACTCTTTCTATCTCTCTCTCCCTTCCTGCATCCTCTCTATCTCTCTCCCTTCCTGCATCCTCTCTCCCTCGTTTTCATTCTCTCTCTCTCTCTCTCTCTCTCTCTCTCTCTCTCTGATCCAAGACAGGGGGTCAGGGACCTGGACCTGTGTTTTCGCGGGTTTGACTCTTGGGTGGTCCAAGACTGTCCTTGGAAACAAAGGCAGGAGTATTGTATCGCACACAGTGGCCTGAACTCTTTGGGTCACAAATCCCTGTATTTTGATTGGCTTGATCTCAATGTTTAGAGCGTCACGATTGGTCCCCCGGGACCCCGTCTCTACCTCTTCCTCGCCCTGATCCAGCGGCGTCGCCCCTGGAACCAGAGGCCGAGGCGCGTTATCTCCATCCGGCTCAAGAACAGCTGCGTTCCGATCGCAAATCACTTCCCTCGAGTGCTGACCTCAAGCAAAAGTGGGACTGAGCCGCCTGCGGAGCCAAGGGATGGTGGGCACTGAGGGGGCTGAGGGAGTGGGTGGGGGGTGGTTCTGAGGGGGCGGAGCTGGGGGTGGGGCAGGAGGGATGGGCCGAGAGGGCAGGTGGGCCCAGGGCAGGGACCCACGTGGCGGGCGCAGATAAGTGGGACAAGAGGCGACCCTGGCCAAGTGGACAGGGCCGAAGGGATGGTGTCACCGGGGAACCCGGAGGTGGGGTCCCAGTGTCCAGGGCCCTGGGGTGGGGTCCATGCGATTGGCTTGACCCGCCCCACACCAAATGGGAGAAACAGTGACTGAGGTCTTGAAAATTGAGGTGCAATCCCCCCCGGCCGAGGACAGGGGAGTCACCCCTTGACAAACCTCATTTCCCCTCACCCCCACCTCTCACCCACGTTTCAGAAGGATCGCTCCGTGACAGAATTTTGGGATCCGCCCCTGGAGCCGACAGAACAAAGGAACGCGAGTCTTTGTCTGTGGATACCATGCACTCGGAGTCTGTGGTTGATATCGACCTTCAGCACACTCTCAACATCGTATTGGTGGGGGACGCTCCAAATGACGTTTATTTGACACTAAAGTCAGGATTCACACTGACTGCGTAAACGAAGTGTCCTCAACAATGATATATAAGGGCGGAGCTGAGTTCCAAATCCCCACAACAGATGCTCGTCACTTCTGTAATGGTGACGACGCGCAAAATTCTTTCGGCCTGCACTTGCAAGGGCGGGGCGTTTGCGTCTTTGACCGGAAGTGCCTTTTGGGTGGCGTCGGTGTGCAGATGCTCACTGTGTGAATCTGGACTGAGGAGAACAGTGCGTGTCGTCACCACACAGCGGAGAGGTGTTGTTTCACAGTGCGCATGCGCTCTGTTCTGTCTCTGGCGTCTCGCGTCGAGAATCACATCAAAGTGGAGTTTTCCGCTGAAACAGGTGAGCGACGCGGCTCCGGGAGGGAGATCCAGGGAGGGAGATCCAGGGAGGGAGGAACAGAGAGGGAGGAACAGGGAGGGAGACCCTGAGGTGAGGGACACCGTCTGAGCATCCGTGGCACCATGGCTCTCTGTAACAACCCCAAGATTGGACCTGATTTCAACCTTCGATGATCATCAACTGTTCGTGTTCACGACTGGTTCTGGTCAACGCTTCCATGCACCACGCGTGCTTCTTGATGTGGGCTGACTGTTAGTGGGCGACAAAAAATGGACCAATCTATGGAGGCCATGGAATTCGGGTCCACCCCTTGCACACATCTTGGATTCACCCCATGCGAGAACTACGCGTCACTGAAAGTGCATCACTGAAAAGACTTCCAATGTGCACAAGTGAGTCTGCCGCTTCCTGGTGGTGTCAATGTCTGTTTGCCTGGTTTTCCTGGGCCCATCCCCTTGGATCTGCTGGCTTATTCACTTGCTGAAACGTTCATTTCATCAACGCTTTCTGGCTTGAAAAACCACTTGAACACATGCCTGCAGAACTTGGTTCAGTGCTGTGGGAAGTGCCTGGCATTTGTGCGGAGAAAAGACAGTGGAGATCACACACACACACGCACACACGTACTGTACACACCCTCCAGTACACACATACCTTCACACAAACGTGACACACATGTACCAGCACACTGCAGGCGTCAAGCGCTACGAACCTGCACAAATCCATGGGCCTTCAATTGGGCTCATTGGAATTCAGCATTGCGTCCAGAACGCCAGATGTCAAGCAGAAAAGAAACCAAAGTTCCACGTGGAGACAAAAATTTTCTGATTTTCTTCGTCCATGGCGTACACATGGAATGTAGCCGGCGTGCGCGCGTACCTGCTTGTGCGTGCGTGCGTGTGAGGGAGAGAGACGCGTGCACTGGGAGTATTTTGGCAGATCTCAAAAACACGTGTGTGTGTGTGTGTGAATGTGTGCGTGTGTGTGCGTCACGCGTGTTGTGTGAATCGGTTTGGCAGACCTCAAAAACACAAAGTTGCAGAAGCTGTTGCAAAGGGATCTCGCTCAAAGCGACGGAGTAACGTACACTCATTAAAGTAATCTATCTTTTTTCACACTGTCAAGCCACCCGCTTTCAGCTCCAGTTTTGTTCCCTCACTTTTTGCGCAGCTTTGTGCAAAAAGCAGCAAAAGGCACACATCGAACACACCCAACTCGCAACACGGCAACACCTTATTCTTCAAAGTGAAAACAAAGAGTGCGTTTTCTGCGGAAAATTTTTCTTCGGGCGCCAAATTTCAGTTCACGCACGGGAAAAAAGCGCGCAAAATGCTTTGATTCCCGCGAAAACGAGTAAGTGCACACACCCGAGAGCTTTAAATTCCACCAGAGACTCCGAGTTACTGTATCTCGCTTTTAAAACTAGTTTTAATTGTTAAAATTTGGATTGCAGTGAATGTCAAAGGTACAACTGAGGAGATTTTACGAAGTTTTTGACGTCCGCAGCGCACTGAAAGACGCGCACGTCAAACGCGCGGTGACGTCATGACGTCGAACGGCGGGCACGTTGACGTTCACGTCAGCCACGTAAGTTTGAAGGTTGTTGTTCAGTCACGTGAAATACCCCTGCTGCCGAGAAATGACAACTCTTAAATTTGCCGAAAAGGAAAAGATTGGTGGAAACTGCACGACCCTTTACAGAGGTCGAAAGGATTTGGTCAAGGGCTCGACCCAAAATGTTGCGAGGAAGGCCAGACAAGTTCGTCTGCAGCACACATCTCAGCGAAAACGAATTTCCTGGCACCAGTGGGTGATCGCCTCCGCTACCTGCAGTTTCGGCCCTTCACTTTTCCATTTTGAATTTTGCAGCTCAAGTTTGGGTCAGCTTGTGGGGATGCACGCCTGGAATCCAAGATCTAACCCAAACTCCTCGAATCGGCCAGAGGCGGCCCTGTCCCCCACCACTCCGATTCCTGGTCCACCCTGCATGGGGTGGTCCTGTCCTCTGCGTGTCGAAGACACTGCGCTCGCCCGACCCAGCGCCCCCAATCGGAGACGTGTGTGCCTCCACACACGCGTCCGCACAAAAATGGAGATGACGCAAAAGGCAGGCATGACGCCTGACCCCACGTCTCCGCACACACTTGGCGTCGAGGGATGATGTATATCCGAGGCGTTACGCTCCGCTGCGTTACGTACGTTACGCTACGTTACGCCCCGCTTCTTACTTCCACACACGCGTGCGCATGTGACGCACGACGGACGGCGTCCCTGCAAAGACGCTGCGTCACTGTGGGCTCGCAGGGCGACCCAGAGGTCAAATCTCCAGAAAAACACACTCACACAGCTGTTGTTGTTTTTCTTGGGCGCACCGCAAAGACTACACCCCCATTTTGAATTCTTATGCATTGTTCAGCAAGACAAATCGTGTGTCAAATTGAGATGTCACCATTCTTGAGCTTGGAACAAAGAGATCTATTTGCGTGCAAGTGTTGGATCCTTTGGGAAACCAAAAGCCCCAGAAAAAAAAACAGACACTATGATTCCAGTCAAGGACGCAGAGACAAATGATGTTATTCAAAGAAAACGTGGTTTCCAAATAGGGAACCCAAATTCTTGAGCTTTGGGGCCAATTAGGAACGCAGACATTGTGGGGTGGACCTACGGGTTTCCATGTCAACCTGTTGCTCTGCCCACCTTCACAACCGAAGCTGTCCCTGGGGAGTCCAGCTCCAGCTGATCAAGAACAAGAGAGTCGTTTTTATTGAAGAAGGGGCAAACTATTTTGGGAGTAAACCCACCACAAAAGGAGACAATTATTTTTGTGTTCCACGGAAAGTAACAAACGATTGTTTTGCAAGGCAAAGCAAGGTCACAAATTGAAGGAGAGATATTTTTGAAATTTCACGAGCGTCTTTGGACATGCGACGCACGATCGTGACGTCACTGTGGCCCAACAGCCCAAGGACTCACGTCTGTGGGACGCAACAGTGTATCCAGTGTGCAGAGCCCAGCCTAAGTTGGGAGACTCAGTGCCCACCGATGACCTGTACCAGGGACGCAAGGTGAGACGCACACAACATGTGTGTGTATGTGTGTGTGTGTGTGTGTGTGTGTGTGTGTGTGTGTGTGTACAAGACCCACATTCCATCCCCACCTGAGGTCCTCTCTTTCTCAAGCGAAGGAATCAATACGGAAAGGAGACAAAACGGTTAAAAGGAAAAGTCCCCACTCGACCACAAGCGGAAGCAAGAAAAATTGCAGAACCTCCAAATTCGGAATGCGCGGTCTCACTCGGCGCTGCATCCTTTACGCATGACCGGATATGGCAGACAGCGTCTGTACCCGCGCGGGTGTGTAGAAAGCGAACCCAACTTTGACAGAATCAACAAGTTCAAAGGAAAAGTTTGCGGCACCCAAATTCTGGGAGCCCTGTGTACCCCTCTGCTTGAATGGACGACCAAGGTGAGGGCGGAAAGGCAAGGTCAAGTTGAAGGTCACTCCAGAAATATCCAACTTCGCCCAGAGGGCGCTGCTCGCCCATCTGTAAGGTTTCTGTTGTTGTTACTGGTGTTCATTTTCAATCAACTGCGCTTATTGTACAGCGCGGGCTTCAGAAGCCCAAACACAATCAACTCACTGTGGAAATAACTTGACACACCAGGCTTCTCCCCGGTGTAATGAAATGGTCAGACACCCTGGGTGAGGACACTAGTGTCTGAGGTGTGAACAGGGCAGGATCCAGCTCTCCAAGTCCACGCCGAGACACTTTACGTCCAAACATATTTTGTCCCCGAGCGTGCCCAGGTCCTGAGGAGATTCAGGCTTGATTGCTCCTCACCCTCGAAGTTCGTGCCGCAAGCACAACCTTTGTGTTAATTATTTTCCGTGCTGCAAAATATTCAAAACCTCCCTGCCAAGAGTAAGACCAGCACCGAGTCTACCCCACCCCAACCCAACACTGGACCCATCAGTTGAAGAACACTCGCACCGACCACCCCAGGTCAGTGTCCTCAAGGCCAGTCCCCTGGCTACAACTCCATTGTCCATGTCTCCTTTGAAGGTCGTCACAGACATGCTCACATTTCCTGTCGTAGAGAGGGTCCCCAGACGCGGCCTTGGCTCCGGTTACACGGACAGACTGCGCGTCTTGTCTTTCTTCAGTCGGTGAGGACGTTCACCCCAGACGTGCACGCGATGGGTGACGGATCCAGAGAGAACCAGGATTTGAGAGAGGGTAGTACCACCAGAACCTCTGCGACGTAGGGCGCTTTCACGTGCACAGGGACGCGACGCGTGACGCACCAGGGGGAAGTTCGAACGCCAACGTCAAGCACGGACGCTGTTTTGTGATTGGCTAGTGATTGGAAATGGTGCTATTTTCACGTTGGCGTTGGCGTAACGTGCGCCTCAAGCGTACACAATCTCGCTTTGATGAAACAGAGCAAGGGACTTGTTCATTTGTGCAACGCATGACGTATACAGTGTGAGGCACGCAGACAAAAGCCGCCGACGGGTTGATTGTTTCAGAGACACAGCGAAAGACGCACGCACTCACTGTGACACAGGCCCCAGCCCCTCACTCTCATTGCCTTCATACAGAGCACGTCACTCTGTACGTCTGTGTGCTGGAATCCCTCTACACGCTCACACAACACGCAGAGAAGGGATTGCAATGTCTCAGTGTACGACACACGCATGGACCCTGCAGCGCCGTCCTCGCACAGTGCAACAGAACCAGTGGGGTCAACCACCGAGGGAGGGGTGCCAGGGACAGGACCTGGATTCGCTGGAGGGGAACCCTCCCTCCACGAGCATCCAAAATTATAATTGAAACAACATGCAAACGAAAATACAATAGAAAAGTGCAGGTTTTTGAGGAGAAAGAGACTGTGAATGAATGTGGGGTGTTGTAGATTCAACATTTCGGGCGGAGGGGGGCGAACTGTGGATGCACAGGTGTGGTGGGAGGGGACTGGAGGGTTCTCCACAGGCCCCTGGATCTGATCCTGGAGCTGCTCTCCACGTGCAGTGCATTGGATGCTGAATGGGGCTTCATCTCGGCATCCAGCTGTATTGTCCCCCCTCGTCCGTTGTCCTCGCGTGCAACAGGGTTGCAGCTCCCGATGGACCACACAATGTTATTCCTGAGCTGCGAGGACGGCGCGGCGGTGTTGGGGCTGTCAGCTCAGTGTACGGTTCACAAAGAACCTTTCATCCACAAATCGCTTCCTTTGAGTCGAAGCCTTCAAAATGTCACCGCGGGAGCCCCTCCCCGGGGCCTCACCCTCATCCCGGGTTCACACCGCATGCGCATGCGCGTGTGTGCGCGTGGAGGGGGGCGGGGCGGCGTGCGCGTGTGGGTGTGGGCGGGGCGGCGTGAGCGTGTGTGTGTGTGTGTGAGTGTGTGTGTGTGTGGTGATAGGATCTGTATGGAGGGACAGGGCCACGCGTTGGATCTGTGGGGTGGACACTGGAGTTCGGGCCCAGGGGGATCAGGGACTCCGGCACAGTCCCCACACACTGTGCGCGCGCGCGCAAGGGCGGATCTTGGGACCCAGGTCGCCAGTTGTCTTTGGCTTTTCACTACGTCCGTGAGAACAAGGGCAAATCTTGAAGAGGCTCAGGGGAGTTGGGGACCACCGCATTGCCCCTTTCACATTGCGTCCTTCTGTTGAAGAGCAGGCACACGAGACCAAGGCAGTCGTTTACCTCCTTTGAGGAATATTCTTGATTGTGATTGGTTCAGCCACATGACATTTTTCTGTTTCAGGGACCCGGACCATGCTGGACCCACCGAAAGGACCTCGGGTCCCTGGGTCCACCTGTGACACCTCTGGAGCCCGCAGGCCCTGCCTCCACCCCTCATACCAGCCCCCCCCCTCCCAGATTCCAACACCCTCACGTGTCTGTGTTGCAGACAAAGGGGAGGAAGAACAGACTTCCTTTGGTTCCTTTCTTTCCGAGACTTCAAAGCTTTGTTCGGTCTGCAGGCGTTATGCCCTGCGTTCCTGTGCTTTGCAATGGGGAGGTTCGGCAGCACGTTTCATCAGCAGACGCAAAGCGTCGACTGAAAATCTGACCTGACATGCAACATGGCGCGTTTCAAAAGTGATGAAAATTTTTGTCTCAGCGAAGATTCAAGCACAGAAAAGTTTGCTCCCCGCCCGCGCCCACACACGCGTGACTGGTGTCCTTGTGCAAGAAGTGTGTGGGCGCTGGTTAACACCCACACACTCCTACCCCAACCCCGCTCTCACGCCCTTACCCACACCCACACCCACACCCACACCCACTCTCAGTTCCGGTCAGTGCGCGCATGCGTCGAAGCTTCCCACGCCTCGCGTCTCGCACAGCACCGGCCGGACCCGCCCAGGCAGACAGCGGCTGCAGACGCATACAGGATGAGGCGGGGTCCGGGGTCAGCGAACCGCGCGGGCCCGCACATCCATCCTCCGGGCCCGAGGGAGGGAGGGGCGGGGACGGAGGCCGGAGGGAGGGGCCGGGGGTCGGAGGGTCGGCCTGGGAAGGTCGGAGCGAAGAGGAGGAGGGAGCCAGGGAGGAGAGAGCCAGGGAGTCAGCCAGAGAGGGAGAAGGTTAGGGAGGGAGGGAGGGGGCTGTGGAGGCAGGAGGGAAAGGAGGATCGGGGCTCGAGAGTTGGGACAATGGTTGAGAGGTTGGGTCTGTTGGGAACCAAGGGGACACAGTACCTCAGAAAGGCGAAAGGCCGGGCCCAGATCGAACAGTCAAGCTCAGGGCCAGAGGGCAGGACTGGAGGCAGACGGCAGGGGTCTTGCGGTGGGGTTGGGTGGTGGGACTGGGCCTGAGAGCGAGACTGGTCCGTGGGTCTTGGGAGGAGGAACGCGCTGGGGTCAGCCTGGAGTACGGGGCCTGCATGCACGGAGAAGGATAGTGCAGCAATACGCCCACAGCGCAGTACGAGGGGCAGATGGAGACCAAGTTGGGCCTGAGGCCACGGATGTGTCCAGCACCAGTCTGACGCCCAGGAGAAGACAGGGCAGAACAAGGGTCAGACAAGAGCATGGGCGAAGGACGCAGATGGACTGTAGATCCAGACAGGGCCTTAGGTCCGGGGCGGTTCCAGACTCCGGGCCTGGGGGGGGAAGGAGCCCGCGCTGGCCAGGGCCGAGACGCGAGGCTTGGGACTGGGCCAAGGGCCGAGACGGACACGGAGCTGCTGGGGCGGAGACGGGCGGACCGCTTGGGTGTGGGACGGTGACGGATAGCTGAACTAGGGCGGGTGCCGGGGGTGCCGGGGGCGAGGCTGGAGAACGAGGCGGGGGAGGCAGGCCCTGGACCAGGCCCCGGGCGGGGGAACGGACGGCGGGTCCCCGGGGCAGCGGGGACGGCCGGCGGCCCCTGGGCTTCCCCCCGGAGGCCCGCACTCCTCGGGCCGGGACCAGGATTACGTCAGCGTCGACCCAGCTGATCAATTATGTAACAGTCTGTGGCGGTGGCGCCGAGCATACTGCGGAGCGGGCCGGGCTCATGGTGCAGAGCCGGCCGGGGTCGCAGCGCAGGGCAGACCGGGCCCTGCTGTGGAGTGGGCCGCCGTCATACTGTGGAGTGGGCTGGGGTCACACCGCATCACCGTCCTCAGGTCCATACACAGTGCTCAGCCAGGCGGCTCCTGACTCAAAGGCAGAGGCCCAGGATCTGGTGGAGGGGGCGACACGTGAGGAGTCCGCCTTCAACAGTCAAAGGAGTATTTGTACACGTATCTTTACCGAGTTCGGAGGCCCAGCCCTCCTCCCCCTGGATTCGCACGTGGAAGCATTGTGCCTTGACTCAGAACACATTTGTACCCTTTCCACACACACACACACACACACACACACACACACACACACACACACACACAATCAGCCAGGCGGTGCTTGAACCAACCCCTCTACCTTGACTTGAGCGTGGACTCAGCAGGGACTTTGAGCCGCGCTCCCTTTCTCCGTGTGAGTGACGCTGTACGTGATACGTTCAACTCGGTGAACGCAGCCCAGCGAAGAGGCCAATTAGATTGTGCGTGGGTCTGTGGACACAGCCGATGGCGGAAAGGTTGTCATGGAGATGTGGTGTCAGAGACGCCTCAGGACCTCCAGGGCAGTGCCCTCTCCGTGTGTGGGAGGGGAGTCCAGGGGCGGATCCAGGGTTGGGTTGCGGGCAGCGACCTACGGGGGTCCGAGCGACCAACGTGAATGGCGGGAAAGTGCAACTCAGCATGGTTGAACATGAACAAAGGAATTTACGTCTGACAGCACAAAATGGAGGGTCAGGGTCAGGTTGACCCTGGGCCCCTGGATCCACCCCCCCCTGACAGACGTATAGGAAGGTCCGGTCTCAGGGCCCCACTCCTACAGCACCCACCGCCTCCTGAACACACAGCGTGTTGGGTGGAGTCTGCATTGCCCATCTGAAGCTGTGTTACTGGAGAACGGTTTGTTCATAATGATGGATTTGGACAGGAGATCATCAGGGAAGACTCTGCGGTTTATCCCGGGGGCGGATCTGCGATTCCGTGCGGTGGGTCTGGCCCCAACCAGTGCGTATTGTAGATATGGCCCCAGCAGTTGGTGTGGTGAGCTCATGGATAGGAAGGACAGCACCACGTAACGCTCAGACCGCTGCCAGCGTGAACCCAACCCGACAGGTCAACTCAGCTGCCTCATGACGCAACGAAGACGCACGACTTTTCCCCCTGTACCCAAGAAGAGGGGAACCCGGCCATGACTCGGTGTCGCTTGTGCCTCGCACCCGGCGTGAACCCTGCGTAACGTAGATCTATGGTGTGTTCCTCATGTACCCTTGGACGACTACTGAGGTAAACGCGCACAGAGAGAGAGAGAGAGAGAGAGAGAGAGAGAGAGAGAGAGAGAGCGAGAGAGAGAGAGCGAGAGAGAGAGAGAGCGAGAGAGAGAGAGAGAGAGAGAGAAAAGAACCGCCAAAAGTACGGTGAACCCAGCCTGACCCACCCATAACGCAACACAGACTCGTCGCTTGTGTCCCACGCACCCGGTGTAAACCCTCCTTCTGTTCCGTCTCATCAGCTGCAGGCAGCAGACCCGCCCCCTCCCCCTCCTGCCGGAACCATGTGCGGTGCTGGATCCATATTCACACGGGGCTCACCGGGCGCTGGCGGGGGCGTCTGTTCCACTGTTGGTTGGGGGCGTCTGCGTCGCTGATGTAAGGGTGGGCGTCTGCGTTGCAAGGCGGGGGTAACTGCACAAACTGCTGATGTGTGGGTACAGCGACAACACGACTGAGGGGTGTGTGTTGGGGAGGGGTGCACAGACAGTCTGTACTATGTCGGGAGGGGATCTGGAGTGCCGTACAGATCACGCAGGCGAAGATCTAGAATGCCACGTGCACCAGGCAAATTCCACCACCCAAGTGACGCCCAAAACGACGCCCAATGGAACGTTCCACGCCCACCCAATTTGAGAGTCTGCAGACGTCCAAATGTCATGTGCATCCAAATAAAGCAAACTTCAACACAAACGTGACGCCCAAAACGACGCTCAATGGAGTGTTTCAGAGTGCTTCGTCTCCAAGACCCACCCGCGAATCACATTACAACACCTAAATGACGCCCAAACAAGAGATCCACACCCAGCCCACTCTTAGAGTGCTTCCTGTACCAGACCCGCCCCGCGGGTTCCTTCTCCTGCAGAATTCTGCAGCTGCGGAGGCGGGAGGAAATGAAGGGGCTGGGAGTCGCAGAGAGCCGCGGCTGGAGGCGCCCCGATCCCCGCGGAGCTCACAGCGCCGGCCCGGAGATCCTGCCCCCGGTCTCCGCTGTGAGCCCCGGGCCCGCTGTTCCTTCCAGGCCCCCGGTCCCTTCTTTCCTCCTCTCGGGTCACATTGGGTGCGTCGTGTGTTGCCTCCCTATGCAAGTCCTCCTTGGATCACACGACTGGATGTGTCATGCTTTGCGTCTTTGAGTCCACGGAAGGTCCACGGAAGGGCGATGAGTTCCTGACGCCACACGGGACGTCACTTATCCGTTGGGTCTCCTTCAGACAGGCGTCAACTGAGACGTGTTTCACGCTGGATGCGTCTTCCTTCACACCAACCGGCGAGACACCAACCGGCAACACGTGAACATTTCAACTCAGTGCCAGCTGACATTTCGGGGACACCGTGCACGACGCGTCCACTGTGAACCCCGCTCTCAGTCTCTGGCACGTCCCCCACGTGGCTGTTCCTGTCCACAACAAAGGACCCTGATCCAGGACCGGACCTGACGTCACAAAGGGACCTGCCGCAGAGCTGGACTGTGGCCCGGTCCACCCCGGATACTCCAGCGGATCCAGAACTGACGTCAGGGAGGGCCTGAAACTTGGGAGTGGACCCAACCTCCAACACTGACAACGTGACTTGCAAACAAATTTTCTTACGCAACCACAGCATGCCATTTCCAGGGTGTTTTTTCGCGGTGGTTTACCCCTCCCCTGAATTGCGTGCATGAGTGCGCGATAAGCCTGTCCTCTCACCGTTGCTGCACCAGACTCATTTCTGCTCCATCCTCTGCTCTGCACTGGCTGAGTCTCCAGCTGCGACCCTGTTCAATGCCTGGTGGCACTGCAGAACCCCAAGCTAGGGATCAACCAATTATGGATGGATGAAAGAGAACTACATGTAGTGGGTTTCACACACACGTACCACATTCAGAGACCTACTCGTGTGTTGACAGGTTGTGTCCATACTTCATGGTGACTTGTACTGAGGAGACAGAACCTGGTTCCCTGTTCACGTCAGACGTGTCTCCGTCAACTGGTGCTCAGGCCCATCCTGGGTCGAGATCCCGCATCAGACGGACTCAGAGGAGCGGTGTTCAGATCGCGTGTGATGTGGCAGAGCGGGACCTGGTGATGCGTCCTGCGTCCTGGCCTGCGTCCCTGTGCACGCACGCCAAGAGACATGGCAAGGACCCTTCAACCAAACCCGACACCCGCTGACTTGCTCATGCAGGCACACCCAGTGTTTTGTCCTGAGCTCTCCAGGCTCTAGGCTCCTCGCTACGGAGGGAGGAGGGAGGGAGGGAGGGGCAGAGACAGGTCCAGCCTCCCCACCACACTCAGCAGTGGAAAGGGGGCATGCAGGGCTGTGGCTCCAGAATCCTTACTACACACACTGCACAGAGGGAGGGTGAGGGTCAGGTCCAAGCTCGTGATGCTGTTGCCCCCATGTAGACCACAAGGGCAGGGACGGGTCTTGGTCCACGTCTCCAATCTGTCCACTCCGCACCACGAAGAGTGAGACAGGGAACGTCCAGATGCTATATTTCCCCCCTCCCCACCTTCTCACTTCTGTCCGCAAACACATGCAGAGTGTGGTCTGTCTGGCCTTTGATCCACATTCGGTCCTTTGCAATGTGGCCCCAGCCTCCTAAACCACACTCGATAAGCACAGAGGGGGTTGAACCCCAACATGAATCTCAACTAGACATTCAAGCTCCTGCATGAAAACCACTTGAGGAAAGGCCAAGGTGCACCCCCGCGATTCTGCCTGTCGCATCGTGCGACAGAGGATAACAGGGATGTGCCGGACGCGCCGGACGCTGACGCTCGCCGTCACGTCAGAATCAGCTGAAACTCGCTGTTGAGCTTCTTCCCCCCACGGAATGAAGAGAGACAGGCTTGTGGAGCTGAAATCGCACCCCCAGCCCTGGATGAACCGCACTCCAGTACAGCTCAGTTCCTGTGAATCCGTCTGTCCATCATCCACCATCAGCTGCGCACCGAGTGACCAGAGACACGATTACGAGGGGCGGCACCGACGGGGGCGGGTCCACCGTCGGGTTACCAGCATGGGGAGCACGGGGGTGGCGCCACCTCACATTTGGACTGGTTCAAAAAGGATGTTGTGGACAGAGGTGTGGGCTATTCATGGGTCACAAGACTGGACCACCAGCTCCCTTGGATCTGCCGCTGAATCAGCGTGGTCCTTCCGCTTGGATCCCTCCAATGGCTCCTCACTTCAACGATTCAATCCCTCTGTTCCCCAACACCTTTCCCCAGGACAGTTCATGGATCCACTTCAGAGTCCTGAACTGGATTCACCCACCTACGCGAGCAGCCAAAGCCACCCTGCAAGCTGTACCTGAAGGTCCTAACAGGATATGACCCTGGATATGACCCTGGATCCGCCTCTGCCTGTGCTGTCAGAGCCACCCTGATCCCCTCACAGACTGGAGCCTCGAGTCCAGGTGGACTCGGTGACCTCGGCGCCCGCTGACCCGAGACGAGGTACGAGACGCACCGAACGTGACCACGTGACCCCAACTATAGAGGCGCAGCGCAGCGAGATAAGGGAGATCACACTGAAGGCGTCAAGCGTTGCGTTGAGAAACTGACGATGCTTGCTGCACAACCCAGTGTGTGTCACGTCCGAATCCCAAAGCCACCTCGTGTGACACCACTACTCGCCTTCGCTTTCGTCGCGGTGGGGCGAAGAAGACAAACCGGGCTGTGGTGTCTGCCCCACGCTTGCCCAAGTGGGCTATTCCATGAACAGATGTACACATTTGAATGAGTTGTTTTTCTTGTCAAAAGGACGGGAGGCGTGACACGGGGGTTGTGACACACGTCTAAGGACCAGGAGCCCCAACTGAATCCCGGTGAATCAGGGATCCTGATCCCTGGATGAGGTGGGGGATGATCCTTGGTCCCGGGTCTCACAGGCTCGAGCTCGCCCCACACCCACGGATCAGGACGGGATCAGGCGGCCCACGTGGACACACCCCTGGGTCTACACACCGGTGATAGGGAATCCTGATACCTGGATGAGATCGGGGATGATCCTTGACACACACACACACACACAAACACACACACACACACACGGAATCTGGCCGCACGCTCAAACGCACGCATACTCATGCATTCACGCTGGTACATTACGCACGCACACACCTGCACACACACCACCTGTCCCCACAGACCACCCGACTCAACGCGCCGGCTCGTACAGACAGATCCGGTGTACCAAAGCCACGTCATCGCCTCGCTCATGTTCCAACGCACGCACACACGCACTTCGAACGTCTCCACACGGCTTCACATCACCCTGTCTCGTGTCTGGTTCCAAGGAAATACATGTGCCTCTGAAGCCGACTGCATGGGACGTATTTCTTATTCGAACATGTCACGCAAACAAACAAAAATACATTCCAGGGAACAATGGGACGCATGGTCCCTCCCACCCCTGAAGTCAAAGCGCTAACCACAAGGGCTCTGCGACATGTTACAGGGGTCCGGCCCTCAGTGTCCAGCGCACCCCTGGATCTGCCTCCACCTCAGCACCCCGAGGTTTCACGCACAAAGAATGCCCTTGGGGTACCAGGGTCCTTCGTCGCCAGGGTTCCCCAGCCCTGGTTCTATGGCTGCCCCTGTAGGGGCTCCACACCACGAAGGTGATGCACTCAGCCTGGGAGCCTGGCGCACAGGGGCGAGGCTCACAGGGTCCCCCCTGGATCCAGCCCCGCTGCCTCAGTCTCCGGGGGGCGGGACTCCAGAGCACGTCGCTAATGCACTCAGCCTGGGGACGGGACGGGAGCGGCGTCGGGTCGGGTTCACACCAGAGGCGCCACGCGTCACGCCCTGCATGAGGGCTGCTTCACACCTGTGGTATTCTTCGTTGTGTTGTGGTGTGATTGTTGTGTCAGTGCTGTATCGTATGAAGCTTGAAGCATGAAACACGGGCACCTGAGTCTGCTGGGCGCTGTGCAAAGGGATGCTCCTTCACAGTCTCGACACACACAAACACACACACACGCTCACACACACACCAAGAGACAAATGCGGACACACAGCACACACACGTACAACACACACACACACATTCACACACGTACGCGCGTTCTCACAGTACAACACCTATCGACACACCTCACAGTTCTACACGCACGCACACACACTACACACACGCACGCACAGAGAGGCACGTTCTCACAGCTCGAGCACCCGAGACAGGCATGACAATCCTATCCACACACACGCACGCACACACACACACACACACACACAGAGACAGACAGAGAGAGAGAGAGAGAGAGAGAGAGAGAGAGAGAGAGAGAGAGAGAGAGAGAGTGTGTCCCGCCCGCCCCTCACTGATCCGACTCGCAACACGCCACACCGTCTGCACTCAGCTCGCCAATCTGCGTGCGATCTGCGGACCTGGCCGCCCCCGGGGCTTCCGCTTCCGTCTCTCCAATCAAGGGGAGGCGGAGCCTCGAGCCTCAGGAAGTCTGCCTCCCGCAACCAACCCTGCCTCAGCCCCCCGCCCCACTCCTCTCCACACTCTACCCCGCCCCACCCAACCCCATCCTGCCCGACCCGACCCTGCATGCCTCAGCCCCGCCCCGCCCAGCCCCGCCTCGGCCCCTCCTGGTACAGCCTCACCCTCCTCCGGGGCTTCCAATCAGGGGAGGCGGAGCCCGGGGCTGGGGCCATGGAATGTCACTCCTCCATGTTCAAGGGAGGCGGAGGCTCAATCTAACCACCCCATCCCACGCCTGTCTGACTCTTTGTCCCTGAGGAGCTTCACGCCAATGTGCCTGAGTGGACTGATGAGAGTGATGTGTTGGGACTGCGTGACATTCAGTGAGACCAACGCTTGTCCCATCCCACAGACGTCTGGACACACAGTCCCTGAGGACTCTCCACTGTGGACCCGGCCCCGCCCCTGCGTGGCTGTGCCCTGGATCAGTGACACGCCGCTCTGTCTGAGTACGTTGATGAGGTGGGAGTGGTGGCAGAGCGTGACTGCGGCCCAACCCACGCACGGCTCGCTGTGTGGGGGAGGCAGACAGGGCTTCAGGCGAAGATTCGGGGAATGATCCACGGGTGTGTGGGGTGCGGTTCAGAGCGGGTTCAGGGTTCAGATTGAGAGAGGGGGAGCAAGATAGAGGAGAGAGAGAGAGACAGAGAGAGAGGCAGAAAGATAAGAGAGAGGGAAATAGAGGGTGATGAGAGAGACAAACAGACAGAGACAGAGAGGAAAGAGAGGCAGAGAGATGAGAGAGAGGGAAAGAGAGAAAGAGTGATGAGAGAGAGAGGGAGAGAGAGACAAAAAAGACAGAGAGCGCTGGTCACGTCCTGGACCTGCCCACACAGACACGCCCAGTGTGAACGCGCCCTGTTCCGATCTCATCTAGACGCGTCCTGTGTGAACGAGGCCGCATCACACGTGTGAACAGCTCCGTCCTCCCCACGACGCGTGGGCGAGACACACGTGTTCCGCGAGAGGAAATCCAGGGGATTCACGAGTGTCAGGCAGGGCGCGCCCAAGTTGAGGCGAGTCTCAGCAGTACGTGACAGCGCCAGGCGCAGACCTCCCACGGACGTCTGAATGCGTGGGCGACAATACGTAAGGTTTCCCGTCTGCTTTCCGCGACTGCGCAGTGATGTGCGCAGGCGTCGCGACGCCCACGTGTCCCAATCTCATGCGCTGGTGCAGGCGGGAACAGAAGTTTCCCTTCTGGATCCTCTCCTACGAACCTTTCTTGCTTTCCTTCCTGAATACTCCCCTGGGATCCCCCAGAGTTCCCTTCCCGCTCACGCCGAGGACTGTTGCGTCCTCAGGGTGTCAGTTCAGGGAGCAGATCACGTGTTGTACGAGTATCACGTGTCCGGAAGACCCAGGGGCAGAGAGCTGTCACATCCGGGCAGCACTTCCTGTGGGCAGAAATCTCATTCGGACACAGGGTTCAGTCTGGGTGCGTCACGCAACGCAGCAAATCAATGCAGATTGAGAGCATTTAGCAGTTTTGTGCATTTCTTTCCGTGGTCCTTGATTACAAAGTGAGTTGGGAGAATCACACAAGCGAGCACAAACAGATGGAATGAAGGCTGCGAATTGAGGCAGGGTGCGCGAATAGATCACGTTGTTCTTGGGCGTTAGGGGCTCGGGGTTGTGGGGCAGGGGAGGACCCTGCGGGGTCTGAGCCCTTTTGTCTGGTTCATCCATTCCTTTGACTACATTGCTTTTGGGTCCAGTCCACAAACAGGGGAAAACAAAACATCCATGCCACACTACCCGCGGTCAGCTGGATGTCTGCACACGAAACACCTGAATTCAAGAAATGTTGAGACGTCTGAGCAATGGTGAACCCAGCATCCAGTCTTCGGCGAGGGATCGCATCCAGTGCATGGGGCAGACGCTGCCCGTTCCGCGGATGTCTGTGGACGTTTCTCCGGACGCTCGTGGGCAATAATCTCAGGATCGGGGGAACTGCAGTTATCTTCAGGGACCCCCGCTGGCGAAGGAGGTAGGGGTAGGCCGAAGAGGGGAGCGGGTCCTGAGGCAGGCAGGGCTGCGTCTGGGGAAGGGGCGGACCCAGGGTCCAGTCTGGGGAGGTATGGGCCCAGGGTCCGACCACGGGAAAGACCCCAGCACAATGCGCCAAAAGTTTGACACGAAAAGGGGAGAAATCGGGGGTCACTGATCCTCTTGGTCAGCTTCCTGATTTTACCCTGGTTCTTCTCTCTGCTCTGCCCCTGGCTCCACCTCTGGTGGTTTTGCCCCTGGGCCTGGTCCTCAATCAGCCCCTGTGTGCCATCTACTCGTGTGTGAGTCTGGCGCCGCCTCAGCTGAGCCTTGTTGACAGGGTCTGGGATCCACTATGGTCTTGCCTGTAGTGCACTGAGAATGTCACCGCGACAACGGGTCTGATCTCAACACACCGACACACATCTTGGCCTGACGGATCCAGAAACTGGGCTCAGGCTCCGAGACCCCACAGGGTCAAACCTTTTGCTTTTTACTTACGCGCCCAGTTTTGACACAGGTGTTTGGGCCTGAAAGGGTCAGGACCTGGTCCGATCCTCCACACTGGTCATGGATCAACTGCAGGACAACAGAGTGGACGCGGAAGCTGACACGAGTCACACACTGACCCCTGCGCACGCCCACGCGATCCTGTCTGATCCGGTATTAGACCCGTCCGACGGAAGCCGGAAATGACCGAGTGTTTTGATTCGTCCCGCGCTGACCTATCCGTATGTTTCAACCAATTTGCGGTGAAAACATCACCGTGGATGGGCCGAGCCTTGGTGAACAACATCCCTCTTACGGCCGATTTCTGAGAGCAAATAAGCGGAGGTTCCAGTCTCAGCGGTCAAACCAAATTCACACTGCGTGCGCCAGATCGTATGCACAACATTGTGCAAACAGTTAAGTGAACAGGTTGGGTGGCCAGGGCCAGTGTGCAATCGAGGCACATGCATATCAGTGTGACACAACCACACGCACCCTGTTGGCACATCTCTTCAAATGCATGGGAAACTATTTGGTGCGCTGTGAGTAGCTTGGCGTGAGTGTGCATCAGCGCACTCGGTGTGAACCAGGGCCAGGAGGACTTCGAGCCTGGCTCCTGTCCCTGCCTCATGTGTTGACCATGGACTGAGTCTGAGCCTCAGTTGGAGAAGGGACTGAGGGCAGTGAGAGTCTGGGCGGAGACAGGTCCAGGGGATGAAGTCTCAGTCTCACACCGGGTTCACACAGGCGGAGACAGATTCATGGGGATGAGGTCTCAGCCTCACATTGTGTTCACACAGAATGTGCTGTGTTAGCGTTGCAACGTCACAAGAAAACACCAGGGCAAGTGGTGACGCAATCCAATTGACGTGAAACCTGCACACAAACACACAAACACACACACACACATGGCAGGACGCCTGTAGTGCAAACGGCCTCGTCACCACAGCAGTAGGACCCAGGGCACCTCAGAGTGGCTCGGGCTGCCGTCCTGTTGCGTTGTGTGAGGATCCACGAGGAGGGAGAGGAGGGGGTCCTGGGGAGAAGATGTGGTGCAGGCTGTGGCTGCTGTGGTGCCAGGGACAGTCCCGGGAATCTGGGGAGGATCCGGAGAAGGGAGCGGTTCTTGCGGCGCCAGGGGGAACAAGGGGGGATCCGGAGGATTGGGGAGGGTGCATCCAGAAGAACTTGGGGCAGGAAAGAGCCGCATCTGCGACATCATACGGGATTGGGTCCTGGAGAATACTGCAGGCTGCGGTCCTGAAGCAGCCGTGGGACCAGCGGGGGAGGGGATACCTGGGGATGTAGAGGGAGGGACGAGGGAGACCCGGGGGGAGTGCACCTGCTGGAACTCCCACAGCTCCCACAGGGATGCTGGAAGGGAGAGGGTTCCGGGAAGTGGTGCGGGCTGCGGCGGTTGCAGCAGCACCCGAGGCACCCGGGGGATCATGGAGGATTGAAGCCCGGAATTAGGCGAGCGGGAGCCGGGGGCGGGGGACCGGGGGATGGGGGCCTGGGATGGCTGCAGCGCCCGCGGGCAGCCCGGAGGATCGGCGGGGATCGGAGCCGGAATTAGCGGGATTACCAGCCGGGCGCGTGATGCACAGACCGAGGAGAGACGGAGGGGAGACGGGGAGGAAGAGGGGAGAAGGAGAGGAGGGGAAGTGTGGAGGGGAGGCGGAGCTTCAGCAACAAAGAAAAGGGGCAGGAAGAGGAGAGACAGCCAACCAGACAGAGAGCGAGACAGAGAGAGAGAGAGAGAGAGAGAGAGAGACAGACAGACAGACAGACACACACACACACACACACACGTACAAACACACACACACACACACACACACACACAGAGAGAACAGCGCCCCGGAACAACGTCCTGCAGCGGAGTGATTATCCGGATGAAGCGAGGCGCTCGGGCTCCGAGGAAGAGGCGGAGGCGTCTGGATCAGGGAGACTAAGACCGCGGGCTGAGGCTCAGCCGGAGTAGCGACGTTCAACCCAACACGAAACCTTCCGTGGTGGAACGTGCACAGGAAGGAGGGAGAGGGAGGGGAGGCGGAGCTTCAGCATCAAAGGAAAGGGAAAGAAGGAGGAGGGGAGAGACAGCCAACCAGACAGAGAGCGAGACAGACAGACAGACAGACAGACAGACAGACAGAGCGTCTGGAGCAAGAAGACTGAGGCCCCAGGGGGCCACAGCTCGAGAAGGAACGTTCAGCCCACGGTGAAAGTCCCGCTGTAGAACGTGGCATAACGGAGGGTTGTGGGGAAACGTGAGGGAGGGAAGGGGGTGAGTTTGGCTCAGCGAGACCAAGACCCCGGGGTTGAGGCTACAACCAGAGAAGATCTACTTGGGGACGTCCAGCCCACGGTGAAAGGACCGGTGCGGAACGTGCACAACATGGGACGTGGAACTCAAGCAAATGAGCAGTCAATGGCAGCACTCCAAAACATGTTTGTGAGCTTCACTGAGCAAAAGTGGGAAGCAGTCACGCGAACACTTTTTTTCCTGTTGAGGTGTTGTGTTTCGAAGTGGTGTCGTATTACCATTGTTGAAGCTTTCATGTTGTTATGGCATGAACGGACCAACGTGTGGCTTGACCACAAACATCCAGAACCGAACCAATTGTGTCAGGTCTTTTGAACAGACCTCTACTGGATCAGCCCCTCCCGTCGCACTGATTGAATTGAATTGGTGTCAACCTCTTGTGTCCACCTTCACAAGAAAAGATGCACACACATCACACACACACACACGTCACACACATACAGCCAGACACACCACACGCACGCACACAGCGCACACCAGCACACACAAATCACACACATGTATACAACACACACACATCACACACACAACCTAATACACACACACTGACACACGCATACACACATCACATGCATACAACCTCTCTCTCTCTCTTTCACACACACATACACATATATCTTGTTTGCTTCTACATGCACACCACAAAGATTCAACGCACACAGTTATTACACGCACATACACACACGCACACATCCTGACTGACACCCTGCACATAACCAGGATGACAAAGCCCTTGTCTCCAGCAGCAGAAGCAGACATTTCCTCGTGTTTCTGAGGAGCTGCAGGGCCCTGCAGGGAAGGGACACAGCTGCGGCTGCGCGACCTCTCCGGACCCCTACATCCAGCACCGGGGCGCGGTGCACGCCGGGTGCGTCACGTGCTGCGTCTCTCAACGGGCGTTGGGTCGGAAGTGCACGTGCCCTGGTGCACGTCTCCACTCAAGTCAACAGGGCGGAAAGTGCAGGCACTGATGGGCCTGGTTCGCGCTGGATGCGTCGTGCGTCACGCCTCGCATCTCTGGCGTCAACAGGTCCTGCGTCACCGAGACACGTCACTGAGACGCTTTTGCAGCACAACAAGAGACAACGCATGCCCAGACGTAGACCTTAGTGTCACTCGAGCGGGCTGCACCCAGTGTGATGCACCAGACGTGACTCGCGCGACGTGACGTGACGCACCCGGTGTGGCGGACCCAGCATGATGCACCCAGCGTGGTGCACCCGGCATAGCTTGACGCGTTCAAAGTGACGCACCCTGCTTGACGCACCCGGCATCATGTGATGAACCCGGCGTGACGCACAAGACATGACGTGACGCACCCGGCGTGACGCACCGGGCCTGGGAGCGTCCCCCGCGGGGACGTCGCATCGCGTGCTCACTGCACGGAACGGCAGACTCTGCCGCCGACACGCCAACTCCACGCTCTCAAAACACTCTCCACAAAATCTCCAGATTGCAGGGAAAATCGCGCGTTCTACCCTCTGAGACCACACTCACCATAAAAAGTGATCAAACTGAGAGAATTTCTTGTCCGATACCCCACAAACACAAGCGCCCCGCACTTTTCTGAAGGGTGTGCGACCTGTGGTGTTGGTATCAACCGTGGTGGATCCCTGCGAAAGACATATGCTTCGGAGGAACCTTCGCAGGAAAATGTCCAGCATATGTCCAATTAAAATATCACACGAGCCCCGAATACATACCCCTGCTCCCCTTGGTTGTTCTGCTGTAAGGGACCCTGCCCCTCCAACTGTTTGTGTGTGGAGATCTCTGGTTCAGGCGTAGGGGCTTGAGATCCACCCCAACGTCTCTGAGCTGTTCCGGAGCACATCCAGGGCGCCACGCCCTCTACACTCTGGTCCTGGATTTTTTCGCCTGTGGAGTGACTGGACCAGGGGTGGAGCCCCTCTTCAACCGTGCCCTTGATCAGTTCGTGTGTAGATCAGGCGGATTTAGGTGGAGGGGTCTCTGCCCGCAACCTCAGCCCCAGATCAGCTCGTGTATGGAGGTCACGGTTGCAGAGGCGGGGTCGGCCCACCCTCCCCCGACTGCGCCCCTGGATCCACTCGTGTGGGGAGCGGACGGTTCCACAGAGTCGCATTTCGCTCACGCAACACGTCGCCAATCTAATCCCCTACACTGTGAGACCTGCGCGCTGTCAGACTGACGTTGTGAGACCTGCACACATCCGCCTCGTGCTCAGCGTCATGTTGACAGACTTGCATTCTCAGTAGTTGTGCCCTGATTTCAGTTCACTTCGGCGGACAGAATGAGCTTCACGTTTCCCTCCAGAAAATGACGTGAAAACCACGTGATTGTGGATTTCCAAAGTATTTCGCCTGGTGCTGGAAGTCCCTATTGTGACGAACCTGGGTGTGGAGCTTCGTTAGTCTTCGCAATCAAATCTACCGCAGAACCGCTGTGCTTCTGCTAATTGCGCTGTGTCTGCCGTTCTGTGGGAGAGACGCGACAGTGAAGGGAATTCTGTGTGGAATATGTGGAAACTTCAGGATCTGCAAAACGGCAAATTCTGTGAGAGAGAGAGAGAGAGAGACAAACAGACAGACAGACAGACAGACAGACAGACAGAGTGGGAAGATGGAGCGAGAGAGAGTTGGAAACACAAAACACAAGACAGGAAAATATCTAAAGATGCACATCACGTGTGACGAAACTTAAGACCTTCCCTCCTGCTCTCCCTCTCCCCCTTCCCCTCTTCTCCTTCTCCTGTCTCCCTATCTTCCTCCCCACCCTCCTCACTCTCCCCAACCCCTCCCCTCTCCCCACCCCTCATCCGTCCCTCCCCACCCTTCCCTCTTCTCTCCATCCCCCTCTTCCTCCTCCGTCTCCTTCTCTTCTTCTGCAGATCAATCAAGGCGACTTGTGAGTCGAGCGTCTCGGGGAAGGGGGCCTCAGGGCCGGTTCACACCCGCTGCGTCACGTCACGTCGCGTAAAGTCGCGTCACGTCACGTCACGTCAAACCAAGTCACGTCACGTCACGTCAAGTCACGTCACCTCACGTCACGTCATATCACCCTGAACAAGTGACGCAGGGTTCACGCAAGGTGTGTCATGTGTTGCGTCTCAAAAACTGTTGGCACATGCTGGGTTCACGCTGGGTGCAGCCTCCATTTTACCCCTGAACCTGCCAATAGGCCCTTTGTCATCACTTGCAAACCTCTCCCAGCGCCAGTTGCTGCCTTACAGCCTTGCGGCGCACGACGCATCCAAGAGACTGCCACGTTGTGGGTGGGAGGTAGGCACGACGTTTGAAACGCCCACGCGTAACGCCGACGCCGTGTCCCTCACTTGACGTCCATAAGTGCGAAAGGCAATTTTGCACTGTTGACGAAAAGTCACGACTCGGCGCCGTTTTCCAGTGCAGCGCGGCGCCGTGCACGACGCGTCCGTCGTGAACCTGAGTTACACAGGGACCGAAGCTGCGCGAGCTGAAGCACGTCGTGAGGAGTCTGCGTGGAGGAGGCAGCTTATTGTGGCGGGTGCAACGTGCGCCACATGCCAAGAGCGTGCACCCGCAGGGGCGGGTCCAGGGGCAGGTCCAGGGGCAGGTCCAGGGGCAGGTCCAGGGGTGGGTCCAGGTGGGTCCAACGTTGACCCAGAAAAATCAGGCCCCCTTTTGCACTTTCAGAGCGTGAACCCTGGATGCTCCCTGGTTCGGCCCCTTGACCCCAAAAGTCCAGTTCACACTTTTAGTAGTTGGGCCCCGAAGCGCTCTCCCTCTGGCCGGATCGTGGACCCGTCCCCGCCCCATCCAGCGCCGCACACTTGTACGGGTTGAAGGCAGCGATGATTGAAGCGCGTATTGTGAAGCCTCGACAGTGCGACAGAGACGCGGCACTGTCACGGGTGCAGCAGGCTTCCCCAGGGAATCTGACACGTACCATACACTAGCTTCTACACGAAGATTGACGTGTACTTTTGCGGATTGAGGTGTGATTAAACTGTCCAGAGAAATGCAGCACCAGGTCCAGGGAGGCGAACCTGGTGCGGAGGCGGGGTGATCTTCAAAAAAATTTCAGTGTGGTAAAGTGAAAAAATGTGCCAGACTGCACTTTTCCTGTTGTGCGGATTGGGGTCAGGGCATAATGGTAACCTCATAACTTCAGTTCCCGGTCCCTGGACCCGCCCAATGCCACGGACCTTCGAACGGGCAGTGGATCCAAACTGTGAAATCGTTCACTTAGACTGTGAAAATAGCAGGAGGCCCTTTTATGGTGTCAATTTTCTGTGATGTTTGGGTTGGGAACTTTTGGTGTAAAATGGTCAGTGAGTCAGACGAAACGGGTCAGGAAGTCACGTGGTCCCCCCAGTGTTCCCGGGCCCTGGATCCGCTTCCGGTCGCGACCAATTAGAGACGAGATGTGAATTTGCTGCTTCACGACCGGGCCTCCTTTGTCTCAGTTTCACCAATTAAAATGCAGAAGGCGGTACCAGCAGTCTGTGCCAAACCCAGGGTTTTTGAATGGAAGTCGTTGAGGCCTGGATGTCCTGCTTTAGGGTGTGAAACGCTCCACTCTCCGTCCAAAGCGGTTCCGAGCACATCGACGCGTGTCAATTTTTTTGACGTCGTGAGAGCAGACTGTCGTCAGGAATGGCAGTGCCGTTTTTTGACACCTGTCCTTTTGAGATTAGGGAAGGGGACTCAGCAGTTTTCACTGACATTTCGCAGTTCTCGTTTGTCTCAAGTTGTTCCACCCGTTAAACTGGTACATTTCTGGTGCTCTGGATTCCTGAGGGGGGAAGCGCCATTGTTGTGCTCCTTATCTTTACATGTCGCCCCCATTTCTCTCTGGTTTCACCCATATCAGACACGGTTCCAGGTCCCAGGACTGAAAACCAGTTGAAAGTCTGACCCTGCTTTGGGGAAGTCTGGTGGTGGTGGGTGACCCACAGGTCTTCCCTGGTCCTCGACAAAAGCACTAAACATCCGTCTTGTGTGAATCAGTATTGTCAGAAAATGAATGTTTTCTGTGTGGGAGGTTCTCCTCTCTCAAAGACAGGCCCTTCTGATTTGAATCTCCGACATGTTGTGGTCAAGTGGACCTCAAAGCACTTCCTGGAACCACCCAAGATCCAACCAAAACTAACCCTGGCTCCACTCTGGGCCTGCCATGGATCCACCCTGCACCCACCCTGAGCCCACCCATCCACCTCTGGACCCACCGTGGACTCCTCTCTCCCTTCGCTTCCCTCAGGAAAACTCCGTCTCCACCTCTTCCTAATTTCGCCAATTAAACCTGGGGTCCCGGGCTGCACAATGTCGTGCAGCCTGCGGCTCCGGATGCGTGCAGGGCTGCGGAAGGACCTGCTCCGTATCCATGCGCTGTCTGCACTGGGCCTCGAGTGTGACACGCGCCGAGTCTCCACAGGTCAACGCGGGTTGGCCGAACCAGGACCAGTTGATTTTGTCAACTTGGTTTCGCCCCATTCAAATTGGTTGCATCCGAGGTCAGGGCTTCTTGCAGTAATTCAGTTGAAGAGTGTGCAGGGATCGTCCCCTCCTCACCATGGGGTCGTGGCTCCCCTCCCCCGTGCCCCCTAACCCGGACCTCCATGCCCCCATAGCACCCCTTCCCTGTAGATCTAATGTGGCCCTCATGGTTCCCTGCCCCCTATTGCCACCATGGCCCTGAGGTTCCCCCCTCCTTCCCTCCCCTCCCAGCCTCCGTGGCTCCACTCCTATCAGCACTATCGCCTCATGACTACCCCTGTCTAACTGCATAACAATCAACCTTGAAATGTCGGCTTCAAATTTCAGTCGCGAAGGAATTCTTCCGATGAAGCTGCCTCACAGTGCAGTGCAGCAAAATGCACAGCGCGAGTTGGAATGTTGAAGCACCAGGGTCCTTGGGCCCATGACGCACTTGACGCAGCGCGGGCACGCGTCATGCATCCAAGATAAAGCACAGTGCAAACTGGTGGAGAAAGGGGGAATATGCCTGGATATTTTGCTGAAATCGCTGTCCCAGAGCCACCAACCCAGAAGGGACTGGGCGTCATGCGCAAACGACCCTGTTGAAGGTGTCCATCCAGGTCAACTCGCGCGTCGTACGACGCCTCCATTGCGCACATGCGCAGCTCGTGGCACGGACGCGCGTGACGCCCGCGTGGAGCGCTGGTTCCCGTTTCCGGTGGCGCGCCTCAGTGCGCCGTGTCTGTGTGAAGTGATTAAAGTTTGATTGGGAGACAGTCATCAGTCACTGTGTGTGTGTTTTTGTGTTCGTGCGGCCCTGTGAACACGTGAATGCACGTCTAAACCCGCCGTGATCTTCTCTGTAGTCTCTCTCTCTCTCTCTTTCTCTCTCTCTGTCTCTCTCTATCTCTCTTCTTCTCCCTATCAGTCACTCTGTCTTCCTCCTTTGTCTCCAGAGTCTGTGCTTCTCTCTGCGCAGGTTTGGCAAAATGAGAAATTTTGACGCACTCGTACGCACTCCCAGCGGAGTGCAGTGCCCCTGTCATCCCCACCAACCATCTTTTCGTCTCAAATTCTAAACAAAATTGTGTGTTTGTGAACAACAAAATGAAACAGAATGGGAAAGGAACTGACAAGGAAGAGACGAACTACCCTGCTGAGTTGAAGACAATGCAACGGGTCAAAAAGGTCCACTTTCAACAAAAATGAGTCAGTTTACTTCAAATGCAAACCAACAGCCCGTCAGCTGCCAGAATCTTTTTTGCACATGTGACCCATTGCAAAACGCACCCACTGACGGACTGTCAATCAACATTTTACCATTGAGTTTCTCAGGATCCACCCTCTGGAGCTGAGCTGGATCAGCCACACACGCAGAGGAATCTGTCAAATACACGCGCCACGTGAGGCACCCGGGACACAGGGACGCGACGTCCACCACCGGCCCCAGGGGCTGCGGGGGGCAGGGCCGGATCCAGGGACCCAGGCCCCGGAGACGGATCCAGGAGACACGTGCAATGACATGGCCAGACACCCCGAACCACGTTGTAGACAGCACTCACCCAGGCTCCAAGTGTCCCACGTCTGGTCATTTCATTTCACAGATGACGAGACACGAGCGTCCCCACGATGTGGGATTGTGGGAAGGGATGGAGTGTGGCTCCAGCCCTGCACACACAGAGAGGTATTCAAAAGCACTGATACCACTGTGTGGAAATCTCGACTTCAAAACGGTCCTGTGTTTGGTTTGCTTCGGTTTGCTTCCTTTGTTCTTGGGATTCGGTCCCCCTCAACTGACACCCTGGATCCTTGCGGACTGTGGAGAACACCATGTGGACGGACGTGTGACACCCAAGGTCGGGGAGACCGCAGGCCCAGGCCGCTGCAAGTTTTATGACCCTGACAACAAAGCGTGAGGCCGGTGTCCTCATGTACAAAATTCACAGGCTGGTGCACGGTTCAGTACTGCATGTGGGACGCGTACACATGACGTTTCAACACAACCCACCAGGTTTTCTGGCAGGTGTGTTCTCCACCCGCCAGCAACACGCTTTGGTGAAAATGTTCTCGGCTGCTTATACAATGTACTTGCACTCGTTCTTTCACACAAACCACACGCACCTTCTGCTCAACAGAAAACAGCGCTTGAGTTCTTGGTCACTGCTCAGTGGTGAACCACAAGAGTGACTTGGCACAAGGACAGAGTCACACAAGAGCTCGATTTGTGTGAGCGTGCATTTCACACACACGCACACACACACACACAAACACACATGCACACACACACACACACACACACATACAGACGCACAGACGCAAACGACACCTCCCCAACGCTCATGACAGCAAAGAGCTTCAGAATCCCACACTGTACTGACTCCGGGGAGTTTTGAATGCGACGCGTTTTGTTTCATATCAGAGCCGTGCATTCAGAGCCGAACGTTCATACGGCTTTGCACCCACTCACAAGGCTTCTGTGGAAATGATGTGCGAATGATCTGAGTTCCCCATGCGGAAGGTAACACGAGGAATTCCAGTGTGAACCAGACAACCAGCGCTGAGGTCACAAACTCTTTTGTACCTCATCATTGTTGTTTGAGTGAGTTCACCTGCTTCACACGTGACGCCCTCTGCTGAGCAGCGACGACGCAATGAAGACGCAATGAGGACGTAGCGCTCACGAACACGAAGACACCGCGGGTAAAGTGCAGATTTTGCTGCAGCCGTGACGTTTGAGAAGCAGTCGTCTGAGCCCCATCGCATCACGTCACGTCACGTCACGTCGCGTCGCGTTGACGTCGCGTCGGTGAAAGGATTTTGACGTTTGACGTTAGCATGAAGATCACCCCGGATGAACCAAAAATCCTTCAGTTCACCTCCGGATTTACATTGAACTGCAAAACGAACTTTACGTCGAAGTTTACGTCGAAGTTTACGTCGACCTGCACAGTGAACTACACAGTGAACTGCACAGTGAACCACACATTGAACCTCACACAGAACTGCACACACAACTGCACACAGAATTGCACGTAGAAACGCCCAGCTCCGGAACCCCCACAAATGAGCGCGACGCGTGACGTGCCGCAGGAGAGAGAAGCCCTCAGCTCCACGCGAACTCACGATCAGGTCTCACAGGGGCGGGTCCACAAGGGGGAGTTCTGGGGCGGATCCAGGGGGCGGAAACCCAGCTTTTGGTGTAGATCCATTGGAGCCAGAGGCACATCCGGCGGGTGAGATCCAGAAGCCAACCCACGGGCTGTTAGAACTTGAGGTGCGGATTCTTCGGGGAGGGGCGGCTGAAACAGATCGAGTGCGTGAATCCAGTGTTGGGGGAATTTAAGGTGCCCTTTAGGACCCTGGTCACTTCACTCGGAATTCACGCAACGCCCCCACCATTTTTACCTCTTTTTTCTTCATACCATGAACGCATCATAATTGCCTTTGGTATGAACATTGTTCACAGATTTGTTCTCGGCCGATGCCAATTGGACCCTCCTGACAGACACGTTGATTTTGCAGTTCAGACATTCTCCTCTGGATCTGGGCCGCCCTGGTGGAGTTCTGTCTCCTCCCCTCACATCGCATGTCACGTCCCTGGGAGAGGGAGGGAGGTACAACAGCTCCAGCCCCGCACGCGACAACATGTAGATTTCCCCGCACGAGCTTCATTGAGCTGCGAAATGCACAACTTCTCAGGCGTGAGGAGCGGCGGGCACTCGCAGAAAACCGTGGAAATGGGGCTCAACTCTGCAGACTGCAGACTGGAGCCAAAGGCGTAGAAAACCATGGCGACAGGGCAGGAAGATTCAGGGTCTGGACAAGGGGTTCCTGTCCACAGACCCATGAGAGCCACATTGTCACTTTGAAAAGGAATTCACCGCCAAAGGAAATGGTTTTGCGTCTGCTGAGCACCAATGGGTCCAGTAGACCGTCGTTTGGCTTGTGCACACTCGGCTGTACGGTTCGTTTTTCAGACAGACCTGTGGAGAATTTTTGGCATCACACTGGTCACCCAATCACTGTCTCGGCCAACTTGGAGACCCGGTTGACATGAGGAAACATCCCCCCTCACAGTGAGCAGGCGTGAAGGGTAAAAACCCACTGTGACCCCTAGGTCAGACCCAGCGCTTCGGCCCCTGGCCGTCCCTGATTGAGGAGCCACACACGCGGAAGTGTCCACACTGGAGCCTTGTAATCAGCTCCCACGCAGCACATGGACCAAAGGCTGCAACAGGCCGAAGAAGCTTCACTCACAGAGACAACAGCAGTGTCAACCACTCTACCCACAGCTGATCCAGAAAGACCTGTCCGTGGATACACCCAAAATGCTTCAAGTTTTCCTTCCCTGTGTACACCACAGAAACAAGAACATTCGTGTCACAAAGGCTTCATCCCTGCCTCATGTATGCAGTCGTGCTCAGTGCACAAATTTAAGACATCTTCGCGTTTTTGCAAGCGCAATGTTCCTCTTCTGCTTGACATGTTTTGTTGTCAAGATCAGAGACTATGTCCTCTCCCATTGCAATGTGTGTTGGGTCCCCTCCCCAAAACACGCCCCACCGGGATGCATCCTCACTTGCTCACACAAGCGTCTTGGCGCCAAGAACCATTTTCTTTTGACTTGTTTCCTTTGTCAAGGTTGAGATTTGGGTCCTTCCTGGATGTGTCTGACACCCCCCTCTCGTGGTCCCCCCTTCTCGACCTCAATCGTGAATAAGCTGGAGTGTCATCCGTCCATTTCAAGGACCCCCAATCAGGCTCCAATCAGAGGACGAAGCGCTCCAACAGACCCGCAGGCGTGCACTGTGTTGGGCATGGCCTGAATTGGGTCACACAGCGAACACACACGCCTGATGTGTTGCCAGATGTCTACTTCATTTCAGGGTTCCCGAACGCGTGCAGATGTGTTTGAGATCCCGTCTCGTGGTTCCCTTCTGAACCTCAATGAGCATGGCCCAAAAAGGGTCAAACAGCGAATACAAATGTGTTGTGTTGTGTCGGAAAATGACGAGGCTGCTTCAAAATGTATGTCCGTCGTGTTTGCCAGTTGATCCAATTCTACGCCAAAGGTCCATTGTATTGGATGAGTCAGTGTTGGTCACCCCTGAGCATGACTTTTGAAACAGCCTCGTGCACATGACACACGTGTTTCACACGGGACGCGTAACGAATATAGCGTCTTGACGTCCTCACACAAGTCAACGTGCGCTGCGTCGCCATGGCAGCCAGACAGCGTGTCCAGTAGCAACACTGGTGTCTCAACGTCCATTCAATCTCAACGTCCCTGTGATTCCTGCAGGGACGCGGCGCACGACGCGTGCACCCGGTGTGAACGAGAAGGAACATGTCTGCGCACTCACCTCGTCCCCAGCAGTAGCGTCAGCAGCGTGCTTCTCTCCTCAGCACGGGCGGGGGCTCCAAGGCCTCGCGGTCGGTCGGTCGGTCGGTGCAGGTCCTTGAGCTCCACCGCACTTCCTGTCCTAACAGCCCTGTCCAGTCGATTGTCCCTGCTCTACTACAGTCTCCTCGTGGCCCACCTCGCACTCGAGAGCTGAGTCCCTGCACACACTGCAGAAGAGGCCTGTTCGCTGCCTCCCGGCTCACTGAGTGCTTCACGAGGAAGAGAGCATATCCATACACCACGCTACCGTGATGAGGGAACAACTATTGAATGAAAGGGAGAGAGAGAGTTGCGCGGGGGGAGGGCAGCTGCAGACGAGAAGATCCTCTCATAACCGGAGCTGTCGTCTGCCGCGCCGCTTCCCGCGTCTTTTTGGCGCCGCGGACGGGAGAGTGACGTCATAGGAACGCTGCTGTACATCGAACGTTTTTTGAAAGTCGCAGCTTCGTTTTTCCACTCTCAAAACTTTATCCTTGTAAGGCGTTTTGCTCGCCTTATTCGTACATGGCAAAATTCTGAACTTTGACGCTGTGAACAGTTTTCAAGCCAAGGAACTTCGGTTGAGTCAACATCCAAAGCAAAAGAGTGAAGGTCTGCGAAAACCACGCTGAAATGCACTCAAAATTCCGTTCAGGAAGTCGATCTTCAAAAGGCAGTATTTTTCAGCCTGTAGACTGTGCGTGAGCCGGGCTGTTGAGGCTGCAGCCGCCTCCCCCTCCCCCGGGCCGCTCCGTCCCCTCCCCCGGCCGCTACTCCGTCCCCTCCCCGGCAGCTGCTCCCCCTCCCCCCGGAAGCTCCCTCCCCCCGCCGCCGCTGGCTCACACCGCTGCCGCAGCCAGGCTTTCATTATCTCCCTCTCAATCCATACGACTCCAGCCTGTAGCATGTAACGCGGGGAGGCGCAGGGCTGCCTCAGCCTGCGTCAGCGTCCAGCCTCAGAGAGCTCTGTATTTCTCCAGCCTTGAGTGCTTCCATTCTCACAACGAGGTGCAGGGAATTTTGAATCTGCGTCTCTCTTCAGCCAGGAGACTGTCGATTGCTCTGACGTGAACAGACGGATCAGGACGGGATCCGGGCTCTTGGATCCTTCCTGTGCCACGTGCACGGCTCTTGACTTCACTGAGGGGGGGGGGACAACTGCAAGACCATTTTGCGCTTGAAGCGCAAATTTGTCGGGGGATATTTTCTCTCGTCGTGGTCCAGGGGGCTTCTCTCCTCGTGGTCCAGGGGGCTGGTCGGGTCGTACACCTGTTGCAATGCAGGCTGTGACATTGGCTGGCGACACAAGCACATGAAATCAGGCGACGAGGGATGGGTGTTTCTTTGACAAGCTGCACAGCCAAAACGTTGAGAACATCGCCCGTTCTTTCGCTGAATCTCTTAAATGTCGCTCACAGGCCAGGGTCAATCTTCTGGCACGTGTACGAGTACGTGAATCGAGGGGAGATCCTCGGGCAGGTCCTAGGTGAGAAGGGCCTTATCTTGGCGCAGATCCAAGGAGAGATTAGTAACACACACACACAGACACACACACACACACACACGCACACACACACACACCTCGCTCTCCCGCAGACGGAGACTGAGGCCTGGCTGCCCCTCGGCGCCGGGAGCCGCGCATGGCGGTCGAGGTGATGTACAGCTTCATATGGTCTGGCCTCCCTACATGGACATAGAAGCGACGCGCCAAACTCCGGGTGCGCCTCAAAAAAGCGTAGAAGTGAAGACTCAAATTCCACAACAAATTGGAAAAGTGCTGACGTGGGTGGACGGAAGTATATTGAGGTGCTTCAACCCGAAAAAGGAATTCACCACGAAACTTGCCGCACTGCAGGTGCAAAACAGTTTCCTTTGAGAGACAGAGCAGCTGACAGGCAGGGCTGGAGTGTGTGCTTGCTGTGTGTACACCTGTGTGTGTGTATTTGTGTGTGTGTGTCTGTGTGTGTGTGTCTGTTGTGTGTGTGTGTGTGTGTGTGTGTGTGGAAAGAGAAAGTGGCAGACAGTGGCAGACAGACAGCCACACGCACACACGCGCACAAACACACACACAGAGGTTCAGCAAATCCAGTCCACACCCGAAATTGCCACTTCAATGGCAAAGAAGACAACCCTGACCACGTGCAGATGAGCATTTGTTTATTTGTTGCAAAGTTCTCCATTGTTTGTGACGGACCAATTGTGCGAAGAAGTTTGCGGAGAATCTGTTCAAAATTGTCCTCCAACGACCCAAATCCCTGGTTCCCGAGGGGTTTGGGTGCACGAGCGTTGTAGCGTCCATGGAGTCGTCCCTTCTCACGCGGACGTCTACGTGACGCGCGAGTATCTCGTGTCATGGCAACGTGCGTTGTCTATTGTCATTTTCTCACTGCTGAGCTTCCTTGTTTTGTTGGATCTGCCGCAGTGCATTGTTTGTGCAACAATGTCGTCGTAAAATCCGTACTTCCTTTCTCAAAATCCTGGATCAAGCAGATTTATATATCTTTGCATTTCTCTTCATTTTCTTTGAAGATTTCTTTTGTTTTTGCCCAAGTGTTTTCAAAATCAGCATCTTCTTTTTGTCCTCATTATAATGCTCAATATTGTGATCAAAATAATCCTAAATCCCCGCCACACCTTGTACTTCCGACATATCTCGAGCAACTGTCTTGTGTGACAGAAAAATAGCACCATGGAGCTCGCGCTGATTCGAGGAGCGATCGAAACACAGCCACCAGAATACACAAAGGATCAATTTCAAACAATTCAGTTGTATTGTCTTGAGTGGATGCACCCAAATGGACCCAAACTACAGGTACCTGATATACAAATTACAAGTTCCACACAAAGCTGACCGACTGAGCAACCTCCTCGAATCACCTAAAAATCCTGTGTGGACAAAGTTGGGTTCAAAACTCAGAACAGGAAAAGTCAGAAACCCGACTTGAGACAATATTGGGAACAGTGGATTTGTTGGGGTTGGGACCCAACCACAATCATGGTGGCGCAGTGCGCAAGCTGGTGCGTCAGTGTGAACACAAGCATATGCCCGCGCGAGACCCAACCTGGTGCGTTGTGGCCATTGGTTGGCGTCTGCGCTGGTGTGAATCTGGGGGGGGGGAGTCCTCCGTCCCTTCGAATGGGGTCCTTGGGTCCCGTGGCACCTGCCCACATGGCCCAGGAAAAAAACTCACGTGAGTTACAGGGGCAACTTTCGTTGATCTGTTCCAGGTCCTGTTGTTGGGGTCAGCTCCAAGGTCCCCGTTTCCCCCCCCCCCCCCCCGATGACCCAAATCTCGGTTCCACCAGAAGAACTCATCAATGGAGCCTCATCTCATCTCGTGAGCAGCGTCCATTGACCGGTGAGTGCAGGAAGGTGAGACCCTGACGCCTCCTTCTCTCATCCCACGTATTTGCACTGTTCGGCCGTTCTCGTCCATTCCAGCTTTGCAACGTGCTGGAATCACACGTGAAATTAAACTGAGCTTTTGGGTTTTTCTGAAATAGGCCTGTCTTTTGTTTTCTCTCATGATCTCCGATTACCCTTCTGGCCGCGTGAACTGGACGATGACGCAGCCGCACCGTCCCACACAGAGTCCCACGTGGACCAATTGCAGGTAGTATCCTGATGAATCCTTTGTTCTGACTCTGAACTGAGAAATCGAATGAACTAATCATCCCGGATTGTGTGTCAAGACGAGTAAATGCCCCCAAGACGGAAAAATATAATCACGCCTGATTATGATCATCTCGTTTTCTTTGTTTGCACAATGGGTGTGTGCAGGGATTCTAGAGTCAGCTATCCAACCCCCTGACCCCTCACCACATAATTTTCTTTGGTTTTCCTGAGTAAATGCTTCTTTTCTCGCTGTATCTTTTGTCGTGAGACATCAGGCATCAGACCGTGGACCTTGGACTAGTCTGGACACTAAACCCTTGAAGTTTGGGCCCCATGAGGGCCACTGGGTCAGCCCTGAGACTTGTTCTGGTTTCTGTCTTCAACACTGCAGTGGATGGGCCTGTTTCTGCTGTGGTTCCCTTCTTGCGTATTTTTAGATTATTTTGAGAAACAAGAGAAAATCGTGTAATCGCCCAATTATCACGAAATCCGTTTGTTCCTCGAACCTGTGCTAATTCCAGAATCTCTTTTCGGATAGTTTGGCGGTTTTTACATTGGTGACGCACGGTCGGTTTTTTGACGTCAGCGTCCAACACAAAACATGAAAACCCAATGGTAGAATTTGTGACGTTGGCCGCGTATCACCCAAAATGAAAATCCAATTTGTTGTCATCATGTTTCGCTTCTGCAGTTCAGTACAAATCCCCCTGGATCTAGGGTGTAGTGGCCAAGGGGAGGGGACATTCTATCTTCTGTACAATTGTTCACACCCGAATCCTTGTGCTCTTTGCCCTCTCACAACCCAAACCCTGAATCTAGGTCCTATCTTCCTGGATCCCCATCCTGCAGTCATTGAACGCTTTGGTCTTGGACCTTTGACCCTGATACCTGGACCCTGGATCTAAACCTGAGATCTTGGACTCTGGTCCTGAGTACCTGCACACTTGGACCCCAAGACTTTGGGTCTGTTGAACCTCTGGATCTGCTGAACCTCTGGTCCCCCAGGATCCTTGGGGTTCAGATATATGTGGTCCGTAGATGACTGGATCCCACGCCCTTGACCCTGGACACTAAACCCTTGATTCTGAACCTCAGACCTGACTCTGTTGACCCTGGTGCCTGGACCTTGGACACTGGACCCAACACCCTAGACCCTGGACCCCTGACTCTGGACTCAGAACCCTTGATTGTGGAACCTGTTTGCTGGACCTTGGCCCCTGAATCCAACACCCTGGTCCCTGGACCTTGGACCCTGGACTCGACAACCTGGACCCTGTACCACATTTCCCCAACACTTGTGAACCTTGGACCCACAGTTCTTGCTGCATTGGACGCAAAAACGCAAATGTCCATACGTGATCCCGTGGCCTTGCCACGTGTTTCCATCTATTTCTGCTGAGAAAGTAGGCTGTTGTTTGTCCTGAAATCCCGTTAATGAGTCTCAAATCCTGGATTAAAGTTGCTCTGAACCACTTTATATTTCTTTGGAAAATACAGCAGTGTTTTTCCCCAGGTGCCCTGACAAAATCCGTAAATTTCCCTCAAATCCGTACTACATCCGGATTGACGCCTCGTGCTTCTGGATTGTTGTGACGTTCCTTTTGTGGCATAACACACAAACAGCCCGTGTAAAACAACGTGTCGCTTGTCGTGGAGACAACACATCAAAGGCCACAGATCTGCAGCAGCGGATGGAGTCACCACGGTGGGAAGCGTGTGAGGAACAGAGGGAAGAAAGCGTCCTCAGAGCGACGCACACGAAACTTCCGGTTTGACTTCCGGTCAGACCAATCGACATCCAGGTGAGAGAAGTTCAGAGGTCAGCAGTGTTCGTGCTGAGAGCGACGCTCACGAAACTCACCCGAGGTCAACTTCCGGTCTGATTTCCGGTCAGACCAATCGACATCCGAGTGAGAGAAGTTCAGACGAGGTCAACCGTGTTCGTGTCTTTTGCTCGGACAAGAGAACAGCGAACGTACCTCTTTCCTCGCAGCGAATTGCCGGTTCATCGGCCCAACACACCGGTGACCTTGCATCACAGGCCTCGGCATCCCAACACACCGGTGCCCCTTCACCGTGGGACTCAGAATCCCAGAACACCGGTGTTCATGGAGCCAACGCCAGTGTCCCAGTACACCGGTGCCCCCTTCGCTGTGGGCCTCAGCAGCTCAACACGCCGGTGCCTGTGTCAGACAGGTTCAGCGTCCCAGCACACCGGCACATCACTGGCAGAAACCTCAACGTCCCAACACACTCGTGTTCTTGTCCCACAGACACCAACCACCCAAAACACAGGTGCCCCACAAGTTCCAGCACACCGGTGTCAAGCACAAAGACAGGATTAGCGCTCCAGTATGCCGGTACACTGGGATACAGACCCCGGCCTCCCAGCACACCGGTCTCCAGCACCAGGCACCGCAGTCTCCCATCACACCGCCGCACACCACAGGATTCAGCCTCCCATCACACCGCGCCCCGCCTGCTCGCGGATTCCGTGCACGCCCCGGGCGGTGGCGGGACCTCTCCCGCCTAATTGGAGGGATTCGCCGCAGACGGAGGGGCGTGAGGGGCCGTCACCATCACCGGGCGAGGGGCCGCTGTACGGCGGGAAGGGAGGCACGGCAGGGGACACAGGAGGACCCGTCACACAGCGGGAGGGGCTACCTCACAGAAGAGGGTGGATTCACCAGGGGAGGGACCCCGGCCTCCCAGGGAAGGCCTGCCGGACAGTGAGAGAGGGGCTGCAGCGGAGGGGCAGCAGCCCCGTCCTGCACCACAGGAGAAAGGGGACCCTGAGGCACAGCAGGGGGGGGAGGGAGGGGCACTGGCCACACAACCGGGCAGACTCATCGCGAGAGGGAGGGAGCACACAGCAGGGCAGATTCACAGAGGAAGAGAGAGGGGAGTTCCCCCACAGTGAGGAGGGTTCACCGGGCGAGCGAGGGGTGTCCCCAACACTGAGGAGGCTCACCCAGAAAGAAAGAGGAGCTCCGGCGCACGATTCACCTCAGACTCGGGGCATCTGGTGCCGCGCCAATCACCACGGGGGATTCGTGTCTGGCCCAACCCTCGAGGTGTTGTCATTCTGGATGTGTTGTGCGCCTGCAGCGTCCCTGCACCATGAACACAACAGCCGCTTGGCGTACAGCACACAGGCCCGGCAAGATTGACATGTGCAGAGACGCGACGCATGGTGAGAACGTTTCGTCACTGCAGTTTCGTTCATTGAGACCAATGCAAACTGTTCTGGAGCAAGTTGTCGCTCGATCCGTGCACTTCGCTTCTACACCAGCGGAAGCCCGTGTCCCTTGAACTCTCCGCTGGGACGGTGCTCCAGGGACGGTATGACATGGAGGGCGCTACAGAGGCAGCATTGCAGAGACAACACTGCAGGGACGGCACTGCAGGGCTGGCGTTGCAAGTCGGGATGGCAAAGCAAGACAGTTGTACGCACGTGGCAGAGCAAGAGTGGCGCCGTAGATTTGGCGCTGTATGGGGGATGGTGCAGCAGGATCGACTCGAGAAAAGTTGATGAGACCCAAGGCGCTCCGCACACAGCTGAGCTCAGAGCCGCCTCCAGATCCAGGAGCGAAGAGTCTCTGCCTCCTGTTTCTATGTGTCTCTATCTGTCTCTCTGTCTCTCTATTTCCCTGTCTCTCTCTGTCTCCCTCAGCCTCTCTCCCAGTCTCCCTCTCTCTGTCTCTGTTTCTCTGTGTCTATCTGTCTCTGTCTACTTTCTCTCTGTCTCTCCTCAGGCCAAGTCTCTCTCCCCTCTCACCAGCTCATTCTTTTTTTTTCTCTCTCTCTCTCTCCAGCTCTCTCTGTCTTTCTCACCTCTCCCACCCTCTCCTCTCCCTTTGTCTCTCTCTCCATCTCTTTCTCGCCTGAGACACAGTGACGATCTCAGTCTTCGCGTGGACACGAACCCCTCGTCTCAGGCGTGTGGAACAACGCAGAACCTGTTTCTCCGTGCTTGGGTGTTGCTTCACGATCCCACCCGGAACGTAAGACAACCCTCCACATTCATCTTCCCACAACCACCTCAAAAACACACACAAGGAACTTCCGTCAAAATAATTAAGGAGTTCCGACGCTGGTGAAAGGGAATGCTATCTTCCTGTTTTTCTTGGACACATTTTGTGGGACAAGACAAAAGGCAGGTTGGGTCGCACACACCCCTCGGGGTTCGTGGAGGAATGGAACCCGGAACCTCCGTTGTAGCAAACACTCTGTGGGAAGAACAGAATGCGGAACAGGAAAACATCTCTTGAGGACCGTGGATCTCGCTTCCTCCCTTGAGCTGCATTCTGTTTCAGTGTTGCTCAGATTTTGCTTGCTTTGACACAGAATTTCTTCCGTCAAAACAATTAAGAAGTTCCGACGCTGGTGAAAGGGAATGCAGTGTTGCTATTGTTCTTGAAAAATATTTGTGGACCAGAAGACAAAGACGACAAAGGACCCGCAAGGCCACACCCCTCCCCTGGGGGTGACCCAGGTTCTCCATTGCACTGCTCTTCTTGGTAAACACCTTGTTTTTACCCTGTTTTTCAAAAAGTGTTTTTCACACAACTAGTTCCGATACTGCGTAGTGCATTGTCATGCACTCTTGTTTTTCATGAAAAACAGTTTTTTGAGGCAAGAAAACAAAAGGACCCACCCCGGGGAAGATGGCTCCAGATCCTCCATTGCACAGGATTGGAGAACACCCTGGTTTTTCGAAAGTGTTTTTTTTGCACCAGATGTGAGACGCACAAATAGGGAGCACCCCACACCCCACACCTGTTCCGAAGTTGATTGTGATTTTGTGTCCAAACGCTGTGTGAATAAAGCGCATTTCTCATGAATCTGCTCCAGACACCAGACGGAGGAAATGACCGGTGATCTGCTCAAACTCCCGATTCGGCCTGCATGCCCTGTGTCCCTTCCTCTTCTGTACATGATCCTGTACACGAGCACACACAGCCAGGGGCCCAGAAGATACGTACGTGCGATTCCAATGGGCGTGTTCCATTCACACGTCCGGCTGGCAGGCAGCGAAATCATTCAACTTCACGAAAGGGTTGGAAGCAGGGCAAAGTCAACCATTTTGCCCAGGTTTACATCACGGTAGATGGCACAATCTTCAAGCCAATTGTGGAGTTCAAGCACTGCTGAGTTGTTTTTCACTCTCTTTGTTTGTTTTGAAACACTTCTTGGACAAGAACACAAAGGCCACGTCAGGGCGTTGCCTGCCCCTTGACGCTTCTGGTATAAAGTCCTCATCCTCCATTCCGTTGCAAAAACACGATGGAAAAAACACCTCTTTTTGTCCTCTTTGTTTTTATTCACACCAGATACTGGGCGAACAAAAACGCAAAACAGGAAAAGCTGTCTTTATGCAAAACACATATTTTTTGGATAAGAAGAGAAGAAACTGCAAAAGCGCGCGTCACCCCAAGGATCCTGTGGAGGAAAGGAAGCCAGAACCTCCATTCCTCCTCAACACAAGTTTTATCAAAATCGCTTTCTGCACTGGGATATGGGACGTACACACCATCAATTTGTTCATGACGTGAAGTTTCCCTCAACATTTTCGGATCCACCTGAACAATACCACAAGGAATTTCTGAGACATACTTTACAAGAAGCAGTGCTCAAGGCAACTGCAGTGCGAAGTCCCTTGCGCCGGTAATGTCATCAATTCTTCCTTGTTTGTCAATTCTTCCTTGTCCTCCTTGTCTTCCACCAGTCATGCTGTCAGGGGGGGTCTGGGTGCAGGAGGGGTCCAGGTATGGGGGAGGTTCAGGTGGGGGAGGGGGTTGGGGAAGGGGGAGGGGGTTGGGGGAGGGGGAGGGGGTTGGGGGTAGGGGGTCAGGGGACATTTCATCCACCTAGCCATGTACTGCACATGGTGCTTCGCCCTAAAGGGACTTCGCACAATGAGACCAATGCGCTCACCTCAGCCAGGTCAGTCCCCTGTGAAAGGTGGATTTGTACGTAACAGAGAGTTCACCGTCCCCGCGCGCCCTGTTGGACTCAACATCAATCTGCCTCTTCAACCACCTGATCTGCACTGGATTTGCTGGGTCAGGTTGAAAAGACGTACGAAGTTCCCTGGCTTCTGTCAATGCGAGCTGTGGGTGCAGTGAGATCCCAACAGTGCCATACAGACAGACAGACAGACAGACAGACAGACAGACAGACAGACAAGCAGACAGACAGACAGACAGACAGACAGACAGATAGACAGGCGGACAGACAAAGAAAAGAGGTAAAGAGAGAGTTGGAGAGACAGATAGAGAGAGACAGACAGGCGGACAGACAGACACACACACAGACACACAGACACACACAGGCACAAACAGACACACACAGACACACACACCCACACAAAGACACACACGCAGACACACATGCACACGCATACGCACACAGACAACCCCATGCAGGGGGGAACTGTCTTCATCAAAAAACCTCAAGCTCCCTGCAGCAACAGACAGAACAACGCAGTATCCCACCGTCTTCTGCAGGTCCCTGGAGACCGGGAACACTGCTGTGGGCTGCAGGCGGGCTGTGGCTTCCTGCAGATGTCGAGGTTCCTGCTGCGACTGCAGAAGGGAAGCGGTGGAGTCTGGGCTGCAGGGGAAACCGCGCATATCCGACACAAACTGGGTCCCAGGGCCTTTCCTCTAATACAGGCCACACCCAACAACCTCGAACACATTTTCAGAGCAAATCAGTGCAAATGAGCCAAGACTTGTGTTGAATACACCCCTAATCCAGTGAACTCAAACTCAGCTTGCTAAGTTTCTCAAGCAGAAAAAGTACCTCCCATTTGAATGTGCCCAGTAAATTGTGATCTCGGTTGATTCGAGGAGGAATGGGCCAGTGAATACACTCGTACTGACCAAGCTGGGGTGTGTGCAATTGAAGGGGGTGTGAACAAACCCAGGTCTGAAGTCTGTTCGTGTTGGGTGAATTCTGAAGCACCCGAGTTCGAGTTAAGCAGTGTTCCGGGAATTCGAGCAGACAACGGAAGACACTTCGGCAGGGATGTGCAAATAATGGGAAAATAGGCACTTTTAGCGTGGACTGCGCTCTCTCGGCACAGAACGTGGTGCTCACCCTGCGTCATGGTCGAGTTTGAGTGTTCCCCGTGTGTTGGTTGGGTCGCAGGCCCCATGCATGCAGAAGGGCCTCCTGCTTCCCTGGGTTTCTGAGTTCCTGTTTGGCCCCTGGATATGGGACCTGCAGAGTGACCACCACAGAGACCGGACGCAGACAGCGGACGCCGAGGCTTCTCAAGGGAGTCTCTCTGTTGCATGCAGCACCACGTGTTGCTTCCCTGGATCTGTCAATCTTGTGGCTCAACAGGCACGCAATGTGAGATCACACCCTGTGGGAAGACTCAGCCAATCGAAAACGCCAGCGTATGTGCGCGTGAACATATGAACGTAGAATTCCACCCTGTGGGGTCCAACGTTCGTCCAATGAATTCGTGTGAATGAAACGTCAACTGCGAGTGCATTGAATTTCTCTGAATTTTTCCAAACCTGGCGAATGAAAACATCGTGAGTCGCGTAGTTTCTGAACCGACGCACCAAGCGTTCAACAGAGGTGGAGACGCCATGCATGACGCGTGCTGTGTGAACGCGGCCTCTGTGCTGCGACTCCCTGTTTGTTTGTGTCTTGGCTCCTGTGATGATTCTCCACCAATCACATCGCATCTCTGAGTCACCACGTGAGTTCAGAGTCGTGCGTCAGAGTGCGCGTGCGCATGTGTGGGGCACAGATAAGCACAGAGTTTCCAAGGGGGTCAAGTAGGAACGGGCCCCACTGGGTTCCTTTGTGTCTGTGTCTGTGTCTTCTCCTGGACCAGCCCATAGATCCCTGCACCATCAGCTGGTGGATCTTACCCTGCAATTGTTCATGGATCCCCTGCAGATCTACCACTGGATCTGCTCCAAGGTCTGGCCCTGGATCTGCCCCTGGATCTGCCCCTGGGTCCACAAAGGAATATGACCATGGAGGTACTGCGACATCACCCTGAAGACGATCACCCCTGGATCTGCCCCAGGATAACCCTGGATCCACCCGTGGGTTTGCTGGTAAATTTGCCTTCTCTGGATTTGTCACTGCAGCCCTTGGATCTGCACCTGAAAGTACCTCTGGGTCTTTGCTAGAATTCACCACGAGATGAGCACCTGCATCCATTTCTGGATCTTTCTGTGGTCCCTGGATCTGCCCCGGAGTGCTGCACCCGTGTGCGCTGTGCGTGGTTGAGATAAGCACCACGTCCCTGACCTCACCCAGTGCATAACGTCCAGGGAGTCCCTTATCACACGGAGTGCACCGTGCACGTGCACCCCTCACCGCACAATGTGCTTCGTGCATGAATCCCTCATCACACAGCGCGCATCTCTTATCGCATCTCATGAATCCCCTGTTACACTCAGCGCACCGCATGAGAATCCCGTATCACATGCATCGCTTCCTGCACGAGTTTCTCATCGCACGCAGCGCACCGCACGTGCGGTCGCGAGCCAAGAGACCCAGGGTCGCTTCAGACCGGATTCACACTGACCGCGTGACGCACAACCTTTCACTGATGGGAACCAAGCCACTATCCAACGCTTCACATGCGTGGTGGACTGGTCAGGAGGGACCGACCCACAGGCAGGGGCCGATGTCAAAATGACTTGAATTTTTGTCCGAAAGCATTGCTGGCCCTCCCCTGTTGATTTTCCAAATGTTGCAAAAAGAGCCGTTGACACGGACGACGCAGGGTAGGTTCCTGTCAGCTTGCCCTCAAACATTGATTGACCATCTTGTGCCCTCCAATTCAGACAGCAGGCGACAACGCCCAGACTGGACTTGCCCTCATTCAAACACAAGGGGATCCAAATGTCTCCACAACAAACTCCGCTTTCCTGACTCTGCAGCCCGCGCCTCTAGGAGATTCCCCGTCTCTTCCTCAGACCCTGGAATCCCCTTCAACACTGACAACGCCGCATCAAGGATCATCGCAGCGTGCGCGGCAGTGCCATCTTCAGGCGGATCCACGTGTGGGGAGAGGGTCTGGGACCACCCAGAATCCACTGGGCCCAACAGCTCCCTTTTCGGGATCCCCTCCATCCTAACTTTCTTCGTCCCTTCATTTCTTCTCTCTCTCTCTCTCTCTCTCTCTCGCTCTCTCTCTCCATATCCTGACCTGCTCCCGTGGTCCTTCCTATCCTGCACTGCCCCTTCATGAATCCCCCTCTGACACTGAAACAAGCAAACTCAGTCGTCTTCCTCTGCCCCACCTGGCCTCTCCTCCCCTACCGTCCCGCCCTTACCCGCCCCACCCCCCACCCCCGGGCCCCCCCCGCCCCCCCCCCCGGCCCCCCCCCACCGCATCCCGCGGGGGCGCGGGGCGCCCCCCGGGGGGGCCGCGGGGGGGGGGGGGCGGGGCGGGCCCGGGGCCCCGGGCGGGCGCCGGCACGGCGCGCGCAGGGTTGGGGCGGAGAGGCCAGGTGGGGCAGAGGAAGAC
>JAAUXT010150670.1_pt1 | contig 46819 bp, 40 predicted proteins | sample 7278171 | NCBI WGS metagenome assembly JAAUXT01 (sample SAMN14350112, study PRJNA611818) | marine sediment metagenome | isolation source: surface marine sediment (1.8m) | place: French Polynesia: Moorea | collected 2018-08
ATGGTGGAGATCAAATTTTGAATTTTTCTTCTGAAAAAATATACAAATTAATGATGAAAAGTGTAGACTGTGTTTTGGATTGTGCTCACTGGTCATTGAAATTGATCAAACTTGTTCAAATCACCGCGAGGTCCCTGGACCTATTTTTCTTTTTCCTTGGCTATTTCACAGGGAAGTGATCCAACCAAAATGTATGTTGACAATAGTTTTCTGTCATTTTGACCCTCAGCAGCATCCACTGAGGTTTTGAGAGACAATGGTCAAGATTTAAGTGATGGCACTGGACGTGAAATGGCACCTTGCGGGCCCGCACGTGTTGTAAAGAAACCTCTAGTAAAGCGCGTTGTGCATTTCCACAACACGGCCTCGCGAAAAGCTTTTTTGCATCATTGCCACCTGCGCGTGGAGACGCGACCGATTCGACGAGCACCACCGGGTGGCGCTGGAGATCACGTGAAACCAGTCATGATTCTTGTAATAATACATTTTATTAGATAAATAATGATCACATATATTATTATAAGAGACTAAAATTACATATTTGGTGCAAAAGATCACAGGTTTATTTTTGTAACTGGGATATAGCTTGTTGGGTTCTCGTACACAAATTGTAATTTTTGTATCGACGTTGGTGCTGAAAATTGGTGGCGGGGGAAAAAAAATGACAAAAGCTCAAAGATCACTCAGGCAAGTCTGAATGGTGAATGAAATGAACTGACCGTCTGAGACTGTTCTTGCAAGAAATAAATTTGTGGATGTGAGGGGCGATTCAGACAAGGTTTGTTACAAACGAAACATGTGTGTGTATCCTGATATGATTGTTTTTGATATCTCGTTTCATTCGTCTTTGACATTCAAGATATGAAAAAGAATGTGAAACTGAAGAATGGGTTGGGAAAAAAACTGAAGTGTGTGTGCATCAGAGGTAGTGATTTTTGCCTGTACATTTTTGCCGTCGTGTGTTTCGTTTCGATACAAATACGTCTTCAACCCCTTGTCATAAACCTGATTTCTTTTGATATCCTAACAGCAACAATTTAAGTCTCCTGGATTTTGTTTGCACAACAAAAAATAAAGGAGCAGTACTGTGTCTGCAACTTGCCAAAAACAGTACATATTTCAACAATAGATTTGTGATCTGTTTCACTGCACAAATCTGTTTCACTTTCTCGTCTTGTCGCCACCAACATTTTCATTCATGTGTTTGACATGTTGTCAAGAGCTTTGCACAAATAAACCCCCCAACGAATTTAGGTGGCAGTCAGAATCTCAGTCTTTCTATAAATTGGAATACCTGGCACATGAACTCAAATTTAAACTGTAAGCCATGTATTTTGTTTTCAGAATTGAAAGCACAAACAAGCTTTCTTGAGTGCATTTTTACACTTTGAAACAATTGTCATACTCTGCAAAAGAAGTTTGACACTCTTCGTATGTACAAGCTAGGACGAGGAAAACGAATGAAAAGTCTCTTTTCCACGGTTTTTCCAAGATAAAGGTATTTACAATTTGTACCTGTACTCTCTCTCGATAATAATATCTACGCCATCTAGTCTAAAAATAACTTGTCATGTACCACTTTGACAGTAAACTCTGACGACATGAAGATCCTATGACACATGCACTGATTTTTTCAAATATACACTGCTGTTATTTTTGTACAAGCTCGATCAACACGACCTTTTCAACAGTTATTCTAGCAAGGTTTTCCTGCAAGCCACATCGCAAGTACCATAAATAAAGTTGCAACAACACACATGTTGTCATTTTTACAATGATATTCCAACAAGTGCCATTTTCGTGGGGTGTAAATCCCGTTTTACACTCTTCGAAATGGACATTGAATGCCACAGAATGACACAAGCAGTCATTGGCTAAAAACCACTAAGTAGCGACTTTGTAAATGCTGTCATTGGTTGATATTTAAAAAAGAGGCCTGTACAAAGAACCACACTGCGGCCAACCAGTCTGCATTCAGTGCACCTCGTCACCACAGCAGAAATCTGGTTCAGTCATTCACTCGTCTGAGAAACCCATTCGTCATGAACATCGATTTGAAAATTTTGATTTCACAAGTTGCACAGAACCTGAAGGTGTAGTCGACAACGACACAAACTCACAGCAGAGATCGCTTCTTGACCCACGCGTGACGCAGTTCAATTATTGCGACTGTCGAACCGCATGAAAAGTTTCTTGTGAAAAGGAAGGACACGAGAATTGAGATGCCCAGGCTTTGGAATGACACGGATGACGGAAGGCAGGCACAGTTACGGTGGCAATTTGCTTTTTTTTTGTCTGCACCGGCACATGCAACCCTAAATTCCCCTTTCTTTCAACCAAATTGCCTCAAACAGGCAAGAAATGTTCAGAAAAGAATTTCTGGATCTCGTCTCACAAAGTTTGCAGCAAAACAACTTAGTTCGCGTCTGTGAATGTCTATGCCAGATACAGCACCTTCACACAGGTTTGTTTCATTCATGATTACAACAGCTTTCACAAAAGATGAGACTGCAATGCTATTTTCGCGATACGAGGACTCCATCTGTTTGGCAGTGTTTGTGCATTTGTTTGTTTCACATAAATCACAGAATTTCATGAATATAAACTTTGCAGGTAGCCACACACTTATTCGTCAATGGTGCTCACATTGGTTGAATGTTCCAGGCAAAAAATCTGAAAGTATTTTTTTTTCTCTTCATTTCTATCGGTGTGTTTCATGAACAAGTCACCAGAATGGCTGACGCTCGCAAGTGCAACAGACAGCAAGACCAGCGAGGCTGTGAAGAAAGGTCTTTGCACTAATGCTCGTCGAAGGCTGTGTTTCTTGGCATAGTCTACCCTGTTTTCAACCAGATACAGCAACACCTGCGGTAATTCATTTTTGCAATGCTCAGTGCCATTATTTGCAATACTGCCACATTTTTCGACAATTTGATACGATGGCCAGCTTGTTTCTCAAGCAACTATTGTCCAAATTTGTACAAAGACGCTAAAATCGCAAATAAAAACGGACATTTTTGTCAAGGAAATGGGATCAATTTTTTAAAATTCCCCATTGCCACCCCAAACGGTACAGAACCGTTTCTTGTTCGTGAGACTGTCCTGAAAAAAGGAGGCGCGTTGGAAAAATAGTCTGGGAAAGACACCAAAGGTTTTTGTTGTGCCACAAAACATGACACTTCTCAATGAATGGGAATTGTTTTTGACGTGTTCGAATGAAGCACTCCAGGAAGTGCAACCCCCCATCAACTTGCTGAAGTCTGAGTGTTGTGCGTACAAGAACGTGAACTCACACGAGAAAATCGGCACTCATTCGGTCTTGGCAACTACCTTCTGCAAAACTAGGTTCATCAGAAAATTACTTACACGTGTAAACTTTGTACAGTAAGTTCACTCCAATGCTAATGTACATGATTGCACGCTTCTACGATTCGTTTCTACGTACTTATCAACAACGTGTCTCACGCGCAGTGGCAAAAGAAAACACTGCCCGATTTGTCTGCACAATAGAAACTAGCACGTTCTGTAGACCAGTACACAAGCACAATGCAGTGTGTGTCAAAGCCGCAAAGTGTAGCTTTCCATGAAGACCCTCAGTTCACAGAAAAACTGTACACAGACAATTCATGCAAACACCCGAACGGAATTTTTGTTTCCCCTGCAATTCTGCTCCGCACAGCACCAGCTTCAAGTTCCAGTCTCTGATTCCCCATCAGGCTGCTCAGTCAACTGTCCACACGGGGCACGTCGTGTCGGGTTCGTCTGTCCGGCTGCTCGGCATCTTCCTCACTTCCATCCGCCTCAGTCACCAACACACGTATTGCACTCAACAACAACTCAACAACCAGTCACTCCTGATCATGGCTCACCACGACAACCCACTCATCATGGCAACCATCCACTGTGGTTACGGCCTCCCACAGCAGCAGCACACTCACGTCCATTCCTCTCTGCACTCGTCTCCCTCTCAACAACTTAGCAACCAGGCGCGTTGCTCCAGCAACGACTTACAACTCAGTTCCTCCGTCAGTCAAGTGCCCCGTGTTTCCTTTACCCTCCACCATCTCACAGGTAGCATCATAAATTAAACATAGCATAGCAGCAGTAACTAAAACAGTGTAAACGTGGTTCGCCTTTCACAACAGCTAGAGATCCTTTCTGTTTGCAGTGGTAATCTTCGAGGCCGCGTCGTGCGAGAGAAACTTCTCATTGTCCGGCGGCCGACAGTAAGTCTTGACCATCGTCCAGGGCGGCGCGGGACTATGAGTCGAACAGAGAGAGGAGATCGTCTCCAGCGCTCGAGTTGTTGCTGTTGTTGCTGTTGTTGGCGTCCGAGGGACCGAGATACGACAGAAGCTCCATCGGGTCTCCGATGTTGTCTGGTAACAACTGCAAAAAAAATCGAACACATTGAAAGACTCTTCTAGTTTTCAAGCTTTGGAACCAATACACAAACAATTTTCTCACAAGCGCAACAGTTCAATATTGTACTCACATCCAACCCTTCCTGCCCGGTTCCTTCGCCTTCAATAATCGCTGCCGGGTCGAAATTTAAGTCACTGGGCAGGTCGTTGCTGAGGGAATTTGCTGCGTTGTTGGTGTCCAGCGAGTTGGCGTTTGGCGTGTTGGACAAGAGGGAGGGCGCACTCGACGTGTTGGGCCCGCCGTTACCGTTGCCGCTGCCCACCGACTGCGGTGCGGCACCGTTGGACCCTCCGGGCGTCGTCGAGGCGGCGCCAGCGCCACCGTGACTCAACGGCGTCGTCGCCGTCCCACTCGTGATTGGCGTGTGCGGCGCGTTCCCCGAGGAGGGTCCGGCCGAGTGCGGGGTGCCCGGGTTGTGCGGAGTGTCCGGGTGCCGCAGCGCGTGACTATTGACATCGCCCGTCTGAGGCGTGCCCGGATTCTGTCCCATCGGGCTTGCACTGTTCAAATTCACAGATTTGTCCACATTGGCCCCGCCTAAACTGTCACTCATCTGAGAGAGTGGACTCAAGAAGTCACTAGCAGCACTGTAGAAATTGGCGGGAGTCGGCGGACCTCCCGGTCCCACACCGTTTTGATCGTAGTTGTACGCTGGGTTGGGTGTTCCTCCTGCGAAAAGACAAGTTCACTCTCAGCACACAACGTCGTGCAAAAATGTCAAACAGCAGCACTCGAAATGAATCATTTGCCGCGTGATGTCAAACAGAAGTTAGATTCGCGTTGACTACCTTGTATGGAGGGGGGTCGTTGTTGATTGTGCGGGGGTTGCTGCTGTTGCTGCTGGCCCGGGCCGGTCGGGGGCCGCGGCGGCGGGGGTCCGTGGCTGGGCGGCCCGCTCTGCCCACCGTACATGCTGTCCCACGTCTGCATCGTCGGCAGCGTCATGCTCGACGGAGACATGGCCTTCACCCACCGCCCGCCACACGTCCCAGCTGCAACACGTGTCAAGCGAAAACTGAATGAACATTTCCATTGGATTCCCGTGCTTGGAATTGTTGCAATGGGAGAAGAAACTTTAATAGGAGCATCAGGCGTCACGTAGATGCACCGACCTGGTTCTTCCTCCTTGATCTGCGGGTTGCTCGACGGCTTCACGGGAATCGGCTTCCAACTCGCCGTGTCGTCCACTGTCACCTCCTCAAACTCCGTGTTCTGCAAGTTGTGCAGGATGCCCCAGATGTACTGGTCGATCTCCAGACCTTCCAGCAATGCTGTTTTGCTGCAAACACAGAGGCACAATTGTGAGCGTCTAACCAACACAAGTTTACCTTCCGGCAGACTTCACTTTCTGATTCTGAATCTTCCCGGATGTCGCAGCTTCAATTTCAAATTTGCTTAAGTCACACAAATGGACCCCGCACGAACTGAATTTGAAACTTCACCAAGCACAAAACAAACTTGGAACACAAACACCACCCAACAAAACAAGAACGCATATGAACAAATTTTCTTGAACCAGACCAACCGCTTCACGTCGCCAACAACCTGCACAACAGACAACAAAACGTGCCATTCCAGCATTCCGGGTGTTCCAATTTCTACACACATCCTCCAAAAACAGGCACTCACTTGCAGACGGGACACTTCCAGTTGCCTCGGTCACAGTTGAGCTGCAGGTACGACTCGAGGTCGAAGCACTGTATGTGTTTGCAGTCGTGACCTCTGGCAGGCAGGCAGATGCGGCGGTACGTTATGGGACACTTGAGCGGCACCTTGATGGCCGTCTGTTCGACGCCGTCTTCCCCAGAGGGCGACACGGCGCTGCTGCTCGCCGCCACCGACGAGAAGTTGCGCTTGACTACAAAGGAACATCAGGTCTGTCAGTGCACGGCACGTCTGTAATAGTAATTGTGTATTGCAACAGAGTTCAGTCAATTTCTACAGCAAAGCACAGGCAATGTCTGCTTTTCACCGTTCTCCATGTCAACTCAGATCTTCGAGACAGAGTTCAAGCAGATTTCAAGGGGTACTCACTTTTGGTAATGCAGTGTTCAGCCGGTAACAGCCGCTTCCGCAACAAGCCTTGTAACACCGATTTCACACTCGGACGATGCACCAATTGTAACACGAACAAGTGTGACTGCAACAAAAAATATTGTGCGGTTACTTCACCTGAATTTTGATTTTGAGCGGAAAATGTTCTTCTTCCTTCACACTACAGAGTGAGTGGCTGAGTGAGCAAAAGTAGAGTGAGAAATACGAACACAGCAGCAGGCGGAGACGGTGATCTGTATGGTGTTGCGGCCGGGCTGACACACGCTCTTGAGGTAGAGCGGCTTGTGCGACGTCGTCGACTTCTCGCCGCGCTCGATCTCGCACGTCGACGCGTTGACGGACACAGCGACAGACGCCGGCCAGTTGGTGCTCATCTGTCGGTCCTCGTGGTGGAAACACTTGAGCTGCAGCTCCAGGTCCGATCTGCAGAGACATAGGCGACGATTGAAACCGCAATCTTTCTTGGGGTTCCCCTTCTCTTCCCGACTCCTTTCGCGATTTGTTAAATTAAATAAAATGAACCCAGTTAGAATCACGGAGAGGAGAGGACTGGACAAGATGCATCGCCATTGTTCCCCAGATGACCTCGACAGGTTTTGCACAAACACAATCCGTTGTCTTTGCTTTGCAAAATGATCACGACAGAATCCACAAATCTGTGGCTTTCCAGAAGAAGACATTCAACGTTCAGTTCAGAAAGGTATCCAGAAAGCAGCTGCTCTGCCGTGTTTTTCCTGCACCTCACGCATTCAACATTTCCGCTGTCACGGAAGCAGATTCATAGCAGATCTTCAAATCGGACCGTGGATTCCGTCTCTCAGCTGAGACGCTTCTGGTGCAGTTCCAGATCACCTGGTGGGGCTGTGGTCCGGCGCGAGTGCAGCGCGGTATTCACTCACCTCCACATGAGCGTCTGGTAGACAGACTCGCGCAGGTGGAAGACGTGGTTGCTGACGGCGAGGTTGTGCTCGAGGCGGAAGGGCGGCAGCACGACCCCGTCGCGCACCGGGAACGTGAGGCGCAGCTCGTCCATCTCGCGCTGCACGAGAAAACACGGCTCCGTCGTCATCGCGTCCCTGACTCGGTCTCACCGACCAGGTTCTTTGCTTTGTGAACCCCAGAAGTCACTGACGTGTGGCAACCATTCAGGCGAAGAGGTGCGCTGAATTCCATGCAACCCAACGGACTTTTTTGAGCGACAATTACTCTAAATTGGCTGATTGCGTAACAGACGTCAACGACACATACTGCGCATACCTCATCGCCTGTCCTTCAACGAATTTCGATTTGAAATCAAAGGGCTCCTAAAATTGACTTGTCCCCTACTTATCGAAGACAAAGGACTTTTCAACAATCTCAACCTCTTGACTGGTCAGTAGCTTTGTCTCGCCCACCTTGATCATGGGTTTGATGTCGGCCATGTTGGGTTTGATGTCGGGCGGCGCGCCGCCGACACTGTGCGGTGGCGACATGTACGGCGGCATGTTGGAGCCGGGCGTCATCGGCGGCGTCGGGTTGCCCGGCAACGGCGACGGCTGGTTGTACATATTGTGGTTCTGTTGGAAGAAGAAAACGAAGTCAAAAAAAAGTCCGAGATCATGTTGCACTCTCAAATTACACCACACGCACGTTGTGAGAAACACTCACGAATCTGGCGCTTTACATCAAGATAAAATTCCATCGCGACCGCACGAAAGAAACACGACCACAAATGGGTCAGGACTTTACCGGGTAGGGTTGTTGCGACTGGGGCACGCCGTGGCCGCCGTACGGGGGTCCGCTGGGCGGGCCGTTCATGTGGTGGTAGGGGCCGCCGGGATGCACCATGCCGGGGTGATGCTGCCTGCTGTTCGGGTGGTACCCGGGGCCGCCCATGCCGTACGGAGGACCCTGCGACGGACCGCCGTTGGCGTAGGGCGGAGCCTGGCTACGCTGCGGGGGGTAGGTGGGCGACGGAAGGGGCTGCTGCTGAGGAGGGTAGCCGGGCTTGCCGCCGGGGTACTGGCCGCCTGCTGCACCGTACTGACCAGGGTAGCCGTGCTGCACATAAAAGTTGTTCAAGGTTATTTTCCGAACTTACACATGTGAACATTTCACAACGTTTGAAAATTTTGTTTTTATTTCAATGAGCCATCCGTCGAACTGCAATTCGCGTCATTACTGGAAACAGCACTTTGTTTTAATTAAGACACGAATGATTTCACTTGTGATTACCTGTTGGTTTGGGAACGGGTGCCGTTTGTTCTGCATGTAGGCCTGTGGGTTGGGGTAGGGTGCGGGTCGCCGGTTGCCGTACATGCCCGGTTTGCCCGTCATTGGTCCCGGCTGCATTGACCCTTGCATAGGTCCTTGAGGGCCCATCTGCGGGCCCATCGGGTGCTGCGGGCCCATGGGATGCTGGAGGCCCATTGGGTGTTGAGGTCCCATGGGTCCGTTGCTCATTGGTCCCGGGGGTCCGCCGGGCCCTGGTCCGTTCATGTGCTGCTGCGGATGGTGATGGTACTGGTTATACTGTGAGTTAGGTCCCATCTAGCGCACACAACATGTACCACGACACCGAGCGACCCAGATGACAAAGGAACACAATGCAAAGAGAAAAAAGAAAGAAAAGAGAGAATTAGATGTGAAACCCAAGTCATGCATCATGCGCTAGTATTGAATGCCTGAGCCTCACCGAACTAAATTAATTCACTAGATTTGCTCTCTCCCTCGCAATCACTGTACATAAATTTTGCAAAGACTTCTTCATGCAACTACGTTGATACAAAGCAGATTTCTATCAACCACATAATATTTTAATGAGGACATGAAGTAAATGTTGATTTGTTGGGTTCAGTAACCCAACCAAAGACCCAACGGACGGACATCAGTCTCCGGAACTGCCATGCGCGTTGCACCCCAGCTCGGCTAATTTGAACAGTTTGGACAGGTCTTTTTACTTCGAATTAGCAGGGCACATTTCATTGCTTTGCTTCCCAATGAGAGGTGTTTTTCCACCTCACAAAAATTTCTTCGAATTGGTCAGGAAACCCAGCAAGTAGAGTTCGAATGAGCCGAGCAGGGGTACACCACTGCAGTTTTTCGGATCTCGCTCTTCTACTTTCGCGCATTTGACTCGGAAATTCTGCGTGAGCGACGTTGTGTGTGGAAAACGTGTCGAACAAGGTCATTCAGTCACTGCGTTTCAACGCGTTGCTCTCAACTCCGGACGACATCTCCAAATGGTTCAGTGTCTTTTTGTTGGCATGTTCAGTGCCTCGTAAGGACGAGTGATCCACATTCTGCAGCTTCACTTCTAAGTGAATTATGCCTCTAAATCATACAGACATCTTACAGTGCTGATGCTTAGTGCATTGATTGATTTAGCTTTGCCATACCGGCAGTGGTGGAGAAGAGACGGAGATAGCCTTTGCACATATTGTATGTGAATACTGTTGTTACATTATGGTGAAGCTGCCTTAGAGTCTAAAGGGCTTGTGTCGTCACACCGAACAAGCAGCTTCCTGCCACCGAGCATATTGTACTACATGTTGGCTGGTGCGTGCGTGTGCGTGTACACGTGTGAGCGTGTAAATCGGGTCAGTCAGTATGCCTGCGAATTGCTCCGTACTGATGTGACAGGCTGTTGCCTCCGACGAGAAATGTTCTTCAACTGTGTGGATGTCAACCATTACCGAGCAGGAGGAACAAAACCGCGTCAGAGCAGGAGGAACAAAACCGCGTCATTCACCTGTAATTTCTCCTGCTGTTCCATTGATCACACTGATATAAACTGTTCCCAGTTGGAGGCAATGCTAAAGCCGACTCCATGACTGACATTTTTCTACCCAACCAATTGATTTTCAATTGGGAACCAAATTCTCATCCATCCCAACAACTTGCAAGTCTTCTTGCCATCCCCAAGCCTTTGTGTTTTTGTACAACTTCCAGAAGTTGGATATGGTTGTTGTCACTTTGGTTCCATTGACAACAGAACCAGGCGAAGCACCTCCACCCCTCAAACATCCACCACCCTCGAAAACAACCAAACACTTGACCAAATCAATCAATCCAATCTATTTGCTTCTTTACGAACTTTTTGCACGCAAACTGCAGGTTGAAAAATCACTTGTGCGCAACAATAGGCCGCACAAATACCGTCATCAAATTGCAAACTGTTCTGTAAGCAGCTCAGTGGAAGCTGGATAAAACATTTCTCCAGATTTAGAGACTTTCTCCGGTTGCAGTTTGTCCAATGACTCACACGAGAAGAGCCCTGGACACAAATAGCAGCATCGAGTGGGCGACCACTTTGATGACGAACAACAATCAAAATGACGGAACTGTCGAGTTCAGCGAACTTGTCGTCCGCGCACGCTTTCCGGTGAATCCCCCGCACAGCTCGCGGAAAAAGGCAAAGACAACACGTGGGCTGATCTGATTTTGGTGTCACCTAATCTGGAAGACAAGGATCCCCCCGCCCAAAAAAAAAGGTATCACAAGAGAATACTTTGAAAGCAACTTGACTTGCACTGTCAACGATCTTTTTCATGGTTTCTGCCCGTGGTTCATATTGACAAGGGCGAATTCAAGAGGCAGAGCCAAGCCACTTCACTACAAAAAGGTCTCGCGAACAAATCAACTGCTAAGAACCTGCGTCTGCGAGTACACGGAGGGGACATAACCGGTAAACACATCAGTCAAGTGAAGCTCATTTCCAAGGACGCTTCGTTTCATCTCGCTCCTCTCTCCATAAGGCGATGGATGCTGTACGTATTGACATCAATGCAGCCATTCTGCTTTGGGAAGAAGACATGAATCAGTTCGGTTTATCGCTTCACACAGACGACTGGCGTTTGTGGCGAGTGTCTGTGTCAAGTCCCGCTGTCAAGTCTCACTTCACCTTTGAGACAAAAGTTGCCCGACAGCTGAGACAATTCCCGACGTTTGTGCTCGACGCACAGTGTCGACCTTCCGCCGTTGGCGATCACGAACGTCCCCAGAACTACACTTCATGTACGTGAGGGCGTTTTAAGCACCACTTAATCTCCAATGAATCAGCTTCGCAGCAAAACAAGAAGTGCCCTGGACAGGATGAGAAACACAACAGGCTGACAAGGTCGAAACTACGAGTTGCATGCACAGATTTTGTTCCGGACTGAACACAGTGACCAGAATGTCACAAATTGCCTGTCGAGTCTTTGGTCATCACCATTTTGATCAACCTTCGTCGTGGTTCAAAAAGTTGTGCACATCATTCCGATATTCCAGATTCAGATGAATCACGTTCTGCGCAGACACCTGATGCAGCAGCGCCAAGTTCAGCATTTTCTGATTCAATCACCTCGCAATTGGTCTGCAGCAAAAGCCAAATTTGAACACGGATTTTCAACAATCCTGTGCACGAACAAGGCCACGTCATTCTTCAATGTGCTCTTGACGGAAACTTGTCGTTGACGTGGCAACTGCCAAGACAAGCCCAACGACAATCGGAAAGACGGAAACCTGGCCAAATCTCGCTGGCCACGCGTCACCCACGTTGTTCACTCGTTCGTCCAGATCGTTTGAAAGCAAACGATGCCCAAGGACACGGACGGATTTGTCCGGCTCTACGTGATTTGTGTCATTCACCGTATCATCTTCTTGCCTGGATTAGCTGCAGCGGAAAATAGAATCACGCATCCAGCCTTTATTTTCTTTCCTCAATAGTTTCTTTTCATCACGCTAAACTTTTGCCAAGGTCACGAAATGCTTTCTCGAAGAAGCATCGTGAGCAGTCGTCACCTCGAACTGTCCGAAAGGCGTGTCGTGAAACTGGACAACACCACAACAACAGTCTGAGTCACAACTGGCTCAATTTCTACAAAGCGTGTCCAAGATTTCCTGACAGAAAAGGCAACCACCGTCACGAAAGAGTTGATCATTTCGTCGGGCGGATTCAAGCTCTGCGCACGACGCACCGACTGAACACGATGTTCGCACGTTTTCCCACACGGCGCTCAAGAACTGCAGGTGGAAGGCAAAATTAGCCCTATCCATGTCCTTCGCAACGAGACGCGGTCGTTACCTGCTGGTACTGTTGGTGCTGGTTCATGTTCATGTTGACGTTCATGTTGACGTGCTGCTGCGGCGGCGGCCGTTCCTGCTGCATCCCCATCACGGCCGTCGCCGTCGCTGTGGCGGTCGCCGTCGCTGCCGCTGCGACAAAAGCTGCTGCGCTGAGGGCCTCGGGGGGAGGACCGCCGTTCGGCTGGTTCGTCCCCGGCGTCGTTGGAGTCGGAGGGTACCCACTACAACAACACCGTCATTCTGAAGACAACTGCTTTTCACAACGGAAAACAAAACCGTCACAGTGACATGAGGTCACATCGCGCATCGTGACAAATGAAACTGAAAATTCCGCGCTGCGTACGGTTCCTTCACCGAGTGCGCGACGCAATCGACTTTATTGTCGAACAAAGTTCCTCAAAACTTCACTGCCTTCACCATTCTAAACTAAGAAATTCAACACTACCCAGCTACTTAAAACACGCAACTCCAACTCATCAAATTGGAAATTGAACACAGAAACCAGAACATCGCTGCGAAACAAGGAACAAGTCTACTCCAAACTTCCCCTTTTGAGCCTCACCCATTCACTTGCTCGCATTGTTTTGGAAAACCGACCAAATCCGCACGTCTATTATTTTCGTGGCTTTTCCCAGGAAGAAGACAACGCACTGAAAATTGGAGTTGCGCGCGTGAGGAGGAGAAAGGTGACATTTACTTTTTGTTATAAACAGGAGCAGAGTTGGACCTGTTGTAGGGCGGCATGCCGCCGCCTCCGGCCTGTCCGGCGGGGTGCGGGTTGTTGTACGGATTCACGACGGGGCCACCGGCGCCGCCGGGCCCGCCCTTTTGCATCGGGTTGCCGTATCCCTGTTGCTGCGTGTAGGGCGTGCCGCCCGACATGGTCGTGTTGGTGAACGCCTGTCCGGTGCCGCCCGGGTTTTGGTTGAAGGGGCCACTCTGACTCGTGTTGGTGACGCCCCACACGGTCGTGACGACGGACAGCGCCTGCTGAGGCTGCATGTTGCCGTGGTTACCAGGTCCAGCCTGGTTGCCCGCCGCGCCCGCGGGTCCCCATGACAACTGCTCCCTGCAAGCAAACAACAAAATTTCGATGTATGAACAGGAACAAGAACACTCATCACTGTTGACACGCGTCGACGGGGCGCAGCGGAGAATGCCCATCGCAGTCTCGTTGAAAAATTTGCTGGGCCTCATTAGCAAACTTGAAACTCCGATCATCAGCAAATCTGAGAATTGTCTGCGTCCAGTTGGCAATGGGTGCGGCAAGGATCGGGCCAGCCAAAAACACCTTTGCTTGGGCAAATTTCTTCCAACGGGGAGGGGTCTCCAGAACAAACCAAATTTTGGTTCGGAAATTTCTGCCCTCTGACAAACATTAAGTTCTTGGTGAGGGGTCTGCGGATGTCTTGACGCATATTATTTTATTTCGCCCCTTTTGAAGTGTGGAGCAAATTTCAACCACAGCGAGGAAGGGGGAGCTTTGGGTTGGCAAAAAAGACACTTTCTTGGTCACTCAGTTTCGACGCATTTTTTTGTCCAGAACAAAACTCGACTCTGTGGAACTCGGACGGAGTCCAGCACTGTTGTGATTTCAAACTTCGTAACTTGAAATAAGTGACACCTCCTGCAAGCGTTGTTGATTTTCCAAGCACAAAACGACTCTTGTTGCTTTGTGCAGCGAAGGATGCTACAGACAGCCATATCAGAACCCGGATCAAAAACGAGAGTAAAGCCTCCGACGGAAACGCACCTCGTAACATCAGACTGCGAGCAAACCATTAAATCATACACAAGCTCTCATTTCTGACCTTCATGATTCCGATGTGTACTCATGTAGTTGGCGAGATCATATGCTTGCTTTACTTTGAGCATCACTCATAGTAAATACTACACACATTTACTCTGTGGTCGTGTTTTCCCTCAAACAATGCAGTGCTTTCCGCGAGTTAATTTTGCTGAAACAACGCGCAGACCATTCGAGATACGAGGTTGTATTCACAATTCCGTGGATCACCATGTCGACCTCGGGAGACGATTTGACCTGACTGGACTAAGTTGAGCGCATGCGACTGACACAGACCGATGCACAGACAAGTAAACAAGGTCACATTATGTCATTGGGTGTCTGTTTACTTCATCGAGACACAGAACAGGTGCAGTCCAATTGACATGTTGTCTGTGACAATTGTCAAGGAACCTTCATTCCTTCAAAGTATCTGCCTCCAAATTCGACACACTTGTGGGCGTGCGCAATCCAGTCTGTGTAGACCTTGGTCCACTGTGCGCTGGGTATGTTGCCAATGATTTCATCCACTGCTGCAGTCAGAGTGAGCAAGTCCTGGAAACGTTGTCCTCAAAGTTTTTTCTTCAAGAAGGGGAAAAGGAAAAAGTCACATGGAGCCAGGTCAGGTGAATAGGGAGGGTGGGGTACTCTCTCAATGCCGGTCCTTTCCTCAAATGCCAAAGTTGGAACAGACTTGTGTGGACTGGCATTGTCATCATGCAGTAAGTAAGGTTGGTTCCTCCTCCGCAACCAAGTGCTGCACCTCCTGTTTTGAATTGCCAGGCGCAGCTGCCGCAACAGGTAGATGTAGAGGTCAGAGTTGATGGTGCCTTGCAAAACCCAATGTCTGTACACCAAGCCTTTCATGTCAAAAAAAGCAACCAACATCGCCTTGCGGGCATTCCTGCTCCTTGGAGCAACTTGAGGACGATCAAGACCAGGTTCCAACCATTCTTTGCACGCACTTTTAGGGTGAGGGTTTTCCACATAAAAACCAAGATTCATCGGCAGTTATGATTCTCTTGAGCCAACCAGGGTCACAGGCATGGTGCAGGAACTGTTGACACAGAGTCACACGGGTTTGCCTTTGTGCAGCTGTCAGTTCATGAGGAATCATTTTGGCAGCACGTTTCTTCAGGTGCAAATCTCTCTTGACAATCCTTTGCACTGTTCCATAAGATAAGCCTGTATTTTCACACACGTTGTAGAGTCCAGTCCTGCGGTCGGCATGCACACACGCCCTCACATTGTCAATGTTCTGTTGTGTCCTAGTTGATTTAGGACGGCCACTGCAGTGCAAATCATTCATCCGCAACCTGCCCTGTCAAAACTGTTGCAAAAGTTTTGACACACAAGATTTCTTCAGTGCCAAACCTCCAAAAGCAGCCTGCAAGTCCACCAGAATTTGCGGACAAGTCTTGCCCAACTTCAACTCAAACCACACATATATCCGCTGTCGAACAACCCATGGAACATCGTCCTTCTCCAGAACTTGACCGGCCATTGCTGCAACAAACTTCTGACAAGTTTGACAGCGACAAACCCCGGTCGCCTGCACTTGGGACGACCATTGACTAATGCCATACCATTGCAGAACACAGGAAATCAATACCAATCAATACCGTGATCGCGCGGTCTCGCAGGGTCGACATGGTGATCCACGGAATTGTGAATACAACCTCGTACAGCTGGTGTGTCTGGGAAGAATGATACCGTCGTCCAACAAGAAAGAGCACACGTAGATTCCATCTCAGTATTGTGACTTGCACTTGTACTCGTAAGCGTGAACTACAGTACAGAGTTGGTGTCGTGAACTTGATCCACAAATGTCTTTGCACGTGACACACTGAATGTTGGCACAATGCACCCACGGCTGACGTCTTCGAGCAAAAAAAATATACAATTGTTTCGTTTGCTGCGTATGAGTTTTGAAATACCAACCACACTAGAGCACTGACGCACATTTCAACGCATCCTGAAAGGCGCACATCCTGCACAGCCAATATCAGCACACGAGATCGCGAAGGTTTGATCGCGATAGCTGCCACCTGGTTACACGTGTGCTACAAACGCTGATTCTATCTTCCGAGTGTGAAGGATCACAAAACGCGTCTTCGTTCGTTCGTAGAATCACTGTGATCTTTCAGTACACCAGAACGCGAGTGAACAGCACCCAAACACAGACAGGCAGACACCGTATTCGTGTTCAAACACAACATAATAACCACACGGATGAAATGAAATGCAAATACCAGTCATTATACGAAGAGTTGGAAGCTGCTGTTGGACCCGGCGCATTGTTGGTCGTGTTGTTGTTCTCGCCGAGCAATTTGGCTAAGATGTCCATATGCTGACTGCCACTCGCCAACTGACTGGCAAGCACACTAATACCATACAACAGCCAGCACCTCGAGCTATCTACCAATACAATGCACTGCTTGCCACTGCTGTGTGCACAGCTTTGTCTTAGAGAAAACGAAGCTGTTTAGAAGTGAGCCGCCCACAAAATACACCAGACTAAACAGCCTATTGATGTCCTTCCTTCCCCATCTCGCTATTTCAGCGATGTAGCAGTCAGTCGCTCTCGCCAGCGCAGCCTCCCCTTCCCAGCCCGGCTTATCTGCCTCCCTCCCACCGCGTCCCACACCTGACGTGTGCGCAGTGTCATTTGCTGAGCCTGAAAGCGACCTCAGCGAAACAGCTACGTCAATTCAACTTGTTACTGATAACTCAATTTTTGAACAAGCACAATTCCTCAAAGGCTCTTGAAAGCTTAATGTACGAAATACAAGATAAAGACTGAAGACAAGCAAGATTGAAAGAAATCGGTGCCTGAGACTGCTCAGCAAGATCAATGCGTCCAACACGATCACTCCGGGTGTCAAGGTGTGGACAGAACTCTTCCAGCATTGCTCTTCTTCCTTCCTCCTTTATTTGGAAAATTTTCCAGAATTTATGTCGACTTCACACAAAAATTTGAAGGTTTTTCCCACAATCCCCTTTCCCACCAGGGTGACTGCGACAAGAGTTCTTGTGGAGAAATCTGATATCTCGGTTGCTCCTGGTACGATTTCTTTCTCGTTTCACACACGAAGTACCAACTTTTTTCAAAGGTGATACGAGGCAGAAAATTTAAGTGACCGATTGGCTATTGTATTTCAAGAATGACAAATTTGAATTTCTCAGATCTTTGTATGATGAAAGACCAATAGTAACACAACATTCTTATATAAAAGTTTTCAGGAAAAATCATTACAAGTATGTAATAAATAAAGCACAAATTTGATTTATGTCTCTCTGTGGCTGAGAATGAGTTGTCTCCTTGGTTATTTTCAAGATTTTTTACTCTCAATAATGATCAACTTCAGTAAGACTTGTTGAAAAAGTCATAAAACCAAAAGAACAAGCAAAATTTCATCAAAGTTCAAGAAAATAACAACTGAAAATGTTAAAACCTTCTGCAATTAAGTTTAGCCAACTCAGCCAATTTTATCCTATTTCAAGTGATCTCAGATTGATCTTGACTTGTTTTACAAAAGGTTGTATTGCTTTGGAAGGAAGATTGTGCCCTACTCTTTGTTCTTCCCTCAGGATTTGAAAACATTCACACCGGAACCACCAGAAATGCTGCCCAATCGGGTACTTAAATTTCTTGCCTCATAGATATTTTCTTTGACTGACCCGAAGCCATACCATTGGTGTCGGACTGGGAATCAGCCACACTTTTCAATTCCACGTTCTACCGAGATGAGCCGGAGACCAAACAGGACACCACCAGCCTTGAGTGTCTTTGGACCATCCCCTAATCAGTTTCAAAGACTTCTATTTGACATCGTCTCTGTTCTTGACGCAAACGCAGGCAAGAAGAATGGGCGGACGAGGCTTTCAGTTACTCCGAGACGTTTCGGACGCGCGGACAACTTGTGCAAGTTTTGGGGAAATTCGGCAGTCTCCCCTTTCCTTTTGTGGATTCGGATCTCTTTGTGACTTGCGTGGGCTTCAACTTGGAAACTACCATGTGACTCTCACAAGATTTGGCTTCAGATATCTCCAAATTACCCATTCAAGGTTGAAACGGTCGTTTTCGTGCGTCATGATATTTGATAGCAGTTCGGGCGTAATAGAAGCAAACGTGGGATTCTGAATGTCAATCACCTCGATTATCAGGGCCACCGAGAACAGCATCAACTCCTTTGGTCATCAAGTTCGTCCAAATACAAACATTTTCACTTGGGGAAAGAAAACGAGGGCGGTTCAAGAATGGTGTGTTTTTCACACCTGCCAGAACAAAAAATATCTGCAGTTCCTGCCCATAAGCAGCAAAAACAAGATTTGAGTGCTGGGCCCACGACGACGCAGATCGTCATGCAGGTCGTCACCACCAGGTGTCCACGCTGCACGGGTCGCATGACGCCGAGCTGCAATTTCCCCGACCGCCGGGGCAGCTAACACCACAAGGAAACCGTACCGGTTACAAACATTCCATCATTTGCCTTTGCTGCTTCTGTCTAATCAATTGAGTAGCGTTCTCCTCCTCCCTCTGTTAACCATCAGTCGCTGCACTGCGAAAACTTCAGCTCCTCACACAATGCGTGTTGAGCCAACCTTTCAGTGCTTTGGGGACCATATCACATCAAACGAACGCCACAAAGGGGAAGACTGCTTACGCCGCGCGGCATATTGCGACTGCTATGCACTTTGCTTCATCAGTTATTATGGTATTTTCTCTACCAAATTTATCGATTCGTCCTTCGGAAAAAAACTTTCCAGTACATGTATTCGCCTCTGCTTTCTCGGTGCACGACAACTCTTTTGCCTCTCCTCCTTTCATAATTCAATCGCGGTTCATGTCTAACGTAAACGCGGAATTGTAACGATGGAGAGCGCAAAATCGTTGCACAGCTATTGGCATTCCTTTCATAAACTAATACCTGTGTAAATGCAGAGTACCTGAGGCCCTAAATTTAGACACAAACAGATCATCAAACGTGGCTTCAAATCTGCCATGCTCAGCATCAGTAAACGCGCGGACGTCCAATGATCTGTGGTTGCCCCCCCCCCCCCCCAATGTTTGAAGGGGATCGCTCCGAGGGTGAAGTGGGTCCTCCAGTGGGAAGTGTGAGCACGCCAAGTTCACGTTGGGAAATATTGTCAAAGCAAAGGTGCGCCTACTCGGCAGCTCAATAATACAACCTTGCATTCTCCGACGTCATACCTGCGTGTAAAACCGGGTTATTTGGTGAAAACCTCACACGACCAGTTGAGCGATGATAATCTGTGAGGAACTGTTTTCCTTTTACTCCACCTCTCGGTACCTGTCTTTCACTCGGGCAGCTCAAGACAAGACACTTCAAATTCCGCTTGTGGCAGTTAGCGTTTTGTTCGCTTGGTGGGGGTCCTGCCGGTATGTTCTGTGAATGCGGAGTACGTAGCTTCTGCCTCAATACGGTTTATTGCTCAACTGATTAGGAGCGGTAAAGGTAGCAAATCATCAATAAAAGTATCCTGTTACTGCTTCTGCCTGCCTGCCTAGGCAACAACAGTCACAGCAGTATTTTTTACCTTTGCCTTTTCTTCTGCAGAGGAAAACCAATAGGAAAATCGTTAAAGTGGCGTCATTGTCATTCGGCGCAAACAACCCAATAATGCAGTTTGTTGCTGTGGCCGACGTCAACGCGATCGCCCTGTCGCGGCTTCTCGTATATCAGAGGCAAAAAACAAACCCACAGCACTGGTCCCTCCAGATTCTGCTCACAGCAAACACAGCGATGAACCGGCGACAGTCAGCTTCCACCACATTGCAACACCAATTCCGACTGATTCCAGCGTAGATCGCGCGGCGTCAATTTTGGCAAGAGTGTTTTCAGTGATTTGGCAAGAGCGTTTTCAGTGACTGATTCGCTTGTGTGCATTCACAGTACGGTATCTGCTTCACGCGCAGGGATCGATCGCGATTCTAGGGATGCGCATTCACGCCACTTACCCAGGTAGTCCGGGGGTCATGCTCTTCTGCATCGGAGGCTGCTGCATCTGCATGTTGTTCATGTTGTTTCCACTTCCGCCTTTCTGCTGCTCCGGGGTGCGATTCTTTTGGTGCCGTAACAGTAACAAACGTCCTAAGTCTTCACACCATAGTGACAGCATAGCTGCAAGTAGAGAAAGCGAATGCGTTTTGATTTGCTGGTCCGTTTCCGTGTAAAAATGAAACACCATGGTTTTCCTGTCCAACGTGTTGAATTCCGATGTTTTGGTAATTTTATCCAAAGCGCGAGGAATTACTTCCTTACAAGGAGCGGCGTTGCGAAACATTGAGAGCGGAAGTTTTTTGGTCCGAAAATTCAAGCATTGTCCCCTCGTGCGTGAAAGTACCTGGATGCGTGGAAGCCATGAGTCACGTTGACTCAAGAGTCCGAAACTATGTTCTTTCTATGTGCCGCAAAATGAGCATACGTATGCGAAATTTCGTGTTATCCAAGCAACTAAGTGTTCCCCATAAAAGTGCAAGTCAGCGACACGCGTTTGCACGACACGCGATGCGCGAACACTCTGCGCGCTGGGAATGCGGAATCTTCCACACCGCGTGACGTCCTGCCTTGGAAGAACTGAGAACTGGAAACTTTGGTGGATTCCTGTGATTTGTTCAACAATTTCCATTTTTTGCAGAGTGTACTTTATGCTCTCAAGAAAGAAATCTGTGACGCCTTACAATGTCCACAACAAACGCTGATGGGCGACGCGTGTGTGAACACAGTTGTTCACAACTCCATCTGCGCCCGGTCAAAACTGGACACAAAAACCAAACATAAAACTGAGCTCAGGACGACTCGTGGCCGGGTGGCCGACAAATACGATCTTGTTCCAATGGTAGAACAGACAAAACCTCACAATTGGCTCATCTGCACAGAAAAAGTGAGCTTCACTTTGCTGTGTTGCGATGCTTTCTTGATGTCAGGCAGGTTCAGAGCAAGCGGTTCCATTCCGAACAGACCCAGCTCGCAGTCCAGTGTCCCTCTGGACATACTCAAAATACGTAAAATCGCAACAAGAATCAGCAGACATGACGTCCACTTTCGTGTGTTCAACCCAACGGCAATGGAAAATGATAAACACAGCGCAACAGAGACGTGTCAACGGTCGTGTCTGAAAAGGTGACATCGTATCTGACTTTTTTACGCACGGACAATCAGTATTTGTCGTTCAGCGGATCCGATTGTTTTGATGCAAGGTTTGACCCAAATGCAAACAAGTAGGCAGCCAACAACAGTTTGAGACAGTGAGCTCTGCAAAAGACTCAGGGATTCAAGCACACAGACAGTTAAGTTTCACACTTCACCACAGGAGCGTGTGATGCCAAGCATAGATCCACCTGCACAACGCCAGAATGTTTGTTCGAAGAAATGTTTCAGTCAAGTAACTGTTGCTTCCATTCTGAACGCATGCACCTTTGCCCCGCTGGAAGAATGCCATTTCGACACTGCGTACGAATTGCCACAAAAATCACTGCCTGTTCAGGTATGATCCAAGTTACTGACTGTCACTTGTGAGTGCATTTCTATCAACTCAGATCAGCGAATACCGCGCTGTTGAGGTTTCCACCAAAAAAGGATGTGACACAAGTGTACACAAGCCGACATGTGTGTGTGTGCGTCACTTTTCTTGGCGACAACAAAACCGGCGACGTGTTCCACTCGGCTCACGAATGCCTTCTTAGTCGAGTCCACTGAACCTAACTGCATCCGTCTCTTGTTCCTCACTGCAGATCATCCCGTATCTCTGGGAAGGGGGCAAGAACATGGAACTGAACAACCCTTCGTCCAAATTGCGACAAAGCCAGACCAACGGATCTCGTCCGGAATTCAGCTGTGCAACCTTGTTGAAAGTCGTTGCAACGATTCACTGCAACCTTGAACAGACCAGAGCACCACACAGAAGAACGCACCGCACAGGTGAGGACACCATCGTGAGAAAAATAGGGCTCAAGTTACTTTGAAGGGAGTAAAATGTTTGGCAAGGAGCATCCACGAAGCAGAGTGCAACCAGTTCGTCCAGGCATGTTGGCAGTAAATTCGCAGCTCGATTGCACCGGCTCCTGAGGAAGGAAAGCGCGAATCACATTGACGATATATCCTCGACTCTTCTGGACTGAAACAACCCAGAAAAACAGGAAGCGAAAAACACACAGGACACAAAAAAGGCAACTCCGACTCGTTCTTCACCACATTCGAGCAGTCGGTCACCGCAAAAGTGGACATCGGTGTCTCTGGGTTGATTTGCAAACCAATTGAACTTTATCAAATGAAACTTCTACTTACGAGTGCTTTGTGTGCCTGTGTATTTCACGTGAAGTTTCAGCAAGACCATCAGACAACGAAATCAAACATCACATATATTTCCGTCGCACCTTGTGTGCATCAACGTCTCCAGACAAAACTCGCTGTGTGCGAAAGGCTGCAATGTCAGTCAAAAAGGCGTTTCGAAAGAGTCATCCTACACTCACACGCTACTTGCCATTTTTTACGTCAGAGGCTACATTTCATATTCGGATTCCGTCTTTCATTGGTCAAATGAAAACACAGGATCCAAAAGTAGAGCTTTATCTGGGATGTAGGCACAAAAAGGAACATCGCATCAGCCGAGCACAAAAAAGCAATAAAACTGATTTTTGGATCCAAACACCTTGACAACGGGACAAAGTTGTTTTGCTTGTCACCATTGCCAACATTTTTTGTGAAACTGTTTGTTTGGTTTTAGTTTTGGGCCACTTTGGACAAACTGAAGACTCTCGCTGCAGATACGAGTCATGGACCACTTTAATTTCAGTCTGCGAAGTTCGCCCCAGAGCTTCAGCCCTAATCAAACGAAAACAATCACTGAAACAAAGATCGTCAATGTCTGACACATTTTCCACAGCAGCGTTTGCATGCGGGAGCTTTCGCGCAGAATCAGCTTTTGTTTTTTCGAGCCCACTTCGTCAATAACACCCCGAGAGCTTCTCGGGAAGCGTGTCGCTGAATTACAGCTTCGCCGTAAGCTGACCCAATTAATGATCGTGATCTGCGTGGCAAACAAGTCACCGAGTCGTTATTTGCTTGACCCTCATTGTGACGACGCTTGCTCATATTTCCGCACTCCTACAGCTCGTAAATCAATACGCTTATTGACTCACAAATCCACCGTTTATTCATAACAAGCCAAAATATGATAATTGATTTCTGCCATATCAGTTCACAGCCACAACAACGTAACGTGTTGAGGCACAATAGTAAATATCGTAAGTTGCGCGCCCCTTCGTTTCTTTGAAGTTCAGTCAGTAAACAACAGACAACAGAGATCTCTTTGTTGTCTGCTCCTCATTGCCTCTTGGCGTGGGCAGCTTCAAAACCCTCGCAGAAGGTTCGCAGCATCGCAAACTGACACTGAATCGAGAAAAAAAAGTGCCAGGCCGACTGTCCGTGGAGCGAACAATGGCCGGAACAAGGAAATTTGCATGAGGTGAGGCTTGTTTCGGAACAGAAGGCGCTGCTGCTCTGCACAACCAGCGACAATGAGACATCGAAACGGGAAGCAGCATCATTGCATAATGATGACATTAAATAGCTTTCGCATGACAGTCTCCCTCAGCCAATCCACTCAAATTAATTAAACTAATTGGGAGCACAAATGGTGGAAAGCTGCCATTGCTACATTATTGTCGAGTAGAAGCTGCAGATAAAATATTCATTCTTCTCATTTCTTCTCCGTTTTCAATGTACTCGGTGCATTCATCGCATCACACAATCAGTCGTCGTGTTGAAGTGATATTTCGACCTGATTTGTGTGCCACTTGTCAAAAACTGAATCGCAAGTTTGCCGAAATTAAATTCAACTTGGTATTGATGAGCAAAGTTTTGGAAAAAAAGAGAAAAGAAAGAAAGAACCACCTCCAAGACACATAGGCCTTTGACGAAAAAAGGGAAAAAGATCTGAGTGAAGGAGGAACTGTCAATTTTCAGCAGATCACTCCACCTTGATTTCGCAGCTTGCTTCCCTGCTGTCACTCCAAGCGGTGCGGGGGACAATGATAACATCGGAAAATTGCGCACAATAGCGCGACCGACTGATTTAGTTGTGATGCTTGAGTATCGATTAGTTTGTCCTCTTGTCTCTCTCCCAGACAAAGACACTTGCACACCTCGTGTGATTCATAGCACTACCTTGTCATTTCATTCATTACCGAATGAAATAAAGGGGATAAAGCTCTTTCGCTCCCGCTCAACACTCAATCCCGCACAAAAGAGACAAACAGGAGAAATATCGACTTCTGATGTCGGAATCTTCCACCTGAGTTTACCTGCGCCGCAGACAGAGGTCTTGTTCAGTGTCAGTGAGGAAGCGGAGGGGCAACTTGTTGTTGGGCAGTTTTTCTGACAAACGACAGAAAATGCAATTTTTCTCACTTTCTGTTTTCGACCTGAATGTCAATTCCTGGAACACGAAGTGGAACACAAAACCCGGGAGCCAATTCTGTATTCTGTGAAAGCCACAGCTTAAAATGACCAAAGTGTGTGTGTGTGTGTGTGTGTGTGTGTGTGTGTGTGTGTGTGTGTGTGTGTGTGTGATCGTTCCGCGTGCAGAACGAGCAACATAAAAGCGATATGAATTCCAACTGATTCAAAAGCCGACAGTCGCAAACTTCACAGATTGCTTGTCCGGTTAGCACAACTGAGCGGTGCAGAAAATGACAGCGGAACAAAGTCGCATTTTCCTGCCTCTGCAGGCTGATTTCCAAGCTGTAGAAAAAGTGGTAAACAATTCAACAGCATTTCATTGTGTAGACTGAGCAAATAAGCAAGCATATTCATCACTGAATGTCATTTTGTCAATGAAAACTTCCAAGGTAATTCTCCGTCAGCATCAAGCAATAAATTTAGCATGGCTTGAAGCAAAAAAAAAATCTATTCCCAACATCAGTAACAGATGCTACTTTCACATTTCGCTTTTTCAAAAAAAAAGAAGAAAAAAAGAAGGATTTCTCGCACTTTTATTCTTTCTGGTGAAGTTTTGTTCCAGTTTTTGAAACACTACAAAAGGAAAGAGACGTGGAAGAGATCACTTTGGATTTATTCCCTGGGCGCTTATTTTGAAAACTTGCGTCAGATTTTTTCCCCCGAGACTTGTCAGGTCATCACTGATTTGCAAGACTTGTGGGCTGCTTCAGAGTGACGATGGGCGATCCTGCGGTTGGACTTGCAAAATCTCCCGTCTCTCAAGAATTCACCCTGCAGCCTTTTATGGGCTGCATTTTGCACAAGGTACTCAAACGCATAATTGTTCGGGACTTGATCTCACCAGTCTTCGCAGGAGACGCTTCGATCAGGAGTGATGTCACAATTTGGACGCACTGCTTGACGTTCAGCCACGAGCAGCAAAACCAGATCATATGACAGACCAGCCACAAACTCTGATGTCCATTTCTTCGAAATTACTGTTGGAAAAGCAACTGCAGAATGCACGACGAGAAACGGAGGCTGTTCTGCTGCTGGTGCAAGGGTTACAATGAGGCAACATAAAAGATTCTGCCTCTTTTTTTATTACCTTCTGCAGGCATACTGCACTTGTAGTCAGACAGAGAGAGCAGCTTTTTTGCTGCAGTGTTTATTCCAGCATCACACCTAAATGCCGTGCTTCAATATCTGCGTTGTTCTTGCAAAAACACCTCAGCAGCTCGGTGCAATGTCGTTTACTACAGAAGATATCTGACGTGGAGGCACACAGGAACAACCAAGTCGTCAGCAATCTCACAGAGCAAGCGATTGAGGGACCCTCAAACAACAATGTTGAGGTGAACTCAGGGTACTCGTGCAACTGAAGTCACAAAAACATATTTTCCTGACAACTTGTCGTGCAAGGAACATGTCAACTCGGTCCACGTCTCACCCAGCACGGCTTCTAAAGTTCATTTTCAAGGGCCACAATTTTGTGTTGTCTCCTAAGCTGAACGAACGACAATCTACGTACTCAAAAGATGCTTTTTGAAAGTTTTGAAGGAAACGAGCCAATGACAAGGCCTCGGAGCCTGTAGAAGTTCGCTGAGGATCAAACGCGCCGCGAGCAGTGAGAAGCGCACGTAACAAACGACGCTAATCGGCGGTGCTGAGAAGTCGCGGCGGTGGCGGCGGCGCCGCCTGCACCGCGCGTCCTTGAAGCGGGAGCAATGATAATCACCTTCTCAGCTCGCAGCGCAAATCTGCCACTCATCACGCACGCCGTGTGGGAGCCTCCGATCAATGTTGGGAGATAAATACCTGTGCTTTTGGCCCTTGCTAAAGAAGTACTATTCAGTGAACATTGCGGGCAACAATCACACGCAAACACAAACGTGCAAATCTGAGTACTGGACAGCATTTGCAAGGAGTGCGTTCGAAAATCACCACGGGGACAACCGAACACGTCGGGGTTGTTTGGGGTTTTATTTTTGCGTTTTTCTTCTTTTTTGTGCCGGAGAATGCACACTCACGATGAACGTCGTTGCGTCGTGGAACTCGAACATGCACAAAACTGACAATAAACCGTTCAAAAACAGCTGCGATGCATCAGCGCATTGAAATTTTCAGCATGGCGGTTCGATGCGACTTCCGGCTTTTGACTGCAAAGAATATCAACAGAACGGATCCAAACGAGGTGTCCCTCGTTCTCTATTTGGACACTGCATGCAGTGGAGCACATAGATCAAATGGATCTGGTTTTATGATCAGCAGTCAAGTTGAGCACTGTACGCTGTGGACACCACAATCTGCAGCAGAACCATGATTACTGATTCATCAACATTGCTGCACATCACTCACTGTTTGATCACCATCATGGCAAGGCTGCTTTCAAGTCAAAACATCACCACTCCGTAGCCAGGCGTAAAAACCGCAAATACCAGCGAAACTTGCATCCCTCCCACTCATTTGTACCATTTAGCAAGCGACCTCAAACTTTTTTTCTCCACTCCAGCTTGCGCAGAGAATGCCACACAGGTGAATGTTTCACCCGCATGAATGTGCGCAAACAAGTTGGATCCACTTTCCCAGTCTGGCCACGACGGACGGCGGCGCAGATCAGCCGTGTGCACCCGGGATCCGGACGGGAACGATCCGGCGAGGCGCTTCCTGGAATCCCCCTCATTAACCAACATTCCGCCACAAACACGAGGCCAGTCATCGCGTGTATACCTGCAATCTTCCAGTTAATCCTCTTTCGCACAAAGAAAAAAATAAACACTCATATTGGTAAAGATTTACTTCTCTCCAAATGGGTAAAAAATCGCTGCAGCGAATGCAACTCTGCAAGGACAACTCCCTTTCAAAGTGAAGAGAGGAATCTTTGCTCGTAGCTTTGATTTTCCTGCGGAAAAAGCCTTTGATTCCTCCACTGCGAGGCAAATGTGCATCAACGATGCGCTAAACGATTCTCAGTTTGCAGACATCAGGTAAATTACTCAAACTGTATTGCACATGCTCAATGTAATTTACCGGGCTTGAAGCCTGGGCAAGCTCGGCTCTGCTTTGAAACCTGGATGCGTTCTACGTGTGTACGTTGGATACCCAGGATCATCTGGCAGAAACACACAGCGCGCATTGATGTGGGATCACCGATACGAGAAGCTACAAGTCGGTTAATAGGCCCCACTGCTGCAAATTTATGTTTGCGTTTGTTCCTGAAAAGATCTGAATGTGGAAACCGGACAAATCCGAATTTACGAGCACGTTCGTCGTTCTTGGAAAAGGAACGAAAACAACACATCAACCAAAACAGGCCACACTGGGAGAAAAAAAAAGACCCTGTGCGTATGAAGAGACACTTCTCAAGCAAACACAATTCACACTGTGAGGCACCCGAGGCCTAATTAATAAGAGTCCCAGGAATCAGGCAGGAGCCAGCTCGCTCTGTTTGACTAAGCTGCGCCGGTAATTGAATTGACGTCGCTTCTGTGATGGGACCCGCGGCCGCGGCTCGGCGCCCACCACTCCGCGGGGTCCAAATCAGCACGGAAAATTGTCACAGACAATGTTCGTTTGCATGACCTTATCTGACTTCCCAGCTTCAATGTTTGTGTTCCAAGGATCTCGTGCGATGAACCAAAGATCATCAGCTTCGACCTGACTTTATCGCCTCGTAGTTCACAACCCGTCACACTTGTCCGTTGGGTGCAGCACACGCCAATTGGATCGACAGACATTCGGGACATCTCTGAGGAAAGAACAACCAAAGACTCAAATCCCAAAGCAAAGAGCAGTGGCCATTAGCCAGGGGTCGAACATTGACCATGGGACGAAACCGAAGCTGCTGACAGCTGCCTGACCCAGATGGGTCGTCTGCCACCTCCACTCGACTCGCGCCGCCTCAATCAGAGGACCCGGTCGACGCCGGTCGCGATCGATCCCAGAGGGCGCGTACATCACCGGGCAATGGCCTCCGCCGACCGCGCAGCGCCCTGAAAATGCGCGTCCGCGATACCCAACCAGAGCTGCGTTTATGTCTGAAGATAACGAAATGCATCGAAGCACTGAACCAATTGCCTTGCACTGGACCGGACCGGAAAACACTGATACTCTCAATCCGACATTTCGGGAAGGCAGCTTCCCACGGAGAAGCATCCACCATCACCCTCTGGTCCCGGCAGCTTTTAATGTCCATTGTCTTAGTTCGTGATGATATATCACGACAGCTACAGTCGATTCCCAATGTTTTCCAGGAAAAGCCATGAGTTGGAATACTGGGCGTGTGGTTCTCGTACTTCTCCGAAAACTGAACGTAAATGCGCAGCAAATCACCAAACAATGGTGATTGAAGCTCGAAGGGGCTTGATCAAGTCCTGATCAAGCCGTAACCTAATCACTGGAAATCTGTTAACGATCGCTGATGACGCGCGACAGTCTCCGGGACGGCAGCGCCGCCGCACAAGCGACCCATTCATCTTTATTGTCTATTTGGCCTGGTAATTATTATGCGGCCCTCTCCCTCTGCAAATGATTTCTCACGATCAGCCTCCCGTCCCGAACTGAGGGTGCGATTATCGGCTGCTGCGCATTGTGCTCGTCGCAGAAGCCCCATCTCAGAGGTTGTTAGTCAGACGTGCACTTCACCCTGCCCGTTCGACAAAGAATCAGGACTGCACGCAGAAGCCAAATCACACCTTTGTGTTGGCACTTCGCTCGTTGTCAAAGTCTGCGAGGGCAAGGAATTCAAGCAAGGGACTGTTGTGGTGAACTGTCACAAAATGCGCAGATAGCAGCACCTCCTCCGTGACCTGCACGGAAGCCGTGTCGGAGTCGTAGCTACATTCTGATTGGGCAGCCTGCAACATTATCCCAGCAGCAGATGGTTGGAGGCAGCAGTTGTTGTGTGTTGACAGTGACCCCATCTGCCATGCAACATCTACTAAATGTAGATTAACTGGTCCCTGTCATCTCGCTCCGAGAAGCGACTGCGCAAACTCCCGGTCAATGCAGTGCGCACAAAGAAACGTGCAGCGTTGTGATGATCGTTTTTTTTCAGGGGGGAGTAAGGGTTTTGACTGTGATGCTGTTGAGTCCTTTGGATCGAAGTCAGGAGCCGTTCCGTTCAAATCACGACCAACAAGCACCGCAACTGACTCACAATTTGGTCAGACAAAATCCAGCTTCAAGTCAGACATCAAGTTTACGGAACGCTTTACGATTTTGTTCCCTGCGATGCACTCATTTATTTTTCACCACAGAAACTGTTTCATTCTTCTGAATCCGTCTCTGGGCATTTTTATTGCAATTCTCATCACGAGCCAATTCTGGTCATTTTCATTTGTGTCAGATTTCTCCTGATGTTGCGAAAACACCCACCGTGAAAACGTACCAAGAACAGTTCTGCTGAATGCCTAACTTCAAATGTTCGCAGCTCGGTCAAAGCAAGATACTTGAGCAAGTTGATCCCTTGCGTGGTGATGCGTCTTTCAGCTTGTTCTGTTAAAACGGATCGCGTGTGCGTCAATTCGAACTTTCGCATTTGCCTCTCGGGGGACGAGGTGAACATCTTGCAACGCACGGTGGAGAGGACTCGGACTGCGCGCCGCAATCCAGATAAGCAGCTAATGAAACATCGCGTCGGCAAACAGATGCCGCGGTAAAGATGCACAAATATTTGCCTGTGGCCTCAGATGCTGCATCTGACCCCTGCCCACCCAAGGTCACCAATTTTATGACTTGTCATCTTCCCCGCTTTAAGGTGGAGCGAGATGCTCCGGACGGCTCCAGTTTTTCGTTCTGCGCGTCCATGATTCCCAACCTCTGATACGCTCGTAAACCAGCATTCATTCATCGAAAACCAGCATGCAGGACACAAGAGATTCATTCTCCCAACCGAAGCAATTGGACAAGAAACATGTCATTAGCTTCAGGCACCTTTGTTTTGATTTCGTCACACAGGGCGCCCTGGTTCCTCCTTGTGGACACACCACTCGCATCGCCACGAGTGGTTGCACAATGCCTCCTGCAAACTTCGGACCCCCCATTATTTTCTTCAGCAAAAACTTGGCGAGTTCTGAATCTCGTGGCCACGGGCCACTTCTCGGTTGGGAACCGGATCACTTGGTCACCGACGCTGGAGCAACGTTCCCACTCTGTCAGCGACACGCGCCGCCTTAACGACTGACGCATTTGCGGAGGCGCGCAGTTCTAATTGCGCCCGCCCAACATGGGATCCAATATGCCATCCCACAACCTTGCGAACAGGCTAAGCGACCATAATGGCCTTTATCACCAGTCCGGACCGACTTTCTCTGACCATGACCCTGGATGACTTTTCACACAATATTTGACATTGTGATTTATTCCTGTAATATTTGCCAAACATAACAGTCTCCGGTTTTGCGTGCGCAAATACAGTGATGAAATCTGTGAAGCGCAGATCTGTGCCAGTCTAATGCACGAGGAATCGTGTTGAGTGAGCAGTTTGAACGTCAAAAACTGGTGAACCACTGCCCATATCCTCCACTGTTCCGCACGCAAAAGCTGGGTTTTGATACCAAAGCTTCTCTGCCGCTACAATAAATGCAGTACGAGTACTTTGAAGATGAAGAATCATCATTTATTCACAGTCTTCGGTCGATTCGCTGCTGATTTGACTTTTTCCTGGTCGTAATGACTCTGAATAATTGATACGTCGCGGTATGTCGGGCTGTCAAGCTGCCTCTGTTGCATACTCTTCTGCAAACAAACAGGTAGAAATTCCCTGATCAGTTTCAGAGACGCTGGATCACGGAATAGTTCCTTTGTCTTTGAATGACAGTCGAGCTCAGGATTGTTTGATTTCGAAGCTGCTGGCACACGTAAACTTTTCCTGACACGCGCCTCAGACTGTGCGCTTTCCCCCCATTGTCAAAATCGATTGATACTGTCGCGACAAACCGCCGTGAATTCTTTCGTCACCAAGTACGTGCGAGTAGATCTGCAGCAATTTTCATCGACAGCTTGTGATTTACGTCGATGACCGTAAATATTTCATGTCTCATCAATCAGAGGAGAAGCCAAATCAAGCTCAGCTCGATGTGCGCACAAAGAGACCAGCTACAAATTATGCACAATAGATAACGTACAAACAGTAACCACTTCCTGGTTCATGCCGCTCTTATCAATGGCACAAAAAGATAACAGATATTCATTTCAAATACTGGTGAAGTGGCACGTATGTGCATGTATTAGATTTAGCTGTTCATTCTTATCGATTTTTACTCATGCTCCGACACATGACTTACAACTTCTACTCTTGTGGAAATCCACAGAATGCACAACTAGATACGGGAACACAATTAAACTCTTGAGCGATCCTTGTCACATGATGAACAATATTTCATCAGGGCTTCCAAAAATGCTAGAAACCCGCGTACATTCGCTCTGACTGATTGTGTCAATGTTGAAGGGATGATTAAATCTGCATCTTTTGTTTCCATTCAAGTGTGAGACATGCAAAGGGAACATTTGGCAATCTGTCGCGCTTTTATGATGTCCACTTGTGCGCAGATTCCTCTTGGGTCACAATGAACACTTGACGGGCGCAGCTTCTCTGAAGCTCCTGTGGGCCGGGTCTGCCCAGCCCAAACTGTGACCAACCCAACTCAAGGCTGACACTTCAGCCGAACAGATTTGGACCCTCAGCAGACAGACACTTTGGTGCATTCTATCCCGAACGAAATTGACTCTTCTCAAAGATTGAACTGAAATCGGCTTGATCATAAAGTACCTCCAGACTTGATTCACCTTCGTGGTCTGTGAGAAAAAACTTCAGGGATACGGGATACTGTAGTACAACATCATTAAAGTTGCACCACTTTGCCCCCTCTCTTTAAGGAAGTGGGGCCAAATTGGTCACTTCCGTTCAAATCAGAGAAGGTTCTCCGCGTCGGTTTCGGAGACCAGTGTTACTTGTCACATCTCACGATTTTGACACTAATGTGTTCCACTTTCTGTGTTGTTGGGGGCACGAGGTGCGCGTGGGTGACCCGGCTGGATCCTGCTCCAGGCAAAACCGGGCCGTCCGTACCTTTGAAGTAACGGTACTACAGTACATGCATGCCTGACTCTTCACGACATTCTTCACAATGAAATAAAGTGCAAGGGCACGGAAAAACCGCTGCTTTGGAGAACCAACAAAGCCATTCCAAGTGTAAAATGACCGCAAAGGCGTCTGTCTTCCCATGGCCGCGTTCGTCTGAGGTCAATGCTGCCTCGACTATCAGTGCGTGCAGAAAAATGCGCCCTTGAAAGAATGTCTGGCTGACAGTTTGTGTTTGCAGAACGATCCTCTCCTCACGAGTCAAGTTTGTCAATGGAGTTCAAAAACCGATTTCTCCAGGACATCATGTTCAGACTGACAGTCAACAGCGGTTTCGCTCCGGGTGGTGTCCCCAGACTCTCTCCCTCACGCCACGACAAGAAAAACCGCCCCTCTCTACAGCGAAAGAGAAGTAAAGGTTCAACAAATCATGCAAGATGCAACTTTTGCACATCTCAGGCAAACAAACAACTACAAGTTTGCACCCGAATAAATTCCTTGCGGGGTCAACGTCAAAACAACCACGTTCCGGTGCAAACAAAAATATTTTTCGTGCTTTCGTCAGTCTACCGTGCGGCTACAGTACAATAAAGTCGGCTGTTCGGAGCGGCGGCGGCGGCGGCAGCGGCGGGGATTCTCGCGGCGGTGCTCAGTCGTCCGCTGATCATCGGGAATCAATGGCTGATCTCCGCCTCGAGTGGGATCCACTTGTAAAAGCGTTTACCACACAGTTCACCTGGGCCTATCGACAGCAGCCAACTATTTGATATTTTGCAAGATTGATAGAGTTGCACGCCATTCATGTTGCGTTAACCAAGTGGCACTATCTGGCGAGGCTTCGTCCTGCCCACCACCTCCTCAGCAACCCCCAACATGTAAAATCCCTACTCAGGTACCCCTTCGCACTCACAACTGACAAAGATAACTGGATTGCTTTCAAGCTTTTCTTTCCGAAGAAACAGCGGCTTTTCGGCTGAATCTAACTGGAAAGTTGTGGCAGAGCAGAATAGGATATCAACGCCCCCTGTTCGGTATGCGGGGATTTTGATGTACGATTTTTCCGTTGCTCTTTGTGTCTTCTCGCGGCTGCACCGCGTCTAAGTACCCACCACAGGTCATCCTGGTGCACACTCGCGGGTACACAATCTGACCCCGCTCCGCTGCCATTTCAGCAATGCACATCCCACAAACAACAGTCCAGATCTGCGGTGCAGCCAGAAGCCGAGACACGCTGGGGCCAAGCGTTGTCTCGCGCCAGACGCTCACCTGTTGTGACCTCAAGATGAACACGCACGAAGGCGAAAAAATCTCGCGACGGGTGGATCTTGTGGAACTGTTGCGCTGGCGAGACGTCTCGCGACGATCCCGACGGAAAATCCAGTCCGAACTTGTGCGACCCCACAGTCAGCGAATATGCGCTGGGTGAAATGGAAATGAATTTCACTCAACCTCTCTGAAATGTTTTCTTTGCAAGTTATTAGGATTTCAGAAGAATGTTGGACCAAAATCTAGGATGCGTATCTGTGCGCACTTCCGTCCTCAACACTTTTTGTTAGTTTCATTCACTTCACCTGTAACATGTCGGAAATCATGAATCACCCGACAAATGCCACCCAAACACGAACACACCGAGTACAGATAAATTTCAAATGTAATAGTTGGCAAAACAAGCTCTCGAATCGTCTTTCCAGGCAAAAACACGTCGCGTCACCTGCTGCCATCTGTACAATGTGAACGCACGAGCCGAACCGAGCAACACACAACAGCAATCGCCGTTTGATATGGTCGTGGCCCTCGAAACAATCGTCTTGGATTTTGCTTTCAATCTCAAATCCGTCAGAGTTCCTTGTGCATTGAAGCCAGACAAGAGGTCAACTTTTGCTTTGGTCATTTCAGTCTGGACTTGCCGAGGCGGCAAACACAGCACGAACATGCCGACAGCACTGACGTTTGACGTTCGTCACTTGATACTCGCATGTATCGATTCAAATGCGTGAAAAGCAAGCACTGAATTAAAGCTTTCAACTGACAGTGATATTTACATATCCTAAAGGTGCAATATGAAGCACCGCGAATCCATTAGATGCCAAGCAACAACTAAATATTATTGCTCGTCGCTCTTTGCACCCTTTCACATGCGCTCGATTGGCATTATCTTACAGCGACGCCGACGGAGAATGTCTTTGGTCTATTCCGGATGAGCGATTTCTGAGCGACAATTCAGCAGGACAGGTTTCAGTGAGAGACTTCTCTGTTTTTCACAACCCGTCTTGCGAACGAGTTCTTGTCACTTGTGTACTCCGGTTTTCACTGCTTCACAGTCTTACATTTCAATTCACGCTTCAATTAAACCTCAATGAAAACACACAGACTCTGTGCAATTTGCTAATCAAGGCAGCCAACCTCACTAAATCAAAACACTGAGTCGCGGGGGCCAGGGCGTCACCACTTTTGCAACAAGTAGAACACATCTCGAAACACACAACTGATGCCTGTCATCAGGCAAGACTGAAAAGAGTGACTCCACAATTTGAACCTCTTGCACAAACCTGACAATTGAAATCCTTACCAAAACTTTTGCACCAAAGTGTAATTTTCCTTGCGTTGCGAGCGTGACATTTATGTGAAAGCTAAAGTGTATGAAATGAACCCAGTCACCTCGAACTCGGCACCGCAAGTGGCAAACAAAAGAGGAACTCGGCACGAAAGTGTGTCTTGCCAAAAAACTGTGCAACAGAATTTAGACATGAGTAGAGAAACTGGCAAAGCAAAAGGCCTCCACGATGTCGCTCTTTTTACGCTTGAAATGGGACTGTGGTTCAACTTTTGACCTGGTTTCAAATACATTGAGACCAATCAGGCAACTCTAATTGCAGCTTCCCACCCACATCAGCCCTGACAACGAACCACGTCAAATACCCGACATCAAGATGCTACTTGAGAGTTACACCCTGAAACACGCGCAACATGCACTCTCACTGCGGGTCTACCGTGCACCCGCACCCCAGCGAGCGAAAGATGGAGAGAGCACAAAGGACGCACTGACCTAGATTTTTGTTGGTCGGTGCTTGGGGTCTCCCCGTATGCTCTCATAAAATGAGTCAATAACATGAACGCACAGACACAGGTTCTTGCCTTTCCTGCCACCGCACTGTCAAGCATCCGCCTGCACTCTGCGGCAATTTTCGGTGCAGTGGCAGAATAGTGGAACCTGTGCGACAGCCCCGGTGTCAGGGTCAGTTCTTTGTCCTCCCTCTAATTTCACTCTCCTGTCGTTGTCTGTGCATGCTCCCAAACCCGACAAAAGTTGACAGCACAAAAATATGTCTTGGGGGATAAAATTTCGCACAAGAAAGAAAAAAGACCCCCTCCCACTTGGGGATGTTTTCACACAGTGACACCAGCATCGTTCAGCTACAACCAGGCATTAGCTGAGAAATCAATTGAAATCAACACCAAACATCACCGTCCTGCAAACTTTGAGCAGGGACGCTGCAAGCCGTCTGCACACAAACCCAGTGGCAGTTATGAATAAAACTACAGTAAATTCGAGCCTTGTGTTTCATTGACTGCAGGAAACTTTGCTCCATCAATAAGTCAGTTACTACGGCGTTGCTCCAATGCAAGTGATTTGAATAACACAACTTACCCCTTCAGGCAGCTTGGCAGTGGTCGTGAAACAATCATCGTTGAGAATGTTGCTGATTTCTGTGTCGAAACAACTTCTATAATTTCCCATTATCTGTTCGTCCCAAAATGACGACTTCGCTTTGAAAAATCAATGGTGCAATATGCAGTGACACATCCCGGCAGAGTTGCTTGTTTTCCCAACAGATTTAATTCTGATGTGTTTTTCGCTGAAACTGACTGACAAGGCAGTTAATTTGATGACGAAATATCTCGTCTGTCCTGTTTCCAGATGCGGTGCATTAGCAGACGCAAATGTAACACTTCTTTGTTAATTGCCGTCAAAAAGCATCCACAGACTGATAAAGTATGTTTCTGGCTTCGGCGTACTTTTCTAGAGCGCTCCAGATAAATGTATCTCTCCTGTCAGTTTGTGTTTGCAAAAGTAACAATCCATCAGCTACCAACAAGTTCCTCTGTGTGTTGCCTTGCTCCTCTCATTTACACATAAATATCGTTGTCGCCGAAAGCCTCCTGGTTTTTCCTCCCTCTTCGTTTAGAGTTCGCGTCTCGTCTGCTGCTCACTCCGACTGTGCGTGTGCTGCTTGAGTTTCCTTCGTGAATGCAACAAGGCCTTCTCATCCACCGATTAAAAATAGTAGCTGGGGCATCTAACGTGGCTTGGGGATGCTCCCGAGGAATCTAACACAACAAACAAACTGCAGGTCTGTAAGCACATGTAGTGCACACTAGATGTATGTACACTGGAGGTGCTTTGGGGTCTTGCAACTGTGTATGCGAAGCCACAATCTTGATACCACAAACTGGCAAGTATTCCGAAAGTACTTGATCACTTGTGTTTGATTATGCTATGTCGTGTATTTTGCAACAGCATTGTAGTGTGTATGATATGTGATGACTATCTGGAGTGCCTCCGACTATGCTTTGCAACGATTACTATCTCCCAAGAAAGTTATCAAAATCCTCCTGACAAGTGCCAACACCCAATCAAGCTCCACAGGTGTTAATTATCGTTCAATTTTCACTTACTCCAGCACACAGGATAATACCTGTTAAGTGGCCCACAAAATGTCACAGTCTTCGGCTCTCATTCAATTGTTCTGTTTGTTGTATCAACCTCCACATGTGTCACATAAGCAAATAGTTCTTCATTCCTTGCGGGCACGATTTCCGTACTTTGCACTTGGCTTTTCTCAAGGCAAATATGACGTTGTGTCACCACACAGGAAAATGTTTATGTTTGACAATGGTATCCTGAAGTGCAAGTGTTGAGCAATGGACTCCCGGTTAATAACGCATGTCCACTCAGCTATGTAATGTTCCTCATCACGTACTGACCGCTTTGCACACGCAGCCCCTGTGTTTACCGCGGGACCCACAAACTTTTACATAATACTCGCCACACACTGAATATCTGTGCCGCTGTGGTGAACGCAATGCGCTGAGTTGAAAATGTCATGACCTCTCCACTTGAAATGCTCCTCCTCAGCGAATGCTCGGCCACTCCAGCAGCACTTTGTTCCTCAACTACCACGACTGTTCGATAGATTTGTTGAGATGTCAGTTTCTTTCCACACTCTGAAACACTGCGGTGTGTCTCTGCCTGGTGATGCGTGACTCTTCAATGCTTCTTTCTGGCTTTCAATCCAAATCTGCACGAAACCAGAATCCTTCGTCCAGGAAGAAACCACGTTGAACAGTTGGTTGGTTCACCAAGAAGTCTATTATTGGTGCTGCAATGTTTCGCGTCGTGTTAATCCCAAGCACGGAACAATGAAGTATGCCGGCGGGACATTCAGATCTCCATTAGAAACTGATTGCCGCATTCAAACAGCACAGCACTCCACGCATCCTCGCATCCTCATCCGCACACATGATACACAGAGAAGGGGAGCAAGGCAGTGTCTCGATAGCATTTGAATATGCATGAGCTTAATGACTGCTTTTGGCTGTTCATTCATTGAATAGCCCGGGCCCCTCGTCACAGTTAGTTTGGCACGCTGGAAAATCGATGTCGGTTTGCCATCACTGCGCTCAACAAAGGAGTTGCTCCTCAATGGCACTGAAGCTTTCCCCACTTCCGATGTGAATGTCGCGAGCTCAAAAGAGCGGTCGATGCACCTTGAATCAGATCCCGCAACTGGCCAGACGTGGAAGCTCCATTCACGAGTTTTGGCAGAGAAATTGAGGAGCCAATGTCGTGCAACCTTCCGATGTCTTCCGTCTTGGTGCAAATCTCTGGAATCGATTCACCACACCGGACAACCTGAAGTCGCGCAAGATTTGCCAGCCTGGGAGCCGCATGCACATGTGATTTCACTCCAGCAACTTGCTTGTCTGCCCACAATTAGCCTTTTGTCCATTTGCCCATCTGTGAGACAGACCATCACAATTGTGTCTATATTTGCGCAAATACATACTTGTCTGTTTCGCCGTACTCCACAGAACTGCAAAATGATTTGAACGAGCTGTGCACAAATTGTGAAGCCACAACTGCACGGCGGTTTGACCACACGACAACACGACAGATACGTAACTAGAGTTGGGGTTTTCAATCTGTGTCAGAACATCAGAACAGGGAAACTTTCTCTGCAAATCTGTTCATTCTCTGATGTTGGTGCAAATCCCCAGAAGCTCGGAATCGTTGTTGAAATTCAAGCCTCATAATCTGGACCAATCTAAACATCGGTATCAACACGCAAAAGAAGACCTGTGGTTTGGCTGCTCGCACATTTCATGCTTACATGTGCACACAAAGGTCCTCTGGTCCACATGAGGGAGGGCAGCAACAAACACCCTGGTTAAGAGCCCCCTCTCTATTGTTAAGGCTTTTGCCCTTTTGTGCCAGCGGCTTGTCTGAAACGCTAATGTTCTAATTTGCCAATGCAGAACCTTTTGGGGGAGCCTTTGTCACACATCTCCCCCGTGTCAGCATTGCCTTGAGAGATACGAAAATGGTGGAAACAACAAAACCCAAAACAACACATGAAACCCGATTAATTTCGAGATTCTCAAAGATGTCATTTCCAAATCACCGCAGGATTGAAACACCGCAAACATTAGCCAAAATTGGTTGGCAAGCCAAACTGCAAAATTTCCTCGGACCTCCCCGCCTGAATAAAAGCCCAATATTAAACTGATTTCAGTGTTCACTCACACACAAAAAGCCAGAAACAAGCCATCTGTACGAAGCCGATGAGACACAAAACCATGTCACAAAACAGGCCACTTTAGGTGCCATCATAGCTTGCAGGGCAGTGAAGAAAGTTGAACGGTTGCGCGGTGTGCGAGCTGTGTGAGCACGTTGTGCTCGTCTTTGTTCAGGGAAATTTCGGGGTTTCGTAGATGTGTGTTCAATTGGAATTCGTCAGAAGCTCAAGACGTGCAATATGAAGAAATGGGTCTTGTTTCAGCAGGAACTGATCTGTTTCCGATCTCTCAATCGAAAACACGTTTTACTTTCAGTCTGCGCAGGGACAAATAAGCGCGAGTCTTGAAACTTCGTGGTCACTTCAAGTTTCCCAACGAGCTTCGCGAGGCAGAAGAACTATGTCGGAATGCCTTTGCAAGAAGCAACAAAACCAAACCACACTCGTATGAATCTACAATTTGCATACTTTCTCACGTCAAGTGTCTTTCCCAGCTCATTACTTTGGAATATAACGAAGTGACACATCTCAACCTGTGCTTTTCACCAAAGTGTTCCCAAAATTATCTTCTAATGAAAACACAATTTACCAGGTACACATACAGCATGTCCTCTGTACGTATTTAAATGTCCTGTGGGTTTCGACAGCGATTGCTCGAGGCGAGCGCTTCTGTTGTCGTGAATCAGCGCTGCCAGGCTTCGCTCGACATGGACTCCATATTCATATTCTGTCAACATAACATTTAATGATACCTTTCGTGTTGTTGGTAACACCTCGGAATGTTGTTCCTGGTTTTCCTGGTGTGGTCTGCTGACCACAGTTAGTTTGTTTGAAAAGGGAAACCACACACGGAAAGAGAGCGAAAACAGAGGCGCGCCGTTCAATGCGCGGTTGTTGTTGGACCAAAACGAGCACAAAGTTCAAGAAGTGACCACTGTCCGAGCTGCAGATTTACACAGCGGTTTCTTGACCCCACTTTGCGCCCGAGAGAAGCGCCGGATGAAGCGGCGATGCGCGGAGGCGTCTGCTTCAGCTTCACTCGTCCGCAGCTGCAGACTGCGGAATGTCGGACCAGATTCCTTTCGTCTGGCAGTAATTCCCCACTGAACCCACTCGGTCACAAGCAAAAGGGAATCCTCTCACAAAGGTTCGTTTGAAGACGATGTGTCTGTCTGGCCTCGCAATCGTTTTTCGCTTGAGACTCTGCGGTGTTTTCGGTCACGACATTTGGTCGGAGCTCGTCTGGTAATTAGAGAGATCATTCCCTCTGGACATTTGACAGCCAAAGCATGCAGACGGTTTAAAATGTCTCCACAAAAGCTGAAATGTAAACGTTTGGCTGTATCAGCAGCACATGCTTGTGCAGCGAAATGTAGTTTCTCACGGAAATTGAGTATTTTGACCATTGACCACGCATCGTCGGGGGATCGCCCCCAGCAGAGCTGCTGACCCGGTGAACGGGTACACTCCAACACTTCTGCTCCAACAAAGCGCCCTGGCCGTCGTCACACAACAAGATGGATGACCAGGCGATGAAGGTCAGATTGTTACAGGGTCAGGTCCAATGGGCGCGCACCTTGAACAACGTGGGCGACGCCTCGTGACATGTGTCTGTCCCCTCCCAGGCTTCGGGCCCCGCGCCACTGTGCCCCGCGCAGCTAACAGTGACTCGGGGATAATAAGCTGGTCAAGCACATTCCTCTCATAGCGTGCGGGGCCGATACCAGCTTCTCGGCTGACCTCTCGGCGCTGCTTGATGGATCGCTCTACCTGGAGCCCGGCGAACGGCAAATTGCGGCCCGCAACTCCAACGTGAGCCGCATGCCAAGTGGCCAATTGCATGGGTAGTTTTCTCCCTCAATTGACATTTGTCTGATTACACTAAGCTGCGACGGTCTATTACTCGTTGCTGAAGCTGCTCGTCTTCTCATGCTCTGCAGCCTGGATGGAAACAAAGGCTTTATGAGCTTTAGTGATTGTAGCGGGTCAATAAGAGGTGTGCGTGTACACCCGGCGGTCAATATTTAGTGGCACTGTCGAAATTGTTTTTCAGCGTTGAGAATACTCGTGAATAATGTATGTCAGTGATGCATGTGAATCGTGAGAAACGCGTTTGCTGCGAAGAAGTTACGCGACGCACCCCCCCCCCTTCCATCGACTCCCCATCACTGCTGCGAGTGGCAGAGCAAAGCAAGTGCAGGGCGTCGGATCCCGGGAGATCTTCACGCTCTTTAGGTGGTCAATCCGCAGCTGACCTCACTGGAATGCGGCGAACACCAGGTTGGAACTGATCAGAGATCTATCGTCCCGAACAGAAAGCTCCTGTTCTCTTGCGTGCGAAAAATGACCATGTTGAGAGCGGTGAACTGACAATGTTGAGAGCAATGGACAATTTCAAGCCAGACTTCTGAGTTACAAGCGAACATACGTGAAAAATTGTGCTCGCACAACCTCTGACTTGTTTGCATTTCCTGCCGACAACCAGGCGTGATCCATCAGCCACTGGCAACACAGCGACGTCGCACCACTGGTGTCCGGATAATCCAGCATCCGCACACGAGCCTGTGAACTCGTAGGACCCGTCGACCACAACATTGGGCACACGTAAACCAATGTACCATTTTTCCACAACATGCTGACCAACTCGAGACTTTGCATCCATTTGTTTTGTGATCGCGTGACAAAAGTGCGTGGGTTGTGAACGTGTTTTTCCTGGTGTGGAACCAAGAACCATAAGCAAGTGTGGATTTTTTGTTCCAGAGCTGCAAAGATTTCCCGCCCCAGCACTGCACCGCGCAGGAGAAGGCCGACGTTAATTCTCGGCATGTTTGTCGTTGGTACGTTGACCGAAGGACACAAAGCCAGAAGTAATTTGGTATTTTGAACTTTGTGCCGAAGGATACGATTGTATACTCCTCAGTCGGCGAATTTGCGCACCAAAGTACGTCGCCCCATCAAATGGCAGGGTCAATTGCTCTCAGTTTTGCCCATTCAAGGAGTTTTCTCAGGCAGCAGCAGCATTTCATGCAGCGCGGTTTCATCGGGAACAAACAAAGCGAAAAACAAGAATCAACCCGTATCCTGCGTCTCGGAGATACAGTGGCGCTCGTAAAGTTCAAACGCTTTCGTGAACTTACCTTGAGTTTTACTCCTGCAACCTGTCGCTCGTAATCACCACACACACAATTCTGCAAAAACTGTTGCTCACCTCGCATTTGTTCAAAATAACAAACAAAAAATCAATGGCGATTGAAAACTATCCAACACCTTCTTCTTCTTTTCCAACCACAGATTTGCTCACTTTGCAGGTTTGAAAAAAAAAATTGCGCCAGATCACACCCACTTTCTGCGTGGATTGCTCAAGATTAAAATATTTCACAGAACACAAGGAGAAAAAAGCGCACACACATACACCCACCAAACACGATGCACACCTCAACCGAAGCTTACTTCAGCTCACTTCAAGTGAAAAGAATTGAATTCTCTCATTTCTGTTCTCTGTGAAAAAAAAAAAACGAGGTTGGTAGACAAACTAGGTAACCTCGATCCCTGTTTAGAACACCCTTCGGAAAAAGGGGTGTTGGGTGTGTTACAGGAAGGAGGGGTTACCAGGGATCGCTCTTAAGTAGGCGGAATTGTGTCAGAATTCGCGGTTGGATCTCTGATTTGTTTGCGATAGTTGTTCAAGATACACCAACGAACAGCCGAGCCAAAAAGAAAAGACGCTCTTTTCCATCAAAAAGGGAAAATGCCAATTTCGCCGGTTGTGAATTCTTCACGTTTCCACCGCGTGGAGCAGAAAAACTACAGCGTATCATTGCTCCGACGTCAAAAAAGACGTCCCACTGTCCTAATCAATCCGTCAACACTTCGCGCACCGCACTTGATTTCGCCCGTTGCCACCTTTGCTTTCAATGCAAATTTGCAGGCAGCTTTTCATCTCGTTCTCCGCGGTGGGGAGCGAGCGAGTCTGTCTATCGCGCGCTCTTCGTGCGAACGACCACGACAGGCAGCAGCATCTCTAGGAAGTGGCGCTCTCTTCAGTTGATGTATTCATCCTTGTGACATTCAATTATGTTTGCGGCTCTATTTGCTGAAATTTGCTTGTCGCTAATGGATTACAGTGAAGACGGGTCGCATGCGCTGTGCGACTGCGACGCTTCCGCGCCAACCCCAACGTCCCTTTTGCAGCTTTGCCACGACAACAGCTTTGAAAAGGTCTAAAAGAGTGAGATATCACAGTACAAGTGCAGAGATACTGCCTGTTGATATTAATGCAGCTTTTCTGTAACAGTCCATCATACCCCTTGGGCAAATATGAACAATTCAGGACTGCACATTACATGTGGAAAAGTGTATTGCGAAGATTTGTCTTGGCCGACTTGGTTTCTCTCCAAACCAAAACAAACACTGATCTGATTTTGAAATTCCCGCGCGTCGCCCAAACCGCTGCACGACTGCGCTGACTGGAGCCATATTTGCCGATCTGTTGAAGTGCGAAAGATCAATAAGATCGCCCAGTGTCAAAAAAATGAGAGAATCGCTTTCAAGCGAAAATGAACGGCGGTCTCGTCACACCAGAACCAAAACGCAGAAAACCACGCCTTCAAATGCCAATTCCAAACAAAGCAGCAACCAAAGGCCACCAAACGTTACGGACTCAAGTCAACAATCACACGATGAAAAGTGAAACTTAGTTCGAAGACTCTGCACCTGTTTCACCAGAGTATTTCCCCACTGGAAATAATCGCCTCATACGTTGAAAAAAAAAATTGCAAAGACCACGACAGCGACAACACAAACTTGCTCTCAGTCCAACTTAAGACTTGGTGAGTTTGAGATGAGAGTGAGAGACATACAGACAGACATACACATACAGAGACACAGACGAGCTTGAGAGTGTTTGCGAGAGAGTTTGTGAGAGAGAGTTTGAGAGTTAGAGAGAGAGTTTGAGAGAGTTAGAGAGAGAGAGAGAGAGAGAGAGAGAGAGAGAGAGAGAGAGACAGACAGACAGACAGACAGACAGACAGACAGACAGACAGAGCACTCTTGGGTCATGTCAGGGCAGCAAAATTTGTGGAGTGATCATCCTGTCTGTGGTCCGTGTTTGTTTCACCCAGATACATTGTCAAAATGAAGAATTGTTGGCGAGAGGTCGAAAAAAAACTCCTCGCTCCACAGGAACACCTTTTGATGATCCTTCGGGTTTCAGACACAAACAAAAACGATTGCAAAACGAGTTCGATTTGCGCCAAGTCCTTTGGAGTCGACAAATGCCTCGACGGCCATCGTGAATTCACACAGGGCTGCTACACCTTGTTGTGGGTGAAGATGAAACAATGTTTTTCTTTTTCGCAGCAGAGGAAGGGGGTTGGGGCGAGTTTTCAGTTTGCAGGGTCTGCAGTCTGGAAAAAGTTCTGACACCTACCCCCGTGGGCAAACTTTTTTGTTGGTGTCCAAGGGACTGTCACGTGAAAAAATGACAACAGGTTTTTTTTTTGTGTACCGCAGATCCCAAAGCAGCTTCGTAGAGTCCCTGCCCACACCCTGTGGGCGAACCAAAACAGAACCTTCCACACGCACCGATGAGGCAATGAGCGCGTGCAAAGGAATCTCATTGAAGCGCACGCTGGCTCGCACCGCACCTTCCACGACACGTGGACGAAAAATAACACAATTTCCTGCGTCTTCTGATCCACTTCCGAAAGTGACAACGTCGTTGTCCGAGAAAGAGCTAAGTACGAAGAGAACTCACCAGCGGACTTGGGGGAGAACTTGTCCCGGTGCGCGGCGCACACGGCGAGGAGTCGGTAGCCGAGGTCGAGGTCGTAGCCCGGCTGCGCCGCGACGCGACTCACCACCTGCAACAGACGACATGAGCGTCACACAGGGTGCGGGACGCAAGAAGCAAACGGGCATTCGGCTGTTGTCCTTTTTTTCTCACCGCAGGAGAACAAAGCAATCTCTTTGGGGAAAAGACATGTTTGAAAGGCACAGCAGGTTGCAGCGAGCAGAACTCAACACAGTTGAAGCTCAACGTTCAAGGCCCAACATAAAGTATGAGTACGCCCGACACGGAACCCAGCGCCGTTCCCACCCAAACAGCTTTGCTCTGACACGCTGAATAACATGCCAATAAACCTGTTAATTTCTCCTGTTTCATCGCTGAAAAACAACACAGGCATTATCGGTGAACGAGATGCCCGCCCAAAGCTACAGCACCCTCCACACACTTACGTCAATCGCAACACGAACTGGTGAAAACAGAAAAAGTGCAAAGGTACCTTCAGAGTGCGAGAGGTAGGCAACAGGAAAGCGGGAGTAATGATTCAAATATTCGCTTCCACTTGCCAGATGTAAGCGGAACCAAGTGCCTGAAAGTTTTGTCAGCCGCGCCGTCAGACAAGATATTTGCCAACCCAGCTCAGGTTCAGCCTTGTTCTCCAGCACACTCAAAAAGGGTGCGTGTGTGTGTGTGCGTGTGTTTGTTTTGAAACCAATCAAACAAAGAAAACTGTATCATGGAGGCATTTCAAAATTGTTTCCACCTTTGAACAGAACGATTCTGACCTTCATTTACCTTTGCAATGGCCAAAGGTAATCTCCCACACAAAAGCGCTGACCTTTGGAAACAAACCGACTGACCTTGCCCAGAATGAAAATGCCTCAGACAGACAATTGCGTAAACAGACCACATTATTTACAAATCAGCTCTTGCCTCCAAAGATTTCTTGCCGCTTCTTCACGTCAAACAGATTGTTTCACTTTACCTCCCCAGCGCTTTCAGCCTTTGATTTGGCATTTGTACGAGGCAACCAGAGAATATTTGGAATGCACAGACACTGATGACATTAGGTTTCAATTTTATCTTGCACAGAGCACTTTAAGCATCTGACTGTGCAGGGTAAGCTGCAAGAAATCTGCTCCTAGAAATCAAGGTGGCGTCCAACTAGCTTTATCTTCTTCGGATCGAGAGAAACATTCGAGAACAGTTGATCCTGCTGTACTTCACCACAGACTGGCGTACGATCAAACAAAAGTTGATTGCAGTGAACACTGTCGTCCCTTCCGTGAACGTCCAGCAAAGCGGTTTTGAAAAAGAACGAGGAAAAACAGACAGACAGACAGACAGACAGACAGACAGACAGACAGACAGACA
>JAAUXT010008346.1_pt1 | contig 46817 bp, 47 predicted proteins | sample 7278171 | NCBI WGS metagenome assembly JAAUXT01 (sample SAMN14350112, study PRJNA611818) | marine sediment metagenome | isolation source: surface marine sediment (1.8m) | place: French Polynesia: Moorea | collected 2018-08
ATACAAATTAATGATGAAAAGTGTAGACTGTGTTTTGGATTGTGCTCACTGGTCATTGAAATTGATCAAATTTGTTCAAATCACCGCGAGGTCCCTGGACCTATTTTTTCGGTAGCGAGCAAAAGGCACTCGGTGTCAAAACGCTCACCACATCTGCAGCTGGAGGCGGTCAGGTTCTGGATAATTCATCCCTTCCTTTTCCTGCAGTTTCCGTTCGGTCAGAGAGCACGAAACAAAATTTTGATGACACTTCGCAACAGTTCTCCCAAGTCTCTGGAGCCGGTTTTGGGAGGGCAATATCCATTACAGACTTGTGACACTTGCGGAATTCAGTGGGGTTATTGGCGTTTGGGGACTTTTGCACTGAATAACGCTGGCCAAGTTTGGGGAAACTGACGTAAAGCCGGTGAGCTGCAGCAGAAAACGTCCGGTTTTCCACCAACACAAGAAACAAAATAGAGCCATTTTTTATGATATTCCTGAACAACTTTTTTCGATTTTAAGGAGACTGATTTCCTTGGAGAGTGGAACAAAGCACTCACGGACAAAGAGAAATCGTTTATGTTTCAACGAAACACCTTCGGTTTCGAGAACCAGAAAGCGTTTCACAACATTTCTGACAATTGCACGTTTGGCACCAGTCGATGTCTCCCAGACATCATGAAACTCTGTTTGTGTTCATCCATTCCTCGGGAGAGACTACTGTGAGATAGATCTAATTCGTTGCTCTGATGTCTATGAAGACAACTAGCCAACAAACACACTTGGTGAGGATGATCCTGACATCCTCAGTGCTGACGTGATGTATTTGCTTGTTGCTTTTTTTGCTCAGTTTCTTTTTCTTTCTCTCAAGAAGATGCCAACCCTTGGATCTGCAAATCACTGTTTTTGTTGAAAATAAAGGGAAACCATGCAACAGGATGCGCAGTCTAAGTCAAATCAGGGAGGTATTTCTGGTAGGAAACGGCACCAAAAGTGGTCAGAGCTCATGACCACTCAGATATGTACAGACAAGCATTTGGTCAGACACCAAAAACATGTGTCCCTTCTACCAGAAGACCCAAAAGCCAATGTGAGGTACTCAGTGTGCAAGCATTGATGCAAAGTCATCAGAAATCAACCCTGTTTGCAAAACTGTCAGTCAAATATTAGTCTATCAACAGGTTGATACACAAATTCATTCATTGCGAGTCAGTGCAGTGACCAAACTGTTCAAGGGTGGAATTGAAGAACAATTTGTGAAAGAAGATACTGGTCATCACACTGGTGCAGTCCAAACAGCAAACATACATCTGAGCAATTGCTAACTTTTGTCTGCTGAGAAAGACGCAATTGGTGACTGTGCAGTCTCAGTCTGAGTTTTGTCTGTTGTGGGTTCAATTCAAAACAGAGAGAGAGACACTTGCAAAGCCTGGTTTGTCATGTGCCAACAGGAAATTATTTGTGAAAAGGCAGACACCAAGGTGAAGACTTTTGTGAGTTGTTGCATTCTGTTACTGGCATGACCTGTCAAATGTGTGAGATTTAAGTTCAGTGCTGTAAGTGAAGTCTTGGTTTTAATGTTGCAATTCTGACATTCAGTTCTATCATGTTTCAAGTTTCTATTTGACTTCTGACAACCACCATGTTCACTCATTTCATTTCATTGAGACAATTCTTCACTGCAAATTTCTTTTGCAGCATAAGTGCAGTTGTCGACTTGATTGAGTGAGCGATCACTACCCAGTGATGCAACAGCGACTTCTGTTTGGACGAGAAGGAGAGACTTCCAGCGCGTGGTGGACGTCACGGGTCCTCAGAAGACCATGGAACATTGTCAACTCTGGGTTTGGCCACCTGAAAGGTCTTCAACTAAAGACCTTGCCACTACACTTCACACGCTACCGTGACTGACTTCGAATGGACACCCAGATGAATCACCACTGTTGTTCACACAAATCTAAAATTTGTGTGGCTACCTTGTCTTCATTCAGTGCCTTCCTGGCCACATTTGCAGAGCATCACCCACCACAAGGAAACTTATTCAACATTAATCCGAATGGTCGGGGCTGGCTTCACCTTCTGGCCTACTGTCGAGCGTCATTTCTGCCCAACAACTTTCAAATCTCGAAAATTTCCACAAATTCGCAAACACTGTTTGTCCAATTTTCTCGCCCTACGACCCTTTTTTGTGGTGGTGACTTTAGATTTCATCTGCAAATCTTGGATGGTAACTTTGTACGTGTCCAATGACGGTCTGAAACTTTTAGGCATGGCCTCCAAACAAAAGTGGTTGCTTGTACATGTAATCAACAGAACAGACCTACAAACTTTCATCTTGGCACGTGAATAACAATGTGCAGATGGTATTCTGAAATTCTTCTTGCAGGACGAAACAAACCTACATTTCACTTTGAGTGGTCCAGCAGCTTCGATGAATGAATATCTTGACCGACCCAAGTTTGTAGAGTTCACCATTTCAAAACACGACATTTTGTTCGGACAGATGACGTTCTTCACAAATTCCCGCAAAGGTCAACCAGTTCAAAGAGAAACGTAATCAATTGGAGTCACCGTGGGCTGGACGAAGTTTCACCACTTTTAGCGATATTTTAGGCCCCAAGAGAACGGTACTCAAATGCCAATGACAACAGCAGGTGGCCATCAACTAATTCCAAATCTCATTGTCGGATCATTGTGGTCACGCGAACCAGATATTCCCCGAGCGCAACCAGCGCGCACACTGACATCAATGCAGCTCCATTCACGCTCGTTCAGTGAAGGCTTGTTAGTTCGGACGAAGCAATCAACAAATGTGTGTTTTAAAGACCCTGCATATGAAATACAGTGCCTCAACATTTTCGTTGTTTACACCTAATCGAATTAGAGTGCACCTCCGTGTGCTTATGTACGGAGTTCGCCCATCCTTTTTCCTCCTCGATGTTTCAGGACAGCGCTTTTTTCAAAGAGCAAAGCACACAATCGGTCCACAAAAGCAAAATTGGCCAGGTAACGCTCCTGCTGTGAAAGCTCGTTTGTCAACTGTGTCCAATGCCTCTGGATTTTCACTGAAACAATGCTGATTTAGATCCAAAATTCTGATTGAAAGAACTTGGACCGAGGAAAATTCCTCGGTTCAACGCGTCACACGAAAAAAACCTCCATGACACCCAGTCAAGGCACGTGTACACGTTGCATTGTCTGTGGTCACTCTGGAGCACCGCGCACGTCGAAAAGGCCATTTTTCTTCCTCTAAATTTACACCAACAAGCACCGTCTGTACCATTCTCATTGTTCTTTAAGATAAATTTCTCTTCAGTAATTCTAGTGAGCACAGTGCACCCATGTCAAAGCATTTAACACAAAAGACTGAAATACTTTGACATAAATAATTCACTTGATTACCAAGGCCAATCAGTAGACTGTCAAGGAAAATAACCTGCTGTTAGTGGGGCCTCATTAAGAACTCAGAAAACACGACTAACTCCTTTCAATCATGTTTCTTGAAGTTGTTCACCAACGCAGTGGAGAACTTTGTTGCTCTGGCACAAGCACCTCGCAACTCATCCGCGTCCAGCAATATGACATCACAACACTATTCTACATCTCGTGTGTGTTCACATCATTGTAGAAATGGGTTCTCACCCAACAAGAGTGGTTCCTGTCCGATCATACAACTCTTTTCTCGACCAATGGTCTCAAAAAATCGTTGAGTGATTTCACAGGAGCAGCGTTGAAACCTGTCTTCCATATCACCACAAGGTTTCTCAAAACTCGCTGTTTGGTCCAGCTTGGAGCCGCACTTTTTCTGTCCCCGTCCCTGTGAGAGCAACCGTGTGAAACATTTCAACGGTAAGTTCTACACTTGGCCTTTCCAATGAGCGTTGTTCGTTCCATGGCCTTGAACAAGGAACCACGCCGTGGTCAAATGTATTTTTTACGATCTCACCGCAATTGAAGTGGACCCATCTCATTTCAGACCGAGCGGAATGTTGTTGTGAAACACAACAGCCCCGATTACAGAGAATGAATATTTGATACGACGAGTCGGCTTTTCTGCAATTAATGGGGCTTTACAACCGAAATGTTCTCAACCCAAGAAGAGGCATTCACAAACACGTAATAATGCCTGAAGGTCGACGGGCCCTGCTTTCAGGATCTGGAGCAAGATACGAGTTCTTCTCAGTGCCAGAAGCTTTCGTTATGATTTGCTTTGTCCAGTCACAACACAACAATAGACTGCGGTCACTTCTCTCTCACTCAACAAACTTGCACAGTTTAGACAAGCTGAGAATTCCAGTTTTTCCCACGCTCTGAGTTAAGGGAGCTGGGAAATGTAAGGACATGTGGCGGTAGAAAGAGTAAAGAAACACAACAGTGTGTATTGAAGGCAGGTAGCCCCGAATTGGTGTTATTGAAGTCTGATTATTACAGTAGATTGATATCAGTTGTTGCAGGCAAAATGAATCTGTATTTGCATCTGAATGATACATATGAATATGTATAACCACACACAAGCCAAAGCTAAATGTGAAGTGTAAGAGCCTGGATGTAAGGAAGCAGCTGTGGGTCTGAATGAGTACTCATGGCACAGAGTATGATCTCCTCTGGTTGCACTAACAGCTTGGCACAAAAGTCATTGTCTTCAGTTATCAGACTGCCGCACTGTACTCAGATTCTGTCACAGGCATGTGACAGCCAGACTAAAACGTGATGCCGTTACTGTACAGGATTGTACTGTATTCGGATTCCGGTTCACACTTTAAGGGACAGAACAGAAAGCTTGGGTTTGCGCAAAGAGACACTGCATCGTTCTGAACAGGGAAATTTTGTGACACGGCCTCCTGTGTTCACTCGCAGCCCACGCAGCCCCTTCCCCCTGCACAAAAAAACATATTTTTCATATCGCTTGCAAGGTGCGAGGGTTGAATCCATTTGTCACGCAATGATTTCAAACTGTGTTGTGTCAATTACGAGTGTTTCCCACACTGTTTCTATGCTTGTACACCTTTTTTGTACTTTTGCCTTCGTCAACCAAACTTCCAACTGACTCCTGTGATATTGTGATGTGGCAATGTGTTCTTTCGTGAATTTCCTTTCTGGTTGTCAACACCGAGAGAGAAACACGCGCTCGTCCGGCTTCACTAATTTGATTGGGTGGCCCTGAAAACCGGATGGTGGGTTTTTCCTTCGAGTCATGGAGAAGAAAACCTGAAAAATATTCCGAAACCGCCTGAACCGGTCGACTCGAAACATAATTTCATCCAGTACTGCTCTGCCACCAAGACCGTACAGGGGATTTGAGTCAAGGACTTTTGAGATCAACATCGGCACCAAAAAGCAACCACTAAATATTTACACGGACCAGCACCACCGCCGAGCGCGTGAGAACCGGAAACCGGATCCTTCTGACGGAACTGAATTTGCGCTCCTCCCATTCGGCAGGGAGACCTCGCTCTTTTTCTCCACTTTTTCTACCTTTGTCTGAGCTCTTTCAGTGAAACAAATTCCTTCGAGTGGAGTTTGCAAATCACTCCAGAAGTTTTGGCCCCAAGAATGCTGCGTCGTCGAGTTGCAAATGAGCAGACGGAGCTGAGCTTCAAGAGAGCACACAGGTGATGAATATGCAGCCCAAAAACTCAAAACGTCGACACCAGTCTGCTTCGGGGTGAACGTGAACTGAATCTCGGACTGTCAGTGCAAGTCTGTTATGATTGATTGAGAAGCACAATTCTTTTCGGCCTGTTTCCTTGAAAATGTTCTTTCAGCCAAAGTTGCTAAAAGCTTGGCCTTTGTCAATATTTTCCCTTGAACTGGAAGAAGTTTCTGCTCTTCAATGAACGAAACAGGGTTTCCCAGATCCTCAGTGGGTGTGGGTTCAAGGCAACACCTCAGCATGTGGTCTCGTTCTTGGGCTGACCCCACAAGTGCCTTGGGTCTGGGAGAACACAAGTTTCCGAGTCCTGTTGTGTTCCTGAAGCAAACTACAGACAACTTTGTGTGAACAACAACAAAAATCTCAGTTTCGACCCCTTACGTCTTCAAAAAACGTGTGCAAGTGCAGTGTGCGAACCCAACAGCCAGAGACAACGGCACTGATAAAGATAAAGTTCAGAGTGACAAATAGTGCTTCGGAGCCTACCTTCGCAAAGGAGAAGTTGAAAAGGTAGACTCTATGTCACAATCGCGAAAACGAAAATTCCTCAGTGGGTGAACTTCAAACCAATTTTACCCGAACGAAGAAAGAGAAAAAGTAAGCAAAATGTTTTTACCGTCTGTAAGTGCAGATTGGTCGAAGTCAGAAAGCAGAGCTTCAGACGGAATGTTTTTGTCATCGAAGAGGGCTCCTTGGGGCGCGAAGTCCAGAGGCAGCTGCTCGGACTGTCGGGCTCGGATCTGAGGCCTGTTCTCCACCGCTGGGTCGATGCCCAGGGCCCTCACTTGGCGGTCGTAGAGAAAAGCCGAAACTTGGTTGCTGAGCCACATACTTGCTAAAAGGATTGTCAGTGTGGGACAGAGCAGAGCCCTGCTGGCGCCAGTAGTGTCCACCACCTGCAAGTTCCACGGCGTGGAGGACAAGAGCATGGTTCGTATGCCTGCAAAGAGAGAAGTCATTCCGGACACGGACAATCGTTGAAAAACGAGCCAAGAAATGCTTGTCAAATGTTTGTGCCAGCCAAATTTCGGTAACATTCCTTTGGTATAATATTGTTGTCTTCCTTCACAGTAGAACGATGTTGTAGTTATTCGCAAGAAAATTCAGGTATAGTTTCCGCGTGATTGGGACCCACTTCAATGGTAGAATTATGATGTTCCAGCTTGAACAAGAACGTCTGCAATGCAAACCTCCCACTCACGATGCAAACCGTGCACTCATGTGTTGGTCACCTCACATGACACTCGTACTGAACCTGTATCCTTTCATTTTTCTGCACCACAAATCATTGTGTTTCAAGTCGGCTTGCCCGAATAAGTGAGTTCATTTGAGAAATATCTGTTGCTTCAGTCGTCCTTGTGGAGACTCCTGAATGGACGGTTACTGTTGGAAAACAAGGTTTTTTCCTTGATTTAATGGAGTCAAATGTGTGAGTTACAAGTCCAAGGAGACCCTAATGTGGCGCACATGTAATTGAACAAACGATTCGAGTGTTTCTCCACAACTCGGAGGTCCCAGAGCTGATGAATTTGAAATAAGGTGAACAAAAAATTGCCTCAAAGCTTTCCAAAAAGCAGAATCAGGGTTCCTGCACACGTGTTCAGCTGAACGAATGTTCGTGCTTGCTCGGAAATAAAAATTGCGTTGCTAAGTCCGAGTCTTGGACACAGGAAGACATGAAACCAGTTGAAATTGTTGTTCTTGCCCTGTTTTATTTGAATGTCCAGATGGCCGGTCATTTAGGTGACGCAAACAACAAGTAGCATTCATGTGTGCAAAGATCCACAATTTTACCACCCCTCCCTCCCCCCTGAGCCACAACCCTGTCCCCCCAAGGCATGACCACTCCCTCCAGGGCCATTTCCCCTTTCTCCATGGGCCATGACCCCCCCTCCCCACAGGTTATTACCCCTCACCTGAGTCACTCCCATCTGTGTCATTACCCCCTCCGCCACCAATGTGCCTTCCTCGCGATATGGCAGTATGGCCGACCATAGACCAAGTTGCGACCATCGGGTGCCCGCCACTGGGACTTCTTGTTTTTTTTCCGAATCACAAAAGATATAGAAACGAGCACACTTGTTTCAAAAGTACGTCTTCGCTGATCAAATGGACAGAAGTGTGTCGGAAGAGAAGCAACTGTGTCCTCGTTTCTTTGGCTATGTTTTTCGACAAAACAAGAATCTGTGTCCGTTTCTTTTGGTGCACACATCTTCAAACCTGAACGCCGTCTTTCAGGTGATTTGAGGAGGTTGCACCATGTTGACGGTCGCTCAAGATTGAGCAACCGAAATAGGGGTGACCGAAACTGATCACCAATGGGCAGCGAGGGCAGAAACCATGTGTAGTTTCTTGGTGAAGATAAATTTAAAATTTAGACTTTTGGGTCTTTTTGAATTTGGTTAGGTCAATGATACTGCGTGAGTAAGGAATTTATAAAGTTTGAATTTTCAAGTTGTTGAGGACAAAAAGTTAACTATTTTGGGGTTGTTAAATTTTTGGACTTTACTGCACCAAGTGGGTCGTATCTCAGAAAGTACAAATATTTGATGAATGAAGTATTGATGAAACGTGGCTGGGTGTGAGACTGGTGCCATTTGTTTTGTTTGTTTTGTTTTGTTTTTTTGGCAAAGATTTTGGTGAACTTTCTGTGGTATCAAGTGACAAGTTTCAAGGCACAGATAAATTGGGTACATTTGGATGCATCCTGTGTGTTATGAGGTGACAAGCTTCAAGGTACAGATAATTCCTATTGAAATTGATCCTTTGTGCATTCTGCTGTGTTTCAGTTACATGTGTTTCAGTTGCATGTGTTTCGGTCACTTGTGTTTCGGTCGTTTGCATTTCGGTCGCTATGTATCCTCGTTTCTCAAATCACCGCGAGCTCCATGGAGCTATTTTTCCTGATGAATGATTGAGTGAGAAGGCAACATGGTGGAAATGGTCTTCAGCTGTGCATTGCTTGCTTGGGCACAATGAGCACTGGCGTGGAGATCAAATTCGCACCTCATTTTCACAAAAAGGTTGCGCGCCTTGGGGGCCAATAAAGATGAGTGAGGCGCCCTTGGCCGTCCCACGACTGGCAGAACCGCCTTTATTCGCTGAGCGCTGTGCGCAAAGTCAACCACGCACGCACTTCACGGCAGAGTCTACCTCAAGTCACTAAAAGACTACAAGAAAGCGAAAGTGCACACAGATTTGTTTCACAAATTGTTAATTTCTGACGCAGTGTCTGAAGGTGTGCTGAAACCACGACTCTGACATCAAAGTTTCTTTTTCCATTTGAGGGTGTTTCGATCGCTGCCTCCCGCGCCAATCAGAAACAACTCTTCCGCTCATGATTCATGGCAGACTAAGATGTCCAAAAGGTATTTGGTTTGCTCCTTTGTGGTCTTTGTTTTGACAGAATTTTTTGGCAAGAAATCCACCACAGAAATGACACTAATGAACACACAATCTGGCTTGAAGAATCTGACTTCATGCAGGGAACGATGGAAGTCAGGTGATAAAACTTTCATGCCACAATCTAAAGTCTGAAAGCACCGAAGAAGCATCACAAGAAAGCAACACACCAACCTTTCAGATTTTCCCAGGATATCCGCAACACTTCTTTGCACAGAACAAGTCAGGCAACAAAAATGGTGTTTAGTTCCTGCGTGCAGGTCCTGCAATCAAAAGGAAGTTACGAGCCTCTGTTGCTCGTGTCTATTTGACCGAACAGCGCCGCTCTGTGTGTGACCGCTTTGTCGCAAGCTTGCGCAGCTTCATTCACTGTAGCGGCAACTTTCTATGGAAAAAGTTTTGACGAAGTTCACGCAAAAGCGTCACAACAAGAATAGTTTTGGCGCTCAACTGGAAAGAAAGCACCCAAGAGGCAAATCCTACACCAGTCGCACTCAGCTATGATGAGTCTGATGTGTTTTCTGTGCAAAACGCACAGAACAGTCCCTGAACCACACAAAAAAAACAAAACAAAGACAACCGGCGACGTGTACAGGATTTTGCACATTCTGCTTCATGAAAGGTCCAAGGCTTTGGTTCTGTACGCGTACGACATGGTCTTTTTTCTCTGGGAAGAGCACACGATTTGTCCTCAGCCGTTCACTGCAAGCGATGAAGAGTCACTTGGTTCACAAGTCTCACTGAAAACTTGGCATCACGTTTTGTTTGCAGAGCGCTGAACCACACAAATACACTTGGGCTCTCCTTCGCAAGAGCAAAGACGCACCACCACTTTTGATTCTTATTTTGGGGCAGAAACGTACGTCTTTTGCCTGGACGATGCGCTGGACACTTGTAGACTCTACCAATGACGTATTTTGCTGCCGACATTTTTTCAAACGGGCCTCTTCTTTGCGTTGTCGCGTGTATGTAACTTTATCTGGTCACTGTTAGATTGTTTCCTGTGTTTTTTCTAATTTTTTTTGAAACAGCTGAGGTTTTCTATTTGACGAAAACGAAAATTCTGCTGCAATTTTCACGAATTTTGTGTCAGATGTTGAGAAAAAGTGAGATGTGAGAAGTTTATCACGTCGTGGGACAGCGCAGACGTGGCTGGTCTGTGTGGAAAGTTCCCTGATGTTGGCTGAGAACGTTGAACACGATGTTTTTCCAAAAACATATACGACACAGTTTAGAGCTCCTGGCACAGCGATTGATTCTGAACATTCTCAACTTTAGACGCTTGATCATGACACATGTGGCCTTGCGAAGGGTGATCGTAGATCTGTCCACACCTGTTTCTGGTGCCCGGTGAATGATGGCGCCTTGGTTCTTCGCATTTTCTGTGGTTCGATCCACACCAGACGACATCTCTTTAGAATTTTGTCAGACGAAAAGTTTTCAAAAGAACGGCGCTTTGTTCGTTCGTTGTGGTTGGTGTTTGTGCACAGTGAACTATAGATTTTTATCTTGGTGTATCGAAAGTGAAATACGCCTCCTATTTCAACTATGCATTTAGAAATCTATATTCGGGGTTGAGTTTCCTGTGTTCTACCACGCCGCAGTTGCAAAACCTCTCGTACGTGACCTCATTGTGGTAGAAGTGGGTTCACCCACTGCAAAAAAAAGTTTCCTGTTCAATCATATAACTCTTTTCTTGACCAAAGGTCTCAAAAAGTCGTCCGTATGATTTCACAGCGTGGGTGAACCCTCACACGACACACTGGTGTGGCGACAACGCCAGAAGCTCGTACTACCCGCAACGAAGATTCACTTTATGTCCAATCTTCTTGCACTGATTTGTTCCTTCAGTCAGTCAGTCAGTCAGTTCGTCAGTGGATTTTATTTGCTTGCAGGGTAGCTAGGACCGCTCGCTGTTCTCCAAATTTCTGAGAACACACCAATGGAATGTCAGAGCTTCCTTTTCTTGAATTTCGCAGTGGCTGAAGTTTTCAACCACTTTCAAGCTTTGAGTATCCATGCACGAGCACAACAGAGGGAAGTTGTGTCTTTTTTCGAATTTTACTCAAGCTACCTCCGTTCTGTCCAAGTGGGTTTGTTGCCTTGTAAAATTGAAGCCCGATTGAGTTTTGACTGTTTCCCTGAACAACAATGCCATTTAGCTTCTCAGGACTCTGGGAATGTTCATATGTCCTGCTTCCCTCCGATGTGTGCTTCATTTGTCCAGTCTAAAGTTGAGGTCGGGCCCCCAATCGACTGACTCCTGGCCGCCCCCCCCCCCCCACCGCGTGTACAAACAGGTCATGCAGCCTGACACTTCATCCTTCGAGGAAGTGGCTCATTTTGAGAACACATTTCACACGCTGCGGAGCTGCAACAACAACGAAAGCACACAGTGAAACTCTCGCTTTCATGACAGTGCTTTTGTTGGCATTTCGATTCTTGTGTTCAATGTCATTCTGTTATCAACAAGGCTCATGAAACTCAAGCGTCTCTATCTTTGAAGAATCAACCTTTTCCTGGAGAACAGGGGTGGACACCACTCTGTGAAATCACAGCTCCTCAACTCTGCGCAAGTTCACTGAACTCCTTGTCTTTCATGGGAGGTTATTGACTTCACATGTATCCCTGATCATTTCCATGTGCTGAAAGCCAAAAAATAAAACCAACCCCCAAAATTTTTCCAAGTCCAGAGTAGAGGGTAAACAAGGTGGTAACGAAATGAGTTGTTTTTTTTTCACACGAAATACTTTGGATTCAGGAGATGTTCCTGATCACCTTTTGACCCCCACCCCACCCCCTTACCATTTAGTTGTACAACCAAACACTACAACTAGTGTTTGGTCGACTTATTGGGGTCAAATTTTTGACCAATTTTTCCCAAAATGAAAGTTTTGTTGTTGAATGGATTCTCCTGACGATGCTGCACAAATTTTGGAAACACACCCAAATACAGAATAGATATTTGTCAAACCTGGGTGATAATTCCCAGAAAAATCAATGTTATTTTGTTGGGGAGATGCAAACTGTTTGGATTTGAGCAAAAGCCAGACCAAAATGTGTTTTGCATCATTCTGAGCAACTGTTTTTGAACTGACCTCAACTCAAAACGTCGAGTTCCCGCGCTTTAACTGAAACTTCTTGTTTCTCTCAGTGAAACAGAAGATTCATCATGCCTCATATTTGATTTTGTGAAGAAAATATCAAGCCATCAGTAACATCACATCAGACCAAACGTACTGCGCTGCGATTCAGATCACCACCAACAGACGCGTCCGTCAAATGAACCCTGATTCCTTCGCCGTCAGGTGCAGCTTGAACACACGACAGCCCACAAAAGAAAACATGAACACGTCGCCCTTTTGAGTTCCGCTGTGAGTTGTTTGTAGTTTTCGCTTGCACTGGATTGGTTTTCATTTTCCTTGGTTCCTGTTGCCATCATGAACAAACAGGAAGTCATTCATTTTGTTAGCTTGAAACTGGCATTGTGGCTGTCAGAGCCAACATGAAAACGCATTTTGTCGCGGCACGTCCACACAGAAAAAAACTCGACTTGACTGTTTGGCTGGTTTGGAGAGAAAGAACATAACAAAGCTTTCAGGCAACGTGCCTTACGAATCTGCCCTGTTTCATCTGACAAGAACAGGAGCTAAAAAGTTGTTGCCTCGCAAGACATACCTGTACACGCGGCTTTTCAGCAGTTTTCTGATTTCAGACAGCCCATGAGAAGAACTTACTGGGGCAGCTACACTGCACAACCGGGGAAAATGTGACACTGTGAACTTCTCCAAGAGGACAGGGTTCTCACACTGTACAAAAATGGTTCCTGTGAAATCACACAATGACTTTGCGAGACCTTTGGTCGAGAAACGAGTTGTGTGATTGAACAGGAACCCTTTTTGCAAGGTGAGAACCCATTTCTACCACGATGCGACCACACACGACTGGTGGTGTGATCTCAGAGTTGTAGAAAAGCCCTTCTGACACTTTGGCCTGCTTTGCTGATGGTCGAGGTCGTCGGCTGCAACTTCTGGCTGCAAACATGCAGATAACTTTCAGCAATAAACTATATATAAATAGATTATTCTATTTTTTGTTTGTACTTCAACTCTGTAACATTTGAACATCCTATATTCAGCAAAAAAAAGCACATTGAACATCCTATGTTCAGCAAAAAAATAAAAGTATGTAGCATATCCTGTGTCCAGCAAAAAATATAAGCACATTGAACATCTTATGTTCAGCAAAAAAAAAAAAAAAAAAAGCACATGGAACATCCTGTGTCCAGCAAAAAACAAAAGCACATGAAACATCCCATGTCTAGCAAAAACATAAAAGCACATGGAACATCCTATGTCCAGCAAAGAACAAAAGTGTATGGGATATCCTATGTTCAGCAAAAAAAAACAAAAGCATGTGGAACATCCTATATTCAGCAGAAAAAACAAAAGCATGTGGAACATGCTGTATCCAGCAAAAAACAAAACAAAACAAAGGCACATAGAATATCCCAGCCCGAAGCTAGCCTAAAGCTGGCCTGAAGCAGTGTGCAACCGATCGGTATACAGCCTGAACATCATGTGAATTGGGTGCAGATTGGGCTCACTGGCCCGTCCGGATGTTCCAGCCCGATCTGGTGTGCGTCCGACCTGAAGCAAACGGCTCAAAAACCGTTGCATTCATGTGTGGATCCATCCACAATTTTAACCCCGTCCCCTGCTCAACTGACCCTCCCTGTTCAGCCACAGCCCTCATCTCAGCCACCCCCTTGCTCAGCCAAACCCCCTTCTCAGTCAACCTCTCCTGCTTGGCCAACCCCACTGTTCAGATCAGCCACACCCATGCTCAGTGAACTCCCCACTGTTCCGCCAACTGCGACGCGACATCAGGTTACACTGGTGCTTCTCTCGCTTTGTGTCCTCTCAGCCTTGTTGTGCAATGTCCCTTCAGGGCAGAGCACCTCAGTGGTTGTGTGCTTTCGGCAAGGCCGGCCAGATGTCCCACCATTCCCCCTGCCCCCTTTTCCCCCGCCCGCATTCTCAGGTGGGGGCTCAGGTGGTATGGGGGTTCGAACAGTCTGAACATGAGACTGAACGGCCACAAAATTGTTCCTGAGTCAGATGAACACTGGACAATCTGTTATGTGGCAACGATAGTCATTTCTTCCCGATGCAACTTATGTGCACCGGACTCAAACCCACTTGTTCTTTCTGATGCGTTGAACAACGTGCAACGTTTCCCATAAAGAGTCATTGTCATCATCTGAACAGCCAAACAGCACGCAAAAGCTTCTTTGGTCTCGGGCGTCAATCATCTGACTCCAGAGAACTACTGGATGCTCTTTGCACAGTGCATCATGTTTGTCTCGACATGTCCAGCGCACGTTGGCGTGCTAAGGTCACTCAGTCGAACGCCTCGAAGTTGTTGAATCCCAAAAGTCAATTTTGATATATTGTGACAACTTGTGAGGCTGGGTGCACACTGGACGTTACGGGGTGGTCAGACGCAAAGGTCACTGGACGGCACAAACCCTGAACTGACAACAGACACACTGGACAGCATGTCACATCAAGTTGCAACATTGTTCAACCTCTAGTTTTTGAATGTTGCAAGATTTTACTGTACTCAATTGAATTTAAATAATATTACCATACAGTCCTCTAAAGATACAAACCTTCTTTGTACAACAGAAATTACTGGATGGATGCTTTTTTGATATTTTGTCACTATCCAGTTGTTTTGTGGCCTGTACAAAATATATTTGTGGTATAAATAACTAGATGGATACTTTTTACAACTATCCAGTTGTGTTATGGTTTGTACGGTATATTTGTGATAAAAACAACTGGACAGAAGCTTGAGAAAGAGGAACTGAATGCTGACTGCCCCATCCAAGGTCATGCCGTGCTCCACTGAATGGCTTTTGGATCCATCCATTGAAATAAAACAGTGCACAAATGCACAATGAGGGTCAGACTGCTTTTGATCGTGCGTCCACTCAGTCTCGCCCAAAGTGGAGGATTTGGCCGTGACGCATGGCTTGCTCTCCTTCACTTGGGTTTGGATTTGCTTTTCCCGGACGTCCGGTCTGGCTTCATAACCGCGCGAGCCGTGCGGCAGCGAAAGGTGAATCTGAACGGAAAAACTTTCGCACAACAAGTGTGGTAGGGTCCTGACACACCGAATCGTTTCGTGCTGACGCGTCGTTCTCACCAGCCCGATCGGGCTGCTACATTCAGGTGCATCAGCCCCGTACCCACGCTGAATCATTCTCTCTAACCTGAAATTGAAAGTATTCTCCAGCCTGATTGAGTCTGTACAAAGGTGTACCTCCTGTGTGCAAATATTCTTCACTCATCCCAAGACAAAATATTGAAAAATATTGACAACATATTTTGAAATTTTGATCCAAAAAGAAAAAAAAAAATGTTCACATGTCTCAACATTGGTACACACCATTGAAAACAATATTTTTTCACGACAAAACATTGTCAGCCCATCCCATGTAAAAAATAATGTTGGTACATCCCATTGAGAATATTTTTGAAATTTGAATCTGTAAACATTGTCAGTACATCCTATCAGGAACAAAATGTCACTAAGTTTGAAAACTTGAACCTATCACAAAGGCAACAGGACAAACAATGTGCTATGTACATTTATTTACTTTTGCAGACTGAATCATTCTCTACAGAACAATTCAATCACACTTTCTACTCTGCACAAAACATTTGGCTGCACAGCCTGATCAGGCTGGATAAAATGATCCCATATGTGTAGTTTAATTCACTCCAGTGCAATACGAAAGTACCATCGGGCTGATGTGCCCGAATGTACCAGCCCAAAAGGGCTCCAGAAAAGGAAGCGTCAGCCCGAACGACAGCGGCCCGATTCAGTGTGTCAGGGCCGTAGCGTGGTGGGCGTGTGCGCACGCAATAACTATCATACTCGCTCACATCCAAATTTAATCCAGTTGAGATCAATGTCATAGAACAAACATTAATAGTCCTGTGATATATTGAGCTGTTGATGCATTTCATATGTTAATACCTGCTTTTTGCGGATACAGTTTACACTTTCTGGCGTGCTGGTGTGTCATTATGAGCTTGATGGAACTATGAACTTTCAGACTGCAGTGTAATATTCCCCAGCAAAATGAACAATCATTTCATAAATCTGGACTGCAGGCTGTAAATCCAAATGAACCGGATAAAGTGGCGTGTTTTGTTGTTTGCCACAAAAAGCGCACATATGATCACTTCTTCAATTCAGCATGTTCCCAGAATATTCCAAGTGCGTCAAGCATTTTTCCAGAGGCAAACTTTTCCACCATCAACACCTGACAAAGACAACTATTGCCCCAATTCTTCTTTTTGGCTCCGCTTTTGGGAATTTGTACGATCATAAAATGTTCAATTTTTACGGCTTGAAAGTTTGTTCGGCCAGACTTTCATTGTTCAGACGCGCCAGGCGAAGTAACGGCGCGATGTTGTCAATCCTCATCAGACTTCGAACAGAGACTGAGACTGCTGCAAACCAACCCCTTTTCCAGAGTGTCTCAGCGCCTGGAACGTAAAAGCTTTGTTATTGCTTTCAAACAAGAGCAGATACTTGCGGATCCACCAAAAGGAGAAAAAGTTCCACACGCGTTGGTCTTTGCAAGATTTGCAAAGAAAAAAACGAGCAAAACAGCAAAAACCTGCAGTGCAGAGGACCTACGAACACCGGCGAAATGTAACAACCTTTTTCGTCTGATGGATGTGGAATGACTCAGTCGGGATTTTGTAACAATAAGGTTCACCTGGTTTGGAAGCTTTTTGTATCTGAATAAAGCTTGTCTGTGAAACGTGAAGAGATCTGCGTGTTTTTATTTCGGGGAAGCAAAGCCCTGACTTAAACATTACGTCTGGGTGCTGAAATCAAATTGAATGTAGCCTGTTGCATGTCAAGCACATTCGTCCAGGCCCCATGCGATCAACACCGATGCCGTGAAATTCAATTGTCAGGATACTTTCACACTCTGCGAAAAAATGCACCACAGTTTCCAGCAGCAGGTTTGTCCATTCAACGCAGTAGATCCTGCTCTAATGGTGTCACACTTGGCCCAGAAACAGTCTGCATCTTTTTGACAGGCACAATCAAGGGGAAAGACAACTGTTAGTATTACAGGAACAGAAGTAATATGAAGGGACACAGGGACAATCCAGGATTTGCTCAGCGAGGACCCGACCCCCGAGGGGTCGGGGAGCAACACAACGGCAAACCTGTATCGGCGATTCCAAAAGATCTTGGTGTGTTTGTGTTTCCCAGGGTACGGGGGAGGGGGGTTTTGCTCCTTGTGGCCAAGGGCTACCACACTCTCACAAACTCCCATTCTTGTCAAAAGCTCGGTACCATTGAAGACTGGTTCTGTCCCAGAAGTGAGAGAGCGGACGTACCACCTTGGAACGCAATTTTTCGGGGATGGGGACGCAGGATGTGAAGTTGGGGATGCTGAACAGATGAGAACACTGGAACAGAATGCATCTGAATCACTCATATTGAATTTCAATTGACGTGTACATGCTTTTTGTTTCACAAATTGCACCCCTGGAATGCTCACAGACTGATTCCCTCATAGTGATGTCTGTCTCAAAAGTCTGTCCCCAACTGCACAGAAGGGAATTACTTTCACTTCCAAAGGTATCCCCAAAACTTATGGCTGTTGACCACATGTGATTCTTTTGTGCTCATCACTCATTGATCACACGTGATTTTTTGGTGCTCATCACTCATTCAAAGGCAACTCTGTCTGAACTGATCTGTTCAGAGCTGCACCCATCGTGTGTTATGCTGTATTTTGAATCACACACACACACACACACACACACACACACACACACACACACACACTGCAGGTGCTGCAACTTGCCGCACGGGCTGTCCCATCCAATCAATGGAGCCATGAGCCCTTGAGCAGCACAGCACATTCCTGGACAGGGCAGTCAGTTGGGTTAGTGTTGTTTCTCTAAGGCGGTTGCATCTGACAGCGGGTGTGTGCACACAGCCACACACATGCACACATGGTGGGAGTCTGTCGTTTTTCAAGACTCAGTAGTTTGCGTGAGATTTACATGCGAGAAACATGGAAATTGTTCGGAGGCACACAGAGAACACAGAGAACAAGAAATGTGGACGGACACACCGTGAAGATCCGTGGACAAAACGCACATTTTCCCTCTGTCATTGAGCACCAAAAGTAGGGGCGCACTTTTTCAAGAAGACCTCTGCTCCCGAAAGAAATTTTGCGGTACGTCTGGTGATTTTGGTCACAGACAATTGCAAAGGAAACTGTTGTTTGCGTCCGTGAAGCAAAGTTCTGTTCCGCTGCCAGCTTGTTCACTTTGCGTGCAAGAACAAGTATATTCCCCTTCGAATGACTGCGAGTTCCCTTGTTGCTAATCGGTCGATGTGTAAGTGAGCACCCCTTGCTTTGTGGTTTCTGTTTCCTTTGCAACAAATCATCACAATGGAGGATTTGCGTGCCGAGCACGAGAATCAGACAAAACGTCAGCCGCAGTCACCTGACGGTATCACCTGCCACCGAATTATGGATAAACCTGCTTTGATCTGTGAAAGAGCATGAAACGTCACTCGCTGTCCCCTTGGCAGGCACGACAAGCAGCGTCAAGGGAAGGTTGACTCCCCTTTCGTTTTGCTTGCTCAGCAACCAATCTCAGATTTGTTTTTACCCGATCAGTTTTCCTGCAAACCACTTCCTTTCATGATATGGAAACAAAACATTTGTACGTTGTGATTCAGTGGAACAACTGTTTCCAAGCAAGCTCTTGCGTTTTTCGTTCGTGTTGTGTGTCCCAGATCACTCTGCGATCCGATCACAAAGCCTTTCATTTGTGCACGCATCATTGTAAAAACAAAAAGAAAATCACACAACTCTTTTCTCGACAGAAAGTCTGTGTGATTTCACAGGAACGATTTTTGTTCAGTGTGAGAACCCTGTCAGTAACCAGAGCACGTGAAAAGACAACAAAACCAGTCCGTTTCCACAACCATCCCTGCTTGTTTCAACGCATCGCAAAGTTGACATCAAATTCTTTCCTGACGCCGAAATTGGATCGGAGGAGCAGATTCTCCTTGTATGTTGTGTGGTTTACCTCTGCGTGCCGTTACTTTGCACTCAGGTGAAATTTTCTTGATTGGATTCTTACGATCCTCTGGTGTCGAGGGAAATAACTGCGCAACAAGAGTCTCACGGAACAGAGAAAGACTGCGCACTTGTGGTTCCACAATTCACTGTCAGGCAAGCAAAATGCAAAACGAGACTCAGTAATTCATTCGGGATCGAGTTTTTCACGACACCAACGAGACTTATGTGCCGGGATATCTTTTGAGAGTATCACGAAAACAGCCAGATTAATTTAAATTCGAAACACGGCATTTTGAGAGTGTGATAGTGTGCCTTTCTGAGAGGGCAGCCACAACTGCAGGGGTTGACCAGAATCATTCAGGTTGGTAAAGTAGGGTCTGTTCAGTAGTTGCTGAACAACTATTGTATCTTCAAGAAACAGCAAGCCGCGATGCAACAAAGACTCAGGTCAGATTCTCTTGGAACAACAAAAGGAGCTGTAAATTCAGATGTGAAGCTGATAACAGCTGCCAGACAATCCAGAGAGCGGGAGAGACAAAAAGGGGATTTGTGAAACTTTCCGCGTGATGACACTGACACGTCCAGAAGAAAAGTGGAGTCGAGAAATAAAATGAGAGCTGCCCGAGGGGTCAAGTGAAAGATTCAACATCAAAACATTGGCAGGCGAATCAACCAAAAATACGAAACTTCAGCAGAGTGCGAAATGGCCAGGACAGGGTCTCGTACGTTTGTAGTGGAACCTGAGGTCAGCCCTGCCCTGCGGAAAATACGTTGTTGCAATGGACCAATGGGTCGACGGAAAGAGAATTGCACTTGTTCGTCATCAAGGAGTCTCAAGCGGAAATGCATTTTGGTTGAGTTGTGAGTTTTCCACTTTCGTTCAAAAGGACAACAAGAACAAGAACGTCAAATAGATTTGGTTATTTCGACGAGCTTGTCGCAAGAAATATTGAGAACTCGAACCATTCAAGAACGGTACGAGGCACGGTATTTGAAAGACCAATTCTCGTTCCGTACCTCGTATTCTCGTACCTCACATTGGAAGATTTGCTTGCAAATCAGTGTGAGCAATTGCAACATGCATACCTTCCATTTTTTTATTGAAATACAAACCAGATACCAATTGACCTCATCATCAGTGCAACTTTAATAGCTATTGAAGAGCTGAACAGTTTACAGGTCTCAACATTTGGGCTGTAAAAAACTGGGGATAAAACCTTGATATCTTCTCGAAAATTGAGATTCTTTTCACAAAACTCCTGATCTCTGGTCAGTTCAATTTTTGAAGTAAAGAATGCCATAGATTTGGGAATCGGTCTGTTGAATACCACGCCTCGTAAAGACCGATCCAAGTGTGAAAGGCAAGACTGTTTTCCGTGAACCGACTTTTCCTTTGCCCTCTGTAGACTTCTCCCACCCCCACCCCTGCCCTGAAATATGACACCGGCCAGCACAAAACTGGAAGCGACACAGGTTCTCTCGATGCGTTTGGTGAGGATGGGACTTGAAAACATGAAAACAATGCTGCAATGTCATTCAAACGCCCGTACCAAAAAGCAGAACCTTTGATCATTTTGATCACCCCTGACCACTGCTGAATGTCCACGATAATTTTTCAGTCGTGGTTGCCCCCACCTCCCATCAACCTCGGCAGGAGAGCAGGGGAGTTGACCACCACAGAAAAATGTTTCAATCCTGGTCACCGCCTCCCCCATTTCCACAGAACCTTGGTCCTGTTTTGGGTTGATTGTCAGAAAGACGCAGTTCCTCCATTCGTTCCATTTGAATGAAAGAAAAGGTTGTCGATTGCGAAACAATTTCTCGTGCAGTTTGGGACCAAAGCATCATCAAATGCAGCACACAAAGCCCAGCTTGTTCTGTTTCAAAAACTGCTTCTTTCACAAATCATTCCGCTCAGCACAATTCACAAAGAAGACAAACAAGCTCAAAACGGCTTTGCCTGTCTCTTGCTCAACAAGGTTCTTGGCAAAAATATCAAGATTTTGCATGATTGGGAAAGTGGAGTCTGTTGACCGGCTGGTAAAGATGAGCCAATTCTCCACTGGATGAAAACTTCAACTTGCAGCTGCACGACGACTGTTATCCACACGGAGTCAGGTCTCGTACGGCAGACCCTGACCAGGACTGGCCTGCTGTCCCGCGACACTGTCTGAAATGATCCAAGTCATTTTATGACGGGCATACCGCCATGAGAAATGCCCTTGGGCCTTTGTCATTGTCTTCGAATGACCTGAGGTCAGTTGATAACAAAAGAAAAGACAAGCATGAAAACAAGCAGATAAGCGAAGGGCAGGGGTGCAAGCCTACAGCAGAGGACTCTTGTTTCACTGTTCACTTGCGCCAAGACCCCCACAGGTACTTTCCCTGTTGAGGTAAATGAGTTTGTCAGTTTGTGACCTGCCTCATTGGAGCTTTTCTGCGACGGTCTGCACGTCAATGACACAAGCACGAATGTTGTGTGGACAATAAGCATTGGCAAAATTGGGATTTCTGTGTGAAGCCGTTCATGTCTTGTCTCATCGAACACCATTCAATGCGTCTGTCCATTTTTGTGAGAATAAAATAGTCAAAGTCTGTACCAAGAAGCAGTGCATAGGGCAACTGCGGGTGCGATGTGCGCCCCTTTGTGCTTCACGTGCTCCTCAACGACTGCGACGTGCTATGATGGGACACAAGACATCTTGGCCAAGATGCCAATACAATTTTGGGGGGTTCAACAACACAATGTTTCTACCCTCAAGGCACATCGCACATAGCACAAACATGAGGGCCCGGACACACTGAGAGAGGACGGGGCGCCCACCGGGCGAGGCGCCCCGCAACACGTCTGTCGCATCCACTGGATGGGTCTCAGGCTTTTTCTATGTACTCACACACACTGGATGCATTGAAGGGCACCCCATCCAGTGGTGCAGGGTGCCCCATCCCCTCTCTGGATCCAAAAGACATTCAGTGGCTGGATAGGCTAACCCTGGATGGGGCAGTTGGGATTTTCCAAGGTTGGTGCTGCTTTTTAGAGGACTGTGCAGTAGTATGTTTTAGTTCAGTTGACCGTACAGTTGAGGTTTATATTTTTGAGGATTGTACAGTGATATTTTTGAGTTGAGTAAACTGTATGGTGATATTTTAGAGTTCAGTCAACTATACAGTAAGTTTTAGTACTATATAGGGATATTTTTAAGTTCATTTAACTGTATAGTATATTTTTGAGTTCAGTTGACTGCATGGTATCTTTTTCAAGTTATGTTGACTTTTCAGTAACAAACTTGTAATATTTAGTAAGTTGAAATTATATGTTGCAACTTGATGTGATGTGCCATCCAGTGTGTCTGTTGTCAGTTCAGGGTTTGTGCCGTCCAGTGACCATTGCATCTGACTGCCCCGCCTCGTCCAGTGTGTCACGACCCTGAGTACGCAGGATTCGAAAGACTCGGGCAGGCAAACCGTCTCGTGCAGTCCTGTTGGTTTGGGTGCAGTGGAACAAACATTGCTCCAGCAAGTTGAGTTCTCCGCGGTAACGACGCCTATCGGCAAACCGCAGGCTTGGCATTTCGTACAAATTGGCAACTGGGCTGCTTTCTGCATCGATCTACAGATCCCCTGCCCATCGCCCCGTTCGCACCCTCCCGATCTGTGTCTTTCAGGCCCTCCAGGCCGGCAGAAATTTGAGCATTGATCGCCAACAAGTTTGTGATGTGATCGAGCTCATCGCATTTTTGACGCAACGAAACGTACGTACAAGTGTGATCTGTGCTGTGCAAGTTCCAACATCACCATTTTCAAAAGTCGTTTGCTGGATGACAACACTCAGGCCGTTTTTGCGCAAAATAGTCATCACATGCAGTGAGGAAACAAAACCAAGCTGTGTCAAATTGATGTCAAGATTTACGGAAAGAAGTCCATCCAGACCTCCGATCGAAGATCCAGCCGTGTGACAAGCGAAGAAGCAAGTGTGTACTTCCCATCACGGACATTGTGATTTATGACAAATTGTCAAAGATATTTGCGATGCACTCGCGAGCACGACAGGTCTACCTGTTCACAAGTATTCGGCGGGATGGACGCACCGCCAGAGCGACAACAGTGCGGCACTTCGCACATTCAGTCGTGCACGTTCCACGATTGTACACAACATACCACTGCCATAAAATGGTCACTGAATGAGGTCTGAAAAGCAACACATATTGGGAATACTTATGCAATCACACACGGAGAGACTTCACGTTGACAATTCGTGTGACAAAATTGGAAGATGTACTCCTTGAGTGATTGAATGCAGATGTCAGAGAAAAGGTCAGTTGTTTGTTGGTTTGTAGTTGCTTGTTGAAATGATTGGTCTGGGCGTTGCTAGTTGCTGGAGTTACTGCGATCTTCCGTGTTGAAACGGACAGAACAGTTCGATTATTTCCGTCTCTCATGTTCGTCACGTTCTGCGCCAAAGAACAAAAGAATTGGACACCAATTCCCTGAACATGACGGACAAGACTTCTTGAAACAGCCTTGTGTGCTGTCGCAAGCAGATTTCCTGAAGTCAAAAATCTCAGCATCATTTCCAACAGGAAAGATAATCACAGGCACATGCTGTTGTCCAAAATATATTTGGCGTTTCTGTTCCTCAGCTTTCCGTTCCATGCCAGCGAAAAGATTTTGTTTGCAGTCAGGAAAAAACAAGGAAAATGAAAGAGATAAAAACTACGTTTGAATTACAAATCACTTTGGACACGTTGATCCCGAGTTAATTTCATGCAGCCTGATTTCCAATCACCTGCGTGCATTGCTTCCGCTTGGCACAGGTCTGCAAAACACCGGTTCATTTTATGGGCGTGGAGGTCGACGGTCAAGTTGTCGAGGCAATATCCGTGTGTCGTGCAGAAAACCCACAGCAGCGCCTGTTATGACGTGAGCCAGTTTGAGAAATGGATGCAGACATATTGTGAGTCCACATCAGTGGGTACGACACGCACTCACTGTACCCATTGTCATTGATTGACCTCCAGCCAAAAGCACATGCTTCACCTGCGTCAGGCAATAAGGTTTACGATACTTGAAGCAACATCTGTGTGGTACTTTTTCAGTTGGCAAGAAAAGTGAGATCCTTACTGGTGACTGTGAACATTAATGCACAAGCTTGGACAGGTTTTCCTTGGTTTTGAGCAATTTTGATAACTTGCCTGCCTTTGCCCTACTTCCACAGTGCAACTATTCTGTGTTCCCTGGCAACCATTCGCCTACAACAAGGAGCAGGATGTGGTCCTGTGAGGGGCGCTGAAACAATTCTTTTGTTGCCTTTTGGTGGAGTTTAATCAAGTCCCTTTTCTGTTAAAGTTCTCGGTGGACAAGTTTTCGGGCTTGAGCTGCAATCTTTGAGGTCGTTTGTGATTTATATACCATCTTTCAAAGACTTGCAAAATGGTTTTGATTCACGTACGAGTGTGGAGGACCATGTGGGTGGGACCGTGGTGTGGGGGGCTTTTTGTCTTCCGTCCATTTCCGGAGTTTCAGAAAGTTTTTTCTCAAAAGAAAGTCTTTGTTGATGAGCCCTTGAAATTGAAAAGACCACATTGACATGATCACATTGAGTGTCTTCTGGTTAAACACCCATGTTGTTGAGCTGAGGGATGTCAAAGTATCTGCTGCAAAAAGAAAAACCAACTGTACGCCGTGGATCGTTCCAATGACAATGAAATTTGCTAAAAAGAGAAGGTACTTCTTGCAGCTCACTTCAATAGACCTTCCTTTGAGGATCATCTCAAAGGATCAACCCACAATATCCTGAAAGCAAACGAAGTAGGTTCAGGCGTGATTGAGTTGACTCCAGTTTTCTAATTCCTTCACCTGAACACGAAACGGGTGTTGGAGATTGGTGTCGGATGATTGACCGATTGACCAGATCATGGCAGGTCAATACCTCAGTGCTCACTGATGTCGTGGACCTTGCCCACCTGCCAGTGTCGATATCTATTCGTTGTTTTCTGCAATGGCCCTCAAGACTTAAGTCCACAAAATTGTGCTCAGGTTTCTGCTTTTTGCAAAAAGTCTGCCTTCCAACAGCCAAGGGTCTTGGAACAATATTGAAGGCAAGGAACAACTTTTTTGGGTCGAAAATGAACGTACATGTTTTGTTTTGGAATGTAAGTCCTCTGTCCCAAGGTGGTGGGAAGCGACATGACCAAATAAATGATCGGAATTTCAATCCTCTCCCGTCTCCTTGAAAACTATAGGGAGATGACCACAATTCAGCAAATGAAACGAGACAAAGGTAAAATTTATTTGTGTTCCCGTACTCTGAATTCTGAATTCTTCTGACGGAGAGAGATGATCAATGCCAAAAAGAAGGTTTCTTGCACCGAAATGAAATCATCGAAATCTCAACTTCGAACAGAGAAAGAGCTTCTTGAAGCAGGTGATCTGATCTTGTTTCCTTTGCGTTGATGTCGTGTCGTTTACTTTTGTTCTTACCGGTTCATGGAGTCTCATCTTTAGATCTGAGCAGTTTTGACTTTTTGTTGCATTCCAAGTCCGAGTACCACTATTTTTTATTGGACAGAATAAATTTCTCGAAGTTTCAAACGTTTTTGTTCTCTCAACTGCAATCTCTTGCGTACCAAGCTTCTGCTGAAGACAAGAACAGCTTTCTTACTTCCACGGAATATTTCCTGGAACAATCGCACTGAATAAAACCTCCACATCTCCATTGCAATGCCCACATCCTTCCACGTGAGAAACCTTGCGATGGAATATTGTCTATTGATCAAGTTGTTTTCGCCGGATCAGACAGGTAATTGTAGATAGAGGTTGCCTCAAGTAGGGTGAATCGTTTTTCCACGCGAATATCAGAGGTCATTCAGTCACGAACCTTGCGGAACTGTAAATTGATGGGCTTGCGCGAAGCTAATTTATCTCGAGGTCTGTTCCTCATCCAAGCTGTCTATCATTTAGAAACATCCTCTGTTTAATGCTCATTTTGAGAGATCACGAAGCTCGGTTTTTGAATGTGATTGATTTGTTTTGAGTTTACTTTGCCACACGAAGTCACCTTGGAGTTTCGAGCAAGTATTTTGGGTTGTCCGTACAGAGACAGCAAAGAGAAAAGTCTGGTCCAATATTTGTCAATCGAACATCTTGGTACTTTTGAAAAAAGTTTTGGTTCCAGAGTCCGAGGGATGGGCTCAACCCTGAACTCCCTAAGCGTCCACATCTGATTATCAGGTGCGTCGGTTGTTGTGACTTTCTGACATTCAAACGCAAAGAGCCGGAATCACCAAAATTGGTTTTTCAAGTGTTCCTGACCATCACATTGCCACAAGTCTGTTGGCGTGTGTGAACCTTCCACATGCACCTCGTGGCCAAAGGACGCATCGAGCAGCAACATAGCAAAATCTGCCTGCGTGCACGAAAACGAAGAACGCGAGAAGCAAGCTGTGGGAGAGAAGCAAGCAAAGGAAAGACTGAATGAACATTTTTGGCAGACAAAAGGTGCAGACTGACTGAACAGCAAAACATTGTTGAGGCTGATTGACCTAATCAGCCAGACTTCACCTGCGAACATTGGAAACAGATTTCGCAAGGACAACTGCACTCTTCAGTACAACGCAATCGCAACGAGTACACACATCTTGTTGTATGACAGTGTCATTGATAGCTCGTACAGCTTTGATCGTGCCATTTACCTGAGAGCAAACGCAAACACTCAGGATAACAGACGCATCGTGAAGAGGGCAATATTGACAGGAATAGCTGCTAAAACCCGTATTCTACCAAATGCCATCTGTGAACCCACAGGCTGCGCCTCTGAGAAACTGTACAGCATTCGCAGCTCACGGCACCAGTTCTTTTTATCCAAGCTTCAGAGAAACACGACTGGAAAGTTCAGTGATCGCGTGCGCTCTCCTGGACTTTACCTTTCAGTGTTGCTGATAGCTTTGCATTTGAAAAGTGGATATCTGAAGGGGACCTTGGTGAAATGTTGTTTGTGATCTGCCGGATATGCGGAAGCTACCGAATCTCAGAAAAGAGCTGGCTCGCAGGCAGGCAGGTGTAGCCATTTCCACAGCTGTGGAGCATGTGGATGGATGTAAACAGCAATAGGAAGGCCGTAAGTACGAGATATTCAGATTTATACCGCAACTTTAATGAAGAATACAGTCTTTTGAAAGATAGAATCTCGAGTGGTTGTGAGTGTGGGTGCTTGACCACAAATTGCAGAGCCACAACAGACGCGAACAGAGTAAAAAATTGACCTTTTTGGAAATGAGATGATTTCCCTGTGCGAATCACGTGGTGCGCGATCCAGATTCGAATTTGACGAACTCTTCATTGATTCAGAGAGAGTTCACCTCATAAATTGACGAAATGGAAATGGAAATGGTCGCCACCTCTCGTCTTGCGGATTTCACTTCACATTCTTTATGGTCCAGTGGCGCTGCAGAAAAGGTTGATAATCTTGGTGTTCGCAAGTGAAGTAACTTTACATCTGCAGTGGGTTGCTCTTGCGAGCTTTCAGGGCAACATCGGGTTCTCTGAGCAGCCGTGTGGTGGTCTGGCTGAGCTCACGCAGTTGTGTTTTGTTACATTGACTAAACGCTGCAGGATTCATGGTGATGCAGCCTGCAAGTTTCAAGCTCAGGTCCATCTGACACAATAAATCCACCAAGTTCATTTCGGCCTTCCTGGGGCCACGCAATTACTGAAACAACGCAGACTTGCTAGTATAAGAGCACGTTGAGCGAGCAACCACCAACTCTGATTGTACCCTCACCGGAAGAGTATGCGCTCAAACACAAACGAGCGATCACATCCAAAGTATCATTCTTTCTTTTTGTGTGAGCGCCAAACTCAACGAATTTGCAGCCACTCGTACGGGTTGGCAGCAATTCAAAATTGATCGGACAAGTTGTTTTCAGGTTCACAAGTCAACAAAGGAACAATTTTATGCAAAAGTGCTGAAAATCGCGACGATAGTTGGTGTGAAAGCCGTTCTCTGAAGTCATTGAATTTGCTGGCGGAAGTCGAAACTGAGTGTTCGCCACCTCTCGTCTTGCGGATTTCACTTCACATTCCGCTCGTGTTTCGTTCAGTGTCAAAGAATCCGTTTCACGTTCAAATACTGCCACATTTTTGTTCCAATTGGATTAGCTTTTTGTAAAAAGCGAACATCGCAGCATCGCCTTATTTCAAAGCACCTTACGCAACATTCCCCAAAGGTAACCTTGACTGGAGAAGATGTAAAGTTTTTTTCATTGCAAGTAATCGAACACACACACTCGTTGCTCTCCAACTGGAAGTTTGAGAGGCAGATAACGGTAATTTGCAACAGAGACCGACACCAGTAAGTTAATTCGGGGCAGTTTTGTGCTTCCAGGCAAGAAACCCCTCCAACTCCAGGAACATTTCTCAAACACAAAACCTGAAACAGAAGCTCCACTTTCGTCTTTCAGCTTCAAACTGGAGACTGCATCACCAAACTGACAATGAACGGGCTTCCACATTTTGCCATAGTCAAAGCAGTTTGCCACGAAGGCCTTTGCTGTAACCTTGAACAGTCAATGCATCTGCACTTGTCAAACAACTACCAACACGATACCCGTCTTTTCAATTGCTTTTGTTGGGAAGGCAAGATGATCGCCCAGGAATGTTCGAACAAAACGTTGTCCTATGCGCAAACAGCCTCAACAAGTTTCTCAACAGGCGGCGTTTTGAGGATATTCGCGTCTGCCAATCTCGGCGAATCTCCCTCGTGTTTCACACAAAAGTGTTCAAGGAGGAAAGTGATGCTCAGGCTGCACTTGACCCACGTTGAGACAGGTAGTCAGGAGCTCTGTGGGACATTCAGAATGGACACAAGATCCGGCCAACAAGAATGCGAGAAACTACATGTGCCGTACATGCGTTGGGTCAAGTGAACGACACAGGGGTCGGGGCAGCATCGACGAGAACCCGCGTGGTGCACGAAATGAAGTTGAAGACGGCGGCGATTTTCTTGATACAAGACTAAACTTAATTTGAGTGCAATTGACACAATGAATTTAAACGTTTCCAACTTTTGAGCTTCGAAGCAAATGAGACGGCTCTGTAGGAAGCTGGGCAAAGAGCCTGGTCACGGAAGGGATGTGTTGTTTCTGACGAACACGCGGCTGAGTGCGCTGGCAGTCCCAAGAACGAAGCAGCTCTTGGAAGAATTTCATGAGACAATTTATGGACGAAAACGTTTACTTTGTGAGTAAATTATGAGCACTTTTGAAGACTTTGATGTAACGTGAATTGAAACGTTCTACGATAACATTGCTTCAACCCGCTTGGCTGGTCTTGTGGCACACATCCAAACATCATCTCAGACTCGTACTGTTTTACCAGGGCTGGTCCAGGAGGCAAAGGGCTCAGGCCTTCACTCCTCAAAATCAATTTGCATGACCTTTGTTCCGTCAGGTGCAAACATTTTCTCTTGGCCATGTTGCCGTGAGCGGACCCGTCATCCAAATTCTGCATTTGGTCAAGTTTTTGCCGAAATTCTACAACGATTTGGAAATCAGATGACAAATATTTGGGCCAAATTTGCCACAACTGCGTTTTGAAGCACGAACGTGCATGGGTCTAGTTCTGCCGTTCAGTCGTTGCGACGGAATTCGTTCCCGGAATACTTGTTCCGTTCTGCTTGGAATCAGAGCGCACGCACCCGAGCGCTCTGACGACGGATGAACGAGCCAAAAATCATCCAGAATGCTGGTTTGAATCAATCGTGCCATGAAGCCCCAGCACAGCGTGTTCGAGGAATTTTCATTTGACTTTCACGCCAGATTTCAGTGGAAGTTTGTACAGCGTTGTGAAGTGGTTCTATCCACCCACACAGCGATGACTACCGATTCCATCAGGTTCTGATAACAGACGTTGTAAGCACAGGCTTCCTTCATGTTGAGAGATTAACCCATCAGCTCAGTCAAGATTGGTGTTCTGAACACAGGTGCAATTGTCTTCCTGTTGAAAACAAAATCAAGAAATGCTGGCTGAAAACATCTTGTTTGAGGGGAAATGACAGCCCCAAATTGTAATGCTGGTTCTGCCGCCAACATGACATGAATCAACTCGAAGTCAGAACTTGACGGACTCAGACCAGCGAAACTACGTCTCTTGAAAATGCAAGCCAAGAATAAGAGAATCTCCCTTCAACGTGTTGTCTGTCGTGGAAAGAAGCTGGAGGTATTTGCTGCTTGAACGACACAATGTTGATGTTCAAAACAAAAGCGACTTCTCATTTGAACAGAGACTTGGACAAAAATTGATGTTCCACGGCCTGTGTCACTGGGAGCCAGTTTTCGGATCGAGTAGATTTGGTCGTTTCGTCAGGAGTGAAGGAGTCTCCAAGCTCCATGCATCAGTGTCTGGGAGAAACTTTGTGGCACCAACGGCCGGTGTAGAAGGCCCAGGAAGGTCAGACCGTCTTCACCCCAATGTGAGTCAAGCTCGTACGATATGCAAGGATGATTTCATTTCGGAATCGCGCGGTGCCAAAGACAATTTAGTCGACTCAAGGATCACTTCACAAAGTTTGTTGTCATTCCTGTTCTCTTGTCAGGGTTTCCAAAGTATCACTTTCAAGCAATTTATTGGTGTTCCAACATGAAGCACATCACAGAAACTTCTTCCAAATTGAAACAATAGATTGTGATCGAATTCTGTGTTCTTGTTGGGAACACTTCTTCTGAGACTGTGAATCTGATGAAAGCTGCTTATCGACTAGACAATCTGAGCAATGCCTACATTCACCATTGGCACAAGGACTTCTTCGCAAGGAAGGAGACAAGTACTGGGCCCATTGAGAGCTTTTAGGTTCAAAACAGGCTGCCCAGTGTGAGAGGTTCAGACTGTGAAGGACTTCATTGATGGGGTCAGTTATTCTGGATCACCCCCATTGGCGATGCACGTGTGGCGCGATTGATGTTCTACTGGAAAGTCTGGTTTTATTTGGAGCGAGGTCGGCATCATCTTTGACCACTCTCGCCAGTGGTGAAAACACCCTCGTGGGCCACATCACATCGGGGCAATGAGCATCCCTGCCCGGATTGCTCAGTCGTAACATGGTGAATTTAGCGGGTTCGGCACTCATAGGTTTCCACAATAACAAAATACACACTGACGATTGCAAGGGAGGAACTGCAGGAGATTGTACCATTGCATCGCGGGATAATCTTGTCAGTTCGCAACGATCCAAGTTCGCAAAAAAGTACATTTCGGTCGGCTTGTGTGTGTTGCCCGGTAAGTGCGCAGATAATCAGTCATATCTCACCTTGATGTGTTTTGCATATTTTGCATAGACATCTCACAATTCGCCTCCGGTTCGGTGATGTTTTACTCGACTGCTCACATTTTACAACTGTAACTCCTGCTTGCTTCAAAAGACATCAATCTGTTGCAACGAGCACAATACAAATCTAACACGGAACAGATGAAGTACAAAGGGGCTTTGTTTTTGAAAACAGGTTGTTCGCGTCCGACATCTGATTTTGGCAGTTGTGCTGCTGAAAGAACCTGCCACGCCTAAGTCTTTGTTTGAGACAGAGATGACCCATGTGAGTGGAAAAAGAACGCTTTTACTGTCAGGTAGCTTTTGTAGACAAAGTTTGGTTGCTCATTTGCCCTGTGGATCTGTGTGCTTCGCTGGTGAACGCTTTTTTCAGCTGTTTGTCGCCACCGTGTCCGCCGCAGTGGTCTTCAATGGTCCTTTTATTCTCGAACAATGTAAAGTGAATAAGGAAGTGCAGGTGGCTCAGGCTCTCATCTTCATGAGCTGCAGTAGCACCAGCAATCATGCAGGAACTTGTCTGTCCGAAGAAGAAAACTCAAAGTTTGCGAGACCTGTTGCGAATATGTTGCTGCTCTGGCGCAACGAGCGGAAGCAACCTCACCAAGGCTCTTATCTGATGAAAATTGAGAGATTGCTGTCGAGACGTTTTGCACCCTCATACTCGCGTAACAGCTTGTACTCTCCCTTCCAAGTTCACAAGTTTCAACTCGTGCAACGCAAACCCGACTTCCTCTTGCCAGCAAGGATGCACTGGAAAAGACGAAAGCCAGATTGGTCAGGATTCAATGCCTTTCATATTTTTTCTAAAAAGACACACAAACCAAGGTAAAAACTGGTGGGTGCGGGCCTAACCTGCCGATTGATCCCCCGTTGCGACCATTGAACAAACCTGGTCGGACCTATTGAGGTTGAAAAAAGTTTCTGGCGCAGAGCACTAAATGCTTCAAGGTGTGCAGTTTGTTCTTGATACTCTCGGATGGGAACAGCAGGTGAGGTGACGGAGTGCGTTTCCTTCCATCTTTCCCAAAATCTTTCACCAAGAAGGCTCTCAAGGGTGTGGCACACATGCCACGAAACTCGACGCCAAGCAGGAAATGTCGCTATGAGGGGAGCTCCTGATGTTGCCTGCTGTACAGAACAAATTGTTTTCTGAAAGATTTGGGTAAAATAACGGATTTGTTGCTCTCAGGCGCACAACACAGGAAAGCGGCCTGATTGAGAGCGAAGGTTCGTCTCGCCCAACCAACAGCAAGCACGTCAAAGTACGAGACGGGCGGCTGTCTACGTTGAGCTCAATTATAGCTTCCACAAATATTTTTGGTGCTTCTCGTTTGACATATATATATGCAGCATGTTATTGTAGGTGGCAAGAACATAAGATGCCCTCGTTCTGTATCAAACTGACGCACTTGATGGTCACTGCACGCGCCTCAAAACTTGATCCACATCTCAGAGGATTCGTCCAGGATCCTTGTCACACCACTGAGCAGCGGTGGCTTGAAAAATGTCCTCTCCATGCATCAATTCAGGACTGACTCCACTACAGAACTGGCCATTTCAATTGCTCTGAACGCAGGAGATGCCGTCGCGATGCCAAAAAATAGCTATTGGGGTCTTCCAGGAAAGCAACGGATTGCTAGGAAAAGAAGCGCCTTTTCTTCAGCCCGAACGTCAGCATTCACCTCATGTTTTGAATTCTGGCCAGTTCATTATCACAGAACCTCTAGGTGCGGCATTTGCTTTCATTTAGCATCATTAAGCGCGATGGGGTTCTTTTTGGACGGGTTGCTCAGTGCAGGGTGAATAACTTTTCACTCCTGCAACGTTCTTTCTCTTTTTATGATTTCATGTGGTACAAGAACGAAGGGCCCTTCCCAGCGGGATGTGTCCAGACCCGTAGTTGGAACAGAAAGCAGAATGCGTTGCTCCGAATACCTGACAAGACGCTAAAAATTGATGTCTTCTTTCACGAAACAACGGTTCCTTTGTCTCAACAGAACACAATGGATTGTTAGACAGCGTTGGTTAGGATGGGCTTTCTCAAGATCCAAAAGTGGCTTCAGAAGCCAATTCCTTCCGAGACCTGTTTTCAAAGTTTTCGAACAGCAAATGTAACTGCAGAACTTTGTGGTCTAGCCGAGCACAGAAAAGGCATAACAAGAGACTACAACGGGCATTGTACTCACGACATGCCTTGTTCCAGCAAACAGGCCATGACTGCCTGTCTGCCTGCCAGGAACCATTGGTTTGCTGGTAATCCAACCATTGGTTTCGTTGCATTGCTCCAAACCAAGAAACTAACAGTTGGTTTTGTCCCCGCCCAGGTGACCAAGCCAACTGTTGGTTCCCTGACGGATAAGCCAACGATTGGTTTCAAGAACACTACCAATCACAGTAAAAAGAGAACTAACCTTTGGTCTACGCACAGAACAACGCCATCTCAATTTGCGCCAAGCCCGAGTAAATGCCTGGGGCTTCAAAATTTGCTGGAACTTGCAATGCGCAGGGTCTGAACGTCAACGGAACTGTTTGTGGACCAGATGAGTCCCGGTTGATTCAAAATGATGCCTGCCGTTCTCATTTCGCTGATTTTGGGCCAACGGAGAGAAACCTTTTCAACTGGTTCCAGGGTCAGGCTCTGCCTGAGTACTGATACGAGCGGAGATTCACGAAACAAAGCTGGGCCTCCAGGTGTCTCCACCTCCTAGATATGAAAAGCACGATGCATTCACCAAGAACTTCAGCAGTCATAAGAGCTCCGAGAAGTTGCCGCTGCGCCACGAAAACGTCCAGACAGCTTGTCAATAGAACAGCTTCCAACCCCAGGAAGGGAAACAAAATCGCGTTTGCGGTGCAAAACCTTGGGGTGGGGATATCTGTTGGAAGTCGGTCCCTGTGTCTTCCCCTGACATGTCCAGGTTATGTATCAATTCTAGAGCCTCCTCTGAAACCGTTCCAAGACTATTGGAATTTTGAGGAAAGGTGCTCGTGTAGGACTTGCCCTGAAATTTTACCATTGGGGAAGGGTAATACCTCTCTTTTGTTTCGCTTGACATGAGCTCCCCCATTGAGACCATTTGGGGAGGGCGTAGGACCCTCTGAGAACCTGTAAGACCTGCCTTTGGGTTGGCACTCCTTGAGGCACGCCGCCTCGAAGCCCGACGCCTCCTTGGGGGCACGCCCTCAGCCGGTGTTTTCCAAGGGCCCCACCCTCTGCGAGCTGCCCACATTTTGGGTAGTCCCCCCGCAGGACCCACCAAAGTTCTCTCAAGAGGAGGAGGAGGAGGAGGAGGAGGAGGAGGAGGAGGAGGAGGAGGAGGAGGAGGAGGAAGAGGGATTCTTCCTCTTCTAGAAAGCACCAGTTGGTCCACCCGTCATTTGTACGTCGTGCCCCCAGGAATTGTCAGTGCAAACACAGGCTGGCTCCGAAGGATGCACAAATGCCAATGAAGTGCATCTCAGTTCAGTTCCAAGTGTGTTCATTTGATTTGATGTACCAATTTGATGGGAGTACCACTTCCCCTGCCCGAAAACCAAATTCTTTCTTTTTTGTTGCTGGTGAGAGGGTTGTTAGACTTGATTTTCAGAAGGTACCACAGTACATTTTGTGCTGGAGGGCCATAAAATGTCAAGCACGCTTGAGCAACCCAAGTGGGCAAACCGAATTCTGACTTCACTTTTCTCGAGGCCCAGGGGCCTATTTTGTCCTTGCACGAAAATCTCCTTGATTGTTTCGCCAAAATTTGGACATCTCTGCGATAACCATGGCAGGTGACGCAGTAAAAGCCTCTGGACCTTGAACCAGGAGAAACACTGCGCGAGAGAATAGGGCTGCCCCGACGATTCTGAATTTGGATTGACCTCTTCATGATCAATCCAAGTGAAGGGCTCTTGCACTGAATTTGCCTGTTGAACAAAGAGCAAAAAACATCCCCTCTCCCAAACCGCATGAGCTGCAACTATCACAGCAGGAAAACCCGATAGCTTCAGAGGAAGAGATGAAGCTGAACACATCAAAAACACACTGCTGCACGCCGTGTGACGTGGATCACTTTTTTTAAATCCAGGATCCAGGAGAACCTCACTTTGTGATCAAAGGAGAACTGAAGAATTTGGGTGCACACGAAAGTACTCGTGTGTCTTTTCGAGATAAGTTTTTCGCGGACACTTCAGAAAAAATCCCCACAGGCCTCAACACAGTCGTAAATTTGTGACCGATCTTCCTGTTCGTGCATCCTTCACTCATTCCGAACACCCTCTTGTGTCGCCCGTGTTTCTGACTCAGCGAATTGAGTTGAAAACTTTCAGGTTGAATCTCTCTCCAGTCCTGTCTGGTGTGAGTGAGTACGAGCTCCCGTCCGCCTCTTCTGCGCAGCTGAGTCATCGCAGGCAGAGGCTCGTACTCCTCCGGCCAAAAACAAAACCTGTATGTGCGCATTCAGATCATTGGACTGTTTCCGTCGCCTTGCACTCTTTTTGTGACTGGAGGACCTGAGCTTGTGGATCCGGAATGAAAGGACAATAGTTCGTGTCGTGAGTAGGCCCATCGCGTGTCCTTCCTTTGTTGCTCATTAGATGGTGGGGCTCCTTTCAAACTGAACACCAAGACCGGAGGCACCTTTACGGACCAATAGAGTTCCTCTTTCCCAAGAGTTAGCTGCCCAGAACACAATGCACCACGCAGTTTGAATTGCATCGTGGTTGTTCCTCTCTGGATGCAGGCAGAATCCTTCAGGAGGGATCAGCTCCTCCCCGTGCCACTGGACAGAGACAGACGTATGCAGGTCTGCGTGGTCAGCATTTTGCCCCAAGTGTCAAACAGTGCACAGGTCATACGTCGAAAACAAGACTGGCAAACGCGACATTCGAACGCCGCGTCGGTCCACTGTTCTCTCTGAGTGCATGGGGATGTGAGCGATTCAAGGTACCAAGGCCATACGGAGAGTCTCTCAAAAATATGGATTCTTCCAACACAGATATATCTGCGTGGTGAGTGTAGGGTTCTCTCCAGGAGTGTAGTCATCATTGCACTGCAGTGCAACTTTGGGCCTCTGCAAATATTCCTGAGTGTAGAGACCCACTGTGGGCATAGTGTCCTCCTTTGCCCCTCACTTTCATGGGTGAATTGATGCAATCTGGCCACAGCGGTACAAATACGATCACACTCAAAACTGACCCCTTGTCATGGCACCCCCGATTTGCAATTTGAGTTCATTTCGCCCCAAGCTGAAAACCTCGCACCAGGCCGAAGATTGCTTTTCTCAAAGAGGAGTTTTTTTGCAAAGACCAAAGGCCCTCATCAGAACAGCACCTGGATACGACCATTCAAAGACCAAAAGGGCATCAAACTCCAACACGATATCCAAACTTTTTTGATCCATGGGTGATAGATGATGGGTCACGATTCAAAATCATTCACAAGTGACTCATTTTGTGGACACATCCAGGGCTCAAACAATGGAGCTTCCACAACTACAATGGAGCCATTCTTTCCCATTGACCCCTTGCAAGGAAAGCGCATGCAGACCTCTGAAACGCATTGGTCAATGCAGTTTTCTTTTTGGAGCCAGAAGGCTGCGACTCGCAAGTCCGAGGTTTCACAGTGAGCGTTGCGGGTGGGACCTGACCTGGTGCCACCGCTTTACCCATAAGCACCAAGACCCCCCCCCCTTCCCTGGTACAGACACAGACAGGTATTATTGCACCAAGAGGAATACGCAAACCGCGGGCTCAAAAAAAGCAGTGAAAATTCAACTGTCTTCACAACAACAGCAGGCGCAGAAATCCGCCAGCCTGAAAAACAAGTGCAGCCGTTCAGCTGCAAGTTAGTTTATCAGAGGTCAAGTTACCCTGCAGCGTAGATCCCTGCTGCACATAACTGCCGCGCCGCTACGCTTTCCTCCAGTGGAAAGGGGGCACTCGCAGAATGAGTGAGATCCGTGAAGTGAGCTGCTGAGATCTTGTCCATCAGGCGAAGGAAGTGACGGAATCCAGAGGAGAGAGTTTCACACGTGTGATGTGGAGACAGGAGAACAAGATGGCGTGAAAAGACTTTCGTTGTCTGTGTTGGGTTCATTGAGCTGCTTGAAAAGTTGACCTCGTCTCTTTGTGTTGGCCGACGCTTCAACCACAGGTCAGTTGGTTTCGTGGCACACGTGGTTTGACTCTCGTATTCACAATCCAAATATTTATATCTGACATGTTTCTGGATGTGTGAAAGAAACGTGGTCAACTCACCATCTTTCCTGTGTCGTGTTGCTTCGAAGTGTGTGCCTGGTGTGACACTTCTCGTTATCCGTAAAATGCGCTTGAACAACGTGTTTTTCTTGCACGAAAGCAATTTACAAGGCAAACATTCCAAATGAAGTTTAGAATGAGCTCAAACTAGGCCATGCATGCAGGCAGTTGGCGCGCATTCTGTTTGTAGGTCACTGCAGTGAATCTACTACGTTTGATGCTGCAGATTCTGCGAGTGTTTTATGAAAGAACGCACGATCAAAAGTGAAAATTAATCTTTCCGAAAGCGGAGCAGAAAGTGTCGTGTTTTATTTCTCCACAGAGAAACTGAAGAGAAGAATTTGGAAATTCCAGAAGTCGTTTCTGTCCAGACGAATGCCACAAGTTGCACTTTCTGCTTCCTTTTATCAGGTATGTGGAATCCATTTCACATGTTTCACAGCCCTGATTTTGGTGAAGTTTACTCGATCATGAAGATCAAAAAAGGGATCGGTGCACCATGTGGTACCTGGTGGGGCAGACAGTTCAGCAGTGCCGCAAACGCTAGCGGTTGCAATCTCTTCGAGTGAGCCAAGATCAAAAGATCTGCGAGTTTTTTTGTATATTTTTGCCCTTCCGGTCAGCGGACGAGGCAAGAGTTGTTCAACTGACCTGAAGTTGGGCGGGGTCGCTCAGTGTGAGAGTCAACTGACGATCAGCCAATCAATAATGTTTGGTTGGCCAAAAGAAGACTGGGACTCGAACCCAAGGTCTCTTGATAGTGAGCCCCCACCACCCTTGCATGGTGCCCAACCTTGGCATGCCTACAGAGTCTCTGGGAGGCAACACTTCTGACACCAATGATTTTGCTATCAGTTGAACCCAGAACACATGAATCATGAGAAGGATGTGCAAAATCATGCGCCAAAGGGTCTGACCGCTGGGATATCACCCACACTGCCCAATCACAGAGGATCAAGGGAATGTTTCACCAAATTTATGTATGTGTGTGTGTGTGTGTGTGTGTGTGTGTGTGTGTATGTGTGTGTGTCTTTTGCTGAACTGTTATAGAGTGTGAAAACGCGAGGGGGGGGGATCGGTTCTCAAGTGACTTGGTGTGCAACAATGCTGCTCGTGCGACCAGTCGTCAATCGCGAGACAGAAGACCACACGCGTGGCAACAAGAAGCCCTGCACGTCCACTTTTTGTTTTTGCGAAGGGCCTCCAAGCTTGTTTTTGCTTGCTACTTTTCAACACCAAACGTGTCTGCAACTTTACTTGCACGGACCACGATACCTTTGGAACAGAATCTGAAAACATGATAGAACACCTGCAGAAGGCCCAACTGATGGATGAGCTTGTCGTCTGCACCGATGTGCTCTTGCGAGAGTTGGCAGAAGATCTTTTATCAAAATGTTATCAGCCACAACACAGAACGAGAAACCAAGGAATTGCGCACAGGTTGCAAGTTCTGCTATTTTCTTGCAAAATCCACAAACAGGAGACGCAGTCGAACACTGCAGTGTGAACCTTGCCGTCCATGACGTGACTTTGTGTTGAACAAAGAATTGATAGATTATCATTTGAAGAAGCTGTAATTGTGACACTTTGAAAAGACAATTCATCGAACACGCGTTTGCTGAAGTGGCCACGTCAATGGCAAATGCATGGCATTGTCACAAACCAGCTTGCTCAAAAATGGCTTTGTTCAAGCTCAGTTTCTTTGTCTCTCATATTGAGAGCTCAAGCTCAAATGTGAAAGGTCACAAAGTAGCTTGCATTACAATGCAACTAAATATCAAAAATGAGAAAATATACTGAAAAGAACAAATCATGTGTCAGAACGTACAGACGTTGGCAATTTGCAACAGTTGGGTTTTGCAGCCACTGCAGGCTGGGGAGTTGTAAGTGCAGGTCCATCATTTCGTCGCGTTGCTGTAAGGTACGAATTTTGCGGAGCAACAATAATCTATCTGTTTCACCTTCTCAGCCCATGATGTTCAAAGTGACAATCACGGCTGGAAAAGTCTCATTTTGTCTTGACTCCAAGAAGTTAGGGTTCACTCACATCGAGGGACGGATAACTGGAAAACAGTCTTGAGTGAGACACACGAGTTTTGGTCACAAAATGTTTTCGACTTTGAAAGAATTCTTTTTTTGTGTGACAACTTGTTGTTAATTTCGAGCAACGATACTTTCCAGCCAGAGTTACTGTCCCTCGCAGTGAGCGAACTCACGTCTGCCACAAGAAAAGTGTTGGGAGTTGATCCTTGGGAGATAATGTCCATGTTGAGGACTGTTACCGAAGCCAGCGGCCAAGCGTGGCAGACTTTTGCTGCAGTAATTCAAACGCGCAGCTTGGAATCAAACATCTGGTCACGTTTTCAGAGAGCAGCCTCAGAGGCTGGAAACACGAACATCCTGGGCGCCACGAGTCAAGATTTGCTCCAAGGTACCGAAAGATTCCAAAGGTCTGCACGGCAAAGTTGTGTGATCCACCTGAGGTGCAGACTTGTGGGAGCTACTGCCTGTCTGTGTACATGATGGTCGGCCTTTCATTACTGCTGGCTCGACGATGCTGTAGGTCTGTCTGTGACATTGGCGCACTTTTCATTTCAAACGTGTGTCTGAGGTGGGAGAAAATGAGCATTGTTCCGTCCGCTGCCATCCTGCATCCTGGCAACGTCAAACTTGACACACTAAAAATTTTCAAAAGGTGAGATCCTTCAAAATGCGTTGAAAATAGTTGCCTTCAGAAAACCACAACTGTTTCCTGGCACAAGTGTTTGCATCAAAGGAATGGGTTCAACCAAACACGGATGTTTGTTCGATGTCTTATCTGGTTTCTATGATACGTACGTGCGCCTTCTGACACGTCAAGTATCCAGGCAGATTTTAATATCCTCAACGTGTGCATGTGTGTGTGTGTGTGTGTGTGTGTGTGTGTGTGTGTGTGTGTGAATCCCGGTAGAACCAGCACGTCGTCAAGTCTGCAGCAATCGAACTGATATTTGACGGGAACACATCGGAATCCCTTGATCATGTGCGCTAAATCTCATAGATCTGCAGTTGCTGCTAGAAAATGATCCACCGATCCCTGAGGGCCTCGTGATCAAGCAGGGCGTCTGAACCACTGCGATTCACCTCTGAAGTTCCTGCTGAAGGTCCAGGTGAAAAAGCCTTGTCGCTCAAAGTCCGGTGCCATTTGTTCCTTGATATGGAACCCTTTGACAATTTTCAAAACGGCAAAACCTCCCCGCTCTGTCAATGCAAGAATTTCAACTGTGAGATGCAGGTGCCTCTTCTTGGTGCCCCACACCCTGACCACCCTGGTTCAGCCAATCTCAGCAGCCTGCACAGTTCCTTCGGTGTGTCGTTTTCATCGCGGAGCACCTGAATATAATTTGCGATGGCTAAAGTGTAATTGTTGAGCAGTGGAACAGTTGGATGATGAAGTCTCTGTACCTCCAGTCCGTTTCCCCAACAGCTTGGCGTAAACATGCTTGGGGTCTCAGGGCCAAATAGAGTCTGATGTGCTTTAATTTGGGAGGAAAAGTCACTTTCAAACGTTTCAGTTTTGAGAAGCAAAGTTTCCTTTTTTTGAAGGGGAGATTCTGCAATTGGGACAAAGGCTTTTTCATGGTTTGTGATGTCCAAATTTGCACAACACCCTGATTGAATTGTGAGACAAGACTGGAGTTGGAATTTCAAGTGCGGATGTGCCACGCAGGACTGAGTGAGGTGGTCCATTTCTTTCTGAAACTTCCTGCGGTCTTACCGCTTTCAGAAGCGTTCGAATTTGCCGGCAGTGACCAGATTCGCCGCATCGCAGTGAGCATGGGCACACTTTGAAATGTTCCAATTGTTCTGCATTCGAATCCACTGAAGCTTCCTCAAGAAACCGACGCTTGATACGGCCCAGGCGCGTTTGCTTGGGGTAGCCAAGTAATGAACTTCAAGTTTGCCCAGAAGAAAGATAAATTCAGTGTGAGGTGATTCTATTTCTTATCGAAGGAACCCTCTCTTGCCGTAAGCTTTACGAAACCACACTCAAACTGGCAGCAGCTCAGAATGTGTTGAAATTTGTCTGCTATTTGCACATCATGTTGCGTGGAAACTAATTTCGGCTTCCTGTTTCCAGTGCTTCATGAAGTTGGGTTCTGGTGTGTTTGAACCTTCTTCATCTCCACTCTGTGTGATATCTGGCTCTCAAGTAAACTGCAACCACAAACAAGATGTGCGCCCATCTGATTGCAAAACCTGATCTGTGCCGGCGCGTGTTGAAACCTTTGAAATGAAACTTGTCGGAATGCTGTCTACATTTTGACATTACACTCGTGCACCTTTCACCTTTTTCAGTGGTTGAAGTGAAGCGGTCACCATGGCTGACCATGATGACCACGCCTCGGCCATCGAGTATGAATCAACGCGCATCGCGATGTACGAAACAGGATCCCCAGATCCTGACGCCAAGGATTCTGACCAACGCGGAAAGACAATCATACACGAAGCCAATCGGCAAGTTGTGACCTCCCAGAAAGTAGTGAAATCAACAGAAGAGAGGTCCGAAACCTGTAAACAACGACGAAGCTCCAAACTATTGGAAGTCACAACTCAAAGCACCAAGACCAAGTCTACAGACGTGAGCTCTCAACGAACAGACGAAAGTTCGACACAAACGAACATCAAAACCAAGCACAGTGAAGAATCAAAACTGACAACCACAGAAACAAAAGCTGAAGAATACGAGACAATAACGCTGTCCCAACACAGCAGCAGTGGACCCAACACAGACAGTGGGAGGTGGAGTGAGGAGGACAGGAACAGTTCACCCTCCGCCTCCATCTCTGCCTCCAACAGATCAAGCAGCCTCAGTCCAAACAAAAGCCCAGGACCAAGTCCGACGGCGCTATCCCCGCACTGGAGCCTCGACGTCAGCGCCCCCCACACTGGGTACGTTCTTCCTACATTTGTTCTTTTTATTCTCACAAATTACCAACGCTGCTCAGAATCGTGGCTCCTCCTGATGGATCGGTTCAACGTGAACTTCATTTGGGGGCAACAGAGTCCAGATTTTGCCCTCGAGAGAAACCAGATTTTCCGCTGAACTTGGAAGATAATGACTGCACTTTGTGAGTGAACGAATCTTCAAGCTCCAGTTCTGTTTGGCCATGTTTTCGCGAAGACGATTCTTTGCAACAGCAGCGCCAGCTGCAGACATGGACCTCGTGTCCCAAGCCTCGTCCAATGAAGCGATCACTTTTTCTGTGAGGCACAGCTTGCGCGGAAGTGCCACGATTACTCCATTTCATGCGCTGTGGTTCCTGCTAAGTGGTTGCAGTGATGAATCAGGTCTCAATATCCTGTTTTCGGGTGGTTCTTTGTCAAGAGCTATCTCACGAGTGCGCTCTCCAATCCGCTTGTTGAAGGGAGTTGCTCGTAGAACTGGCAGAACCAACTTCAGCGTCGACTGGTGGGGGCCACCTGGACCCAGTCCGCCATTGGGCCAGTCGTCAGAGAGTTTGGTTTTGAAAACCAACCTTGTTTTTCCAGGGGTCAAAATACATTGGCAACAAAAATATCTCTGTTTTGGGGCAAATCTTTTCCACAGGGAAATGCAAGCCGAATGAGCAACCCAAATCACAGCGAAACCCATGGGCCTTTTTTACGTTTGTTTGGGAGGAGGGGTCTGGACTTGGCAGCTCTGATGACTGTTGTTGGTGCGATGTCCCTGTCCCTTCCAGCGTTTTCGTTCTCGCACAGTTCTCTGCTCATCAAAAGAAATTTTTTCGGCTCATCTGGTGTGGAGTACAAATTCCGTTCGTGTTTCGCAAAGTGCATTGTCTTGACCAAACTGGCCACGCTAAAACCTGTCCGGCACACAAGCATCACTGACACTCGCCGTCAATTTGGATCTTGGTGACCTTCCTGTTTTGTAGGGTCGAATTGCAAAACGTATGAACTGGGTTTCACTGATCCAAGTGACCTTCAGGGTCCTCCGGATTCACCACACGAATGACTTCTCACTTGCAATCAGGTGTATATAATACTCAGGCGCAAAAACAGCCTTTACAAGTGTTCTGTGCGGTGATCAAAGTGCAAGCGTGAACTGGGTAGCATTCGACTGGGCACCACTGTCACGTTCATACGTCGAGAGAGGTCTTCTGTCTCGAATCCTCGCACGCATCACCAGTTCGTTGTGCAGAGTCTCCTGGGGGCAAAGTCACATTTCACAGAACGCGGACAGTGCAAATGATTTTCTGCGGGAACATAAACAACGGCCACGGTCCGGTCTTTATTGGAAGCAATCTCGAGACTTTTCGTCAGAGGTATCTCACGTGGGAAGCAGCCCTGTGTGAAAAGCACCTGATCTCTTCAGACGGCGTGGTGGGAGCGCGAGTCCTGGCAGTCCGGCGCGCGTGTGCGTCACAAACGAGCAGATCATGGAGGCGTACGCGCGAGAGGAGAAAACCTTCCAGGAAGTCTTCCTCAACAAGGTGTCGCCCATGATGCTCAAAACTCCGCCCATGACACGTTCACCTTCGAGGAGGTAACAAGCTATTTTCCCCTCAATTTATGTTGAACAGCTCACGTTGAATCAAAAAAAGAACTTGAAAGGGTTTATTTGCAGCCCCTCACGCAAAAACATGAGCGTGGGCATTGATCATTTGGACAACTTAGTTCGCCTGATGGAACAACTTTCCTCCCTCAAGGAAGAGAACACCACCCTCCGCAGAAAATGCGCCTTTCTCGAGGATACCAAGTGCATACTGAAGGTAAGACAGGGATTGCTGTACGCACCCAAATGGGTCAGGTGAACAAACTGACCACCTTGCAGAACGTTCCAAGGATGTTCTCTGGCAATAATGTTGCAGGCACAGAATGACATGCTGCTATTTCGCAAGGATCTGGCCCGCTCCTTCAAAAACGCACAAGCCAACAAAAAGCCAGTGCGAACCAGGAGCAAGAGGCTGCAGAAAGGCCACGGAAACAGACCTGCTCTTGATTTGAGATCCATGTCCATCATCGAGAGAAGGTGAGTCACGCGCTTCTGGCTTCGGCTCACATTTGCGGTTCATCCGGATGCATTGAAACTTCAGGCAGGTTTCCTCCCTCACCTTCTCTTGTTGTTGTGTGTACGTGCCACCTTGCTAAATTCATTTGAAGAAAGATCTTTTCAACTTCCTGTCAGAACAGCCAATTTCTGACCAAGTGTTGTTTGGTCATTGGAAACCCAAACCATGTTGGTGAAACCTCCCGAGGAAAGTTGGCTTTGGCCAATCAGCCAGAAAAACAAAAACAGCAAACGATGTCCGATCTGCCGACGTTATCATCCCACAGAGGAAGCGATAGCTCTATCGACAGCGCAGGCCTCAACAGGTCTGGTTCCGGGAAGCTGAGCCAGCGCAGCCAGTCGGTCGGGTCGATCAACATCCACGACAGCACCGTGGACCTCGACCTCGACCTCGACCCGAAACACGGTCAGTGAGCGGTGAAAAACGGAAACACCACAGTCCCCAACAATCTGAAGAAAGAAACGACTTGCATGTTGCTCGATCTGACTTTCCACAGGAAAGAGTGGGCTTCGAGACAAGACGAAACTGGAAACGGTATTTTCTCGCTCAACGATCACGTCAAAGTGGAACCGGGTGAAGAAAGTGTTCAGTGGCCAGAAGCCGGAGACGAGTCCGAAACTCGAGTCCGCCGCCGTCACTGCAGAACAACTCGTGCGCGCCAACACTGTCAGGTACCACTCACAAAACATTTTTCAAGAGCAGTTTTTGTAGGCAGCGCAGAACTGTTCAATCCCTCGCATCAAGGAAAACGCAACCATGAAAACAAAGAGATTTCGATCACAATGAATTATTTCTCGAAAACTAGAGCCTCAGCCACACAAAAATGTCGAGAAATGAATTTCGTTTCGTCTCCTCCGTTGCAGCAGCAAGCAACACACACGGGTGACCAAGGAAGGCAGCATAGGAGGCAGCAGCTCACAGGAAAGCACGGACGGCAGGACAGCGGGTAGACCGCCGGGCCCGGGAGACCGCGGTGCTGTGACGCCCAGTCCCGGCCCGACCTCGCGCAAGCAAGACTTCGCCGGAGGAGAACAAAACACAGCGGCCACAGACAGTGGACATGTCTTTGCCAGCACCAGTCGAGGTTCCAGGTGAGTTCAGCTGAAAAACTGCGGGGACAATTGCGCTCAGCTCTGCTTTGGATCTTACTGTATACTCGTACATACCCCATTTCCACAGTCTCGTGATTTTTTTTCAGCTTTGGCAGTGATGAGAGTAACCAAGAATCGACCAAGACAACGACCACCACGAGTACAAGCACAAACAAACATCATCTGCTCGCGGAGAGACGCGTCTATCAGCACTCGACGAGCTCTCCGTCGCCTCAGTTCCTCACGGTGGACCCGCCGGGGCAGCCTGCGCTGGGGTCTCTGCGACCGCGCAGACAGTCGAGTCCACACACGGGCCTCGTGTGGAGCGCCGAGGACCGCGAGCTGCTCGAGAACATCGAGCTGGAGCCGCCGCGCACCCCGCGCATCGGCCGCTCCTCCAGCTTCAAGGCCACCAAACGGCAGAACTCGCTGGACGTCGCAGCTCCAGTGGAAAGTAAGAAGGAACCACTTTCTTCAACGCCGGTGATGGTGTTTGCAGGTTGATGCCAGGGACAGTAAAATGACGTTGATAAGGCTTTGGTGTTGAACTGCGATTTCAAACGAGCTCGCCTGGGCTTGCCCAAGTAAAGAGGATCATGTATGTGTGTGTGTGTGTGTGTGTGTGTGTGTGTGTGTGTGTGTATGAGTGTGTGTTGCAAAAACGCCAACGACCATTTTATTTTTAAGCGTGTGGTCCTGAAGGTGTTACCACATGCACAGTGTTATCACCATCAGTCTGTATACATGTGTGTATGTGGACATGTTGAGTTGGAGGGGGGGTAACTCAACATGGTGAAAATCAACCAGGATCATTTTTGGGCAATTTTAAGCATTTTTGTTTTTTTGGGTATGTTGTGTTCCCCCCCCCCCCCAAACTCAACATCACCAAAATTTTTTTTTTCTTAAAATGGGCTGAAAATGATTCTGGCAA
>JAAUXT010056982.1_pt1 | contig 46801 bp, 42 predicted proteins | sample 7278171 | NCBI WGS metagenome assembly JAAUXT01 (sample SAMN14350112, study PRJNA611818) | marine sediment metagenome | isolation source: surface marine sediment (1.8m) | place: French Polynesia: Moorea | collected 2018-08
AAGAGTAAAAAATCTTGAAAATAACCTCAAGGAGACAACTCATTTCTCAGCCATAGAGAGAGACAAATCAAAGTTGTGCTTTGTTTATTACACACTTGCAATGATTTCTCCTAAAAACTTTCATGTCAGAATGTTGTGTTACTATTGGTCTTTTATCACACAAAGATCTGAGCAACTCAAATTTGTCATTCTTGAAATACGACAGCCAATCGGTCACTTAAATTTTCTGCCTCGTATCCAACCATTGTAAGAATTATCATGTTCACGATTGGCCTGGAAGGACACAGGTGGTTGATTTGAGACAACTGATTCCTTTCACATTCTCAGTGCAGACGGGCCAATTGGCTTCACTGATGAACATGACAATTCTTAGAATTGTTGGATAGAACCTCGTATGTCGCAAAGTTTTGACGGTGGAAGCTCACAGGCGCGACTTGGTGTTTCGCCGTGGAATGAGAAAGTGCATCGTGTGTGTGTGTGTGTGTGTGTGTGTGTGTGTGTGTGTGTGTGTGTGTGTGTGTGCGTGTGTGAGTGTGTGTGTGCGTGTGTGTGCTGTGTGTTGGAGATCAGCTGAAGGTACTGATTGTCTCTTGTGACACCAATTGATAACACGTGATAACACGTGCCCAGGAGTGTCTGAAGCGATCTCTTGAGGTCGGGCGTGTGTTGACTTTGGCCCAGTATACACCAAGTTCTCTCCTCGTCAGTGGCTCGTGTGTAGCAGGTGCAGTGTGTGTCCGGATGTGCTGACGATCTCGCAGCATTTTGCAATCAAGAACACTCTGCTGTCCAGCGGTAAAACATGATTTCGGCCAGAATGGGCAACTGTCACCTTGAAAAATGTGTGTAAAATATGAAACTTATTTTTGGCCTTGTGGTGCAACATGGAGGGGAAAACAGGCACTGCATTCCATTGAGCTGCTTACATTTTGCCGCAACTGCCGGTATTTTGAATGGGGGAAGAGGGCGGATCAGGGGTGGCGGAGGGGCAGGGGATGAGGCAAGTGTTGGGTGTGAGCAGGGAAGGGGGATGGCCGAGGGGGGGGGGTCACGGATCCAAGGTTGCGATTGCCTGAGTGAACTGTCAGTCGGTCCACGCCTCAGTTTCAGCCAGGTTGTCATCATTATTGATAAAAATTTGACCCACAGCAACACAGTGGAACCACTTTGTTCTACATTTGGCGATTTCGCCGTTCTCGTCTCCGACTGGGTGAAGACGACAGCGTCGTGTCACGTACGTTGTCAAGGTAACGTCGTCGCTGACGCAGCGCGTTTGTTTATTTTGACATTCACCTTGTCCCACTGAGGTCAGTAAAAACGAGCAAAGGAGTTCAGAGCGGAAAAACTCAAGAAAATGATTCGCATCAGCGAATAGAGCAAAACTGTGACAGACATCGGATCTTCTCGCCATTCGTGGGCCTTGCCATTTTTTCATCACAGGACGGGGTGGTGAGAGTGCACGGCTTACAGATGGGCGGGTCAAGCCACAAAAGACTCCCAACATTAATTCATGGAAAGTCAATGACACCTCAAACAAAATGACTGACACCGCTTACTTTCTCAGAGCTCGGAACAGTCCATCAACATGGCGACTGGCGGGATCAGGCACTACAAGGTCAGTTGAGTCCAGAGCACTTCAAAGTCAACCTGATCCATCACCAACCTGAGAAACACATCACCACAATTCCAAAATGAGGCGGGCGGGCTTCCACCTGTGGTTGGCGCCCAGTCCGCACTAAAACGTGGCAGTTCCCGTGCCAAGCAGACCTCGTGGACCGCACGATTCATGTTCTTTCACTCAGAAGATCCTGGGTGAGTCGAGTGGAAACGTTTGATCCTAAACTGCCAACCATGTTTGCGTTTCTGAGAACTGATTTCACATTTCACGAAAATTTTCTTGCATTTGTCTGGCGACTCCCCCTCCCCAACATACGAAGAGCAGGGGTTGTCCGATGGTAGCAGAAATATTTTTTTCGCTGGATCCCTGTTCACGTCCAACGAGGACGTGCGCTCCACGGGGTCTTGACGGCCACGAATCGCAGCACAGAATTCACTGTTCTTTCGCCCACGGCAGAACGTGTACGCGATGGACGCGCCTGAGTTGGGTCACGCCGTCATCGTCAACAACGTGGCCCGGGACTTCCCCGGATCCTTCAAAGACGTCGAGGTGATGGGTCGAGCCTTCGAGAGGATGGGGCTGGAGGTGGACGAGCACACCAACCTCTCACAAAAGGTGGGCGCCAAACTCACCAGGCATTGACTGACACACCCAGTGCTGTGCAATTGGAATGAAGATTCACCAGGCTCAGAAACTGGAACAGTTCGTGTCACTGTCAAATTCATATGCATTGAGCCATTGACAAATAAATTTGCCTGCCTGGTCCTGAACAATTTTGTGGAAAAATCTATCTACCAATCTTGGAATGAGTTCTATTTCAATGTGAAGATTTGTTTCTGCAAGTCAATGTGTTTTCCTCTCGGCAAATCACATCGTCCTGTTGCAGAAAATGAACGGCATCAGAAAGCAGTTCCTCAAAGATGAGATGCACGTTGAGTCCAACATGTTTGTCCTGTTGGTCATCTGCCATGGAGATTCTGAGGAGAATCTGTTGGACAAGGACCAGAAGAAGACTTGGAACACCAACCAACTGGCTTCTGAGCTCAGTGCTGTCAAGTCTCTTCACGGGAAGCCCAAACTCCTCATCATCCAGGCCTGCAGGGGCAGTGAGCAAAGCTACCGATTGTGAATATTGATGCGAAAGTCTGAACTTTTTGAAAATTTGCAGAAAATGTTTCTGGCTTTTTTGTTCTGTTGTACACAGAAAACCAAGCACACTTGGCCTGCCATGGATGAGCTAACGGAATGAGTCGTGTTTTAGGAGAGTGGAAGGGTGAGGGGGAAGGTCTCAGCAGCTTTGAACAGAACCGGGGTGACTGGGCTGATGTCTACATCTGCCACGCCACGGCACCAGGATTCAAGTGAGCAAGCGATGCATGGTGACAATCTGAACCTGAAAAAGAAAACGTTGCACCTATTCGTGTACTCCCCTGTTTCACGGAGAGAGTTGACGGCTTGTTTGTTGCGTCACATAAGTTCACTTTTCCTGAACATTGCTCGGAGTGGGCATTGACCGCCCAAATGTTTGTCCAAATCATGTTCTGCTTGAACGTTTGTGTTACCACAGAAGGATTTGATTTCGGACTTTTTGTGTGTGTTTTCTGTTGAGAAATGCTTCACCGCCAGAGCGTACGGTGGAGACTCCGGCGCGGGCTCCGTCTTCCTGCAGAGCTTCGCTCGGACGCTGCTCGACAACTTCGACAAGATGTCCTGGGACGACATGTTCCTGGAGGTCAAGGACACTGTGAGGAACTGCGAACAGGTGATGAGACAGAAGGGAGAGAGAGAGAAGGAATTAAGAGAGATGGAGAGAGAGAAATAGAACGACTGAATAAACAAAAGACAAGGGGGAGAAGAGAATGGAAAGACAAGGGAGAGAGGGAAAAGAGAAGAAAAAGTACTTCCAAGAGAGTGAACAAAACATTGAAGTCCATCTGTGCCAAGCAAACATTATGAACTGAGAACTCTTCATCTCTTCTCAAGGGTCAGAACGCTCGGATGCAGGTCGCCGCTGCGACCAACACGCTGAGTCGCCACCTGTGCATCGGAGAGTTCTACCGCCAGGGGGACGACACGACGGAGGTGGGTGGGAGCCAACAATGATGAGCCGATTTGTCTCATTCCACGCCATATTGACATGTGACACACCAAGATGCACTTTTCTTCCAATTTGCGAACGTGCTGCAACTTGTTTGTTGGTGCTGTTTGACGCTGAATCGTCTTGTCGCAACAAGTTGTGTAGGTCAGGTACAGGTAGCAAATGAATTCTGGGATCGGGGTGGAGGCGAACTCGATCTCGGCCACTGGGTTCTGGTCTTTTGCAGGTCAATGCCAGGGAAGCAAAGAAAGTTTGGGGGCCCAACCTCAACACTGGAACAAGCAAACTCTTTTCTAACAGCAGTGCACGAAATGGGGCGTGGGCAAATTTGCGGGATGGGGCAGGTGGTCCCCAGGCCCGTTCCACAAAATGTGTCACAGTTTCTCACCTCTGAAGCAAGTTTATGTGCGCTATATTTTTCTTCTATTTCCACAAATGTTGGACAAGATGGTAGACCAAGCTGTGGTAGACAGAGAGAGACAAGAGAAAGAAAAATTGAAGAAGAGAATGAAGAAGATGGAAGAGGTGAGAGAAACAGGACTGTTGAACACTTGACGACTTGGGCCTAAACACGAATACGCGCAGATTCAAAAGTTGAAGATCCTTCGCCAAGAAACACAAGTTTGAGTCAGCCAAGAAGGAGCTAATTTCTGAAAGCAGGCTTGCACACGGAATCAGACCTCGGACCAGGGAAGAGTGCTTCACCTTTTTGATCAAGAAAGAGACCAAGATCAAGATTGATTTTGCTTTCACGATTGTTGCAGGAGAGAGAGCGAGAGAGGCAGCAAATGCAGGAACAACTCCAACAGCTGCAGTTAAAGTTGCAGAAGGAGCAGGAGGCACAGAGGACCCCATTCCAGAGAATTCCGGGATTCCGTGCTCCCGCGAGGGCCCCAAAGCCTGGCACTGAGAGTGAGTTATCCCGCTGCAACAAGCCCGTGTTGAGAAGCGGATCCCTCAGAGAGGGGTCCCAACAAGGACAAACAAAAGCAGCGCAAGTGACGCAACTGTACCAGCAGTTCAGTACAAAGGTCCAGCTCATCCCAAGATCCACAGATATTCCTCCGCAGTTGTAGTGTGAAGGTGCAAGATTTTCTTGTTTTCTTTGTGTGCACATGTGGTGACATTGCTATTTTGATTCCAGCAAGACCCAGAGTGATGCCGCCTCCTGCACCCGCTGGTGGAGCTGCACGCCCACCACAGCCACCTCCTCCTGAAGCAAGGTGAGATCAACGGATGATCCGAATCCACTTTGTTCGCAAGTTCGGCGAATTACACTCTATTCTTGGGCTTTTGTGACAAAAAGTACGAGTCTTCTGAAGAATGCATGTTGTTCTTGGGTGAGAACATGGGTTTCTCTGGGGCAAACTGTGAAGCACTGTACAGCACGAAGGTGTGGTGCACAGAAGCCGACGGCACAGCGTCAGAGGGAGGGCCGTTTTTGCAGGGTCAGGGTCACGTTTGTTTCTTGCTTTTGCTAAACTGCTGAGAGCACTTCGACGGCGAGACCTTGTGAAATACTCGCAGACTGGAGATTGAGCAAGGCGGGGGGGGACTCTTCTACGTATTGAATGGCGTGCAAAGACGGAAGGCAAAAACGAGAAAACTGGAATCAACTGGGTTTTGCACTATTTTTCAAGAATGAGAAAACACAGCATGTACTGTATGACACAAGTTTGTAACACACCAACTGTTGCAGGCCTATGGCACCGAAATCGACCGTCAAGAGCCTTGATCCGAGGAAGGTCAGTCTCCCGCAGAAACTCTGGCCTTTGGTCCCGGTGCTAAAGTGTCAGTTACAAATTCGTTTTTGTCCCCAAATTTTGAGTTTGAAGCGCGGCCAAGTACGCAAGTTGTAAGTACGCATTTTGAACCCAAACTGCGTGGACCGGATTGCTGGAATGAATGCGTCTTGTCACTGACTGTTGTGGTTTCAGGTGGAGTTGAAGCTGCTCGCCGCTCACGACACAGGACGGTCAACAGACTGGGTCTTCACTGTGCTGCCCTACAGCGGAGAAGTGGTGACCTGGGAGCAAGAATCAGTGAAGCGGATGATCTGCGTCTACAATCTGGTTGATGGGCAGTTGCAAAGGCTGAGGGAGGTTCAAGCTGCTCATGTTTCTTGTCTTTTGGGAGTTATCATTGAGGGAAGAGAGTTTCTGTTTGTGGCGTCTTTCGCAGACGACGTGAAACTGGTGGATATGGCAAATGGTGAGGTGTCTGCAGTTTACCACTGTGAGCCTCATCCTCGCAGGATGTGTTTAGGTGAGCCTGGGAAGCTATGGGTGTTGTTTTCAGCGAGGTCTTCAGGTAATACTTACGACGTGATTGAGCTGAGCTACAGCAGTTCTGTGCTCGCTCCAAGTGGTAGAACGGTGAAAACACCGATACCTTTCCCTTCTGGTTTGTGTTACATTCCAGCCCCTATTGATGCTCTGGTGATTGCAAGGCCATCTTCCTTTTTGTGTCAGTGTATTTCCCTCGAATCATGTGACGAGCTGTGGAAGGTCAAGGGAATTGTAGATGGTAAGAGGGTCTGGCCATTTGGAGTTGCATATTTTCCTCAGCACCAGGTGCTACTCATCGCTGACAAGGAGAACAAGAGAATCCTGGCGTTGGACCCCGGAAGCGGCTCCCACCTGCAGAGCCTCCCTGTCCCTGAAGAGGTGGGAAAGCCTCAAGAGCTGTGCCTTCAAAATGACAAGCTCTTCTGTGCGAGTTTTGATGGCAGTGACAGTGCACATGGCAAAATCAGCTGCTTCTCCCTCCGCTGAATCCTGACTTTTTGTGGTTTGCTGATCACAAACAGTCCATTGTTTAGTTGAGTGATTTTGTTTCTCTTTTCGTTGTTCATTTTCGTTGTTCACATGTGTGTGAGGATCACCCAAGTCGTACGCCTGTACACATTGTTCTTGGAAACAGTGTACATTAAATGCTGCATTTGACATAACTCGTAGGAACACAGAGCTCTGCCATGGTCGCCTGTGACCTGAATGTGATCGGATATGGAGAAGCTGATTCCTGATTCGTAATACATTTTGTTGACAAAATGCTACTGCATCTGCGTTGTTTGTCCAGTTTTGCATCTCTCATGTATTTCACCGCACGTGAACTGGTACGTTCGCACCACACGCAGTCGCCTCAATCCGAATCTTGCCTCACAGTGCCACCTGTTCTCTTCACCATTGATGCAAACTGAAATCTTCACTGATCGGAACTCACGCCGTTAAGAGGTCTTCGTGTTTGGCAGACCCCCGACACGACCCATCCAACATTTTGATGAAGACAAATTTTTTATGTTTCTGTTCTTCAGGTTCAATGTCAAAGTCGAGATTCCCGCCAAGGAGATCAAGCCCACTTCAACTCGATTCTCGATTCGTCTCTTCTCTGTAGATTCCAACTTGGAGTTCAGAAGTTTCTTCCTTCTTTTTGCGGAGTTGTGACAAATTGGTTTCCGGGGGTCGACCTGACCGATACAACTGAGGGACCAACATGAGCTGCCCCTGAACCTGTGGAACATTCAGACTTGACAATCACAAGTGCATGTTCTGTGTTGTGGCTTGGTTTGTGACTTTCGAGACAGGAAACAGGAAGGAAGCTTACTGAATTTCACCTTTGTTGATTTTACACTTCCACATTCAACTCCAGAGTACAACTGTCTCCAGCGACACAAAACGCCAAATGCCCTTCTCCTTGTCTGGCTGCACCTGCTCAGAACACGCCGTGTCTCCTGCCCCGCGCAGTTGTGTGACGTTCCCAGAGTCTGTTCCCTGTGTTGAGCTTCTCTCCTGTGTCAACACTGTGCAGACCTGCTCCTCAAACAGCAAGCAGCAGTCCCAGATCTACGAAAGTTGCGATGAAGACATTGCGCCTTCCTTGGTCAAAAGAACAACAAAAGACCGTGTCAAAATTCAGCGAACAATCAAAAACAAAAAATTACAAAAGACTTTTTTGTGCTCCAACACTTCTCCGCAGAGTTGTGACTGCACATCGTTCCACAAACACAAACAAAAATGTCACGCAACCCTTTCTGTGTCATTCAATGCAATGTCCACTTCCCCTTCAATTTTCTTTGGTTTCACAAATTTTGCTGCAATCCGGCCTGCCACCTTCACGATTACATAAGTGCACAGCACAGCGACTGGAGCCCACAGCATGACGACATCGGTGACAGCTTCGAGACCTGCGATCATGGTGCTCACGTTCTGCAGGTCAACAAGCGATTCAACCACAGTGGCTCTGCTCAAGTTGATTAGCCCGATCAGAACAGTCGCCATCAGGGAGACTGAGAACGCTTGGTTCGCCATGTTGTCCTGGTAGGGGTGGATGTTCGTGTGCAAGTAGAGGGCGAAGAGGTTCACTCCGATCATGAGCCCCAGTCTCCAAAGCAAGTTGCTGGTGAAGGCGAAGATGATGACAAGGATCAGTCTTCTGGTCTTGATGACGCCAATCCAGCAAATTGGACCTACCCTGACAAGGGAAATATCTTTGAATGATTTTGACAAAGCTTCAACCATTTCAGAATGCCACACAGTGCTTTCACCAGTTGCAGCTGGTGTTTTGTGAGTGACATGTTTGTAAAGCCAGTAGAAGAGGAAGATCAATGGAAAAGCCGTGCCCAAGAAGAACTCTGAGGGCTGGATGTGTCTATCTGCAAGAAGCCCAGGTCCAAAAATAAGAACTACGCAGAATGGAATGACCCACATGAATATGAACAGAAACACTCCATACTGCCACGGTTGATAACATGCAACAGTTCCATCAATGAATAGCAGGTGTCGTTCACCAATGTTCACACAATAAATCAGTGACATGGAGACAGATGCCATCTTCTGGAAAAAGAGAAGAAGGACAAAGATAGCTGCTGGTGCCAGGCGGATGTACCAGAACTGCCTGATGCTGGCCACTCTGGTGGAGAACCAGGAAACACTGACAACTGTCAAGTACAGAATGAGCAGCAAAGCAAGCACACAGGGGCCTGTCATGTTTTGTAGCAAGAGTTTCCCAACTGGCCCTATGTCTGGCCAAACACACATCGTCTTTCCAAAGTGGAACATTTTCAGAGTTAGTTGTGACATTTCAAACAGACTCTCCTGCAAGTTTGAGCCGCTGGGTGTGTTTTTGGGGAGATCAATTTGCATCAAAGAGGCGTCTTGTAAATAGAACAGGATTATCTGAATGTACTTGTGATCAGAAACATGGCTGTCATTCAGAGTCGGCTCTGGCTTCTTGATCAAGAACAATCCCTTTCTCTTTGACAACCTGTTGTTCTCCTCCACAGGGTGAGACTGGTGATTTTCATGGGTTTTCTGAGGTTGGGAAGTTGAAGGCATGTCCAAAGACGAAGAGTGACGTGTTGAATGACGTAATGTGGATTTCAGTTTCGTGAAACAGTTGTCAAAGAGGATCCTGGTGTCATTCAAAGAAATAACAGTGAAAGAAAGAACCAGAATCCAACATACATACACAAAGAAGAACCACGAATGGCGGCATTCAGCGTTGTGAGTGCATTCTGTGGAGAGAAAAGCTTCTGTAAAGCCAGGCTGACATTGTCCACACAGGTCGCCATGGCGACCAGCTGCACAGGAGTCAATGCCAACGCAAGGTGCTACCTGACAACAGTATCCGTAGGGACATCTCACCAACAGGACGACATCACCCTCAACAGTACGACCCCAGTAGTTGGGCAGAGCTATGAGACCTGAGTTGCAGTCAGATCCGTGTGGACAAGCCAAGCAGTTGCCTTGAATCTTGGAATGACACAGTAGAAAAGAGACACCAAAGTACAAGAACTGGTTGCAATCCGTGGAAGCATCGCCGACATTCACATATCCGTCATGCATCACGTTTATCATCCGGCGGTCTCCCACGTAGTATCCTGACTTGCAATATTTGCACGCATATTCTCCAGTGATCGTCAAGTGACCAGTCTGGTCTAACACAATGGTTGGTTCTGTGAAGTCAGGGCAAACAATGCTCAGTATTTGGTGGTCATGTGTTATTGTTTTGTTTCTCTGTAGCCCGGAGAGTGTCGCTACCTGCAGCAGACCCTGAATACTGACATTCAGAAGGTAGATATCAACAGTGGACAGAATTCCAACTGCCTGACTGTGGCCTGGAGCAGAACAGATGACAATATTCCTCAGACTGACAGGATTGGTGAAGTACAGAACAGATTTTGACGACATAGTATTGTTTCTGAAAGTTGAGTCTTCTATCAGTGACAGTGGCACTGGGGCAGTGGAAGCTTTTCTGTTTGAGAAGAAGGAATTCTGCAACAAAAGGTCTGAATCTAAGATTATGGTTGGCCCGTCATTGAGTTCAAAAATACAGTTTGACACAACAGCAAGAGCACAAAACAGCACTGCTCCCCGAGCGGCTGTATTCCTCGCGAAGGAACTGTTGTAAAAAGCAATCGCTTTCTCCTGACCATCAAAGTGAACTACACCACCGGTGGAAGCCGCCGCGTTTCCACGGAACGTGCTGGAGAACACTCGAACAACAGCTTCTTGGAGATGCAAGACTCCAGCGGTATCTGCTGCTTCGTTGTCAACGAAGTGACATCGGTCGACAGTGATGTTGGTACCATAGGCGAGAACGCACCCTGCGTCAACAGCGTGGTTGCTCTCAAAGTGGGAGAATCTCACAGTCAGGGCGGTCACATCTGCCGCGTCGAGCACAGCCCCGGCGAGCGCACGATTTTTGACGAACAATGAATGCGTTATCGTCATATCAACGCCCTGCGCAATGAAGAGGGTTGCTCCGCTCGGCGCGCTGTTGAATTTGACGGCGCAGTGAACAAGGAAAACGACGGTGCAAAGCTCCATGTGCACGATGTTTTCATCGCTAGCTTCGTTGTGGTCAAACGTGCAATTCTCAAACGTGATGGCGACGTTGTTATACAGTTCAAACACATTCCCGTCCTGTGCTGAGTGCTTTGAAACCAGACAATGTTCAAATGTCACAGCGAAACTGTCATACACATGCAAAACTTTGCCCACATTCCCTATGAGCTTGCAATGCCTCATAACAACCTCGCTTTGGCGTGCGATAATGATGAACCCATGAAATTCAGAGTCTTTGCTTTCTGTGTTGTTTTGAAATGTACAATTGTCCATTGTGGCATCAACACTCTCCAGCAGATGAAGTACACCTGTATTTTCAACAAACATACAATGCTTCAACAAAACCTCGCCGTGCTCAACAACCACAATTCCCTTGTGCTCAGAAGAACCGGCCGAATTCAAGTGGAACAGACTGTGTGCAATGGTGACGTTTGCAAAGCTCAGTTGTACCAGCCCTGCCCCACACGAGGCTGTGTTTCCCTCAACGCTTGTGTTCACGATGGTCACTGTGGTGTTGCTTGCCTGAAGAACAGGGCTGCAGAGATGTATGCCTTGAGAAAATTGTGCCAGAGGTGAACTTGAATTGTATTCTGTAAAGGGGTTTCTGGGTTGGGGTCCGTTTTGTTTGAAAAGACAGTCAAAAACATAGAGATGCCTCACACTCATCTCACTCAGACTCAGTGACTGGACATTGTTCATGAATTTGGAGGAAGCAATATGAACACGATTCAATCGGATGTGAAAAGAGCTTTGATTCATAGCAGTTGAAAGTGGGTGAAGATGACTGAGCAGAGATGTGGCGTCAAAGTCTCCGTGATCGACAGTTGAAGGTGGGCGCACAGGACCAGTCAGAGCAGCAGAACAGTCACTAAACATGGTGTCAACAACAGCGACTTCTTCTATTGCACACTGCACCAAGCCAAGTGCGGCATTCCTGTTGCCTGCTTTTGCTGCCAAGTTGGATTCTGAAATGACCAGTCTGTTCCACGTGCCTTCGACGAGAAGAAGTGTTTTCGTGATCAAACCATTGTCGGCAAAGAAAGAGCACTGGGAGATAACAGCAGCCGAAGAGTTCACAGAATTGCTTAGAGAAAGAAAGGAGTTCTCAAATGTGGAGTTGACAACATGAACCACGGCTCCCACAATCTCAACATTTGTTTGGATGAAGAGGGTGTTTTTCATGGAAACACCCAGCAGGTTCTCTGGCCTTGCACTGATGAGCCTTATCGTGGCAGGTGCTGCAGCCAGCGCTGTGCTGCGTGCGGATTTCAGTTCAAATGGAACTTTGAACGACGCTTCTTGAAAGCAGCTGGAATCTTTGTTTCTTTGCTTCGTTGACGCACTGTCTTTGTCATTCGTTTCGTTGTTCTTGATTCCAGGATGCGTGGCGGAGCTGTGTGGTTTTGTATATCCCGCGCACTGCTCGTCTGTCTGAACTAAAACCACTGTGTCCCCGGCATGGAGTCTGTCCATAACCGTCTTCAGGTCGTGGCAGGGCTGGTCCTGGCTTCGCCCGCACGTGGGGATGTCTGACCTCCGGGGTCCACCTGCTGTCACATACCAGCTGCTCTTTTTGACCACACCTTCAAATGTACACAGGAGCTGTGTAAACCGTTCACATCGTACGTGTGAGAGAACAAGAGGAGAGGAAGGGAGGAAGCAGGGAGGGTGCGTTTCGATACAAAGGAAGGTGCAGACCATCTGCAAGCTTCGAAAATTTTGAACACAATTGTTCTGTAAAAAATATTCCTCACCTGTCTGTTCTGTTGGCCGTCCTGTGCCATAATCTGTTGCTTCAAGTTTCTTTCCTTCGGCTCCTATCGCACGCTTCACTGTCTGCATCAACACAGTCCCTGCCACAAACAGCAGCAACCAACCGAAAATGTGCTTCATTCTGCAGGTTCACCTTGTGCCTGTCCCCTGTGTCTCAATTTCTTGCAAGTCGTGTGAAATCACAGTTTCCAACTCGTCAAACTTCAATTTGCTATCAGAGTTATCCACAAAGGAAATAAATGGACAAAAATATGCGTCCGTCCAGCACGCACACACGTTGAGGAACGAGATCGTGTCATCGAGTTGTTTCACTTCACTCAGTTCTGTGTTCGTTGTTGCACACTGACATCACAGGCTTCATACCCATTTTCTGTCAGATGAAGCACGAAATTAGACAATTGAACGCAAAACACAACAAATGCGTTCTTTCAATTTTCATCCCTTGTTGTACAAAGCTTATCCACGGCCTGTTTTTGTCCAGAATCATAAACATGACTTGACAAACCTGCTTCAGGGTTTCTGAGTCTCAATAGGATGTGAAACGCGCTTCCAATAAAAGAACATTTGTTGGAGAGGAACTCAATTTGGTTGTGCAGAAAAATTATGGCTTTTACTTTGTCCCATCCAGAGGATCATGGACGCACCCTGTTCCCTCTGGTCATCTTGGGAATTGAGCGTGAAGCAGCATGGGTGGCATTTCGCAACAAAAGCAAGAACCAACCAGCTGGCACAGACATTCGGGTGTCTGCTCTGGTTAAGATTGGATGACCAGAGCCAATTCCGTTGGAAGAAAGGTCAACAAAGCAAGAAACATCCTTCAAAGCACAAAAGGGTATTGTGAAGAACAAGTTGGTTTTGGACAAACTATGGTGACCAGGTTTTCAAAAAGTCATCAGCCCAAAATTGGAAAAAAATCTAGCAATGGACGGAAACTGTTTCAGATGTTGTCAAACACATTTGCTGATTCATTGTTGTGTGTGTACAGCTCTGCCGTTCCGGAAGCGCTATTCGCGCACTCCACAGTGAACGTCACTCATTCACTGCACCACAGTGTAACAACCTTGGTTCCGCTACAGGCACAGTGAGAAAGCATACCCAGTGGTGCAGTTGGTTATGTTTATTCAAACTAATCACTCTCTCAGTCCAGTTCTTCAGGTCAGAGTCATGCACATGGGTTCTCAGTCAGCATTAGAGGCTTGCCTGGAGAACAGCTTCAGCTTTGTGTAGTGCATCTGAAGCTGTTGCTGGGGTACTCGGCACTCCGACGAAAGCTGGATGACACACGTGAGAAGATGCGATATCTTCCACACGACATTATAACTGTGACAGCTAAAGTCTCCACTCTGAGAGCGGTGTTACGGACCGAAACCAAACCCAGTGTTCTGCCGCCCTGCCTCCCTGACATGACAAGACCTGGGCTCAAACTAACCCCGTCGGAAATGGTCTACTGAACCCCGAATGCTCACGCAGAATGGACTGTTTGCCAGTCTTCTCTGCAACCCGAAATCATTGCCGAGCAGATTTTGTTTTGTCTGTGGGGACAATTTTAACCGAGGGGAGAAACACCCTCTTTTGTTGGTTCAAGCAGGTGGGATCAGTTGAAGCCTTGAAATGCTCACGACCAGCTCCACATGGGGACGATTCGGCCAGAACGATGACTGTGTTGACTTTCCCCCTCCCGAATGTCACCGCCAAGTTGTTTTTCGTGGGTTCAGCGAAAGCTGAGTCTCCAAACCAGCAGACTGATTAAACCATCCTGAAAAAAGACAAACTCGCTTATTGCCTGCGGATAAAAAATTCCCTTCATCAAACTATCTCGCCGTCGCAATCTGTCTTGCAGTCTTGATGTGCTTGATGGAGCCTTCCTCAGTAATCAAGGAACCTCGGAGATACGTCCAAGCGAGCGCTTTCTATCCTTCGACCTGTTCCTGAGAACATACTGAAATTTTGGCCATTCAAAGGACACGGAATCCGGGAAAGGGTCCTGAGTCTCAAGATCTATTGCCTGCATGGGCCCGCAAAGTTCTGGCGCACTCGCTGAGAAGCATGGTACTCACTATACCGCTAATTGTCAGTCACATGGCGATGAACTTCATGCAAACACAACACACAGCAACATGCAGGTGCACTGTAAATTACTGTATATTGTTCTGTCAATGTATATCTCAATACAAACAGATCCAAAGGATTGTTTGAATTCACATTCTAACTATTCTGAAGCTGCGTTTTGGACTGAGAGCCATTTTGAAACAATACTCGCCAACCGGTCACTTCTTGCATTTCTGTTCCAGTCAGTTCTCTCTTTCTTTGGGCTTCGCTTTGCCTTGAACAACAAAAACAAAGTGTTTCAAAAGATGCTCTGCAGCGTGAATGCAAAACACCCGAAATGAAAAGTTGACTCTCAACAGACAGAAAGAAGTGCGTGTTGGAAAATATCATGTCTTCAAACCCTGAGAATACACAGCTGGTTGTGGATGACAAGGAAGACAAGGAAGACAGCCCAGGCAGCCGTGACACAAAAGTCACGTTCTACACGCGCGATGACGTCATCGGATTCTTCTACTCCGTCCTGAGCGGGGCGTGCTTGGCGCTCAGCGCAGTTTTTGTCAAGCTGTTGGAAGGTTTGAAAAGCTCGTGTTTCCAGTCTTCCTGCAGAGAGGCAACAAGTGATTTTGCAGAAGAACTCAAATGTATTTTCAAGAAGTCACTGGAGTTGACCTGGATTTGAACCAACGCAAGGTTTTCGTGTCTGTCCGCCCGTGCTCGAGTGAAAGTTTTTCTTGGGCGACGAGCTCTCCTGCACGCAGTGGTCATTTGCGTTCAAGCCTCATACACCGCCTACTTCTGATCCTTTCAGGAGCTGTGCCGGATTTTCAGCTGAATTTCTGGAGGTTTGCTCTGCTGTTGATCGTCATTCCCTTCCTGGGCAGAGTCAACTGGGACTGCAGGGTGGAGCGACGCTTCATTTTCCCTGTCTTCCTTTTCGGATTTATGCTGGTGAGTTCAGGTTCGGGCAAATTTATACGACTGCGTCTGGTGGTTTGAGATCTTCGTTCTGCGCTTTGAATTGTACCATTGTACCTTCTGCTGTCAAAATCATGTCTGTGAGGCAAATGAACCTGGCATGGAACCTATGTACCAGCCCTAAAGTTCAAGGAATTTGTTCGTGCAGTTCCAAACCACCTTCCTGAACTTTTGTGTGACAAACCTTTTGATCTGTGAGAATTTCACTTGTTTTCATTTCTGCCTTTTGGGGGTTCTCTCTCTCTCTCTCTCTCTCTCTCTCTCTCTCGGATATTCCCTTGTTTGTCAAACTTTTTTCGGTGAGTTCAATGCCATGTACATCCCTTTCAGCTGATGGTGAACACATTCTACTACCTGGCTGTGAACTACATTCCACTGAGCTTTGTAGCCAGTCTGTCAAGACCAGGCAGCCTGATACTTCTCATGTTTCTGGAGAGAATATTTCTGAAGAGCAGCATCACCTTTGTCAAAGTTTTGTCAATGCTGCTGTGTATTGGAGGAATTGTCATGACCATTCAGCCTTGGACTGACCTTGAGACTGTAGGAGTCGTGGAAGCGCAACCTGGGTGTCAACTGAATGGGTCATCTGAAGTTGGCTGCGCAAACACGACGAGTAACTCCACCTCATCTGATGTAGATTTGCACAGGCCTGGCTTGGGCCTCACCTGTGTTGCAATGAACGTCCTGTTCATGGTGGCAATGATGATCTATCAACGATACAAACTCCTCGAAGTCCCGGGGTTGGTCCTGGTGTTCTGGTGCTGGGTCGTGGGTACTGTATTGGCTGCAGTTCTCATGCTGGCAATAGAGCATGACGAGCTACTTGTCGATTGGACAGTTCCAAGAGTACTTTATACTGCTGGACACGGATTTGCTGCTTGTTTCTTCACCATATTTAATTTATTAGCCATTAACAAAACTTCAACTTTGGTTGTCCAGTTGGCATCTTCATTGCAGATTGTCTTTATGCTGATTGGGCAGTACACAGTGCTCATCAACATCAATCCAGGACACTATAACGTTTTAGAAGGTGCAGGTGTGGTCATTATTCTGATTGGTTCAAGTTTGGTTTCTGTTCACGGAATGATCACAAAAACATCACCCAGGCAATAAACAAAGACAACCATAGCAAAGCTTTATTCAGCACGAAGGGGACGCAGACTGGTTTCCGCTGAAAATGCACCACACAGTTTTCTGAAAATGTTCAACTTGCTCAAAAGTGGGTCCATCCTCACGCTTTCTGAAACCATCGGTCGACAGAGAATCACACGATCTACACGTAAGTACAATTCTGTGCCGTTTTGGTAAGACCCACCAACATTTTGTGCCATTTTGTGTACTTTGCTCAAGGAGAAATTCAAACATGAAGAGTTGTGAATTGTGTGATGTTGAGAAGAACTTTTACCCTGTGAATTATGTTCAACCTTGCGAACATTTGTGTGATGTATCAATGGTCTTGGGACCTGCAACATACAAAAGAATGAAGAAGTTTGTGTTGTTGGGGCAACAACTTCATCGCAACCGCGTACAGTTCTGAGTTTACCAAATCCAGCAATCTGCCAATCAGACAAGCAGACCAATCAAGACACTGGTTCAATTCTGGATACCAAGAACTTGCCTCACTTTGAATTCGGTATTCAGAACAAAACAAAGAGATAAATATTAGGGGTGTGTGGGGGTGGGGTGGGGGTGAAATGGATTGCTGTCAAAAACACCAGAGGGCCAGTCATGTTCCCAGGGGAAAGAATGGTGTCATAAAGACCGGACCAGACTCGGCAGACCAGATCCAGTCGGAGGCTGGTTTGTCACCAGTTTGACACTGATAGAATCGAGATCAAACTTCAGAGCAGAACAAAGCATTTCTCAAGTACTCATACTGCACACGAAAACGGCAAAGTTACTTGTGCCACCTTTCCAACGTGAAACGTGTGAGATCAGAGACGCGCGTTGCAGATGGTTGGATTCAAGCACTCACAACATCTGCTTTTACACTTTTCTGTTTGAGCACAGGCCAGTCCGAGCTGAGAAAGCAGGTTTTATGAGTTTGTGGTCCTGACAAAAGCTGTAAACACCGTGGTTTGAACTGTAAATTTAGTTCGATTTGGTTTTAGTTTTCCTGTCTTAAATTGTTTCTTATGGTGCAGCAGATGAATTTGCCGTGAGGTTTATCCGCCTGGCAACAACTCTGAAGTGTGTGCAACTTTGATGTGGCCGGAAATGTGCCTGTTTCAGAGTTCAGCAGCTGCTTTCAGTACACAAAGAGATGAGTTCAGGAAATCCGTGAAACCTTCTCCCAACGTTGTTCTGTTTTCCAAATTTTGCAACATAAGATGAAGGTGAGATGACAGGAGTCCTTGTTGAGCTTCGCTTGTGTGAACAACGACTATTGCTTTCTCTTTCTCCTTCATGCAAGGTTTTGAAAATAAAAATTTGAATTATCATGACACTTCTTCAAAAATTTTGTTCTGAAACGTGGCAAATTTTTGGCCTCACTGGATTGGATAGATCTTCCTAACCTGGGTGGCAGGCACAAGGTGAATTGGGTGGTGGTCTTCATTGGTCTTCATGATTTTTGGTCGCACGGAAACGACAAAAATACCTCTTGCGTCAAAGTCCCCTGCTTGGTCAAAGTTTTGAGTCACTGTATTTTGTTGTTTTCAACACACAAACAACGAACGGGAGAAGCACCATGTGGTAATGCAGTATATGGCAGCTGGACCAAAATGTCCCCTGCCCCCCCCCCCAGACCCCCCCCAGACCCCCCCAGCCCTGGCCAGACCCCCCCAGACCCCCTCCCCTGCAGAAGACAGCATGGCTGGTGGAGGACAAGGAGGACCAGGAAGAATTGATAAACAATGAAGAATTGATGACATTAACGCCACTGCAACGCTGCAAGGGGTTTTCGCACTGCAGTTGCCTTGAGCACTGCTTCTTATTTATTGCTGGAAATGAAACAAAGCTCTGGCGTTTGAGCATTGAACAGTGGAATTTTTTATGTTCAAACATTGATGGCAATTTCCAACTTGAAACAGCCTGCTGTAAAAGTCGAAATGTGTGTGCATCTGTTGTGAGTTTTCACTCACAGATTTTTACACTATAACCTGCAGAGTTCCAATTGACTGGCGAGACCGCACAACAATGAGGACTGGATCTTGTGTCAAAGTGAAGGCAAAGTGAGAGGGACAAAAAAATGAAAAGTGAGAGGGACAGTAAAATGAAAGGCCTGCATCCTTCTGCATTTTGATGCTGACCTCACAATGAGTCTTTTTGTCGTTACTCGAACCTCAGATGTTTGAAAGCTCATGAAACGTCTGTTTGTTCGCAACGCGTCGCTGGCCGAAAAGGAAAAGGCTGTGGAGGTGAGATTACTCTTTCAGATCTGAATCAGCAACCGGACTTCCTCACTGACTTCATCACTGAACAAAGCCAGATGAGGCCCAAGAAAAGCTTTTCCTGTCAAATGCACGAGCGCTTGAAACTTCAAGAAAATTGCGACTGCAATGGAGCTCCGAGTCCCTGGGGAGCGAGGCCACTCAAAGCGAAACGGCGCCCGAAATGCCAGTTCCCCCTGGCTGTTCCACACAAATTACTTCAAATCATCAGACCTGTCCTGTTTTGGCAGAAGAACGATCCCAAGAATCTTAATCTTGGTGTTGAACCCCATGCAGTCATGGTTTCCACCTACAAACGCTCTGTCTCCCCAAAGACTGAGCTTTGCACTGGAGCTCAAATTGATCAGCGAGCAGCTCTTCGTGCTCAGTTGGGACAAGGCTTCTCCTAAAGTTGACATCTGTGCACTTCGCATCTTTCTGTGTGTGTGTGTGTGTGTGTGTGTGTGTGTGTGTGTGTGTGTGCGTATTCGTCGTGTGTCGTGCTGCACGCTGAACTCAAATTGCTCCGCACGCGAACAACACCAACGATACACCGACCGCACAGAACAACGACACGTCTCACACTTCCCTGTGTCCGTGGTTCTCCCGGATTTGCTGTGAATTCACCCACCCGCCCAATTCGATTGTTTGTTGTGCACGCATGAGAATGATCAGACGGAAAAGCAAGTCTCGAATCAACCACACAGGTGACACGAGCAAGCAAAGCTGCGTCGTTGTTTTCTTGAAGTTGAGGTTTTGTGTGCCATGCAGCTTACGTTCTCGTTTATGGGGGGAGGGAGATTTTTCACAACAAAAGATGAATCTCACGACGGCAGGGCCTCAGGTCCGAAACTGTCCAACATTGTTGTTGGAAAGTTTCTATCACTTCCATGGACGCAGCACAACGGAGCTGAGATCTGCACTGGTGGCCGGAGAGCCAAACTTCTGTTTAAGATATTTGTCTTGTTCTGTTGCAGACTGCGAAATCGAAGGTGCCAAAAATAACACGGCTTCTCCTCCAAACGATTCAGTGCTCTCTGTTTGGTCACACAGTAGATCTAACATCTGACTTCTTGAGGTCATTAAGTGTGGTGCATTCAGTGATGAACCCTGTCAGAGAAACTACAATTGGGTTGAAAAGTTCTGATTCCTCCTCGATTTATTGGAAAGATGTCCATCTGTCATGGTGGTTCTGCGAAGGACAGCCTCTGCAAAATTACGATCTCAGAATTATTCCTGCCTCCATGAATCAGAACCGTTGGCGCCACCGAAGAACGACTGTCTCACGTTTCCATGTGTCCGTGGATTTGCTGTGAATTGAATGGATTCACCGACTGACTCCCTTTGGTTGCTCACGTGCACACGTGAGCAAAAAGGGCCATGGTGTGGTCAAGGTGTCACTCAGAAGAGTTAAGTACCGCTCGGAAGAGCCCACTCTAGGGCATCACAGTCAGGCTTTAGAAATGACTCAGTCTTGTGTCACACGAAGACAACAGCTTCAATTCCAACTTCTGCGAAGAAAAAACAATCGTCAGTAGTTTGTGTTATGGTGAAAAAGCAAAATACAAAAGCCTGAAAGGAAAGGTGGAATGCATTAATTCGTGACCTTTGCCTGGCCGAGACCTTTGCCCATCGAGATCAGAGCTGTGCGTTGTGCGTTCTGAAAGAAGATAAGATGCAGAACCCCAACCTTTGGCTCTTCTGGGTACTGCAGCAGATGCGCGGAAAGAATTCGTTCTTTGGCTTTTCTTTCCGCTTCGTTCTCCAGTTCCAGTTGTTCTATTCTCTCTTTCACCTGCTCCACTTCTTTTTCCTTTCGCTTGAATTCCGCTTGATTACTTTGCGGTCTGAATCGATCCTGACCGTCTCGTGCAGGCAAACAGCTGAAGGCTTCGGCTCGTGCGAACCGCGCAGCCGTCTTCAGTTTGTCACCGGAGTCCACTGCTGCTGCAAACTAAACCTGAACAGGGCTTCACAGGAAACCTGGTCCTTCCCAACTGGGTCTCACGTGACATCCACCCGGGGTCCAAGTGAGTCCTGGTCTCAATCTTCCAGGCGATGTTCCTGTCGCACACAAATGGAAATTCAGCCGACTGTCGGAGAAAGAAAGAAACAGTTGGCTTCCCTCTGTGTGTGTGTGTGTGTGTGTGTGTGTGTGTGTGTGTGTGTGTGTGTGTGTGTATGTGTGTGTTGTGTGTGTGTGTGTGTGTGTTTTGTGTGTGTGTGCGAACATTGTCAGCCTTTGAGACAAAATGAAGAACATGTGATCATTTTCTGAGCATGCAGTATGTGACCTGCGTGTTGCACTTCAACTCGTACTCACGTCAATCCACTGATGACAACTCCGTACAAAGCAGAGTGACTGAGCTGCTGCACGCACCAATGACAAGCTTGAGAACTTCATTGGGACAATGCCCCGTGAACGCTGAAATCGATCTCCACACCATTTCCTCGAAACCCACGAACACCGCAGGGGCAAGTTCAACAGGCCAGAGCACACGTCAGCAGAATGCGACCTTTTGCCGTCCACTCAAGTTCATTGCTTCTTGGGTTCATCTGTTTGCTTTTTGTTCCACATCAATTTGTGACCTTTTGTGTGTCAATTGAACTTCTGGTCTTCTTTTTGCTTGGGAGAGCTTTTCTGTCTGAATTTGGTTTGGATTGAAAAGGTGAGTGAAGGAAATGTCATTCTTTGTGTTTTTTGAAAATTGACTGCAACTCTCTGAGTCTCCAGTCTCCGGTATCGGCCAAAAAGCATCTATTGCTTGCAGTTTTGCTGAGCCAAAGGACCCTTTTGACAAATTGAGTCGCATTACAAGGAAGTTGTGTGCAGTAAACGTTTGTATTTCTGAGAAAGTTGTGTGTCTGCATTGGCACAGAGATAAACCTTGATTTGACAATAAAGGATGGTACAGAAAAGAATTTGGTTTGCATTAGGGGTCATCTTTATTTCCGTTCAAATTCAAGCTGACCCAAGTGTTGACTGGCTGAAATCACAACTTGATTTCAACAAAGGTGCTTCTAAGCACTGGCACACTTACGTGAAGAGCTTCATCTGTAAGAGTTTTGGGAGCAGCATCCTGAAAGTTCCTGACATTTTTGTTTTGATGAGAAAACAATTGGAACAACTGCAGCATTTCATGAGGTGGAACAAAATAAGAAAACAAGCAGAGTCTGAGTGCAGTGATTGTCAGATTACAAAAGCTTCTGGTTTGTTGCACTTAAATTTGAAAATTTGTTCTGAAGCTTTCAACAGAAGATCAAAATGGAAGCTGAGAAAAATGGACAGTTTTTTTGTCCGTTTCAAATGGAGTTTTGTCTTGGACAAAGTCTTTGCGCTCAATCTCTCATTTTCTTCGCTTGAGTTCAAAGGGGGGCCGGTGAATTTTGGCAACAGATCGATGCCTTGTGACCTGGGAAAACTTGTAATCACAGAAAAAGAAAACCATGAAAGTACGAAATTTTGCGGACTGCGAAATGACTTCAGCGTGTACCCAACATCTCGGAACATTGCACTCCTGACAAAATACTTTGTTGCTGTTCATCTCCACATAAAATTATTCTATTCAATGCTGGATAGGGGATTCATTCAAAGCAAAAAGACGAGAAGGGCAGAATTTTATCCGACCCTTGGTTTGTGTTTTCCAACACTTGAAACAGCATTTCAATTGTGGTATGTTTCCACTAGAAAGATTTGTTATTTTCAACACCACCACCAATGCTCCGGCTCCGCTGTTCATCTTTGATGGTCCCGGGCTTCTGTCAGACCAGCTCAAGCTGAGCAAGGCGATTTACAACTGCAAAACTTTTCAATACACCATAGCAGCATTGCAAGTTCAAAACACCTCTTTCTCAATTCAATTTTCCTCGGGAACTTTATCTTTGAAGACTTTTTCATTGTCTTCGATTGACTCAAGCCTGAATTTGCCAGCCACAAAATTCTGTCAAAATATACGGTGTCATTTGAAACTAAAAACCAACCAAAGAGCCACAGAAATCAAGCTTGTGGTGACAAAAATATCACTCACTGGAGTCAAACGCGACAACTGCAAATACGCAGGCGTGACAACTGCAGAAGTTTTGAACAATGCATACAAAGAAAATGTTGTCCTGTGTGACAATCATCATCCACATAACACAGCCAGAAGTTTTTACAGTTCCAACTCATCGCTGTTTGTTGTTCTGTATTGGTATCAGGAGTACAGCTTCATAAATGCAACTTTGTCCTTGGAAAAGACTCCATGCAAGTCAGTAGAAATCTGTCTGTGCACTCTGCATCAAAAGTGTAGCGAAAATCCCAGGGCATCCGAATGCGAAGCCTATCTTTCAGAAGTCAAGAAGGATGTTGATTTCTTTTCACTGCAAAGTAATTTGGAATTTGCAATCTCAGGAAACAATTGTATGACAATGCAGCTCAGAGTGAACAGCATTTGTATGCCTGAAAGCATCAAAAAGCCAACTTATTCAAAATTTCTGTCTTTCCTTCACATATTTCAACCTCTGTACCAAGCCACAAGGGATCATCAAGCTCAGACAATCAAAATGGCGGTGAAAGGTTCATTCATATTGAAAACTTATTGCTCAGACCAAGAAATTAACTATCGAAAAGAAAAAGAGATAGACGCTTTCCTTAGTTCGTCAAATTTAGATATTTCACAGATGGTCTCCTATCTGGATTTCCTTGAGGACGCTGGAGAGGATGATGGAGACGCATATGAATCGTTTGCATTCAACAGTCTCTCGGGAATGGGTCAAGTGACGTCTGGGCAAACAGACTTTTCCTTTGCTGATGATCTGGACATTGAGATGCCTCGGGAGAAGTTAACCATTGGAATTGCTGTATCTCTTCTCTCTCAAACCTGGATGGATTTCTACATCAAGAGTTCTGTTGTTGACTATTTGCCAAGTGAGGTGTCCTCTGCTGGTGTGTTTTGCAAACAAGTAAAACTGGCTTCATTTCCTACAGTGTGGAGTAAAAAATCTGGATACTATACTGACAGGATTGGGTACATGAATTCCAAAATTACCCAATCATATGCTGTTGGTTTCAAAAGCAATGTGAAATTAGCTTTCACAGAAAGCTTGGCTTTGGCTACTGTTGGGTGTTGGAAGATGTGTCCAAAGTCTGCCAGGAAATATGCTGTGGAATCAGCCATTTTGCTGTCTCTGAATCAGTTTTCTTTTGTTGGTGTGCAGCATACTTCTCTGCAAAGGGTAGTTTTGAAAAATACAATATTGAAAGCTGGTGCCCATCTCTTTGCAGCAAAAGTGGTGGATGACAAACATTTTGAACAAATGCAAAATCTTAAAGCTTTCCAATGTTATATCCAGTTCCAAAAGTGGTTTTGCTTGAACTTTACAAACAGAAATCAGCACAGAGATAGATATTTTATCCTGCTGGAAAAGAAAATCATTTTCAAGAAACGTTACACCACAGCGTACAGACCTTTGTCCAACAACCATCTTATTTCGTGGTCACAAGCACACCATCTGTGCATCAGCACTGGAGCTTTTCTGCCTTCCTTCTCCAGCAGGAAGCAAATGGAAGAATTTCTTTCCTTCATAAAACAAGGAGCAAACCTTCCTCCTGTGGAAGCAGTTTTCATCGGTCTTCATAGAAACGTCAGTGTGAGTTCCCCTTCCATGTCTCCTGCATGTCTCGTACAATAACGCCCTTGTGTTGGTGTTGAGCAGTGGCTCAATACATTTGAACATACTGTTCTTCGCAATTTTCAGACAACTTGGGTGTGGACAAGTGGTGAAACTGTGTCTTTTCTTGGTTTCAACAACATCCATTACGGCAGAGAATTGGAAAGGCAAATTGAGAACAACCCATTCAAATGTGAGAGACTGATGTATGCAGCCGACGAACTTCGAGGACGTGCTGGACACGCGAGACTGATTCCGTTTCCTTGTCCAAACCTTGACAACATAAAGAAATTGTCGTGTTCAGCCATTTATCCTGCATTGAAACGGACCTTATCTTGCACTTTGTTGCTGATGTCTAATCTTGCCCAACCAGATTGGATCAGTGTCAATTGCAAAGAAGCATTTCTGGCCCACGTGTTCTGTTTTCATTTCTCTCAGATGGCAAAATCTCAAGAACATTTTCACAAAAACATCTCAAGTTTGTCTGAATGTTCAACAGGTGCAATTGTGGTCAACAGCACTTGCTATCGATTCCAATGGGTTGGTGCTACGGAAAAGATAACGCCTTTTGTTTGTCAGATTCTAAACCTAAAGTCAGTGAATTTAAGTTTGGTGCAGGTGGAAAACATTATCATGGCAGTCAAAACTGAGTTTCCAAACTTACTAACACCTGTCTCCAACAACTCTTTTGTTCATGTTCTGAAATGCAGCAAATATTACCTTGCTTTTGAATGCAAGGCACATTTAGTGTGGCTGCAGCATGCAGAGGGATTTCTTGTGTACACAACTCCAAAACAGAATGCCACTTTGGGAACAAACATGTTCAAATGTCAGGGTGGAGTCTTTGTCTTCTTTTCATCCAGATGTGATGGGAAAATTGATTGTTTCAATGACGGAAATGATGAACAGGACTGTACTTGCAAAAGGGAATCTCAGGAATTAAACATGTGCAAAACCATCATCACTGATACAAGAAATATAACTTGTGGGTCACTGTATTTTCTGACATTCAAGGGCCAATGTGTGCAATATTCATGGCCAACCGCAAGCGCAATCATCATTCAAATCATTAGCCACAAATCTTTCCACAATGACATGGTTGTGGACAATATAAAGGATCATGAACAAGATTACAAAGATTTGCTGAAACATGGCCTCACAAAAATGTGCTCCTTTCCACATGAACTTCACTGCAGGCAAGGTCATTCAAAGTGTTTCAACATAACGCATATTTGTTTTTACTCCATCAATCAACTTGGACATTTGCAGCCCTGCAGAAGTGGTGAACATCTGGAAAATTGCCAATTTTTTGAATGCAATGCAAGGTACAAATGTGAAAAGTCTTACTGCATTCCTTGGGTGTATGTGTGTGATAGCAAGTGGGACTGTCCATTTGGCGAAGATGAGTCTGCTGAATTCAGTTGTACAAATGAGCTGAGGTGTGAGGGAATGTTCAGATGTAAACATACACAGCAAGCTTGTGTTCACCTGAAGAGCGTTTGTGATAATGTTGAAGATTGTCCTCTGAATGATGATGAGGAATCATGCCAGCTGAAGGGCACTTCCTGTCCACCTGACTGTGTTTGTTTGGGATACGCATTGAAATGTCACCAACTTTCAAGCAGGATTTCCACAAGCTCATTCGTATTTGCCTCTTTTTCATCATCCAAGAGCAGCTATGTCAAAAGTTTCTTGGATGAGAGCTCTTCTGTCAGGATTCTACACTTGACACAAACAGATGGTGAATTTTGTCACGTACAATTTTCTTCCGACCTGATATTTCTCAATATATCCTTCCACATTCAAACATCAATGGAGAAGAATTGTCTATCCAATTACCAAGTTGTGAATTCCGTCATTTTGGAGCACAATCAAATTGGTTACATTTGTTCCAATGCTTTTGTAAATCTATCAAAATTGCATTTTCTCAGTTTATCCCACAATCCTGTGACAAATTTTCCACAATTGACATACATTAGATCTCACAACATAAACCTGCTATCAATCGAAAATGTCACATTCAGCTCCTTAGAAGCGAACGCTTTTCAGTTCTTTTGTCCAAAGGTTGTGTTCACAGGAGATTATCAAATTTGCTGCATTGCTCCTTCAAACTCAACATGTACAGCAAACATTTTGTGGTACCAATCTTGCAGTGGCCTGCTTCCAGGAAACCTGATGAGAACAATGTATCTGGTAGTTTCTGGTGTTCTTGTTGCTCTCAGCATTCTCCATGTTGTTGTGCACGCTTTAACCTTTGAACTTCAAAAATGTTTCTGCACCACAATCATCTGTCTGAACGTCAGTTACATGTTGCTTGTTGTTTACCTGAAAATTATGGCAATTTGTGACTGGACATTCCAAGAAGATTTTGCTGTCATGCAAGAGTGGTGGACCTCTTCTTTGACCTGCCACACTGCTTTTGGTGTCATTCTCTGGTTTCTTTGTTTGCACCAACTGTTGCTGACATTTTTGTCATTGCAAAGACTGATGGTGGTTCTCCAGCCAGTTGACACTGCTTTCAAACACTTGAGGTTCATTTGCAAGTGGCTTTTGTCTGTTTGCCTGTCAACTTTGTTGTTTGCCTTGTTTGCAGTGATTCTCAGCATGAGTGTCTTTCAGAAGGTTCCTTCTGTTTCTTGCCTGCCATTTGTGGACCCAACAAAGTCAAACATTTTGGTCATAATTTTATCCTGGTTCTTGGCAGTGAGTCATGTGACTTCATCTTTGACACTGATAGTCAAACATGTAATGACAGTGTTCTATGTTTTTCAATCTCAGAAGGATATTTCAAAAACAGGGAGCAGTTCAAATTTTGCCATGATTCTTCAGTTGGTTATTGTCAGTATCTCAAATGTTATTTGTTGGATACCTCTCAGTACAATGACGGTTGTCTTTTTGTCATTGGACTCCTATCCAATCAGAGAAATGGTATCCTACACAATAGCTGCTGTTGTTCCAGTTAATTCAGTGATAAATCCTGTTGTTTTCAGTGTATTTTCTCTTAGAAAGATGTACAAAGAGGCAAAGAAGAAGAAGGGAAACATATGAAGGCACAAACACAAGATTGCTGTTGCTGTTTCTTTTGAAAAATATTTCTGTATTTTTTGCAATGCTGCCTTCATTTTCTTGAATCTGTGCTGTCAGGAACAAGTTTTGAAGGTGTGGTGTGTTGGGAGAACAATGAGAAGACTTTCTTCCTGCGATCACGTGACCTCCCTTTGTTGATGGCAGAGCAGAAATCAACCACAGGAGAAGACGGAGTCCACTCCCTGGGTCGGCCGGGCTGTTGTCGAAAGGCCCAGCCTGTGATGGGAAAACTGCCTGCTGTGATGACAGTGAACCAAGTTGTGAATTTTGGGCAGAAACATGATCCCACCTTCTAGTAAAAATATTTTTTGACAGTTTGTTACATTGGCTCGTGTGTTGTTGAATTGGAAGGAGGAAGGAACGAAAAGAGTGCACAAACACAAGGGGTCTGCACCTGTTTGCGGACACCTGTGATGGGATGGACCTCCGACGAAACCCTGGATCCTCCCCGAGCCAAAAATGGAACTATTCACCGACTTTATCCCACTAAATCTGCACGATGGCCACTCCACATACTGAACCACATTTTCAATGGTATCACTGTGTCATTCCATCCATATCAAGCATCAGAGACAGTTTGGGCAAATCTGCGTGAAAGGTAATTTTGCTCTGAACTTGCAAAAGTCTGCTGGAAACTTGACGCCGAGTTTTCTCAACGCAGCGCGCCCTGTCTGCACAGACATCTGCACGAAATGTCAGACAGGGCGAACTTTGCGGCTTCCTCTTGCCTTTGCAATTCCCTCCACAGGTTCACTTGGCCCCACGATGCAGATCTGGTTGCTGGGAGTGAGCCTCCTCCTCGTCACAGTCTCCATGGCAACTCCGAGCCAAGGTAACAGAAAGACTCTCTGGCGGATCCAGAACCCTTCTAGTGATCATTTACACACTTGGGGCAAGATTGATGCTTGCAATACGCAGACACACACACACACACACACACACACACACATTTCGTGAATGTGAATCTCCTAAATGTATTCCACAGGTGAGCATTACAACGTAAACGAACCTGTTACACAAAGAGAAGCCTTCAGATCACGAATTCATACAGTGAAATCCAGATACGAGTCTCCTCCCCGTAGGACGCACAAATCTTTCACATTGTCACACACACACACACACACACACACACACACACCTCTGTCGACAGGTTCGCGGATCCTGGTGGCCCCCTGGCCGCTCTTCTTCAACAGCCGTCTCCTCTCCATGGTCCGCCTCGCGGAGCTGATGGCGCAGGACGGGCACCAGGTGTCGCTGCTGCTGCCCGCCTTCCTCGAGCCACAGGTCAAGTCACGTGGTCTCAAGGTCATCACGTTTGACGTGCGTACACGTAAAACAGAAGAATGAACACATTCCGTTTGGGAATCGGGTGGGCAGGGGGTCAGGAGGCCCAGCTCCCTGCGCCCCTGGATTCACCAGAGGTCGCTGCTGCAGATGGAGACGCTGGACTACACGGCGGACGCGCACCGCATCGTCGCAATGGACTGCGGGACGCTACTGGGCATCTACAACTTCGCCTACATCGTGGAGACGTACGACAACCAGCAGGTCGAGGCCTTCTACAGGTGAGGCCCGGGAATCGGCGTTGAATTGCTCAACAGATTTGTCTCCCTTCGCTGCAGTTCAACACAGGTGGTGGTGCACGTCCAGTTGGGACCAAAATCAAAATGACAAATGTGTCTGTGGTGCAAAGTCAGAAAGGGCAGCAGGCTTTACACTGCGGGTCAGCGGGCCCGGCCCCTGAGCCTCTCGGGATGCGACCCTGGAGGGGAAAGCGACAGCCTGCGGTCCTGGATGTCTTGGAAGCTGGAAAATTGGGAAACGTGGCCCCACCTGATTCTGATTCGGATTCTCCCCTGGCTCAAATTGATTCAAATTCGATCTGCTGTTCCCCAGAAACACGGTTATGATATTACAGTGCGATTTCGATGTTGCCACAGTCAAGCCAAAACTGCATTGTTGCGTGTTCTGTGCAGGGACGCGGCGGTGCAGAAGCGACTCAAGGAGACGCACTGGGACCTCCTCTTCTCCGACTCCCACAGAACCTACAACAGGTCAGGCGCACCCAAATCTTCCCTTGCTGTTGTTGATGTTGTTCAACATGGGAGTTGGGGACTGGATTTCTCGTGGGTACACCCAGCATTTGCTTTGCGGTGGGGTGACAGCAACAGTACGCCTGAAGTCAGACCGGGCACATTGTCAAGTTTTGTTGGTTTTGTTGGCTTCAGGGCGATAATAGATTTTATGGACGTGCCGACGCTGCTGTACTCGCCCGACGGACCGACGTACAACAGCGACATCTTCTACCCGATCCTCACGTCCTTCGTGTGTCCGTCCTACAAGAGCTACTGCACCGGAGAGACCCCCGACTTCCTGACCAGGTACGAGATCCAGGGACCGGGCCTCAAGCGCACCCAGGATCGGTGTGCAGGACCACTGCGGTTCTGACAGGGCTTCGCACTGAAACCTATTATCTGCAGGACTTTCGTCAACAGTTGCATCTCTCCAGCGGACTCAAGCCACGGAGACAGCAAGAACAGGGAGATTTGGCCAATACATCACTGTTTGCAGAACGAATCGAAAAATCCAAACGCACGCTCAAAGTCCCAGATCCTTCCCTGATGGATGTGTCATGTTCTGGACAAACCCAGACAGGAATCCCTGACAAGACGAGGCGGAAGGGGGCTTGGAAAGAGGGGTCTGAGGACATCAGGGCACCCACCTTCCTCTTGTCAGCGCCTGACGCGGCTGTTACGTTGCAGGGCGCGGAACCTGGTGTCGCAGGCGCTCATCACCCACGTGATGCTGCCGCTCTGGTGCCGCTCCGTGGACGCGCTCAGGGTCAAGTACGGGGTCAACGCCACAGGTAAACTTGATCCTTCAAGGTCACATTCCAGGTCAATACTTCGTGTATCAACCACAAAGAACAACAAAGTCGTGTGCGGGGGCAAGACAACAAGCATATCCAAGGGAAGTAGACTCTTGGGGAAAAGAAACGACCAACACGTGCACCAATTGTTTCAGTCTCGGCGAAGCCCTGCTTTCCGCCACCTGGATTTGTACATGGGATTTGCAATGGACGTGCGGGGAGGGGGAAATCCGGGATTTGGTCAGGGCCAGACCTCTCAGGGGTGCACGGGCAGATTCAGGACTTGCCAACGAGCAACCGACCACCCAAGAGGGCCCGACTTCAAATATGCAAAATTGGACGGGTGAAGTGTTCAAAATATCATATTCCGGTGCTGCACGCGGACAGCTGCACGCCCCCAGGATCTGGCCCCTGGATGCACGGGAGCAAGAGCTCATCACGCATGACAGCTTTCTTTCGCTCCTTCCCCCTGTCGCCTCAGTGCCGTCGCGCGGCGCGTTCAGCCGCTCGCTCGTCATCTCGAACACGGACTCGGTGCTGCAGGCGCCGTGGCCACTCATGCCGCACGTGGTGCACGTGGCCGGGCTGTTCGTGCACGAGCCGCGCCCCCTGCAGGACGCGACGCTCAGGGAGTTCGCTGACGGCGCCGAGCACGGACTCGTGGTGAGGGCAGCCTCCGTGTCTGTCTCTCACTGTCTGAATCTGCCTGACAACTCTCGGACTCTCTCTCTCTCTTTCTCGCTCTCTCTCTGTCTCTCTCTCTCTCTCTGTCTCTCTCTCTCTCTCTCTCTCCCCCCGCACGTGGTTCGTCTATACTGTTCTCCAAAAGTTGTCAGCAGGATAAAAAACGCGGCAGGTTCCCGCCCTGTTCCCCGGGGTGAACCCTGTGGCACGCACCTCGCACACAACACGCTGAACCTCCCTGTTCCCCAGGTGATGGCGATGGGTACGATTCCGTACCCGATGGACCACGAGATGCTGGAGGACATCGCTCGGGTGTTCGGAACACTCAAACAACGGGTACGACTCATTCGGGTTGCAGAATTTCCCCGCAAATCAGAAACGGTGAAAATTTCCACCGGCTCGTTTGCTCCAAACTGGCCCAATTCAAAATGGCGTTGGCGTCCTCTCACGTGACAGGTGGTGTGGCGTCACGCCGGGGCGCCGCTGCGCCACCTGGCGGCGAACACGCTGGTGACGGACTGGATCCCGCAGCCCGACCTGCTGGCGCACCGCAACACGCGCCTCTTCGTCACGCACGGCGGCTCCCACTCCGTGTGAGTACTCACAGTGAGCATGTGTGCTCAGGGTGCAGGAATGTGCATGAGAACTCACAGCCAGCACACGTTCAGCACACGTTCCTAAAGTGTGAGTGATGCTTGGGACTTGTCCCTCACCCAGAGTCCATGCAGGGAGTGCTCAGAATTCGATGTTGTGATTTTCAGGCCATTCAGAACTCAGGCCTCAGCCATGCTGGTTGTCAGAAGACTCCCGTCTGCTGGAAAACTCACGTTTCAGGGCATAGGCCACTGACCCCAGGTGTCTGAGAAGCGTTGCACTGGGGTCCCCTATCGCTCTCCGAATTTTCCGTGATGCTGCAGGCGCCCCTGCTGTGTTTTCGTATCGCTGCAGGTCTGAAGCGACGCACCGCGGCGTCCCCGTCCTCTGCGTCCCCTACTTCCTCGACCAGTTCACGCACTGCGCGCTGCTCACCCAGCGTCTGCGCATGGGCGTCGTTCTCAACCCGCGCCACATCAGCCAATCAGCGTTCAGGGCGGCGCTGCTGCGCGTGCTCGAGGACCCGGATTACTACGCGCAGGCGCAGAGGGTCAAGGCCCTGGAGAACGACCGCCCCATGGAGCCGAGGGATCTCTTCCTCTACTGGGTCAACTATACCATCCGGCACCAGGGGGCGCAGCACTTGGTTGCTACGACGCCGTTTGAACTGAACTTCCTGCAGTACTGGTCCGTGGATGTGGTTCTCTTTATCCTGGGGGCAGCCGTCGGGTTCACTATTGTTATGGTGATGTGTGTGAGGCAGATTTGTTGTCCGCGGAAGAAACACGACAAACCAGCCAAGAAAACCCAGTGACTGAACCTGAGAATTTGAGTGACTGTCACGTGTCCCATTCTCGACAGAAAAAAGAAGCACCGACAGCTGTGGATGAATGTGCCTGCTTTCATGCCGCATGTCTGCACTGGATCATTTTTCAGTCCCCGACAAAAACGGACAAAGAACTTTGCTGCATCAAAATTCATGGTTCTTTTTCGTAGATTCTACGCGAGCAACAGAAATTACAGTTGTGTTTCATTCATTCAACACACCGAAAAGGAAACCCAGCAAAACGAGGCTTTTCAGAGCATTCCGGTTCGTCCATCACCACAGCCTCCCACAACAGACCAAAAATTGTGTCAACAGGAATTCAAGCGACTTGACCTTCATATCTTCATGTTTACAACACAAATCAAAACCATGTCCGACACCATCAGTGTTGCGCGTCCCTTGAACACGTGTCGTGTTTCACACGCAATAAAATACGAAGTGCGAACACGTTGTCGCCATGGTGCACGCGTGTTGAGTGTGATGAAAAATGGCACACGACAAGGACTACAGGCCAGGCACATCCTGAACGCAACACAACTCTTTCGACTCAACACACACTTCGCACCTCATCTCGCCCCACCCTCGACCACCCCACCCCACCCCACCCCTTCCCACCCCTGGCGCACCCCACGCAGTTCCAGCGACCCACCGGCCCCTTCACCTTCAAGGCTTCAGTTTGACGTCCCACCACATCTCGGACGGCTGTGCGAGCTTGGGTCTCTGCCGGTGCGTCACGTAGGCGGCGGGGCCGGCGGCGCCGGTGTACTCGGAGAGCTGCTCCCGCTCCAGCAGCTCCGGCCGGAACCCCTTCAGGACGTACATCTCCACCGTCTCCACCAGGCCCCCGGCGGGGACCGAGACACCGGAGTCGGACGGACCTGGTTCCTGCTGCACGGACGCCGGGTCTTGAGACGCCGCAGAACTCGACTCAGGTGCAGATGAGATGTTCCTGGGTCCACCCTCGCCTTGTGTGGCGCAGAGTTTCTGCTTCTTGGGACCCGGAGGCTCTGGGTCTTGAGGTCCGGGGCACTGCTGCCCAGGCGCCCGCACATCTCTCGCGGTCGGCTCCTGATCCCCGGGGCTGGGTGCGCCTCCTCCCCCGCGGGTCGAGGTCTCCTCCCCGGGGTTGGGTGCGCCTCCTCCCCCGCGGGTCGGGGTCTCCTGCCCGGGGCTGGGTGCGCCTCCTCCCCTGCGGGTCGAGCCCTCCTCCCCGGGGCTGGGTGCGCCTCCTCCCCTGCGGGTCGAACCCTCCTCCCCGGGGCTGGGTGCGCCTCCTCCCCCGCGGGTCGAGCCCTCCTCCCCGGGGCTGGGTGCGCCTCCTCCCCCGCGGGTCGAGCCCTCGTCCCCGGGCGCCTCGTACTCGACGCGGACGGGCCCGCGGGTGTAGTAGTCGGGGTGCGCCTCGAGACGGTCGAGCTCCCGCAGCATCGCAGTGTTCACGGCGTACACCTCCCCCAAGACTCGCTGAAAAGACACAGAACGTCACTGAGCTTCTCCCGTTGCATGTGCTTTGGATCCAGGCTCAGAGAAAGAGAGACTCAGCTTGTTCTTGGCCTGGACCCGACCCGGGCACCTAAAACTCCAGAAGTATGTCTCTTTGTTTTGCCGCTGTTACAAAAAAATGTGCACTCGCTGTGCAAATTTCCTGGTGGAATGACTCACACGCGCGCGCGTACGTGTGTGTCGCTATCGGACCTGCACCAACGTGACCGACGTGCACAAACACAGACCTGTCCGGTGCCCTTGGCGTCGAGCACGTAGGGCGTGTTGTAGCGTCCGGCCACGACGAGGGGCCACGTGTCGACGGTGCGAGCCACGCCCACCAGCTTCGCGAGGCAGCCAGCCTGAAGCGCAGACAGGACTCCAGACAGACAGACAGACAGACAGACAGACAGACAGACAGACAGTGCGTGTGTGTGCACGTGCGCATATGTTGTGGTGTCCATCTTTTTCTGCGCGAGTGTGCGTGTGAGGTCACTGTGCTGAAACATCCAATCACCACCGGACGCCAATGCCATGTTCAACGATCTGCGAGCAGATGGATTTGTCGTTTCACCTTTGTTTGGTCCATCCAACTGTTTCGATTTTGCCTCCACACATTCTTGACCCACCCCTGCCTGCAGAGGAACGGTACCTTGGTGTCTGCGAGCAGAGCGTGGTTCGGCTGCCCCCTCTTGAGCGTTCCGTACGTGAAAACGCGACGCATCTCGCTGCGTGTTGTTTGTGGCAAACGTGACTCAGAAACTGCTCCAGAACTTGCCGCGCAGTTCGTGATGAGATGGGAGCAGAACAGTGGTCACGACGAACATCCAACTGGTGGGATATATTCCCTTTGGCCAATTTCTGCCTTGACTCGGTAAGTTGCGGTGGTCCTTGGGACATGATCCCCTTGATCCTCGACAATCGGCACGAATTGCTCTGCGGTGGGTTCAGGCGGATTCAGGATGAGTTGACTTGACCTCGTGATTTCTTGCAAAACTTTGGGGAAATATTGTGAGGCTGTCGACTGTTTTTCTGGGCCTCTGACCTGGCCTCTAGACCCTTTGGGTTCACCTGAGCATGGTTTGCCTCTGCCTTGGCTCCATGCCCAGGTTGCCCCAAGGTTACAAGTCCTCTCTTCCGGCTCAACTTTTATTCACGACAGGGACAAACAATGTTTGATGCATGGACCCAAGCACCCAAGTATTGCAGAGCTCTGGCGCATCCTTGGCCCACGGACGGGTACATGGCCTGAAGGCCTGAGCCCCGGTGTTTCCTTGTGTCTCGCGCTTGATGCATGTGAGTTCAATTGAGGTTAAGGGATGCCAGACATGCAGAGCCAAATATCGTGGATTTGCCTGGGGCCAACACAGCTGGGTACATCGCTCACGTTCTTATAAAACTGTGAAACATGCTGCGAATAAAAGAAGTTGACAGATCTGTCACAGAAGACAAGTTCTGTTCTCTTGTCCAGGCTCCCGCAGTGCAGATGAGCTCCCTGGGCACGGAGGACGCACCTGAAGACTCCCAGTCCCCAATCTCCACAGATTCGCCCTGTGGTCCTCTGTGGGAAGTGCAGTCAGCTCCGTCCATCCTTTGCCTCACCATTTTTCAATTTCACAAGTACTCGTATTTCTGTTTCTGATTTGTTTCTGTCCTGCTTCTGCTGTTTCTGCTCCTCTTCGAGTTTCCAGAACTTTGTCAGTCAAATGTTCTGGAAGTTTGAACTCACGTTCGGTCTGTGCACGTTCACAATCAACTCAGTTCCACTCCAATATTCTGTAGAAATATATTTCGTACATACCAGACACGATAGATTTGATATTCTAAACACAGGGAAGTCAAGAAGAAACAACTGGTTTGACTTTTTTATGTTTCAACAAGATGTCATAATCTTCAAATATAATTGTTCTGCATGTCCGCAAGCCTCAAACAAAGTTTGCCGTGAAACTATTTCTCTTTCTTTTTTCTTGTCAGGCTGCACAAATTCTTGATTTCAAGACTGATAACAAAACTGATCAAGACCAAAACCAACAGACTTTCACCGAACCTCAGTGACTTCAAAAGAGTGACGCTGGGGCCAATAGGAACGATGCCTAGTTGGTTGAATGCTGATCTGGTCAAATTTATCAATGAAACAAAAATGAGCAAACTCAATGACAACATTTCAACCCAGTTTGAATAATAATTTATGAAAGGTTGGACAATGGCATGGTGGCCAAATGAAGCAGTGCAAATGACACAGTTACACATCATTTGAACAATAGGGAGATTTATCAGTGCTGTCGCTCCAATCAGTAATCGCCTTAGCATCACCACTGACTCCCAATACATTGCAAAGTTTGAAGAATCTTCTTTGTACGGTCCTTGCAAATTGGAGAGAATAGTTTCTGCAACTGATCCCTGTGTTGAACTTGAATTTGTTGATTTCACTTCATCTGGATCTGGTTCCTTTTCAGATACCACTTGCAATGTTGTCACCAGATTGGAGTTGGCCTTGTAGTTGAAGCACAACCAAATAAGTAAGAATGGTAGGGGAACCATACACCCCACAAGAAAATGATAACCTTTAATTTTCTCAAGCTTCAACAACTTCATTCCAAAAGCAAGTAGAAATGGCATTGGAAAGATATAGAAAATACTGAAAAGGAACATAGAATATTGCCAGTGATTCAAACATTCTACTGTTCCATCAAATAGCCATCTGGATTTGCTGCTCATAGTGACACAAGTCAGGGAGAGAAAAACCAACCCTGTAAAGCCACTGTATGTGTACTTGATAATTTCAACTAATCCATTGACGAATCTTAATTTGGCTGCAACTGAGACGTTGTACCACGACTGTCTTTTGCCCCACAGAGTGAGAACTACGTACAAAAGGATAAACACCACGGACCAGCTGAAATAAATTGAAACCAGAAACAGGAATCTGTACATGACACTGTGTGTAAAGGATAAATCTGAAAATGGGCAGATTTCATAGGCAAACTGAGACAATTCCACAGTCAGCAATTGACCAATATAACTTCCAATCAATTCCAGAGAGGATGTGCCATCATACGTCTCATCCAAAACAACACTAACTTTCATGGCAGCTGCAATTTGGACAAAGTATATAACAATTCCAAAGTAACCTTTGTCCACATTTTCTCGTTGATCTCTCTTTCTTGTGTTGGCTTTTCTGAGACACTTGTAGCAAGCAACGCAGACTCTGAATGGTATCGCCAAAATATCATCTTTGAACGTGTACCACAACATGTAAACAATTACAATGACAGCAATAACCGGCCAAATCCACGAATCTTCACAATCTTCATTTGGGACACAGTTCCCAGAAAAGACTGATGTAGAATACCCAGGTTTGCATTCACCACACAGGTGTCCAGTTCTGTTGCCAGAACAAAGATTGTATGAATCACAGGGTGCTGCGACAGTTCCCGTGCAGCAGTACCCCGGAGGGCACTGTTGAAATGAGATGCTGTTTCCAATCAGTAAACCCCAGTAATTTGGCAGAGCCTGGATTCCATCTCCTGGACACTGAGCTCCATACGGGCACGCTGTGCAGGCAGTGCTGTCCCCACTACTTTTCACAGCCGATGTTCCCTGTCTGAAGAGCACTGTGTAAAATCCACTGGAAGGTAGATATTGTCCATTCTCACAAGAAATGCATTGCACTGAAATACCTCGCAGCTTGTGGGAATCCCCGGCATCACTTCGAATGTATTCAGGAGCAATCTTGATGTCTTGCCATTTTGGACACAGGACATCAATGGACATTTCGTTACTGGAGAACTCACTGGAAAGGCTGAACAGTTCTAGTATTGATGCTTTGCTTCTCTGAAGTTTGTCAACCATGAAATGTGTGTCATTCATTGTGAGCTGACCGAAGGAGGAAACTGTCATGGCCTTTCCAGAAGGTTTCTTTGCCATCTTATTCGTTAAAACAAAGGTGGTGTTGGAAATAACTGTGTTGCTCAAATCGGAAATGTACAGACTGCCACCATGTTCATCAGACCAATTGTCTTGAAACAAGCAACCTGTTACTGTGATGAGTAGAAGACTCTTTTCAGTCAATACATCGCAAGGTAAACTTTTACCCAATGAAATCAAAACTGCAATTGCACCACCAGAAGCTGCTTCAGAACCTTCAGTTGAAACTGTGTTCTCCACAAATGTTGCGTTTGAAAACATCAGCTCAACTTTGTCATGTGTTCTACCAACAGCAAAGTTTACACTCAAAGCTGAACCTGAAGTATTCAGGAAGTTCTTTGCAAAGTTACAGTTCATAATCACAAAAACAAAATACACAGAGTCAAAGCCAGGAGTTGTACTCCTCAATTCAACAGCCCCATTCAGTTCTGACAAAGTCGAATTCAGTATGCTTCCCAAAACATTCACCACATGAAGTACAAATGGTGTTTTCGTGACACCAGATCCATTGATGTGGACATTTGACAAAGAAATTATGCTGACAACGGTGCCACTCGTAGCATTGAGGGTAAAAACGGCATGGCCATGCAACCCGTCGATCTCCAGCCATATGGAATCTGCTTTGATGAGAAATGAAGATTTCTCCAGAACAGAATTCTCGACGCGTACCCTGATCACCGGTGTTTCATTCATCTCAAACACAAAATCCTTGCAAACAACTGTCACAAACTGAAAGTGGCTCTTGGGTTCTGACTCAAAGACTGATGTACTCGTATTTCTGACAAAGTCAGACATTGAGCTTTGAACGAAAGACACATTTTCAAATGAAACTTTCATGTTGTCAAAACGAAGGTCTGAATTTTGAAAGATAATATTTTTGAAAATAATTTCCAGATTCTGTAAATCATGTGAAGAACTCACACGCAAAGTTGCTGCACAAAGCAAGGTTTCTGTCTGGCTGACAACAGCAACCTGCTTTGGGAAAAAAATTTCATAGCTGATTTCAATTGTGTCTGTTCCCTGAAAAGCTGTACAACTTGTGATGTAAATATCTTTGACTTGGTGCAGGGCTTTGAATAAAACGTAGGCCAGTGTTTTGCATGATTTTCCCTGTTGACCTGTGAGACACTCTGGGCCATCAATTCCACCTTCAGACACATAAGCTGAAACAGAATAATGATGCAATAAAATGAAGCCAAAGGACAGAAACTGCTGAATTGAGGTTGCACATGGAGTGGCAAACAAAGTGTGACAAGATACCTTCACAGTTTCTTTCATCCAGTCCATTATCACAATCTTCTTTCCCATCACAATACTGATACCCTTGGATACATTGCGTGTAAGAACAGGCAAACTCATGTGGTACCTGGCAGCGGTCGTCAGTTTTGCGGACAAGACACCGTGCCAAATTGCTGAATTCTGCAGTGCACAAAGGGTAGGTGGGATCACACGCCCATCCCAGTGGAACACAGTGGCGAATCCCTTCTTTATCTGAACATTCCTCCAAATGTCTGTCCCTGCATGTGCATGAGGTTTCGTCTGTGGCTTCAGGACAGTCAGCAACTCCATTACAAATCCAAGAGGTTGGGATACATTGGGTTCGATTTTTCTCACATTTTGCCATAATTTCTCTGCAAATTCAAAAACAATTTGTTGATTGGTTTGGCCAAAGAGGGGTGTACTCAGTACACCCTGAGATTTTGAGTTTCCTTGTTGTCACCAAGGTTGTTGAAGAAACGATGCTCTACACATCACTTTTTCAAACAAACTGAGGAGGCACACCATGGGGGAGTACAATAAACTAAACTTGTCTGGTTCGGACTGGAGGAACCAAACACAACCACGAGAAGGAAAAGAATCTTCCAAAACACGAACAGAACCAGAACATTGACTGTCCTTGAATTCAAACTTGTGAAGCTTCAGGTATGTAAACTTGTGAATTCTACCTGCCACGATACCCTTCTGGTTTGCAGAGATCGCTGCACATCTCATCAGAGCCATCTGGACAATTTAGTTTGTCCTCATAGAAAGGGTGGGTCCTTCCCCACTCATTCGGTAGGATGGAGGTACAGATGCTGTCCTTCGGAACACATCTGCTGTTGTCTGCACATTTGACGTGTGAAGAAGGGCAGATCACAGTGGCGCAGAGCTGCACCTGGATGGAACAGAAACTTGAACATGAACTGCTTCATCACATCTTCAAATTGAACACAGTATCTCACCCACATCTTCATCTGACGCGTCATCACAGTCATCGACACCATCACATTGTTGTGTGTTCGGGACACATTTTGATTGGTCCTTGCACTTCCAGAGCCCAGAGGGACAGGAACCATCACCTGTTCAATGTACATCATAAGATGGGAAAAATTACACTGTGGTTGGCAGCAAGGCACCCGAGCATCAGGTTGTGTGTGTGTGTGTGTGTGTGTGTGTGTGTGTGTGTGTGTGAGAGAGAGAGAGAGAGAGAGAGAGAGAGAGAGAGTCGTTTTGCAGGTGCAACAAGCACACTCCAGATGGGCAAGTCGAACCAACCAGAGAAATGCCAACTCAGGTAGAACCCATACAAAGTGGAACCGCAAACAATTTCAGGAATTTGGGGGGCCCACACGAGCAAAGTTTTGGAATGACATAAAAAACAAATTTTCGAAGCTGAATGTGGGCAGGTTGGTGCACATTTGTCCCGATTTGCCCCGTTGAGCTCAGCATCAAACGTACAGTCGTCCTCGTCTCCGTTGTCCCAACAGCCCCAGAAGGGATCACAGTCGTCGTGGAACACAGTGCAGTCAGAGTTCCCAAACATGTCCAGCCCATTGCAGACCTGAGTGTGGAAAAATGGAATATCTCTGAAAACCTGCAGAAATTTTCAGCATTTGAATCAGACACAACGGCCTTGCAGTTCGGACAGGATCTTGCAGAACAAGGGGGCTCCAATGTGTAATTCAAGCCAAATTTTGTTCCCGGCTTCCCACGCCCTGGAAGCGGGCATCTTTGTTAGATCTAGCTTTCAAAATTTTCTTTAAAGTTGAAACTGCGTCTCCCAGTGCTCATAAAATTATTCCTCTTGTTTTGAACTCCAGTGAAGAGATGTGGATTTTTTGTGGGTTGTTGCTTCAAGACATTTGGTCATTTGAAACATTTCACACCTGCTTCGTGGGAATGCAGATTTTATTCACAGGACACTTGAACTCTGACAAGCCACACTGATAGCGGCCGCACAACTCCAAGGCCTCATCGCTCAAATCATTGCAATTCATCTTCCCGTCACACAGAGAGTCATCTGGAATACACTGAGAAAAAATGTGAAGACAGATTGAATGGTTTCTTTCTGGAAGTCTGCAGTTGCACCCAACAGAAGGACAAAAAGTCACCTGTTTCCTGTCAGTACATTTTCTGTATCCCCTTTCACATATTCTTCTGCCACACAACATATCATCCTCATCACTCCCATCTGCGCAGTGATCAGTTCCATCACAAAACTTTTTTGTTTTCAGGCACATACTCCCATCTTGACATTTCTCCATTCCTCTGACACAAGTCCAGTTCACACAGTTCATTTCATCTGCCGATTTCAATTCAAGTCGAAAATCATTTGGACAGTCTGACCTCCCATCACACACTTGTGAATTCTGCAAGGAAAACAACAAATTTGTTGGGCACATTCACGAGGAAATACCAAAAACGTGCACCCGCTGTTTGTCTCAATCTTGCAACAATGACAAATCGTATATTTTGAATTGGTGGTTGGATATTCTTGCAATTTCTTTCAAAACTGCACATGTTCAGGATTTCGTTGAACAGGGACATGAAATCCGAAACAACAAAAGACATTCATGAAGAAGACACAATTTCAACTGTGTGCAACAAATATATATTGGAATGAGTGGGTTTTGGCCTCAAAACAGCTCCCTGGATTTGGAAAAACAACCTTTCTTACCCTCACGCATAGGTAGGAACCTGGACACTTCCAGTAGCCAACAGAACAGTTCCAGCTCAGACACAATGATCTTGACTCATCATATCCATTCCAGCAGTGCTTTCTGTCCTCTTGGAGCAAGGTGAGTCCATCACAAAAAGATGTCCTGACAATGAAACAAGTGTGAGATTGTTGTTGTCAAGTCAGTTCAGAAGAAGCATTATTTACAGCAGGCAAAAAGCTCCCAAAATGCAATTCCCTCCTGCACTTTTCAGCAAATGAGGTCTTGAAGTCTCCAAGAAGATCTGGCTCAAAATGTGCAAACAGGGATCAGGATGTATATTTTAGCAAGAGAGATTTTGCCAATATCCTGGAACACTACCTTGGAACACACTGCTCATCTGAACCTCCACATTTTATCATTCCAGTTGGGCATTCTAAATAAACAAAGATCAAAGAAATGCAAAATTTATCAGCAAATGTTCAGACGGCTGAAAATCGCAAATGACTTCACAAACTTTCACCCCACAGCATTTGCATTGAAACGTCCATTTCTTGTCTGTTCTCGGTTTTTGGTGTGGGAAACCAAAGGGCAGACTCAATTGATGCAAACCAAGATGTATTGAATGTTTAAGGGGGCAAATTGCAGTGCAAAACTGGTGGACAATTTTTTGTCCAGGTGGCGAGGGGTCACAGCCCCTCTGTGAGAAGACAACATTTTCGCAAATAAACGTGGGTGCACTTTTGAGGAAGAAAGGTTTCCTCAGCACACACACACACACACACACACACACACACACACACACACACACACACACACACACACACAATGAAACTGCTTTGCTCAATTGACAACCACAATTCTTCTGCTTGGCTACCTGCTTGACACATTTCTTCTGTTTCATCAGCTCCATTCTCCATACAGTCAACCCAACCGTCACAAAGTTGGTACGCATGGATCCTTTGGCTTTTCTTTGGTGGACAGTGCCAAAAGTGGTCTGTAATGAAAGATTTTCACAGCAAAAGAAGTTACTTCAGGACCAAATATTCTTCAGGAAGAATGACAAAAGTCAGGTTGGGGTGTGACAGGACTGTGACCTGCAGGACATGCACGGGGAAATTCATCAACGCCGTGAATACAGTCTTCATAGCCATCGCAAGCCCGGTAAGCTTCGATCCACACTTCAGAAAGATAGGTGTCGCACCGGTGTAGCTCCTCGCCTCCTTCCTGTGCACCTGAAACAGACACATCTCTTTCGCTTTGTCTGTGGTTTATTCAACCTTTCTGTCGCCCCTGGATCCACCCCAACCTTCGCTTTCTTCCCTGTATCCACTTCAGCCTTCTCCTTCTCTGCTGGACCCACCCCAGCCTTCTCTTTCTTTCTCTGCTCTCTCTCTCTCTCTCTCTCTCTCTCTCTCTCTCTCTCTCTCTGTGTCACTCTGGCTTTCTGTTTCTCTGCAGAGGCATGCCTCTGTTCGTCCATCTGTCTGTCTCTCCCTCTCTCTCTCCCCCTCACTTTCTTTGTCTCTTTCTCTTTCTCTTTCTCTCTCTCTCTCTCTCTCTCTCTCTCTCTCTCTCTCTCTCTCTCTCTTCTCTCCCTGCATGTCACAGGTGACTTCCTAACAGCTACGAGTCATACCTGATTGAATGTGCAGAAGAAGAAAGATCCAGACCACCATGCCTCTGCAATGCATCTTCAGCTCAGCTCTTCACACATTGCCGTCCTCAGTTATGTTGTCTCCTGGCCTGAAAGCTGAACAAACGGAGAAATAGAATAAAAGATCCACAAGATTCGTTCCTTTTTGTCTCAGTCTCGCAGGGATATTTTCAGACATTGACGTTTCCCTGTAAAACGTCTCCTCCACTTGTATCAAACACGTTTCTGCAAAAGAGAAATGTTGACGTATTCAAATTTTCCACAAACAACAGATCCACAGAGAAAAACCAGGGGCGGAACCAGCTGTCCATCCAGGGACCTCACCCACTGAATCGCTCCCAGAATCCAGTGGTGACTCCTGAATCTCTCAACGGCCAGGATCAGGTCAGGGGAGACCAAACGCAACCGACCTCAGACGCAACCAATTGGGTTCTGGGTCCAAATTTTCAATTCCAACAGTTGGCATGCAAAAAGTGCCAAAAAGCCGCTCCCACAGAACAGAAGGAAACTATCCTTTGCCTGTGGGGGAGCCAGAGATTCCTGTCGTCCTCTGACACAAAGCCTTGTTGTATTGCGCACGAAAAATTCACATTTGCATATTTATAAAAAATAAAATTCCAGAGTCCTTTTCTGGTTTTCGGGGGCGGATCAGGGACTCATTGTGTCCCCACATACCACCCGTCACCATCCAGCTCTGCACCTGTACCTGAACCTGCCGAACAAAGCCCGTCGCCAAACTTTTCTTTGTGACTCGTCAATTTGACTGCACATAGATCTTTGTCCGTGCTGTTTCACACGTCGCATCACCATTTGAAAAAACTCTGTGCGCATCGGACGAAGTCCGTTCCCACTGAACGCGTTTTAGTGTGCGCAGCGTCGTCCCTTGCGCTGATTGCTCAGGGACTTGCAAGTGCAGGAAGATAAAGCGTGACGCACCGAGTGCAAGGCGTGCGTTTTAGCGCGGTTCCTGTCCAAATGAGGAACTGTTTGTCTGTGAGCGACGCATCATTTTCGCATTTTCCAAACAAACAACACAACATTTGAAAGCAATTGTGTTTGTTGGGAATCGTGACAATCCTCTGGAATAACACGCGGCTTTGCAGGCGAGAGGAAATCATCAAACAGGGGTGACAAGAGGCGGATCCGGGGCAGATCCAGGAGAACAGCATCAAGGTGCGATTTCGCGGGGTGAACTGGGTGCAGATCCTGAGACAGATCCCGGGTGGGTCCAGGGTGGGATTCAGACACAGGTCCAGGACCACTCGTCTCCTTGGGTGTTTGTGGGGCAAATCAGGGGCATCTGGGCTTTGCTCAATGAACCCAGTGTCTCACATGGCCAATCTGCTGGGACCTCTTGGGGGGACACAGGCATCTCAGTTTACACCTGTGAATAATAAGGCAGATTCAGGGGTTAATACACGTGCGTGGGTTTGGAGCGAATGTTGGCGCTGTACCGGCCACTGATCCTTGACACCTGAATAAAGCGTTTCACCTCACACAAGTGAACAGCCATCAACCATTTTGGACATGACAAAGACGCAGGGTTCACTTGAGGGTTTGGGCTCTCCCTAGTGCCCTCTCAACCGACCAGCGACTTCCCCGCAGAGGGGAGGGATCCAGGGAACGACTCCCTTCAGCTCGAGTCCATGTCAACTTTGCACACTGTCACCGGAGGCCAGGAAACAGATACACCACGCCCACTGCACAAATGAAGGTGCGACATGTTCTGGGGACAGTGGGACCTCATGGCGCAGATTCCGCGTCTACATTGAAGACTGTCATGTTTGGAATTTGGAAACTTGGGCCACGTGTATCTCGCTGCTGGGCAGTTCAAACCGTGCACGTACGACCCTTCTGGATCGGCGAAGATTGTGCCATTGAGCGTTCACCCTTGCTCATTGTAGATCTACACATGACCCGGGCCCCCAGCAGATCCACATGCCGAAGACTCCCTGGCTCCAAACAAAAGGAAGAAATCAGTGGTGCCTGAAGTGGTGGCATCAAAGGAAAGACATGAGGGCAAATGCTGTCAACTCGAAGACGGTCTTGACGTCCAATTCCATGGAGAACTTTTTCTTGGGACAAACCGAGTGAGGATGTGTATCCTGGTTGTGCGTCAGAAGCCCATTCACGTTTGTCTGAGGTTCGGTGACCGTGACGTCAGTCCTTGAATCTGCCAGGTTGATGCAGCCACGCAAGACTAGTTCAGTTCAATGGGACGTGTCAACCAACGAAGACACATTTAAAATTTACGAGCAAGTCGCAAACAAGGAGACAATTGGACAAGCGAGACTTTACCTTGTTTGGGTGTCAGGGGGAGGAAAACACGTAGGCATGCTTTCAGAGAATAGGTGACTGTCCGAAAAACTGCCAGTAGTCGGGGGCACACTGGCCGCGCGCGCGACTGGGTCCTGGGTTCTTTTTGTTTGAACTACAAGGACCAATTTGCGTTTTTCTTAAATTTGCCATTGAGTCAAGATCAAAATATGGATTGTCCACAAGATACCCAATTTGCCAAGATTCTTGTTTATTTTCAAAACAATAGTGTAGAAACGACGTTCTTGGCGTAAATGTTTCGACAAAAAGGGAAAGGTACGAGGGGAATCTCACTCCTCTCCGGTTTTTTCTGCTTTTTGGTGCGATGGGTTGGTTGGATTTTTCTGGGACGTGGTTTTGGTCAACTTTGTTGACTTCTTGGTCAATCCAAGTGACCTTTGAGTGAATGCAGGTCGAGGATCGCACTGTGCCAACAGTCTGAAAGTGCAGGCCGTGCAAAACGGTGGCGACAACACAGCAGACAAACATGTTTTTGTTGTTGTTCTTTGCCCTTTTATTCATGGCCTTCACTCCTTTGGCCAGGCGTTTGGAGCAGAGGGCCACCATTAAATTCTTGCAGAAGACTGTATGACATGCCTGTAAGATGGAGCAAGTGTGTGTCGGCTGGAGGCGAGTACATGTACTTTGAGGGAGAAAGCCATCCATACAACCCTGAAGACTTGCCCCACAACACGTTGTCAGAAGACAGTGCTGACACAGAGTCTGAATCAGACTGACATGGAGTGGACAGTTGACTCTTATTGAAGTTCATTTGTTGCATGTCTTTTCAATTTTACATTGCATTTTTATTGGTTGGCATGCTTCTGTTGGCTGCTTGTAGAGCAATGATCCAGTGGCCGGCCCCAAACTCGTCTCTGCAGTCTCTACCGCACACTCTTTTCCATTTTGCTCAGCAACCACATGAGATAGAAGACTGAGACATACATCACCTGAAAGCTCTTGAAAAGACCTTTCAGGTGATGCAGTTTCATCTTTGTATCTCATGTGGTTGCTGAGCAAAATGGAAAAGAGTGTGCGGTAGAGACTGCAGAGACGAGTTTGGG
>JAAUXT010091840.1_pt1 | contig 46750 bp, 34 predicted proteins | sample 7278171 | NCBI WGS metagenome assembly JAAUXT01 (sample SAMN14350112, study PRJNA611818) | marine sediment metagenome | isolation source: surface marine sediment (1.8m) | place: French Polynesia: Moorea | collected 2018-08
CTCCGCCCACCCACCCAGGCTATGACCCTCCCCCGCCACCAGCCAGAGCTCCCTCCACATCAACAATACACAAACACACCAAACAGAAAGCATTTGGATTCCCTGTACAAACAGCTGAAGAACAATGTTTCATCATTTTACGAAAAATGTGTCAGATCATTATTGTGGCGCCTGGCGGGCTGGACCGAATACGCGACCATTGTGCTTCCTTGTTTCTTTTGTCACAATTTCTCGGGCGCAACTGCTTCTGTTTACACTTTTCATATTTTTCTTCTTTTTTTTTCAGGAGCTGCACCATGAATCCTGAAGGTGAAAAGTCTGCGGACAAGGCACTGGCCGTTCCGGATGTTGAGATTGACTTGAGGTGCTCTGAAACTCTGTCCGACTTCGAAGACGATGATCCAAGGGATTGTCTGTACGTGGACGACGTGTGTCCGTTCAGAGACCTACAGGACCGAAAGTTGTCTTGTCTCAGCAGCCTCATGTGGTGCACTGATGACGACGATGAAACAACAGACGGCTCTCAGGAGGTCGAGCTTGTGAAGATAAAACCGAGAGCGAAGCGTAGCACCAACGCAAATGGGGAGTCAACTGATGAAGTCGCTGACAAGTCAAAAGCAGAAACCCCAGCAGTCCACGGTGGCGAAACTGGAAAGAGTGAAGCTGAAGACAATGCGACAGCGTCGGTTCCGGTGGAAGAAAATTCTTCTCAAGACGAGGACGACGGGTCGGCTGTCCTCAGCCAGCTGAGCCTCCGCGATGACGAGCTGGAGCCGTCGCAGCCAGAGGGACTGTTCGACTCGTGCTACGTGGGCGACCACGTCGTGCCTTTGCTGGAGGAGTGAAACACTTCCAAAGGCCTGGTCGGCCAAAACAATGTTTGCTGCCTTGGGACAACATGGGCAAATTTTCAGCTGCAACTTTTGCCGTCGTGTGTTTGCGCTTTGCTGTTTTCTTGTTGCTGGTGAAATAAAATCAAGGTTCACAGCACTGACTGTGAACACAATTGAATGTGTCTTCGCGCCAGCTGCTTTTCATGCCTGTGTGATGGCGATCCCGACCACAGGGAACTACTTTCTCCCTTGAACGTTTTCTGCGGTACGGTGTCCAGCGCGTGACCAGCTGGAAAAGCACAAAGTAAAACGTGAATCACACTGCAAAGGGCAATGAAAATCACTCAAAACAAGTCAGCTTCTGCGACAAATATAGGTATTTGTGAAGCTCTTTTTGGTGCGCGAGTCGATATTTGTCTTCCGGGGAATGCCACAAGTCCTGATATCCGCAGACAAACAGTGCTTGAATTCAGAGGAACAGTTCGATGGCAAATATTTGTTGGGTGAGCATTCAAACATCAACTGTCGACAATTTGGGATGAAAGAAGATTCAACAAAAGTTGCTCGAGTGTTCTGTTTCATCTTTCTGAATAATGCTTCTGAATTTCCCACCACATTCAGTCAAATTTTGGAACCTAAACTTCACTTTCGGTGAAGCGACCACGTTGTATCCTCCCGCTGATGAGGAAGGAAGTGTGTGTTGCTTCAAGAAATGCACAATTTTGACAAAGACATTTTGCAAAGAAAATGTCGTTGCATATTATATAAAATTGGAACAGGAAAAGGTTTGACGATGCAGAAAAGTGGAGACTCTGTGAAGTAATTTGTTACGAGCATTCGCACAATTTGCACTGCGGTTACGGAGCCCTGTGAGGTTTAACTACACGGTCAGAATTTTTGACAATCTGAAAAGCCGGAAAATAAACGGAGAATTCAAGCAAAAATGTCCAAAGTTGTTGAAGAAGAGAAGAATGGCAAGCAGCGATCCAGTAGAGGCCCAAGTCCCAACGGAAACGTGTCTGAATCGGACACAGAGGAATCTGAACAAAATGGTGAGTTGTTCGGCTTGAACCGATGCAGAGATCACACAATCCTGTGAGAAAACGTCCACAAGCACGCACATCAGAATTAACGTCGTTGTTTGTTCGTGGAAGCTCATTCTGAACCACAGCTGTATTCGTAGCAGCGTGTGGTGGATCATAGTAACAACAGCAGTCGATCCAGATCTGAATCTACGAGATCAGGCTCCATTGATTCCCGCTGGATTCCCAAAGTTTGGGCCACCTTTCATGAACCTTTCTCTTATTCAGACAACGGCATGCGAATTGGGGACGAATACCAGGCCCGTGTTCCAGAATTGAATCCTGGTAAGTGTGTGTTCGTTTTGTTCCTTGCGGCTCCACCCAAAAGGACAATGGAGTCGCAGAAGACCAGTTGGCGAACACCAGCGCGATCCCTGTGAAATCCTCGCCAAATTCGCCATAAAATCGGTTGAGAGTGATGCGCCATCATGTTCTCCACCCGCCGCGAATGTGCAGTGCAGTGCTCTCCCCGGTGTCCATTTGGAACTCTGCATTGGGACGAAAAAAATGCACCGCTGTGAACTTTTCTTTGTTTCACTGGAATAAAACTGCAAAATTTCTGTCTCCGGCTGATCCAAGGGCGGCTTCGGACTCGCCTAATGCCAATTTGTCGAATCCATAACAGATTTGTGAAACTGAAGGGTCGGTACACACTATCAGATACGAGGATACTTGCAATTCTAACGTTCGAGTGAACATGTTGTATCACTTTTGCGTTGGCATTGTTGCACTCATAACTGTGTTAACTCGTACCAATTTTGGGGCAGAAAGGACACAAACCAAAGGTGATACAACATGCAATCGAACGTTAGAATTGCAAGTCTCCTCGTACGTACTTCGCCCCGAAGTCTGCTGAAACATAACGAGGGTGATTCGCCGACCAAGAGCAAGTCAGGCTGCTGCTCCACTTCCCAACTCGGAAAGCAGGCGTCTGCTGCCATGGTTGTTCATGTGAACATCACCGAAAACGCTCTTGCTCGTCTCATTGCGGTCCTTCGGAAGCAATCTTGGGACAGGGGGCGGGTGTACCACTGCATGCAGATCACCGGGTACCACATCTACAACATCCCGTGGATAAAGGACTTGAATTTCATGAAAATTTTGACCTCCAAAATGTCACGACGTGATAACCGTGATCTCTGAAAAGTCTCCAACCGCCTTGAAAGTTTGGGGTCAGTGCGGCCCAAATTCAACCCAAAATTTGACGTGTAAAAAAAGCTTGCGGGTGCCGCGCAATGTTCGAGTTATTTTTCCGGGTAGGGAGTAGGGGTGAGGTCTCGGGTGTGTGGCTTCCAGCCTTCAGTATTCAGTCATCATTGTCATCGTGAGAACTCAGCTGCCAACAGGTGGCACTCAAAATGCGCACATTTTACAACGCAGCAATGAAGCCTTCAGTGCTCTTGTAGTAAACTCGGAACTACAACCAATAGCTGGTAGTGACGGACTGGTGATCGCTGACATTCTTGATTCTTGCAGATGGAAAAGTGGACCCCAGAACAGAAGCCTTGTTGGTTTGGGCCCCTCATCCGGATTTACCTGAAAGCAAAGTGTCTGAGTATTGCACTGTAGCCAAGGAGAAACACGGGTACAACATTGAACAGGCAAGTGACTGACGCCCAACGTCGAAAATTATATTTCTTCACGATGAATGTATTTCGAACCCATATCACATTGTATTGACAGCTTTGAATTTTTGTTTTGCAGGCTCTGGGGATGTTGTTTTGGCACAAGCACAACATTGACAAGGCTCTGACAGACTTGGCAAATTTTACACCCTTTCCTGACGAGTGGACTGTCGAGGACAAGGTGCTCTTCGAACAGGCTTTTGGCTTTCACGGCAAAAGCTTCCACCGAATCCGCCAAATGGTACGCGTTTGGCAGTTTTTCTCACTCATAGAATGTTGAATCTGAAAGGAGTGATTTTTGTATGCAGAGCGTTGCCCATGCTGAAAGTTCGTGTTCTTGACCAACAATCTTTACTTTGCAGTTGCCGGACAAAACAATTGCTAGTCTAGTCAAGTATTACTACTCGTGGAAGAAGACTCGATCTCGCACCAGCCTCATGGACAGACAGGCCCGCAAGTACCAGAGCGGAGACGACAGGTGGGTGACATCACTGATGCAGAGCAACATTTCCTTCGTGTTCACTGTGAGACAGTCATTGTGAGGAGGTGTTCATTACAAGTTTTTGTTTTCACTGGTGTAGCGACGATGAAATTGACGGCAGCGCAAACAGCGACAGTGACTTCGAATCGGCCAAAGAAAATGGGGTGAGAATAACCATAAAAAAATCCCTCGGTTCGTTCGAGAACAGTACCCGAGAAAATGTAGACCGAAAGCATCGCTGAGCGCAAAACTTATCAACAAGGGAATCGTTCATTTCAGACTGCAGACACGAGCCAGAAGCTGCTGAACAGCAAACCTGGACCAAAGAGCGCTCAGTCTTTGCGGCACAGTATCAAGAACAAGCGGAAGCCGCCGCGCGGCATGTACCTCGACGCGCACGATTTGAACGTGATCGCCACCGGACCACCGGGTCAGGGCGCCGCCCTGCTCAAAAACCTCGACGCCGAAATCGTCTCCCTCAAGCGAACAGTATGTGACCTGGATGTGCAGCTGTGTCTGGCATTATTCACTGTCACCAACATTGATGCAGGGACAGCTCAGTCAGCTGAAGTGTTGTGTTTCAGGTTCAGAACAACAAGCAGCTGCTCAGCATGCACAAACACAGAACGGCGTCGGGAATCGATATGTTCAGGCCACAAGAGGTACGGGTCCCTGCTGTGAACAAACTTCAATCAAATAGAGACCGAACCTGAACCTCTGATCAAATAGAGACCGAACCTGAACCTCTGACAATGAGTGGACAACTCTAAAACACGTCCCAAGCTGGTAGCTGTCCGAAAACGTCATTCTTATCCGATGTTTGCAGCCAACAGCGCGAATCAACGCGCGCTGGACGAACGAAGAGTTACTACTGGCAGTGCAGGGTGTCAGAAAATACGGCAAAGACTTCAAGGCAATCGCCGAAGTGATCGGAAACAAATCCGAGGGACACATCAGGAGCTTCTTCGTCAACTACAAGCGGCGATACAATCTGGATGAAGTGTTGAATGAGTATTACGCAGAAAATGGTCATCAGTTCAAAGAGGAGGAAGACGAAAAGGTAAGCGCAGTTTCCTGTGATGGTGCGTTTGGCCTGTGCTTGCTCTTGTGACTTTTGCAAGCGGAGCAGTATTTGCGTCGTTGCTCGTGTCCCAATACGAGCAATCGACTGACGTTTGTCGTGTTGCAGATGGAGGTTGACGTGAAACCAGAGGAAAACGGCAAGGAGAATCCGAGCAGCACGGCGTCACCGGCGCCCGCGATGCTGCCCGCGTCCAGTGGTGTCGCCACCGCGCCGCCGCCGCTGCTCAAACAGCCGGCTCCAGCCATCACCACGCAACCTGGCTCCCCGCTCAAGCAGCCCGCGTCTCCGCACAAGCAACAGCCACCACCTCTGCAGCAGCAGCAACCACGGTACGAACTTTTCACATCATTTAACATCGACATTTTTCAGGTGGGGGTTGGAGCTCCAGTGCAGGTGGGAGCTGAGGGCTCACGTCGATCGTCGAATGTTTTGACAGAAATGTTACGCTTGAACCGTCTCAATATTGTGGGGAGAACATTCCAGAAAGAGACGTGTCTGGTTGCAGGTTGCTGTCGGGTAGTCGACCAGTTCTTCAGCAGCCTCCGCCGCTCGTGCGTCCGAGCGCCACAGCAACCAGCGGCACCAAGGCGCAGACACCGCCCGTGCCGGCGCAAACCAATTCAAAATAGGCAATTCCTGTTCTCAATGTCATATCAGTGAAGCTGTTCGGAACAGCAGGCGACTGAGCTTCAACGGTCCTTTGGTACGATGCTACGAAGCAAACATTTTGTTGTCGTGTGGCGTTTGATGATATCCACGGTGCTGACAGCTTTTGGTATGGAGTGCTGTGGGTGGTTCTTGAAAGCTCACCGACCAGGTCAGCTGCACAGCCGTACTTGATTGATCCAGTGTTGTGCTTCTGACATGTCAACGGGCAAACCGACTGCACTGCATGGACTCGTAAAAACAATGCCATACTTGCACAGTCGCTTCAAAACTTGGAGGGTATGATGTGTGGTTCAAACCCGAAGAAAAAACAACTCGAGTTTGATTGCTTTTCGGCGCTTTCTGATTTGCTCAGAAGTGTGCGTGTGTGTTCGTGTGTATGTGTGTGCACGTGCGTGTGTGAAAAGCTTATTGAGACGGCAATCTAGACTCAGCCGCAACAGGTGGTTTTCTCTGGAAATTTATTCTGATACAAATGTGATCAGGAAACTCCGTTTGAACCAATGTCCCGTTCCGTTTTGTGTGACACACGAATGGACACGAAATGTTCTGGAATCTTTTGCGTCAGGGGTGGAAGTTTGGCTCTGATCAGCGGGACGTGTGCGGTGAACGGAATAGTTCGCCGTGTTCTCTTTGTGGACCTTTTCCGACAGTGCGAAGGTGCAACGTTATTGATCAAAAAGACGAAATCGTTTGAATCACTTGGCTGTGTTTTACACACAGCGACGCCTTATCGTTCGGAGCGTGTTTCATCATCACGTTTTTTGGAAGAACTCACCACCTCTGACATGTGCTGCCCCAGACCCACTCGAAATGAAATTTTAAAAATCTGGCAAAAATAAAAAATTCATGGCAAAACAAAATTTGTTCGAAAAGGTGGTGTGGTGAAATTGGCCAAAACATGTCACATTGGAAAGGTGGCAGGGCCCCTCATTTGATGCCACCACTTGCTGTTTGGATGCCAGAGTTACATCTCTTTTCAGTTCGGTTGACCAGGTGAGCTTCATGTTGCCACCTCGGCGTACGAGGGGTCCTCAACATTTATTTGCCAACTGCAACCAACATGATCGGCACCGAGCGATTTCAGAGATGCCTGCACAGCCACTTTAAGTCTGTCAATGGTGACCCGTGTGACATTGCATTCGACTCAGGATCTCGCCGATCGCGCTGAACATGCTGGCAAATAAATATTGAGGACCCCTCGTATGTCTACACTGTCATGTTTTGCTGCAAATGAACGGTTTGTCTGTGACAAACTGCTGGTGGGATTTGCATCCGTGTTTTGTCAAAGTGGCTTTGAGGTGATCGCTGACAACGGAACAAGTCTCTCCGGACCCTTTTTATTTTCACGCGAGTTTTGAACCAACGTCTTTTTTCTTTGTCTGTTGCAATGAATGGGCCTTGGTGTGTGTACAGTATAAATATGTAGAGTTGGTGTTTTTGTATTTTTGAGTGGAGTTGCTAGAACCTAATTTATTCAGATCTTCAGAAACAGATGTTGCGTACCGTGGGTTGCTTGTGATGTCAGTGTGCAAGACTTGTTTTGTGAGCCCTTTGAAAGTTGAAAGTGACATTTGCCAAGGTTTATTGGTCCTGTGTTCTGTTTTCGGAACCCACTTTCAAATTTCATTCCTGTCTGAATTGTTGCATTGTGACCCCTGTCTAAAAGATGTTGCTGAGCTTCACAGGAAAAACAAGACATTGACTGCAAAATTCCCTTTTCGGTGAAGACAACCTTGCAACACAAAAAAGTGACAATCACATTTTGTGTAGACTTGTGTTGGAGTCATCAAGGTTCACTTTGCCTGTGACGTGTTTTTTGCCAGAAAATCTCTCATGATGTTGATCTGCAAATTCTTGTGGAACCAGGAAACGAGCAAAATAAAGCAAAGAAGAGAACTTGTGTGTGCGTGTCACTATATTCCGTGGGGTGTTGTCAATTACAAGCTTGGGATGGCACAGTGTTTTTCACAAAATCAAACGTGACCAAACGAAGGGACCTAACTGTGCCACAATCAAACTTGGCTGAGCAATTTGGCATGGCAACTTGCCCCTGAAAGTTTCATTTGATTCTGATCATTTCTGGTGGAACAAGAAGACTGGAAAGCCTGCGGTCCAAAGTGCTAACCTCGCTCACAAACCATGCTGAGCCAGGACCAACGGCTCCTCAGTTTGTGAAGGGTTGGGGGATAACTACAGAGCCAGCAGTCAGCAACAATGCGTTGAAACTTATGTACATACTCAGCACAGCTACGCCACCCTCCCCCTGCTAACTGTGCTGAGCAGTGCACACACACACACTCACACATACTGACGGTGATTGCAATAATCCCGCGGTTACGGATGCCTTCGGCGACCGCGGCCTTAAAAACTGCAAAGTTGACCGACTGGGTAATCCTGTGCAGGCTTACCCGGGAGAGGTCAACATTGCAGTTTCCAACTCAGCATGGACTGTTGTAATGTGATCTCCCCCCCCCCCCTTAAATCTCCGCCCCCCATCCCTTAGTCAACAAGGCAGACACATACTCCTCGTTATTACACCAAGCCCAGATAGCGATGCCGACCGCGGGCTCGTCTTTCACACGGGTGAAAACTACTCAGACATGTAGAAGTGAAGTCGGTTGTACAGCTGTTTGGTGTCCGCTGACATTTGTTCACGTCGTGATGCGACCTCATGCACGCTCGTTGCACTGGTCAGTGTCAGGCTTCAAGAACATTTTATTCTGCGATGATGCGTCATGTTTTTGCAATTCAGCTGTTTGACATTGCATCTTGCGTGAAACAGCAAGTTGGTGAAACAGCAGTCGCTTTGTCTGGAACGGGCTTTGAGGAAACGCTGTGAATAACCTTTTTGCATTTCCTTCTCTTGAGGTCACACCACATACACACTACCAGGGGGATCACACACACTCTAAAACTTTGGGCGAGAATGTCACCTGGTGTCAGTGGACGAGCACAGCCGCAGTGATTTCCTGGCTTCACGAAAGGTACAGAGCAACAACCCTGTGTTTGTTTTTATTTTTGATGTATTGAAGTAAGCATATTACAAAACATGTCTGGAGGCTCCCACGAGTGATTTACTGCGGAGAGAAGTGTGATACAAGCGAGCAGCACGTCCCAGGCTCACGGCGAAACAATCATTTGATCAGTGGCGTGGAAAAAAATTTCTGAAGTCCAAAGACACACACGAGTCCTCATTTCAATTTTCTCAAAAAGACAACAGGTTTCACTCTTCTTGTGAAATTTGCTCTTTCACAATCTCCACTTCTCTTTGGCAGTAACACCATGCAGGCTTCGTAACTCAATGTAAAAATTTCAGTGAATTCATCCAAACTGACATCTGGAAACCAAACCTCCAAGGAAATTCAGCTGTAACCGCTTTTGCAACAAGAAACTAATTCATCTTACACATCAACTCATTCTAAAGGCTAACCTACAAGAACAGCATTCATGGAAAATTAAAATACAACAAACAAGAACAGAATTTCTTGGGAACCAAAATCGTCAAGGCAAGATAATCCAAGACCGTGACATAGTAAGTTGTGAGGAAATAATGGCACTTGCATTTGACATGATCAAGATGAAATTCGAAACAAAGAACCCCACTGCCCCGAGTCAGAACAAGAAAGAAAAGCTTTCATAAAGCCGACTCGCTGTAGTTACCCCAGACCACACATCAAATGTTCTCACCAGCCTAACTGCTTCACAAAGCTCCAAGCCAGGACAAGCAATCAATCAAAATAGCAGCAATATTTCTGAAACATTTTGAACACCTTGCAAAGCGCAATTATTTTACATTTCAAAACAAAACAGAAAGGAACTTCCGTCAGCACACATTCATCGCCGCTACCGACACGCACGTACCGTTTTAGTGCTCACAACAGTCAACGGTTTCCGTTTCTACAGTGAAGCTCGGCTGTTGGGGCCGGAGGAGAGGAACGGCTGTCCCTTCGAAGAAGCATGCACCATCAATAATACTTTCGGTTCGTCTCACTGGTGGCGCCGCAAAAGGTCCCATCCCAGAACACGGGTGCGAAATTAGCAAATCAGCTAAGGAGCTCTTGCCCTCAAGGTTTCAGGCTTGTTTCAGCAACCAACAGAGGACGAAGATTTTGTAATCCCAAAGTCCTAAAAGCGAGAGTGATGTGCGCGACTGAAGAGTACATGTTTTGCATTTCGCAATGTGCTTGATTCTCAACTGCAAAGATACTGATCAATTAGATGTTTCAATCAGAATGAAAACACGAAGTTCATCCACACACCACGTACTCTCAGTTGATGATGTGGCTTTTTGCTCCTGAATCAATTTTCAATCAAAACACTATTTACAAAAGGGCATGTCGCTTCAGTCATTCTGCTGTCGTGTCGGTGTACACTTCACTGCATCTGTGCGCTGCAAGCCAGTGCAAGCAGAAGTTAGGCAGAGATGACGGAACATTTGCATAGATGGAATGCAACACTGACAAAAAGAATTTTTTCCCGCGATGCATAAAAGCGCTAACATATTCTGATAACAACTGTTCACTTACGCAGTAACTTTGTTCGCACATCTTCGTTCACGGGGCACGTTTTACAAGTGTTAGGGTTGTACGTGCTGACTGAGATGGTTTTTCGGTTTCCACACTGGTTTCCGTCCGATTTTCACCATGGCCAGACATTGTCGTGCACACAATGCTCCGCACAATGATCGCACTTTCACACCATCAGATGTTCACGGTACAAAACTAGCAAAATGGGATTCCACTGCACCTCGGATTGTGATCACATCCTTCGCACGGTCTCGGGTCTCTTTGCTACCTGACATGAACAGAACATTTTTGATCCGCCCATCATTTAGATCTCGACCTCTTTCTCTCTGGTGAAGCATCCTACACTCGTTTATTTAAAATTTGCCACGAACTATGTACAGTTATTTACAGCACTCCCTTGCACTCCAAAATTGGTGAACTCGCAACCTTTCCTTCCTTCCGAACAAAGAGCACAAAACTGACGCTGACTAGATGTTCCTTGTTTTGGCAGTGTATAGGTTACACTGCGGCACCAAATCAAAACTTGTTAGGACTGCTACATGTGTTGGATCGGAAGTTACACGTGTGTGCTACAAGTAAAATTTGAGAGAGAATTCGGACGCTGACTGGCACAAAGCATTAGCAGAGATACGGTATTGCGGTTAGGTGTCAAATTCTCTTGGCCGACTACAGAAGTAGTGGCATAACGATAATACTGAACTCTTCTCTTGTTTTACACTGGTTACAAACTGCAGATCTCAATATGAAATCATTCGACGACTTTCGCACACGACAGTTCTCTTTTTCTCAAACCAGGGAGACGGCACAACACCGCACAATCTCTTCTAAACGCGGTCAAGTCTAAATCCGGGAAACATTTACAAGTGTACACCAAATGGCTGCCAACATTTTAAAAACGCAAATTTTAAAAACAACAGCGGCATCAAAACGTTGTACTTCATGTCAGGTAGTAAGGGCGTGTCTCTCATCGTGATGGAAGTGTGTTTGTGTGATAGTTTTTGGTTTTTTACTGGTCATCAGCACACGTGGCGTGGTTCTATTTCTTCTTGCCGAGCGTGAAGAAGCTGCGTCTCTTGGGCTCGCCCTTCTCGCCAGTAGACGCTGGCAGTGTGGACGCGCGCGCCGGCGACTCGCCCTCCGCTCCCTCCGCCGGGAAGTTCAGCCTCGGGATCCACATGTTCATCTCGTTCTGCAACAAGCGGAACAACGTTATTTCATCACTCAACGCAGGACAAAACGAAAAGCGCAAGGAGGTTCGATTTGCTCACATCGTCTCTGCACATGAAGAGCCACTCTCCTCCGCTCGCCATCTTCAGTCTGAACACGTGCGGCCGTTTGTAGTCAGAGGCGGCACCACAAGTCGCACCGTTCAGGTCGAGCGGCTGCTCGCCGCGGAAGTACTGTGTTGGTGCCTGTGAGAAAAACGTTATGGCCCACACATAAGTTGTTATTCGCACTTGTTCTGAGCAGATATCACATCGATGACTTGATATTTGCTCAGAACAAGTGTGAATAACAATACCATCTGTGAAGCTATGATAGTTAAAACACACTTGCAGGGGTGTGTGTTTCCTCTCAGAACACCATTCATGGCCGCCACCACTCACGTTGTTCTGAGAGGACAACACACCCCGACTCGTGTATTCACCTGATCGTAAACCAATCCGACGGACAACCGCGCTCAGGCGCTCGGGTCGTTTTTGCATCGTCCGTCGGGACAACGTGCACATCTTCACCTTTCACTGCATAATTTCCTTCCTTCGTTTTTCCAGAGTTTTGAAGCAAACCTTTCATTGAACACACCACTGGGGATGATTCAAGAACACAGGCACTGAAACCAGTCGAAACTTACGGTTTTGGCGTGTTTCTGGTCTTTGTACATCGCCAGTCTCTTGCCATCAAGCACACAGAACACTTTGTCCCAGGATCTGAAAAAGACGGAAAGTCCGAATGCACCTTCTTTTCCTTGCACATCATCCCACATTTTAGCTCAAATTCCACAGCGATCTCGTCAGGAAAAAGGTTTTGCTCACCGATTTCCAGCTCTCTTGGTTGTGCTTTCCCATTCGTGCTTGCGCGTCAGTGCCCCCTCGAAGTGCTCCTCCGACTCCGGTCCTGGAGCTGCAAAAGACAGAAAATGATGCTGCAACTTTCGTTCTGGTTTCTTGTTTCCTTTTCATCCGTGAGAGGTTCGGCTTCACCGCTGACGACAGGAACGGCACACGACGCGACGCGACTCCTTCCATGATCAACAAACTGAACGACACAGCACCGGTTCTCAGCCACACATGCAACAAACGTAAAGTTCTCCACTTCGTTGGGTCGTAGACCATCGCGACCATCTTTCCCATCGGCACGAAATTATTACCAAGAAAGGGAAAGGAAAGTACAAAAGAAGAAATGGGTGAAAAAAAATGAGCTGATATGAAACTGGAGGGTTTCTGTGGTGCACAAATGCCTTAAAAAGTTAAATGGCAGTGCAACTTCCACTGTTCCGAGACGCAGACCCCGAAACCCATGCAATTCTTACTTCTTACAAAACAAAGATAATTGCAGAAACAAATGTCACAAGTGAAATATGCCAATTCTATGAAATAGAAGAAACGCACTTTCAAACAAGTATGGCTTTCTAGTGAAGGTTCTATCTCACTCTTGCACTCCACCAGACACTGACTGTATCCGAAACCTCTCCCTCGTCCTTAGGCAAAGTGCTGCAGCTTATCGCCGAGCTACCACAAAGTGACAACAGCTCTGAACTGTGAAAGCAGGGGTCCCTTGTCCGCGTTACCTGGCGCCGGAACTTCGGCCGACTCTCGTCTTTCCACTGAGCGCGACCGCCACTTGAAGGGCGATTTTGACCGCCGTTCTGCAGCACCATGGGAAGACCACTGTTTAGTTTTGTTCATTCTTTTTGTTGCGGACACGAGAAAAGCTTCCTGTGTCGTGACAGTGCGAATCACACACGACATTCCGAGAGCAGCCAGTAAGAGTGTGCTGCGCGTCGTGTAGTGTTTGTGAAGTGGGAGGACAACATTCCCATTCGCGCAAAAACACCACATGAACTGAACTTGTTTACGCAACGTCGAACAGAGAATCAAGATCTACTGGAAAATCAAATTTATAATCAGCCTGTAAGTTACTGGAAATTACGGCTCAAATGTGAGATTCGGGGCAAAACATAGCACAAGCAGTCGTATCGGCAGAATACTCAACAAACACTCGAACAGGGCAAAAGCTGACATGAGCAGAACCCTGAACCATTGTCGACAAGCATCTGGCACACACAAGCTCAAACACACTGATACACACAGGCGCACACGAGAATTTGACCGACCCTTCCACCTGACACAACAAGGACGCCACACAAGACGCACGTAACGCCACGGACACACACATCTGAATGGACGTGAATATGATTGATTGATGCCCATCACCAATCATTAGAGCTCGAGATTCTTTCAACAGCTGACACATTTTGGTGATTGAGAAACACCGATCTGCAGATTCCACATGACGGAGCCTGAAAACACTTGAGGTACAAAATCACGAAGACACGAAGCGTGAAGCGAACAGCCTGCTGCGCATGATTGGCGAGTGGAGAGGAGGAGCGACGGTTGCTGCGTTACTTACTCTTGGGCTGCTCCTTGACTGCAGGTTCTTGACCTGCGGATTTTGGGCGCAAGATGCCTTCCTGGGAAGGCTCAGACTGTCGACTTGGCGCAGGCTCAGCTGTTAGAACCACAGAACATCACCACAAATTAGACACAACACCGGCTCGACCAGATCAACCATCACAACCACAGTGCTGTCCACAGAACAATCACTCGGCAAATCAACCGCTGTCTGGGATCAACTTAGTGTGTGTACTGTTCACAAACTGATGAAACGTATTCAAGCAAACGAAGAGGAAAAGCTGGAAAGAAATTCTTGAATTTTGATACAGACATGCTGAATGGGGACCTTTTGCTACCTTCACAACAGGAGCAAGCAAATGAAAAATTCAAACGTGATGTTCGCTGCAAGGCAGCACTTGTGTCTTATATTGACGAGCCACTTCTCTCCACCACTGGATTCAATTTTGATCGTCATCTCCGAACAGAGAGAAGTGCACTGGTCCACACAATGACGCGTGTGTCGAGGGAGGATGAAAGAAGAGTTCAGTCACCTGACGGTGTCCGCAACAAGCCTTTTTTGTAAACTCCTGGTTCTTCATGTTTTCCTGCTCGCCCGAAACAACAAGACCAAACACCATAAAATATCAGAAAACAAGAATTTGGAACATTGCACTTCAGCTTCCAAACATGTGGAGCATCCCTGGGGATTTCCAAAGAACCTTGAAAGACTAGAAAAGAAGGCAGAAGGACTTCCAGAATATAATTTGGAACTTGACACGCAGAACACGTGTGACCTTACAAGCAAACTGAGAACTTGTTTTCACAACAGGATACAAAGATTTGTTGACAACGCAATTCCACCTGAAAAAGTCACCGCGGCAAACTCAAAAACTAAAAATGTACGCACCGTAGCACAATTCACGAGAACATCCAACATTCGAACAAGTCACAACATGGGGAAGCATGCCATGCACGCACATTACTTGGATCGAGTCCCCTTGTTCGGGACGGTGTGTGTAAGATGTGAAAAGGCGCGGGTTCCTACCTTCCTCGGGCGCCGCCTGCGCCTCCTCACGCTCGCCGTTGACGACGGACTGCGGCTCTCCTCCGGCGCGCACATCTGCTTCAGCGCGGCGTGGCGGTTCGGGTTGTGGTCTGCGCAACAAAGCTCCGGAATCAGTAACGTGACACCACTGCGTGGTCACGGCGTATTTCAGACACTTGTGCCCAAATCTGAGCGCCGCTTGGCGATCGTTTTGCAACGCACCCACTGTCTGCGAAAGTAGATCCACTTACTCTGGTTCGGGTGGTGGTAAGAATTCTTCAATGTATTTTCGCCTGTAGCTTGGTTTGCGTGGGAATGCAGCGTCAGGGTGTTGTCGGCGGAATTCCTCTTCTCGTCGTTTGTCACGCTCCTTGACCTCAAACTGCAAAATCGGACACCAAACAATATTTTTACTCCTGCTTCGAGCACTTCGCGAAGTTACGGTTCCACAACACGATGGTGTTACGTTTTTGCTGACAATTCACACAATTTCTTTTCCAAAAGAAACTCACGGTTGTTAGTCTTTCAAGTGCAGCGAATCTTTCTTCTTGCGTAGCTGCGGACTTCTCGAACGCCTCGTGCTTCTTGATGAGCGCCTCCACCATGTCAAGTGTCTCTCCGTATTCAGTGCTTGTGAGGTACGGTTCGTGGGCGATGAGCCACGCTTCAGCCACAGAAGCGTCGCGGGCAAACTGGTATACCTCCAATACTGAAAAGGCAAAGGGTTCACTGTGTTGTACTTGGAAGCACTCGAACATGCCCAAACACTTGACTGGCTACAATGTTCATCTGCGATGAAAGAATTTCGTCGCAAAAGAAGTCCGAAGTGCAATGCTGGTTTGGTCTGCTCCAACAATGAATCAAAAACGAAAGGAGTTCCTTTGTCAATATCCAGCCTGAATTCTGGCAACAAAACTGCGAAGACATTGAAAACTGGAACAAGGATACTAACTCAGTTGCAAGTATTCCCATCTGTCCTCCCACTGTTCCATCATGCCTCCTCGTTGTGTTCCCAGCTGGATCAGCTTTTCTCGGACCTGCACGAAAACGTTACTAATGGATCTGACACAGCACTTGGCAAGAGTTAGGCACGGCTCAATGCTGAGGATTTGGAAGCAACGACACAAAATGCAACTGTGGAACTCACCTCGGGCGACCTGTAATGTTTCCGTGCCAGCAAATCTCGACCGAGATTCACACAAATCGCGAAATTTTCTTCCCGTGCATCTATCTCTGCTTTCAAGCTCTGGTGGTTGTTCATCAGCAACTCCACCCCAGACACGTCCCTGCAACGGGCAATACACAAGAATAGTGGGATGAACGACGACGAGAGATCACACCGACCAGTCAAGTCAGGGAAACTTACGCAACCGCACCACTACCTGGCGGGGAGCTTACCTGGGTTTCTCCTGGGTGGTCATCTGACGAACCATGTCCTCCATCCAGAGCATCAGGTCGCGCACGAGGCTGAAGAAGCGGAAGAGGTCGGACGTGTCGGCGAGCAGGTTCTTGCGGTACTCCATGTTGATCTGGAGGTTGCGCCACGCGTTCACCACCTCAGCCTCGCGGTCCTGGATCTCCCGAGCCTTGTCCCCGGAGTAGGCAACCAAAAGCTTGGCGGCATCCTCTTGGACAGTTTGAACCTGCGGAAGATAAAGGCGTCAGTTCAGAGGACTCTTCGCACGTGGCGCCAAGTGTAACCAAGCGATGAAGACCTGCACGAGCAAACCTACCTGTGTGCCAAGTGTCATGAGGTCGTGTTCGAAAGTGGCGTGCCGCCTTTGTAAGGCGGCCACCGTCTTGGCATCTTTTCCCAGTTCATCAGGAATCGTGTTGTGCTTCTCCTGAAAACCAAACCAAACAAGTGAGGTACCTCCTTAAATAAATGAAAACGACTTTCTCTGAAGAGAAACGCAAATCGTTCAAGTCAAAAGGGAGTTCGACACAGCACACACGTACATAAATTCTTTCTAGCGTTTCTTTGCAGTCATGGAAGAATTTATGGAGCTCCCAGGAGGCGGCAAGCATCTGTGTGCGGGTGTCGATGAGTTCGAGCAGGTCGGCCCAGGCCTCGTTGATCTGGTCCTTCCACTCGGCGATGGTGGCGGCGTCGCTGTGGCCCGAGCTGATGAGCTGGTCGCAAATGTCGTTGACGCCAGCGACGCGCTCCTGTCCGATCGTCTCAGTTTCGCGCGCGAACTCTTTGAATCGGTCGCGCAGCATCTGTGCATAAAGATGAAAACTCTCCATGACGACTGATTGTTCGTGTCAATGTGTGGTTGGGACAATCGAACAAACGGAAGTCAGGGAAAAGTGCTCACGGTGACGTGCTCGAAGTCCTGTCCGAGTTCGTGGGATCCCGCGACCACCTCCCGTTCAGCGATCCACTGCTCGATATCGTCGATATCTCTGTTCAGCATGTACAACTTGAGGACCTCGTCCAACTTTCCTTTTCTTTCGTTCGCCAAATCCTTCAAACTGGCGTACAGTTTGTCCACCTGCGACTGTTTCACGATCACCGCATCACTGCAAAACAATACAACAGTTCTTTTACTTGTTCAGCAAAACATGAGAACCGCCAAAGTTGTACTTGCTTTCAGTGACGCGACCTGTCTCACCTGTCAGGGTGCCCTTCATCAGCGAGATTCCTCGCACGCTCTCCCAACTGGCGCACGGTCTCGGCGTAGTCTTCGACCGTCTTCTCCAGATTGCCGTGCTTCTTGAGCATGTTGCTCGCACCCATCTCGTCCTTGGCTCGGTCCTCTCCCATCATGTACAGCTCTTGCTCACTCATCCAGGCCTCTGCTTCGCCCGCGTCGAAAAAGTATTGTTGGGCCACCTCCGAAAGGTGAAGTCTGTCCCTCCTCGCTTCCTGAGCACGTATCAACTCGTCCCACATCACCATCAACTCGTCGATGGATCTCTGGAACTCCTCAGACTGTGGGTGACCCTCGTCGATCATTTCGCGGCCGACATTGCAGACGCCCTGGAGGTGTGGCTCGTGTCCGTCGATCTCGTTGCGCAGCGACTGGTTCTTCTTCAGCAGGTTCTGCACCATCAGCAGCGAGTTGCCGTACTCTGTGCTCGTCGCCTGCGGCATGTGCTCTTGGACCCAGATCTTCTCGTCCTCGATGTCGCGCATGAACTGGTGCACGCGCTTCACCTTCTCCAGAGCGCGACGGCGCTGCTCCAGCGGCTCAAACACCTTCTGGAATCTGGGAGAAAACAGAATATGTCAGCATCACAGCAGCACCGCCACCAGAAAAATGCTGTTCAGGTAAGCCACAACACAAGACAGTTGGAGTTACCTCTCTTCTACGTGCGCTTTCTTCGCCTGAAGGACCGGCTCTTTGTCCGGATCAATTTCCTTTATGTGTTGCGCCTGACCCTCCAGTTCAGAAACCTGCTGCTGTTTGATCTTCAGTTGGCTCTCGAGAATCTGCAAGCAAGGACAAAATTTTGAGCACGTGAAACGTGCGTAAGCATCCACTGACATACAATCCAGTGGAAATACACCATGACCTAGACATTTCCACTGCTTACATTTTGTTTTTGCACGAGGAGGTTGACGGTGGTGAGGTCGTGGCCCACGTCCTCGGTCACGATCTGAGATTCGATTTCGTTGATCCAGCCGTCGATGTCGTCGCAGCTCTGCTCGTACAGCACGTGTCTGTTAGCGTCGAAGAGACGCTGTCCCTTGGCTTGCGTGGTGCGCTCCAGCTCGTCCCATTGTTGCTGCAGCTCGTCGAGCTTGGGCTGCACCTCGCGCGCCATCTCCGGCTTCTCGCGTATCAACTCGTTCCCGTCCTGCGTCACACACAAGGAGACTCGTAAACATCGTTTGCCCACCTGACACTTGCTGCAACTTTACATGTACACACTGCCCACAACCTCCGTATTCACAGACTGTTGAATGAAAAGAAACTTTCGTACTGAGGACCATTTTGGCACACTTGTTCTCATGAACTGTAGCGCAGATCGTAGGTTCCCCACTGTCTTCTGCTGACAGAATTTTGTCAAACGGTTTGGGTCTTCTTGTCTACGGTCTCGCCGCTTTGTCAGCTCCACTCACTTGGATCAGCTTGTTGAGGCGGTCCTTGTTGGCGGCGATCTCAGACTCGAACGCCTGATGGCGCATGTACTTGGAGTGGATGTTCTTGGCGTCGCGGTACGTTTCGTCCTGCGCTGCGTTCATTTTGTCGCCGAGCCACTCGGACAGCTCGTCGCAGTCCTGCATGAAGTGCTGCACCTGCAGCGAGTCTTTGAGTCGCTCCAGCTGCTCGTACGCACGCTGTCTATTCCCGTTCCTCCTGTTGTCACAAAAAAATACACCACGTCATACACATCACAGTCAACGCAGAATCAACGAGTTTTGTCGAAACCACACATCGCCACCGTATTCCATTCTGGGAAAACAACGAACATCAGAAATTTCAGAAGCGAAGGGACTCTGACCTCTCATTGATGCTTTCCGCCTTCTGCTGCACTTTGTCCGCGGCATAGTGGTTCTCGTCGATAAGGCGTTGCGCGAACTGCAGCACGTTGTTGATCTTCTCGTCGTTGGCATCCATCGTCGTGATGAAGGCCTCGTGCTGCTTGATGAGGTTCTCCGCCTGCTCCAGGGAGTGCTGCCGAGAAATGCGGGACAGTGAGAGACAGAGAACCAGTGCACAGTGCGGACCAGTGTTCCGTACCCTGAGCAAATTCTGAGAATATGATCATCGTCGCACTCCGTTTTGGTACATGTTCCGTTTCTGGGAATCTCACACACTGGAACCGATCCTTCGCTGGCAACAACGCGCATGTTTTGCACCGTTCACAAGTGAAGCCAGCTCAATTGCAACTGAACACTGAAGGGCGCCGCCAAACACAAACCACTGTTGAAATGCCACACCCATGCCATGCAATGCATGATAGCATCAACAAATTGTTCAGCCAGTTCACACCTGCACAAGAGCATTTTCAGAGATTCCCCTTTGCCCACGATACAACACGGAAGAGATGCCCGCTAGCCAAATGTCTCGGAAATGCACTTCGCGACTTATCTTTGAGAAGTGGGGGCACACAAACAGCACGATCGTCAGATTCAAAGGGAGTCGAGTGGACACTGATCAACTGCGATGATCATCACAATCATGTACAACGGACGGGGCACGTTCGTCGTGTTAGAACACCTGGAACCACAACCCTCTATCCGGGGCTCGTGTTAGTTCTGTGGAATGACAGGGGTCAGTTTTGGTATCCGCTTGTTTCTACGCGTGAACACATCAGGTTGTCGGTTTCTATCTGCTCAGCTGTGTGGAGTCATGCGATGAGCTAACCCATCACTAAGGCCTCACATCCTCTCTCTACAAGGATTAGCTTGGGCCTACGGTTAGATGTCCATTGTGGCTTGCTTTGACCTGCAATCGAAGTCACTTTAGAGCAGTGCATGCCACATCTAGCGATAGGATTCAACACGGAGGCTGTTTCTCATGAAGCTGCAAATGGTGCCGGATTGTAGAACTGTAAAACACTGCTGGACAAACGGCTGCATTGGGGGATTCACCGTTCTGGTGGGTTGAAATGTTCAAAGAAAAGCGAGTGTTGTCCTGCTTTCTGCAAATTACCACTTCCACAAGAGGAAAGTTTGTTTCGTTTCTGCAGCCATTTGCCCAGTGATGTGGAATTGAAACAAAAACAAACAGGAATGCACAAAGCAGGAAATTGTGCCACACACGCACACTGGGACAATGTACAACATTCGGATTCGGACATGCAATCTGCTGAAAGCAGAATGCCGGTTTCTGTTGTTTTGCCTGTGTCATTACCTGCCTAGCTAGTCCAGGGGTGCTCTGTGCAAACAAAACAGACAACTTCGTGAGCGTACAACGCGCAAGAACGTTTCGCTTGAAGAACATACGACAGGTTCTGTGATGCTAGATCTACTTTTTTGAATATCACACTCACTGTATGTATGCAAAAAAGTGACTTGGACCAAAAGGGTAAAGACTTCTAAAATTTGATAACCTCCAACAAACAATTTCGAGTTCGAACTGTCGAACAATCGAAATCTATCAAAGAACGACGTGCTTGGAACGAGAGCGAAACAAGGGGACAGGGGAAGTCGAAAACAAATTGTACGAGATGAACACAAGACATGAAAGAGAAGCACTGTCAGAATATGTTCAACGCACATATTCACGAGGGACAACGTTGTAACAAAATATTTCACTGGACCCATGTTGTTTGCTGCAACACCCGGGGCGATGAAGCAAAGCAAAAGGACTGTGAACTCACCGGCACTTCTTCTTTTGACAGGAAGTTGTCCTGTTGACTAAGCAGCACCTCCGCCTGTGTGCCGTCCCGCAGGAACATCTGCATAACAAACATCAAAACGCAAGTGTAGGCCTTTTCCCGGAGTGAAAAATGTCTCTCCAATGCTGCATCAAGTAGATCGTGTCCTCACCTGCAGGTTGAGTCCCTGTGACAACAGTTGCTTCTTGTTCGCCCACATCTTGTGCACATCATCCCATCCCACGCTCAGGGCATTCAGACGCTGCAAACGCAAAACGAAAGCTTCTGATAAACCTCCGATGCCACGCACAATGATCCGGCATGAATGCAATCCACAGCGTTTGCATCGCGTTACAAATGACGCTTTCCCCACCGCCCAAATTGTGCTCGTACCTCTCTGAGGAACATGTACTGCGGGTCGTCCTGGCCTTCCACCACCTTCTTGCCGTAGTCCATGAGCTGCTCGTACTCCGGCGCGTAGCCGTCGATCTCCTCCTTCACTTGCTCGTGTTGGTTGAGCAGGCGCTCAGCCTCCGCCAGGTCCGTCGGGAAGTCCTCCGTGGCCACCTGCGTCTGCGTGCGCGTCAACCACTGCTGGAAGTGGTCCAGCTTGGCGAGGAAGTTCTGCAGCTCGCTCGCCTCGCCCAGACGCTCGTCGCGCACCTTCAACTGAAAACCAAACGTCCCACATGTGTGAATGAGTGTGTCATCTCCATTCGTGGCACGGTCTGTGAAATCACCGCGATGATGTGTTCGTCGGGGTTGGGCTTGGGCTTCCATCCAGAAACAAGCAATTGCAGTCACCGTGAATCCCATACCATGGTTTTCAGCTCCTGCCACAGCTCGGTGATCTGTGTGATCTTCTCTCTGATGGCGGCAGCTTCTTCAGGCTTCTCGTCCTGAAGGCGGTCCGCCTCCTTGTTGAGTGAGTCGAGCTTGGCCTGAATGGCGGCCAGGTCCCTCTCGAGGCCGCTGAGGCGACGCTGCAGCTGCATCACGCCTCCCAGGTCGGTGCCCAAGTCGTCCGTCGACTCGATCAGCTTCGCCTTCTCGCGGATCCATGTCTGAAATTTTGAAAAACACATTTTCGCAGGTTGCCAGACCATGACATGCTCCCTGTCCTGCTGAGCAAATCCACGGAACGGTGTGCTCACCATGGTTTCGTCGCATTCGATGTGCCACGTGTTGACGTCATGTGCTGTACTCAGTTTGCCCTTCTTGGTGTCAGCCATGTTCTGCAAGTCGCTGTACTTTTGGTTCAGCTTGTTCTGCCTCTCAATGACCACATCGGCGTTTGGGTGCTCGTTGTGCAACAGGCCCCTGGCGAGTGTGTTGACCGTTGCCACTTTTTCGCTGCTGGTCTTCATCTCTTGCTCGAACGTATCGAAACGCGCCTTCAGGATCTCCACATCCTCAATGTCCTCTGTTGGCTCCATGCTGTTCAGCAGTTTCTCCTGGAAAATGCGACAGCAAGTTTGGTTCCAATTGCAAAATGTTCAACCACGCTCGTGCAACAAAATCGAGACGGCTAAACTTTACTCCAAAACACCAGCTACACCAGGCGCTCACCTTCTCTGCGATCCACTGCTCGGTACCGTCGGCCTCGTTGAAGAGCTGGTAGAGCGCCGACGCGTCCTCCAGCCGCTGCTTGCGTAGCTTGGACAACTCGAGCAGCTCTTGGTAGCGCCGGTCGATGCTGCCCAGTCTGCTCAGCACCTCAGGTGACTCGCGATCCTAACCACAAGAAATTTTCAGTGCTTCAGCGCAACAAAGATTGGTGGTAGGAAGAATGAAACTGAAACTTGAGCAGGAAAACAAGCACAAGAGAAAGGTAAGTGTGAATGCGTGCGCACCTGCTCGCCCAGGTTGGACGCTTGCTCATGCAGCGCCTGGATGACGCTGCTGTAGTTCTGCAGCTCGTCCGTCACGTTCTTGTGCTTGGCGAGCAGCGAGTGCACGCTCGCCTCGTCTCGCCCGACGTCCTCGCTCGATACGAGGCGCAGCGTGTCCAGCATCCACGTGTCCACGTCGTCTGCGTCGGTGAAGAACTGGTAGAAGTCGACGGCCTCCAACAGTCGCTTTTTGCGGTAGGCAGCCAGGTCCATGAGGTTGTCCCAGGCGAGGTTGATCTCGTTGATGCGCTGCTGGATCTTGTCGGATCCCAGGTTGCCCGCCTTGATCAGGTCCTCGCCCACCTGGATGACGCTCTGCAGGTGCGAGTGGCGCGCCTGCAGCTCGTCCTCATTCGCCTGCAAATCACACGACGCGAGACTTTCAGCAAACGTCTAGCCAGAAAATACGGCAGTCGAGCCAGAATCAATAGGTTTCAGTCACCCGCTGCACGCAGATTCGGACAAGAAAACTTCGTTTACGTGTTGAACTATCGCTGTCATCCCGCGACAACGCGCCTCTCTTGAGAAGACGATCTTAGCTCACCAAAATTTACAAATACAAATCTATTCTGAAGGAAGGAAACACCCAACCCGATCCCGCTACTAATCACTGAAGGAACTATAGGAATCAAAGAAAGAAAACACAAGACAATCAGAACAATCAACAACAATCATTTGTACCCTCCATATTTCCTGCAATTGATAACGGAACAAAGTTCAGATTGAAGTCTTTCATTGGCTGAGCTTATCTACTGCACGTGTTGATGTTCACCTCTTCCTCGTCAGAACTATCACTACTACTGCTGCTGCTCTCATCTGACTTTCGAGAGCGCTGGTCTTTGCCGTGCGTTTTTCCTCTTCGCGCCTTCATCTCCTCTTCATCTGCCTAGAAATTCGCACACTGGAACTCGAGCACCAGCCACAACATACGAGAAGGTAACACGGCACAAACAACAGGGAGAACCAACAGCGAAGAAAAAACAGGAAATAAACGCACCTTGTGCTTGCTCAGAAGCATATTGACGGAGGTGAGGTCGCGACCGAGGTCTGGCGACGACATCAGCTGTTCCTTCTCCTTGATCCACGAGTCCTCATCCGCCATGTCCCAGTAGAACTGCCACAACTTGCGCGACTCCTCGAGCTTGGTGCGGCGGTCCGCCGCCAGCTGCTGCAGCTCCTCGTACGCGGCGTCCAGGTGCGACATGCGGTCGCGCACCACTTGTGGGTCGCACGGCTTGTAGCCCTCCGCCTCGGGGAACTCGCCCTCGACGAACTTCTCCGCCTGCCCGTTCACCTGCTTCACACGCTCACCCACAACGTTGATGTCGGCCTCGAGCAAGCTGTGCTTCTGCAGCAGGTCTTCCACACCCATCAGATGTTTTCCGAAATCCTCTGACAGCAGGCGCGCCTGCAACAACAACGCCAAAACGGCACGTCATTGGTGAGGAAGTAACCACGGAATTTATCGGCAAACAAATTCAATCACGTTTCGCACAGGAGCAGGAGGTCCGGTGAAAAAATGTGTCTCAGATATGCTGAAACTCACCTTGATTTCATCCATCCAGTCCAGTATGTAGAGCATCTCCTGGAATATTTTCTGCAGCGCGAGCGACAGCTCCAGACGCATGCGCCGCGCCTTGAGCAGCTCGAGCAGGTAGTTCCACAACCGCAGCACGTTGTCCTTGCGCGCGTTGATGCGGTCGATGTCGTGGTAGTTCTCCTGCTCTAACTCGTGTGCCACGGCGACCACGGCCTGCACACGCTCCTCGTACGCGTTGATGTCCGTCTCGATCGCCTCGTGCTTCTTTGTGGCTGCTTCCACGGCAGCCAGGTCGTAACCGAAGTTGTCTTGGGAGACGAGTCGCTGGTTCTCGCTGAGCCACGTCTCGCGCATACCCGCCTTTCGGTCGAAGCGCGACGCCAGCTGCTCCAGCTTCTCTTGTCTGCAAACACAGAATGTCGCGGTTGCCTGTACAAATGATCCCAATTTGACACTTCCAAAGCGGTCCAGGTGCCAAAACGTGACGCTCTTTACCGGATGAGCTCCTCTCTCAGAGCCAGTTCCCGCTCGTGCTCAGCCTTCTCAAGACGATCCCACGCCCTGTTGATGTCTGAGATCATCTTGCCCTCTTTCGGCAGGTAAGGCTTCATGTTGTTCGCTCTCATCTTACTCTGGATGGTGAAGAGCAGGACCTCCAGGTTTCCTTTCTCGACGAATCTGAAACAAGACTCATGTCAATAAACACACAAATGAATTTGATCATTGCAGCATGTGAGCGTCATGCAACTGTCCGCCGACTGAGTTTGGCCATCACAAATTTCTGTTGCAACCGCAGACAAGGCAACAAGACTCACTTGGGCGGCTTCTCGACAGTTCTGTACGAGCTGAAGGTGGACAGCTGCTGCTGCACGCCGGTGAGCGAGTTGGCGAACTCGCGGTCGTTGAGCACGACGATCGTGTTGTCGATCCATTCGAGCAGATCGGACGTCAACGACTCGTAGTCGTTGATCATCTGGTCGTGCTCCAGGCACTGGTTCACCACCTGTACCAAAGAAGGGACCATCAATACCCGCAGAGCTGAACCCCTGTTTCCCCAAGTTTCTCACGACTAAATGAACCTTCCCAGGTTTGCGGTGCGCAGTGGGTGAGTGGGAACACACCAGAAACAATTTCAGAGCCACCATGAACAATCACGTGTGCGTTTGCCACAATTCAGCGTGAATCTCTCAACATTCGACTGACTGTCTTTCAACAGGCTCCACCAACAACAAAAGACAATCACCTTGCCAACCCTTCTGCCTTGCACTGATTCCTGTTTCATCTTGGAGAAGTAGTGGTAGTAGGTTACTACGTAGGTAATAATAGATTTCTCATCAGGGTACTCCACGCACACATCTGCAAGACAAACAAAAACCGAGCACTGATATGAAGAAATAAACTGATGTCTCTTCCTCTTTGCCAACATGAATCCAAGGAGGCAGAACACTGAATGTCAGGCCCCAACAAAGTTGGCCGCCTGTCGCATGTCAGTGACAAGGAATCACAAATAAATGCCACACTGCAGTTTGTCCCCACAATTTCCTTTTTGGTAGCGGCATTGAAAACGGGACCAATTGTTCGTACCTTCTGCGTCCAGAAGACTGGTGATGCCGAGTTTCTCCTCCGCGACGTTGAAAGCGTTGTTGAGGTTGCCATGGGGGTTGCTTTTGCTGAGTTGTTCGTACTTTATGAGGTCGGGTCTGAAATCAGGCACAGAAACATCAATCGCTCTTTCCCTGCAGGTCCAGAGGGTACCAAATACAGGTACGAAAACAGGCTGGTGTGACAAAAACGAAACTCAAGGTGGATGCAGTCCTATATTGGTTGGAAAGGAAGAAATTGTTTCACAAGTTGTGTGGGTGATGCACCAAAAAATGAACGGATTGCAAGGAGGGTACAGCCAAACCGCAGGAGCGTCATATTTGCATGTGTATCTTTTTTATCATGAACTACTCACCAAGTCTGCACGCCAAAGAGGCCAATAAATCGCTTGGATACAGGAGACCTTTCAGCAGACCTCTCAACAATTTGCGTGATACGTGAAGTGATTTATCTGTGCCAGACATGATCTTGCAACTCGCTTGATACAAATTTGAAAATGAGTGTCGCACCAAAAAGAAAGTGCCCATGCCTCTCAAAGGAAGCATTCAAGTGTCAATGCCCTTTTATCTTAAGGGGTTCTTCCCTTGTGTGCAAAGGCTTACAATACTTTTCGCTTTTTTTAGCACATCGTTTGCTTTCTTTAACACGATTCTGTCAAATTTCGAGGACCAAAGGGTTTTCTGGCGAAATCTTACAACATTTTTTTTTTTCAAGAATGCAAATAGGTCTCGTTGTGATGATGCATGACAAGTGGTGTTTCTGTCTGTCAGTCTCTCTCTCCACTCGAAACATGGCACAACATTCGGACTCTTTCGGGATCCAGCACGAGTGATCCAATCCAGACTTCTGGTGGTCAGAGTTCTATTATCTGCCCTTCTGACCTGAAAAGTTTCTGGTCGTGCCTCACTAACATTGGAAAATCTTCGAACCCTTTGAATAAACGTATATGCTTCCGGTCTCTCTCACTCTCTGTGCAAACTTCCATCGCAATTTCAGTCGCTCTGTGAGGCAGACATTCAAGGTCTGTAATTTCCCAAGATAGCTCGTTTTTAATTACAAGCAACTAGCTACGCGCTGTTATGTGGTATTCCTAAATTTGGAAACAAAACAGCTCTGGAAAGCTTCAAATGCAATTCCAATGACACAACAAGGATGACAAAAACAATGTTGGTTCTATCTGCAGAATGTTCTGCGATCCTGTCGAATGACTCTGCGTGTGAATCCCTCGCACCAGCAAGTTTCTGTGACTCACATTGCAAGGCTACGACTGGGAAGATGGTTCGTGTTCAAAACTGCACGCTGGGACTTTTGCTTTTTGTGAAAATATTGACATAGCCGTGATGCCAGAAACGACGAAAAGGCATTGAACATGCCGGCTGGTTCTTCAGTCAGCAGCGAGACCTTTTTGAAAGTGGCTTGTCGAGTGCGCACTTGTAATTTCAATGATCGGCATCGAGTTTGTTTATGATTTCCTTCAAATTCTTTCTGCACTCGAAATTGTTATTTACATAAATGCAGTGGGTCTTCCACAATTCTTTATGTTGAAACTCAACCCACATTCTCTGCAACGTATGACTGTATTCCGAGCTCTCCAGTAAGTTGCCAAAACAAATGTTATCGACATACATTGTATACATTGCATCTGGTGGGTGTATCCACTGTTGCGACCCAGATTCGAGGAACCTAACATTTCGGCATTTCGCACTGGCTTCGCCGGACGGTCACAGTTTCGCCCATGTATGCGTGTCTACACACCATTTATCTGTGCAAGATAACGCTCAGAAGCCCATATGTCGTTCCCCAATTCGCGCCGGAAACGCACCAACCAAGGTGCACACACATCTCCCCCGTTTCTAACATTCGGTTGAAACGAAGGGCGACCCCCAAAAATGATTCGCACCCATGCAACCTTTCAAAATTATTTGCCACAGGCACCAAGAGACTGTGGCAACGAAAACCCGTGCTTGTTTATGAGAGAGGTTCTGGGCGCCCTGCTTTTGTCGTCAAGTTTCTGGAGTGAGGCGTGCCCAGCAATGAGCTGCGATGCGAAGCTGTTCTCTGCACTGGAATCTACTCGATCCGAGATCTCACTGTGCAAATGCTGCAAGATGAACTGGCTTCACGGACACGGTGTGGCCGACACGGCGGAGGCGAAGCGCTGGCGATAAGCAAACTTCACCAAGATTCTTTGGTCACGCAATCTCTTGTCGATTTACACGCCCCACAAAAGCCAACCAGCTCCGTCTTCCCCGCACAACTTTGGCAGTGGAATGCAGGTGAAAGGCAGCTGGTTGCACTGAAGTGGCGCACTTGTTTGCAACGTGAATGCAAAGCCACACGTGCATCCCATCAATGCACTCAACGAGACGTGGCGCACGCACCTGTGTTTGTGGATGAGTGCGTTGAAAGCGAGCCCGTCCCTCCAGCTCGTCGTGAAGTTGCGCACGTTCACGTTCGGGTATCCCGCTGTCTTCATCTGACACCACAGCAGCAGAGCGTCCTTCGCCGACTTGGTTTCCGCGCTGTCCGCCTCCTGGATCGTGATGTCTTGGATCTGAGGGTGAGAACAGAAAACATTGATTCAACGTGGCTTTTCACCCGTGATGAACAAATCGTACACGTGTAAGGCTTGGAACTAAATGTCTCAAATGCGGCAGCTCACTGATAAACATGTCACTTCGACATTCATAAGGGCCCAATACACTTGTAATTTGAACATTTTCAAACACGAGTAGCACTTGACTCAATCTTATGTTGATGGAGGAGACGAATGATCGTGTAACTACGACCTTCTGATTTGCATTTTATGTCACAATGCAAGTGGGATCATGTCCGCTGACTTGTGCATTTATTTATTCCACTCAAAACAAAACGACCGGTCGGAGAAATTCCCAGTGCTGCACTCAATGGGTAAATTATGCAGAACAAAACACTGATGAGGCAGAAGGCGACATGTCCGCCATTGGCAACAGCTGATTCTGTTTGAATGCAAACTTTGCACTGTGATCCTTCTGATAAAATCCGTATATGACTTTATTCTCAGGAAGTGAACAATCTTCCCGCTGATCAAACAATGCTGATTCTGACACCCTCTGGTCCCCCTGTTCAGAATTGTTCTGTACAACAGGATTGTTGGTCCACCACGGCAACACGAACCGGCCCCTTGCAGAGTATCACGAAAATTTGCCATTTGCAAACAATACAATTCGGGTGGTGGTGGTGCATGAAACCAGCTGTGGTGTGACCGACGTAAAACATCTTTCATCCCATCAAACCTTATTTATTCGTCCCGTGGGGAAATAGACAAACCACCAACTTATTGATTCAGCGAACTCAAACAGAATAACAACTCATGTGAGTTGCCGCGGAGTGACAGTGGACCAGGAACTGTGTTTGCTTCGAGTCCACCAAAAGAGCTGCCCATAACAAAGAACAAGCAGTTCATTGAACGACGCCTCAGCTGGACTGCTGGCTGTTGCACGCATTCCAGTTCTTTGCAGTTACTACGAGGGGCGTACAAAGTGTACGTTTCGGTGGCGTTTTTGAAGGCATTTCTGATGCATGATTTCGTCGGCATTCGGGGCATGTGGGCGCACAACTCCTGGCTTGAAGAGAGGTTTTTTTGAGAGGGTTTCTGGCAGACACTTCTGAGTATTCTGCGTCTGTGTCAAGTGCACGCGGTGACCTTCCGCGAAGTCAATGGGGCTTACGGGCTAACTTGCGATTGCCTGGCCACTCTCGCTTGTGTCGTCGTCGTGTGTGGAGCGGAGTCCGTTGTGTCATGACTTGTGAGGACAGGGAGTTGTGTCTGCTTTGAACTGTGACTGTGACTGTTCCTGTTCCTGTCCGCTTTGTGTGCCACCCTGAGGCAATGGCTGATCACATCTTGCGTGCTGGGAAACAAGGCAAGTGCGAACAGAGATTTGTCATAAAATTCTTTACCATGGAAAATGAGTCACCCATCAACATCTGGCGTCGACTGAGGCGAATCCATGGCGTCCACACGCTGTCACAGACCGCCGTGCACAACTGGGTCCGGAGGTTCAACGCCAATCCCACTGACAGTTGCTTGGATCGACTGCGAAGTGGAGGACCCCGCACTGCCCGCAAGCCGACAGTCATCCACAAGATTCAATGTCTGGTTCAACAGGATGCCCGGAGAACTGTTCATGAGTTAGCTTTGGCCACCCGCATCAGTGTGGGGAGTGTGCACAAGATCTTGCGACAAGACTTGTCACTCCGGAAATTGGCTGCGCGCTATGTCCCTAAGTTGTTGTCCGACGACCAGAAGAGACAGAGAGTGGAAGTCTGCACCGAAAATTTGCGGCACCTGGAGCAAGAGCCGTTGCTTCTGAGACAAGTCATCATGGGGGACGAAAGTTGGTGTTATTGCTTCGACCCAGTGCGCAAGCACAAGTCCTCTGCTTGGTTGGGAAGGGGCGACCCATGCCCACAGAGTGCCATTCGCCCACGCAGTCAGAAGAAGGTCATGCTCTGCATTTTTTTTTATGATGCAGGCGTCGTCCACTATGAATTCATCCAGAAAACTGTTAACAGATTTGTGTACACCCGCATCCTGGGACGCCTCCGTGAGCAGATAAGGAAGAAGCGTCCGGGCTTATGGATCCCTGGGTTTGGTCGCCGGAGACGTGTGTTACTGCATCACGACAACGCGCCAGCTCACAAGGCCATGCTGACCAGGGCACGCCTCGTCGAGACAGGAGTGTCTGTGCTTCATCAACCGCCCTACTCCCCCGACCTAGCCCCTGCGGATTTTTGGCTATTTCCCCATCTCAAGCAGGTTCTCAGGGGCGAGCGATTCACCAGTGTTGACCAACTGAAGGACAGAATTGGCATGGTGCTACGGTCAATTCCAAGTGAGGAGTTCGCACGTGCTTTCCAGGAATTGAAGACCCGCTGGCAGAAATGTATTGACTCTGGAGGAGAGTACTTTGAGGGTGTGCGCCACCTCAGGCCCACTAATCCACTAGTTGGCCCCCCATAGTGACAACCAAAAGGGAGCCACCAACGTGCAACAGGTTGACAACATTTCAGTTTTGAAATCAGACATTGCCCCCGGACTGGCATTTTGACGTTTATTTCACATTTGCGTTCGTGCCAAAAACTGTTCTGAAGTGTTATTCCCTGTTCCTGTTAAGCGACCTCTGTTTGTTGTTCTTGTCGCATAATGTTCTTGAAGTTCAATTTGTGTCTGCTTTGCCGAAATTTTGTCGCTACATAACACACAAGTCCCATTGACTTCGCCAGTTGCGATGCTGATGTCAAAGCGTGGATCAAAATAATTTTGACCCTTGTCAAAAAGAATGTTTGAATACATGTTCCTTGCATCCTCAAGACTTGTGTCTGTATGGAAACCAAAAAACCGCATCGTTCTGTCGCGATCGAGTCGACTTTTGTCGCAGGAGAAACGTATACCTTGTACGCCCCTCGTATTTATGCAAAAAACCCTTCGAATGAAGAGGAAGGGAACTATTGACTGGCTACGGGACACATCCTGCACCCTTGTCTGTGAGTCCGCGAACTGCAGTTTGTTGCCACCGTGCAGCGACACTTGTTGACAGTTGATCAGTCTTCTTTACCAAATACCAGACGAGTATCCGAGCACACTGAAGTGCTGAAAATATTGTCAACAAGAAGCAACCTTTTTTACATTGTACTGCGAACACAGCTCGTGGGTACCGGCGCTTTGGGTTGTTCACTCCAAAAGTATCTCAAGAGATGTTGATCATGACGAAGACCGCGGGGCGGATGGATGACAGTTTATCGCCAGGCTCAACTCGCCCACCAGGTCATTTGCCATTCCGTGGGTCAACTGTGCGCAAGCATCATTCAGTGCTCTGCACACCTCGTGTGTTATCTCTGCGAGTTTACGGACTTTCAGGTACTCGTGCCGTGAAGCTGCATTTTCGTTTTGCCCTGTGCAACTCGTATTTCAGACAAAACCATCTTCACTACGACCCCAATGCCCCTCGCAAAGAAGCCTGATGATCAATGAATGATCCTTTGCAGTCAGCTTTGAATACTGGTGTCTGGATGAATAATGGTGTTGCTTTTTAGAACTTTCGGCCCAGTGAACCTGTCTGCACGAACCCTGCACACTTGGTGTTGTGAGGTATCTCTCAAACAAGTTCGTGTCTGGGCTTCCACCGTAAACTGCGAGTTGGTTGCTTCCATCGTCATCGATGTGTGGTAAATGCACGCTACTCGTACTTCGTTCAGAACGGCATTCAACAGCCACCAACAGTCACTGTTACTCTCGTTGAAAATCCGCATTGCACCTGTGCAAGTGAGGATACCAATTTGTTCGTTGACCTTCCTGTTCAGTGCGATAAAAATAAGATAACGAGAACGAAGAACTGCTTCCGGCAAGACCATTCAGAAATTCATGCGTCTCGTCAACGTTCTATTTAGACTTGCAGACAAACCCAGCAATAAATCCTCAGAACGGCACTGCACTTGGTCAACGCACTTCTTGCCACAATGTCAACCAGCAGAACGCTATGCAATAGTTTCATCATTTTGTGAGATTCACTTCTCACGAGATTCAACTTCCTCTCTGTGAACAAACACGATCCACCCACACCAATGCTGGGTTGAATGACATCTCTCAAGCGGGGCAAATCTGACAAGTACGGTAGCTTCTCACTCTCAAATCAAACAATCTTCCTGGTGGTTTGGGTTCAATTTGTGATCACTGCCCAAAGATGTCATGACGTCGTCAAACCAGATGCTCGAGAAACCCAACTTTGACATTTCAGCAAACACATCTCCTTCCTACCTGGAAGCGGAGGATGATGGTCCAGATGAGGCCGAGCGTGAGGCGCGGGTTCCCGTCCACGATGTCGTGCGCACCCATGTTTTCCAGATGCACCCGCTGCTCGTTGAGGAACATCAGCGACTTGTCCACGTTCTCCAGGCAGTGAATTCGCATCTTGCCCTTGGTAGGCCGCGGCTGCAGAAATACATTCATTCTTGGCGTGTTACCGTACGTCACATAAGGGTGCTAGAATACTGGCCAACGCGTCCCCCCGTTGGAACAATTTTCCGCGGAAGATGGAGGGGGCGTCAGCATTTGAAATTTGTGATTGGGATTTGTTGCTTTTGTTTTTGTCATTCATTCTGTGAAACCAAGGAGGGATGTGTGAAACAAACTCGATATTTATTTGGTCAGGAAACATCCCGACAGTGTACCGCCACACATGTTTCAGTTGCCATAGCCCTCAACAGTCTAAATATGGCACCTCCATCAAAGCATTCAACACCCACTGACTTCACTGTTTACTTTGTCGGAGCAACACAATGTGTACATGTACGAGTGTGTGCGAGTGTTGCGTTTATCAGAACAATATTCAGTCACGTGTTGTGAATGCGTACATGGAGAAGCTCCAGCCCTTTCTGGCAATTTTGACCTTGACACGCTTTGTTATCACTGAGCACAAAAGTTGAAAGAGGACATTGACATAATCCTTGTGAACTAATTTCAACTTGAACGAGGGGGAAGGAAACGTGACCCAACCCGTTGAAAACTTTTCGCTGCCTGACAACCAAGATCATCTTACCAATCGCTCGCCTGACAGCACTTCCAAGAGCTTGATAAGCATCTTGCCATCGCGTAAGTCGACGTACAGGTCCTGGATGCGACAGCCCACACGGGCCAGATGCGAGTTCACCCATTTGCAGAACGTCTTCTTTTGAACACTTTCTCGCTCATCTGAAGGGAGAAAACACTCGCAAAGTTCAGACACAACAACCCAAACACAGTTGGCGTTTTCTTTGTGTGGATAAATGGGGGATAAAAATCATTACTTCATCAGTTACGGTTCTGCGGAGCAGAGGTCTTTACAACTGTTGCATTGATGTGCAAAGAAATCAATAGCTGCACACTGCCTGACACATCTTTCCACTGACATGTCTGCGAATTGAATCCCTGAATGTTTGGCAGAGAAACTTCACCACATGTGTGTGACTGAATGATGGCTTCGGACACTTAACACTTCTGGAATAACAGTGGTTGGCGTACACGGAACTCCGCGATGACTGTGCACCCCTCCCACTTCTGTTACCGCGGCACTAGCGATGAATTTCAGACCAAAGTTCGAACAGATAAGCACGAAAAATCCGTCTGCGCCGACGGAAGTGGACTTTGTCCTTCAGCCGCTTCAGGGTGACTCCAGCTGTTGGTCTGCGCCTGACGGTTGACGTGGGTGCGTGAAGACCAACGTTGGTGTTGCCATGCGGTGCAGACACGCAAAGACCCAACTTTTGACCAGATTGACAATTTGAGATCCGAAAGGAGTCTCAGTTGCATCTGCGTCTCGTTGAATTCTCTAGTACTCGCACTCGTATTCCCCAGAGATGGGTGACCGTATGACCGACCCTTGTGACTGGAATTCCCAGGGAAGAACTCGCTCTCAAGTTGTCAACACTCCCCCCCCCCCCCAAAAAAAAAATAACAGACGAAAACAACCGTACCTGCTAGAGCCTTGATTCTTGACCTCTCGAAAAGTTTGGCCGAGTTGTTTCCTCCCTCCCAGTCGTCTTCGTTCTCGTTGATGTTGTCATACTGGTTGTCCCAGCGCGTGCTGGGCGCAATCTCCGTCATGTCGGCCCACTATTTACCAAGATCTGCAAGAAAGATGTACAACTTCTCGATCAGAAAGCACCAAAGTTTGACAATTTACTCGTAGGTCAGCCACAGAAAAAAAGGCGCACATCCCATTTCGATTTCGCAGTGTGTAAGAACAAGAGATCAGAGATCAAAGAGCGCGCGATCCTGGTGCGCGTGATACTCGACTTCTTTTGAAATAGAAAGCGCACGATTCCCTGTCAGGCGGGTTGGCCCAGGGGAAGGACGCACACAAAATGTGAGTTTGTCTTCCCCAGCCAAGGTGATGGGGGTGGGGTGGCGGATGACCTGCTTGGCAGGACTACCACTGGGTGGGTCCACCCTCAACCCGAGCACCTGCACTGTCCAAATGCACTGGACTAGTGCACAACACCACCATGGTGATTGCATATAGCGCACGATTGAACGATTGGGATGGCGCATTTGTCAAGAATACGTCGCAACTGCAGGACAGCAGGGTCCTGTCAAACATTTGTTGGCTTCCCCACTCCACCTCAGCCTTTCTGAAGTTTCGAAGTTGGAAAGTTTGACAAAATCTGCAAATTTCCTGTCAGGCAATCTCACCCAATGTTTGGCAGAAAGGAACGTGCAGATTTTGGCCTTTGTTGAAAAATGGTGGCGGTGGTGGTTGGGGAGGGGGGGGGGCTGCTGGCTGGCTTGGGGCACAACCGCTGAACGTCCACCCCCCCCCCCCACACACACACACCTGTTGCCCCTCATCTTCAAAGTTGTACCTTCTTGGGCAAATCGGCAAGCCTCTTGCCCCGTCAGGCCGAATCTCGCCAACTTGCAGATTTGGGCCTGAGCTGAAAAATGCAGGGGTGCAACCCCGACATACCCTGACTGACACACTGTGCTCGAATCAGATATTCGCACACTCGCTCGACACGTCAGTGCAACAATTTGCCCATATTCGTACAGTGTCTGCAATGCGCAGGGAAGACTTCGTTGTTACGTTGGTTCATGTAATACGAGATCTGGCGAGTTAGTCTGTGGCACCGCAGTAATGAAGACGTTCTACACGTCACTCCCCCCATTCAAGCAAACAAAGTACAAGCACTGAGGTATCAGAGCATATCAATCGCTGTATGCTTCGAGTTTGTCTGAAATACGTAACGTTCATTTGAGTAGTGAAATTGCAAACAAACATTGCACCCAAAAGCCCAAGTCATGAACGGATACGCAATGCTTGCCAAGTCAGTGAGTGTTTCGACAGTCCTCTTGCGCATAAATTTTATGATCGAGTCAGGGAAGATGCACTCAATTCTGATCTTGCCCGGCGACCTTGGGCTTCAGCCAACAAATAACATTCTTCCGCAAGCATGTGGCAAATGATAATGCACGTTGTGCACAAAAAGCCCCTCTTCGAAAGACTATCAAGAATCTGAGGCAACAAGAACGTTCCATCTTTGTCGCACAACACAAGGCAATGAACACACGTACTGGCACGTTTGACAGCACGGGCTTGTGTTCAACCGAAACATTTGCTGACTTCTCCAACCACCGAACGTTTCCCAACACGAAATCTGTCCAGCAACCCCGGGCCTCCTGAAATGAGTGTGTAGCCTCATCCGATCCAGTTCGGGGCAGGGACAGGACGACAGACGTCAGTCTCGATCAGCGCCCAACCCTTGGGAAGCTCGAAACTTCACTTCAAAAACACACAAACGTGCCGCTGGGCGACCACCCTGAAAAATCAAACTGAAGTGTCTGATCAGGTAGGTCGGGAGTTTTTGTCCAAAACTGCTTGTTCTGGTGACAGCAGACTGTCCCAAAATTTTGCAGCAAATCAGCAGAAAGTGGGCGGAAGCCACTGAACATTCTTCCGAGGCGACAATTTCTATGGGCGTACAATCAGCACTCCACAGACACGTGAGTCACAAGTGAATTCTGTTTGTCATGCAGCTGCAACTGATCAAGCTGCCAGTCATTCATCATGATCGTGAAATCATGCGCGTATGTAAACATCCCAAGTTCACAGTTTACATGGTTTGCGTGCAGAAATAGAACAGTGAAAAATTGACTGAACTTGAACAGAATCAAAATGTGGAATTTGCTGTGCAAAATACTGACCTAGTTTTCCCTTTTTGTGCACAAATATCCGAGTCTAGACCAACTGACAAGCCGGTCACTGAGGCCAGACTGAATGTCGCCTGTCAGAACTCAGTTCTTCCAATTTTGATTTGAGTCATTTTGCAGCACTTTCATCATGAAAGAACACACGCGGTCCAAAGCTGCCTACAACACATCAGTTGTCAACAAAAACGCGGCCAAATCCCATTTCCAGGGCAGGGGGTCCGGAAGAAAAGTGCCAGCCGCCATCTTTAATCATGTTCAACAATTTAACGAAGCAAATATTCAGCTTGTGCAGCCTTTTGCTCAATGGATCGTCACTTACCTAAAATCTTGGATAATAGGCCTGTAATCCTTTCTGCTGCTGTGGTTAATCAACGATTTGCAGCGGTAAATCCGACAATAAACATGCACTCTACTCCACTGCAGTTCAGCGGTTGCCCGACGCGCGGTAACAAGGCCCCCAAAAAAAGTTCCCAAAACTTGTCTTCCTTTGTTTTGTGTCTTGCTTGGAATATCTCAGTAAGTTGACAAAAATATGACCCAAATGGGAATGTTTTGTTGCTTCAGCCCAAAAGTTCACATTATGATGCGACAGTGACAAGCGGTACTCGCGCAGTGATACACTTCATGACATCATTGGAAACAAGCCTAATTTCCAATTCAACGAAAAGTAGTTCAGACTGCAGCTGCCTCCAAGCATCGGCTTCATCAGTCAGGCGCGTCATCGCAAATACCACTGGAAGTTCAAGATCTTCAGCCCTTCGTACTCATCAGGCTTGGGCGCGTCAACGGAATCACGTGAACGTTCACGTGGAGTGAGGCCTCCAGCCGATCCAGGATCCTGGCAGGAGATATGATTATGGACTGGACACCTGAAGTCGCGGTGGAGGAAGAACCGACCGCGCCACATTGGGGGTTGGGAGGTGGGGGACAATTGTTGGGGTGACAAGTAAACCAGCTTCAGCTTGACGTATTTTTATTCTCGGGTAGCTATTTACACCTTTTTGGTTTGAAGCTGATTCTGGCAACAGCGTCATCCACTCTCGTTTTCAATTTTCGTCCCCAATAAATCTCTCAAATGCACAGATAAAAGTCGTTCACTGTTGCAACAAGTCCCGAAGTCGGCGAGCGACAAGTTCATTGCGAAAATAACCAGCAAAAATTCGTCGGTCTGACAAAGGCCAAAAACGTTTCTCGCCCTGTAACCAAGACTCGAGTGTGCTTCCTGTCCTTCAATTTGACAAACTGTCGTCATTTCGCGTCATTTCACTCAACCGAATGTTTGATCACATCATCATTCACCGTACTTGTTTCCATTCACCAGTCCTCCATGATAGGAAAATACAACCTCGATCTATTCTAAGAACCAGTCTGTAAACTCGAAATGAGAAAGATTTTCTTCTATTTTTAGTAACCGCCGGAAGGATTCTTTTCGTATCTGTTGTCTATTCTACAAGAATACAAATATGATTGATATGTTGTGATTCGGGGTCGATACAATTCGTACGCATACGCACAGATCAGATTGTCTTGGATTTTCAGCACAGAACTCTCTCCCATGTGCACCGCGAATTTATGCATACTGGCATTCAATTGCTCATCTGATGCTGCATAACATTTTTTCAACAGCTCAATTGCAGAACATATGCTGCTTGCGGCGAGCATCATACAAGATGACAAGGCGGGGAATGTCATAGCACTCACAAATGTGAAGACATCGGAACTTTGAGTCAAGGGACTCTGGCGGAATTTAACAAACACATGGGTCAGATTTGTATTGCAACAAAAGGTAAAAAGTCAGTGCGTCTTCAGCAGCTGAACTACAAAATGAGCAGTTCACATGAAACGACATGATGCAAAATGAAGACTGATGTAATGAAAATAATCAAACCGACAGGAGACAATCATTCTGAATTTGCTACAGTGAGGACTTTTCAAGTTTCTAAAACATCAGAAGTGGAATCTCGTCACAAAAAGCACACTTTCGTCCAAGTACCTTCCTTAGCGTAACATAAGAAAAGCAGTTCGCTGCATTTGACGTTTTGCCTCTGGGATGACAAGTGAAGCACCAATACATAAAGTTTCCTCGTATAAAAGTTTCGGTTGGCAATATTGTAGTGGGTTGGTCCCATAAGGCGCAGATGTTCAGTCGACGGGGCACACTTTTGGATCCTTGCAGCAATAGTAATGAACAACAACTCCGTTGGGGTATCTAGCAAATGCACTGAAACAACAAAACAACAACAGTGGAATTACCGGCAAATGAACCCAGCGATGACAGCTTGTAGCAGAATCAAACAAGAGCCTCAACACTGCACATATTTTAATCTCGAAAAATTTCCAGCCATGTTCCATAAATACTTCATCAACAAAACTATTTGCAGAGGGTCCATACAATTCAAAAGAAATTTATTCTCTCTTTATCTGCAGGCATGAAAGAAAAACGTGTGTGAACCCCTCTCTGCAAAGTGCGCTCATGCCGCGAAGTAGGCGCGCTCTTGGGTTTCTTTGTTCTCAAACATTCTCTCACCTGTTTCCGATCTTTTTCTTGCAAACTCGACACATCTTTTCGTCCGTTATGATGCATTTAATCCTGTGGTAAAACATTCTCTGCTCCTGGACCTGAAGAGTTTCGGCAAAGACACGAGATCAGGTCAGTGCTCAGTAGTCCCAATACAAATGACAACAGCGTGCGTCGGGACGTCCACACGTTCCCCTTTTCTCGACCCGACACTGAGACACAGAAGTTCGGAAGGGTGATCCTTCTTCCAACAAAGTGAAGTTCATTTATCACAGAACAAAATTGCGAGACACGACACTGTGCAGAACAACGAACTTTCGGGATTCTCGCGCCGCTTGCAGAAGCACAAAATCTGGAACGCCACTCTCATTTGTTCAGTCATTCAGGGAAGGAACCAACATGTGGTTGGAAATCAACAGCAAATCAAGCAAAATGAGAAAGGAAAACACATTCAGATTTAGTAGAATGTGTAGTTACCTACTTGCAGGTGCTCAGCATATAGAAGACTTCGCAAGACTTGGTTTTCTCGCTTGACAGTGGCCTTCCCTTCAAGAACATTTTCCAGGAAGGCCAAAACATCACGAACTTTCGTGTTGGCTGGGAGAAGTTCCAAAGCCTAAAACAGGAATTCTCTTTTGTCGTAACGTTCGCTTAATTAAAGCATCAGTGCGTAACAAAAGACGGGGATCGTGCTTCCATTGCAAGATTCGGGAACATCGTAAAGTTGAAGTGAAAGAGACACGTACCCGGGCAGTGTCGATTTGGCTGGCGTGTTCCTCCAACAAGTCGAGTGCAGCATCTTGCTGGGGTTCCGTAGGGCTGCTGTAAGAAGCTATCACTCCCAAAGATTTTGGGTCTGGAGGACTCAAGTACATCTTCAGCAAGTACAGGTACACCTGTGCAGGAAAAACAGCAAACTTTTCAAACATACATGCAAGACGGCAGAGGTTTTAACACCGGCGCGTCGCAACAGGCAGGCAGGTCCAGAGAAGGGGTTGGACCAACCTCTGAATTTTGAGGTGTCATCCAACACCCGGCCAAGAACACACCTGACCTTGAAGTGGGTCCTGCCCAGGCCACCACTGACGCTGAAGCTGGGAACTACCCGTCCAGGTACTTTTTCAGGAGGGGTTTGGGGAAGGACATATCACACTATCGAGGCAAGTGCCAGGGCAGCACCAACCTCACCTGTCTCGCAGGGCAACAATTTTGTGTAATTTCTGCTAGAAAACAATGTTCAGCAACTCACATCTCTGTAGCCTTCTCTGTCGGGATCATGCACTCTGGAACAGTAACTGAAACAAGAAAACCAAACAATGTTTACTGGAGCGCAGTGTTTGTACTTCGTTCCATACGTTCCCCTGAATGTCATACAAAATGAATTCTCACGAGCAATGAGGACGGGACATTACTGAGCTTGACTCACTCTTTGGCCATTTGATTGTCGTGCAGAACATACACGTAGATCGCCAACGCCTGCTCATGGCGACCCAGTCGTCCCAACAGTATAGCACGCTCTTCGAAAAAGCCTGAAGTAAATTCTCAATGTCATCACTGCCCAACACGATCTCGCACTTGCAGAACTTGTCACTTCATTGCCGGCATCTGTGACTAGATGTCAAAACTCACTGTCAAACGGAAAGTGAGCCAGAAGTCTTTCAGACACATAGCAGTTGGAAGTTTCCAGAAAGAAAATCAGCCTGTTTCTGAGCACTCCCAGCTCTCCTGGTTCCGAGCCTGCCTTCTGTGGTTTTTCACCTGTTGAGATGGCACAAGTTTGTCAAATATTTTTGTTCCAACGCGTTCTGTAAGCGCTGCCACAATCAAAAGGAATGCTGGCAAACACAATGGAAATTAGAAAAGAAACAGGCGTACCTTCAGGCAATGATTGCACGTATTCCTCCATGAGGGACATGACTTTGTCTTTGTACTGCAAGGCCAACAAGTTGTGGAATCCTGGATTCTCGTCGTGCCATTGGTGAATCACCGCGTCCTAACGAAGGAAAGGTTGCAATTCAAGTAGTGCGCACGAAAAACAAGTTACGTTTCTCTTTGAACACGCGTCCAAACGAACAAAGTGACACCCATACAAACCAATGTAACATACCAGGTATGGAATGACTAGATTTGGGGAAGTTTTTTCAAGGTAGTCCAGCACCTCCTCACGAGGCAAGCTCTCAACCTCTGGAATGTCCTCAGTGAATATCTGACGAAGGCAAAAAAGAAACGTATTGTGGTGTTCCAACCATGCAAGTGACTTCACGATGTGTCGAAAGAAACTCTGACCTTCAGTCCGTCTTCTGAATGAGCATTCAGCACCCACGTGGAATAATCAAAGATGAGATCCAAGTTTTCAGGCCCTGTTACAAAACACAAAATCCAGTTTACCGGCGTGATAATCAGCGTATCAATGCAACACTTGCTTTACAAATTTTGAGATTTTGAACTCGACTCACCAAGTCTCTGCAAGTACTCGACGGTTCTGTCATGTCCCTTCAGCGGGGAGTTGGGCTTCTGCGACTGCCTCAGCAAAAGGTCCAGTGCTAAACACAGAGCACGGGCAACACATGAACAACATCGGAATTTCCAACATCAACCGAGACAAATTTAGTCGCACGTGTCGACACGAACCCTTTTTGTGAAGTCCTTTCTTCTCATATAAAATTATGAGTTCCGAAAACTTCTGATACTTTTTGAGTACCCTTTCACTCTCCTCAATGTGACACAAGTTGTCTTTCAATCTCAACAGTGGAGCCACCAGAGCATCGTTGGTCTGCAAAAAATTTTCATGAAGAGAATGTGTTGGATCCAATCAATGGCTGCACAGAAACGAAACGGGTGTCGCAAAACGTGAAATGACAATTACTTGTAAATAGCACTTGAGTAAAGTGGTGTCGATGATTTGACTCAGCTGACGCTTCGATTTGATCGTCACGTTCCCTTCCACAATCGCCGACGAAACCATTTCTTTGTTCATGTCCATCATCAGCTCGTTCCGTTTCTGCCAACAGACATTTCATTTGTTTTGAAAGACATTCGCGCCTCAAAGGCAGAACAACAGAAGAATGTTGTTGTTAGATTTGGTACCTGAGTCAAGAACTCGATCAACGCCAAAAGACCTTTCTCCAGTTCTCCTCCTTCAAGTTCGGGAAGGCGATCCGGGTATTCGAGCTGATTTCTGAAGTCCTGAGGAAGCAGATTCGGGTACAGCCCAATTACGTGTGATGGGTCTGCAAAATAGAACAAGAAAATTGAAAATGTAGTTCCGAGACACTTGTTTGGTTCCTACGCGTTCGAGGCAGCAAAAACGTGGTGGTTGTGGAGTGGTTGAGGTGGGGCATTTGGGATGGTGGGTGCGAGGTGGGAATGTGGTGCTTCCCTTCTTTCGAAGAAGTGAACTGATCCTCACCTGTTCCTAAATCCGCGAATATTTTCAGCGACTCGTCGAACCGGTGTTGCGAAAAGAGAACAAAGGCGTACAGATTTCGGATCTGCTGTATCCGACTCTTCTTCTCCTGCTCCGGCTCGTTCGTCATGTTCTGTCATTGCAGACAACAATGCACGTGTAAGTTAGGACCCCAGATAAATACAGCGAAAGCTTGCTGCTTTTCAGTCTTGATGTCTTGACAGTCATTCGAGCAACAATTGCAACAATTCGAAGGCAGGAAAGTAAATGTTCGCTTTGGGAAGATTTGAGTACCGCTAAGTGCAGCGCCAGTTCGAACTCCTTGATCTGCAGTAGTTGTTTGATTTGTGCTGTGATGGGCATTGCTGCCAGTCTCCACACGTAGTACGTGGATGCCACGTACACTTGGTTGCTGCAAAAAGACGTCAAGTGATGATTTTTGTGAAGTCTCTCTCAACCCGAAAAACGGAACTGACGACCCCTGGCAATACTCACCTGCCTTGACAGATGAGTCTTGGTTTGGGCAATTCTATACTCTGTATGAGTAACCTTGGTTCTATGGTTCTGATCTCTACATACTTCGGTAATACTGCGATGATGTACGGTGGTTGATGAACTGAAAACGAGACATTCAAACGTGGGCAATTGTCGAATGTATTTAGAAAAGTTTCTCAACAAAAGAAAAAAATTCCACAGACAAGTTTTCGCTCACCATTGACTAGAGGAACGTCTGTCCATGTAAGGGCGTACTTCTGCGTCGGGTTACCCTCAGAGTCGATGAAGATTGTCATTTCATCTCGTCCCAACGCGAGTCGATCATCGATCATCTTCGTCACTGACGGTTCCAGCAGCTTTCCAGTTGGAAACAGCTCCTTGGTCGTCGCGGACTCGATCTATCAGGTTCAACACACGAACTTCAACGCCACATTCAAATTGCTGTTTGTCGGTGAGTGACGAAGACACCGAAACGATAGAAAGTTCTCACGTTGATGAGAAAGTAGTCTCGCTTGAATCCGACACACAGGGAGTCGTTGCACCAAGCTAAGGCTTTTGGCACATCGGGTACGTTGAGGTCAGTCTGCAAACAAGCAAGCCCACTGCCAGATGATGAAAAGTGCCCCAGTAGAAGAATTTGACGCATCAGATTACATTTCAATGCGAGCAACATGAACCTGAAGTTCGTGGAAATCACGGTTTTTCCAATAGTAGATCTGCAGTTTGCGCTTGACTGCAACGCACATCCTGAGAGTGTACTGCACATCACCGCTCAGCGAAGTTGTTTTCTGAAAATTTCGCAACAAAATAAACCTGTCGAGTTGTCAAGATTTTCAGAAATGAGGGAAACGAATTGATTCACAGAAGTACAACAACAGAACCATTTTTCCGCTCGTCTCTGAAAAGTTCACACAGCCCCAGAGTTAGTTTCTTTATGGGGGGGGGGGGTGCGGTTCTGTGAATAGGACAGCTGCACTGACTTGATCAGAATTGAACCGCGATGGACAAACAATCGGCGACTCCAATAATGAATCACATGAAACACAAAAGTGCGTAAGCAGCATTTGGAACAGTTCTCACAGCGACACACAGAGACAAGATACGTTTGATTGATCAAACACTGCAAAACTGACACTCGACGCAAAACTTATGCGCTACTGGTGTTGGTGCTGAGTAAGTGACTGGCCAGGATTTGTTCTTACCTTCAGGTCAATGGCAAACACTGAAGCTCCTCGAGTTCTGATGATGCTGGTGATCTGTGCATAGACTGTTAGATCGTGGACGCTCACCATGCCATCTGGAACAATGGAGTGAGGCGTGGGTGCGGCTGGAGAGCGTGCCGAAGAGCAGCTTGAGTCTGATAAGCATGCGCACTGGCACGCCCCGCTCTGGGCGCCAACCCCTGCAACCCCCAACAATACAACAGGCCATTAGGTATCTCTCACTGGCAGCACGAGCTAGCAACAACCAATAACAGCTAGCAAAGACTACACGGACTACCTAACATAACAGCTTGGCTTTGTACAAACAGGATCAAAGTTTCCCCATTTTTGCGCCATTTCCAAAAACTGGGACGGCAACAATTTTACCCGAGACCGCCAAAAATTTTGTCGCCAAACTGCTGAGTTGTTTTTTCTTGCCAAACGGTAGTCACAGTGCCTTCAGGAAAGAAGTCTTTGGGCTATTGTATTGGGGTTGCAACTGCAAGACAACTTGTTGAAACGAACACCCACAAAATAGAGATACATTGTGACATGTTGAACAGATCTCAGTCCACGAGGCTTCTCTGACAAGCACATCTGGGGCCGTCCATCCGAAGTAATGCAATTACACAAGAAAATTGTACACAAGTCGAAAGCAGTCAACGAAGGGAGCAGTGCAGCTTCACCGAACATGTTACATTTTGATTGATTATCTGCAGAGTACAGCTGGACATAAGATTTTAATGTGCATGTTTATGACGCATTTCAACAACAGTTTCTTCTGGCAAATCGCCGACATCTTGACGCACAAAGAAGACACTTGCATCATCGTTTGGTCCTCGGTGCATGAGTCCCACTCAGGCTGAATCAGTTTACCGTCCAAAATTTACGCGCCGGCGCTACTCATAACACTTCAGTTACTCACTGAGGCTCGAACAAACAACACATCAAACGAACATGGGTGGATGTTTCTAAAAGAGAATGAATGAAAACTGAAACGACACAAAAAACAACTCTGTCAGCTGAAACAGGAAAACTGCGTCTTCCATTTTCCACGGTCGAGAAAGGGTTCATTAGATATTAGTTTTGCTCAAGTACGACACTCTCCCAAATGCAGAAATTATCAAAAGACTGGTTCTGAAATGGGTAAATTTACTCTGTTCTGGTTTCTCTTTCGGTTTGCAAAGACACCATTGTGGCGAATTTGTACCAACGAAGAACAACAACGAAACCAAAGCTGATGGAACTTCAAAGCAAATCGTACACACGAGTCAGGATCTCAACAAACTGAAGTCTCTACCTGGCAACAGAGAAACCCAATGAACAGATGTGCAAAGGAAGTCCAATAACAATACAAATAAATGCTTTGAATTTTCGTGTGAACGTGGCAATGCAAATCAATCAAGATAAACACGCGAACGATAGTTTTGGGTGTTCAATTCGAAAGAGTCGGGAAAATATGTGCGGGCGACTCACCTGAGAGACTAATAAGGATATGGTATTCAGGCACGACTGCTAACTGAAATATGAAGAGAAAAGTAGCTGTGAGAGTTTTGAAACAAAGAACACGTTGTCAGCAACATCCCTCATTGGCAAGCCCTTTCAATTGCAAGCCTCAGAGCGCTGAAGTGCAAACAAAATTTCTTCGCATTGCTCACAAGCGTGCCTCCAATTCACCTGCCTCCAGATGAGTGGAAATACCTACTTGTATAATAGGCTTCTTTGAGAAAGACTTGTTGGAGCGTTCTAACGACACCTCGAATTTCGTCTCTCCCCTTCCTGCTCGCACGGTGTAGACAAGCAAATGGCCCTGCTTCGTTCCCACGAGTAGCGTGTCACCTGCAAATCAAAAATGCGTCCAACACAAACAATTGCATCACAATTCAGCACATTCTGAGATTGGCGCTGCTCCAGTTTCCAATGTCTGCATGCTGCCATGTGGAGTGACATGGGTACTACTCCCCAATTGGTCGTGTGCCAGGCGCCAGACGAGCCTGTTAAAAATGTTGTGGGGCAGCGGCCCCAAAGAGAAGTATCTCACAACGGCTTGCACCACCCGAGGGTCTCTCTTAGAGAGACCCTGCCTCTCTGCTTCTTCTGCGAGTTTTCGTTGGATGTTTTGCCTCAAAAATGA
>JAAUXT010073917.1_pt1 | contig 46749 bp, 52 predicted proteins | sample 7278171 | NCBI WGS metagenome assembly JAAUXT01 (sample SAMN14350112, study PRJNA611818) | marine sediment metagenome | isolation source: surface marine sediment (1.8m) | place: French Polynesia: Moorea | collected 2018-08
CAATTCTAAAATTTAGCCCAAGCGATTATCTACATTTTCTCTTAATATTCCCATCAGCAAATATCAACCGTTTCCGAGCTATAAAGCCATTTATGCAGCCATACCCAAATTTCACCATGTCGGCCATATTGGTTTTTTGCCCGTAAAAATACGTAAAAGCAAAAATTTGTTCTTTTGACACTTCGTGCATCAACTATAACCCGAAAGTGAATGAAAAAACCAAACATGACCAAAATTGAACAAATAGAACACTTTCAAACTCGCGTTCACAGATTTAGCCTTTTGATGCCTATAGGTACATACATAATGTATGGTACAAGGTTCAAATCACCTAAAAAGTGCCAAACAAACTGCCGAGACAACCCCCGTCCCCAAACTGGTAAGTTTTGCCGGTATTTCCTGGAGAAAGTTCACATCCACCAAAAGGAGTTGAGATCGATGTCCTTCCCTCGGGCCGATAGCAAAGATCGACTTCAACCTCACTGTAAGTGTGAATTCTCAGAAAAAACACTGTGATACAAAGGCTGTGAACTTGCAAACAAAATGCCTCAGAACAGTTCGAAACGGTTGTCTGAACGTCACAGTGAAAACAAACGAAGAAAGCTGCAATGAAAAAAGAATCCACTCACGCGGCGCTGTGTATCCTGCAGAACGGGTCAGAAATCTTTGAATGTTTGACACAGTTTGACGCACCCCACTTCATGAAAGTCATCCGCCAACATTCGCTCGGACTCGCACCCGCTCAACCACCATAAATTTGTCAGCTTCACCTTGTCATCACTCAAACACCTGCTGTGGCCACGGAGCAGCCCACCACTCACACTCACAGGCACTTCTGCATCATTCACGCACGGCGCACCCACCGTCTCCAAGGTAACACTTCAAAGACAAACAAGGCTACGCCGAGCACAACCAATTCAACACACCTCGTATCCACCGACCCTGACGACCACGTGTCCCGGACGGAACCTGTAGTCTGGATGGTCTTTGATGTCGTACACAGACACTTCCTCGATCTGTCCTGTCTGCTCCGGCCGAGTGCCCTTCCCAACCTGCACAAAACATTTTGAAAGGATATTTCACGGCACAAGACACGCAAGCCCGAGTTCTTCCCGTCAGCAGGAGGCTGTTCACAGACCTGGTAGGGTTTCATCCAGCGCACGAGGCAGCACCGTCCCCTGTGGTCCACCTTCTCCACCACACCGTAAGACGACTCGATACTCGCCAACTCTGCAACACAACATGATGCGTATTTCTACGGGTCAGCGGCACTCAATGTCAATTGGAACGCTTTCGAGACAGGGTCGGACTTGAAAACTACCAAACGAGGTGGCCTGTGTCGTGATGTTGGTCATGCTGGAAAGGCAAGTGTATTGTACATACCAGCCCAACCAAAGGCGAGATCAAGGAATGCGAAGGAGAAATAGAACAATCGATCAACTGAATAACAAAAGAAACACAGTCAAGGAAGAAGACCTGGCTACCTTCATCTGAAGATTTGTCATCTGTAGCATCTGACAAAATCACAAGCAACACCATGAAAGACAACATGTGCCACAACTTGGAAACCAAACAAACGAACTGCAAACACTCAACACCAAAATCAACCCGAAACAATGACATGCCGATCGCTTGAAGTGTCGAAAGACAACGCGACATATCACACAAAAACAAGTCCCTGAGCAGTGCAGACACAGGATGAGCCAGCACGCTCTCGTACACGGCCGCACATTCAGGAAAAGAGATGTAACCCTCTGATGTCCAAGCAACAAGTGTCTTCCAAGGGGGTAACGGACGAAAAAAAACAACAAAACTTGGCAACAATGCAACAATAAACCAAGAGGACATTTTTTGTTTGTTTCGGGGCAACCCCAGGGCGTCTCTCCACTGGATGCCCCCCGGGGGATTGTGCACTCCTGCGCGCTGCTTGAAACTTGCTACAGTCAGTTACAGGCGAAACCACCAGGATCAAGACTCTGCAATCGACACTGCACAAGGTTTGCAGGGCAGTTGTAACCGTTCCTTACCTGTGTTGCGAATTACAAAATCTCCAGGGAAGAATTCCAGCTCGTCCAAGTGGTGTATCGGATAGAGCTGGACAGAAGGTACGCTGCGCTCTACCACCCCGTCCTGCACGAACAAGATACCAGAGCTTTAAAAACAGCCCCCCCCCCGAGATTTTTGAAAATTTCGAGGTCGGTGCTGGAGCAAGAGCTACCAAATAGTAGACCCAGAGGTGCGCGATGAGAGATGCCTCACCTGCCACATGACGTCAATGGTGGAGAAAGTGTAAATTATCTCAACAGTGATGCGGTCGCCTGGTTTGTACAACTTCTGCACCTGCGCTTTCTTCATTTTACGACGGCCTTTCCTGCAGCAGAAACCATTCAAGTGTCTCAGGTCACCAAAGTTTAAGGGCAACCAAGAAGGAAAGGCGTCTTGAACTGACATCCCTTCCATCCTGAACAAACGGCCGTCGCACCTGTACTTCTTGCGGCGCAGTTTGTTTTGGAGAGACGCATCGCCTGCCGTCTTCTTCACGATGATTCGAGATTTCGTAGCTGACGAGTTCGAGCTGTTTGATTTTCCTGCAAAAGGCAAAATAATCACGCTTCGTCGTGTGTAATGACTCGGAAAAAACAGGTTCTCAAAGATACACAACTTTACAAACCGGAAGCTGTGGATTCTGCGTCTGACCCCGACTCCTCTTCGTCCTCATAGTCCGACTCATCACCTTCCGCCGGGCGACCTGGGTGCTCCTGACGATCTCCAGAAACCTCCCGATCTTCTTCGTCTGGTTTATTTCCAGGCTGTTTCTCTTCATTCTTCATGTCAGCACCCTGCGCGTCAAAACAGCCGTTCACCATATTGTTTCGACTGCCGCCACTGCCACTGTCCAACACGGACAAGAAATTCCAGATTCTTTTGTCACCTGCTGCTTGTTTCTGGACCCCTTGTTGTTGTGTTTCAGTATGTAATGTAGCACGGTCTTCTTGCTGTGTGGAACGATCTCCTCGATGGTGTCATTTTCCTGTATCACGTAGAAGTTCTTGTCTCCAATCTGTACGCTGCAGGATCCGAAACAGTCCAACTTCTTCAACCTACAGAAAATACCGCATTGCTCAACCGAACAACATCCAGGCGATGACTTGTTTCAGCACATTCAAATACACATACACATTCACGGGAACATGTTTGGGTGCACAACTAGTTTCACGTCATCAAGCTTGTCTCTTTTGCAATTACAAACAACCAAATCAGGCACAAAAGCGTCCTGCCGCCGAAAAGACAAACTTTTGTAGGGGAAGTCTCATCGACTGCTGATTTATCTGTCAAACCGGTCTACCTACCTGTCTATATCTTTGCCCAACGTGTTGTCTGGCGCACCCATGTGCTTCATTGGGTCCTCCGCTTTTGCGTAGCCGCGACACAACCAGTGAACATCAATACTTTTCGTCTCCGTCTGTCAAAGAAATTGTCTCTGTTGACACGTTGCGTCGTAATTAGATGTGCTTCTTTCACAGCAACGCTGACAACCTGCTCGACGTTCTTCATCAGATATTCGGTCAACTCACCTTCTGCACAGTGACTGTCACTGGTTTGTCAGGATTTTTCTTGGCCGCCGCAACAGAGTGTGCAGCTGTAGATTTGATCCAATTGGATTGTTCCAGCACTCCGAGTTTTCCACGGAGACGCTGACCCGGATAGTACTCCTTCATGAAGAACTCGCTGTCCTGCAAGAGAAGGAAATGACAGATGAACAAAGAGAATAAACACAGACCAAGCTTTTCCAGCTTCTTTCAAGTTGCTTTTCAAGCTTATCCAGTCTTCCGGCTTCTGACGGTGCCACGCCACACTGATCACACATGCATCTCGCGCCTGTAGCCTCTGCACCATTTGGCGATTATCATCAGAATGGTGAAACAGCTCCCACGCGCATGTTTCGCTTGTGTCATTCATGTTCTCCTTGCATACTGCCAACGGCTGCCATCCTATCAAGCCACAAACCCTGTCTCGCTTCTCGTTGAGGTCTTCGTATTCGTACAGCTCAACGAGGTACTTGTCATCATCCACCACGCAACTGAAAATGTCACGAAGACGTTGACAATGGTTGTGTTGACAGCATTTCAATGAGCAATTCAAACCAAAAATTGCACCTCGCTCCTCAATTTCTACACACCAGGCTCCATCAGGAAAAACGAGGAAAACTTGTTCGTTCGTGCATTCGATCTTCCCAACCCACGAGTCCAACGTCACGTCTCCAGGCTCAGGGTCCCAGAACTGAAGAACAGTTTTTGTGCCACAAACATTTTTGGGAATCTGAATCACAGAGGAGCGGGCATTCGACCGATGATGCAGAGCAAAGTTGCCATTTTGAGAAAGTGGACGTCAGCATGTTCGGGGTGCAACCCTGCGGAGAAAATGTGGACAAAGGAGAAATTCAAGACGACAATTTCTTGACACTGACCACGATCGGTGAGAGCAACCTGCTGTCGACGTCGCGTATCACTTTGTTTGTGCCGACAATCTGGACGTGACAGTTGACGTGCGTCGTCCTGACATAGCCACGCTGACTGTCCTCTCCCGCGATCAGACGTCGGACAACATCTCCAGGCATCAGCGACCTATCCAGCAACTTGACCTGGCAAGATAAGAATTGCACGGGTGTCATCACCCTTCACTGCCACTTGCTCTCAGATCACAACAGTGTGCCTGATACTCAGAAACGCGCTTTGTGTGTTGTTGTGAGAGATTTTTTTCTCCGGCCAGATCGATTGGTCATTGATCTGCGTCAAATTTCATTCAGATTCTGACATACGAAGTAGAGCCGAGAATTTTTTGCTTTTGACACCAAATAATCTCAATTGAAAGAACCACCCGGTTCCCTCCGCAACAATGTTTTGATCTATTCCCGCATCCTGCACAATGCATGGCAGTTAAATAGATTCTAAATTCATCTGCCATTGGCTGTTTCGAACGATCTCAGAACTTCTTCATGTTGGAGAGTCAGAACTGTCACCTGCGATTCATCCAGTTCCTCTTCAGCTCCATCTGGATGCCAAGCCACCCGAATCGACCCTTTCTTCAACTTAGGAAGGCAAGAGTACTCTTCCTCTTCATCGCTACTTGCGAATTCCGAGCTTTCCAACACAAGTCCACATTTCAGGGTTTTACCGTCGAAAATGGACACTTCGTCTTCTTCGAAGACACAAAAATCCGCCATCTTGTGGCCCGACGTAGATTTAACTCTGGAGACAACAACAGCTGGTGGAATACATTTGTACCCACGGCAAGAAAAAAATCCTGAATAAAATTCCAACCTTTCACATTCAAGGTTGCAGAAAATATTCTGAAACCAAGACGGATGAATAGTCTTGCAAAACAATAATTGCAAAATGCTGCACAGTATGAAGGAATTCAACCCTTTGTGCAACTGAAGCCTCTTGTTGGGATCAAGTGAACGGGACAACAAAAGAACAAATTTTGTGCGTGACCTTCACCTTTTGCTTTGGTGGCTGTGTTGACACTTTTGGAGTTTTAATATTGTCAACGTTGTAGAGAGATAAGAAATCTTCGATGCTTTTTGATACATATTTGACTTCCGAGACAGCAAATAATGTAATGGTTTGTCAACTTGACACCATAATCTCTCTGTGGAACACGCACATGTGTGTACAGACCACTGCTACAGTGTTCGATCAATCAACGTAACTAACTAACATGGCTTCCAGAGTTGTGTACCTTGGTATGGCTGGTCGAAAAGTGGTCAATTTGACCCAAAAGAACGCTGTTGTTTCAACCAGGAATTCGGCAGTATTCACAGGATCTGGTGCTGTCAAGCCAAAGCCTGAACAAATCAGATTTCCGGTTGTGAAAGTCCTCTGTGTCGCCATACCATTCCTGGTTGCTGGGGCCACAGTGAGCAAAAACGCAGCTGCGTTTCTCGAAGAGAATGACATTTTCGTTCCTGATGATGACGACGACTAGATCTCCAACCCAGTAACTGTTGTCCAACTGCGCAAACAAATTTTGTAAGTAGATGTAAGGGTTCACCCACGCTGCAAAAATGGTTCCTGTGAAATCACACAATGACTTTTCGAGACCTTTGGTCGAGAAAAAGAGTTGTGTGATTGAACATGAACCTTTTCTGCAGTGGGTGAACTCACTTCTACCACAATGAGGTCACGTATTGGAGGCTCTGTGACGGCAGCGTGGTAGAACAAGTGTAACCGCTTTGACCCTTGGTGACAAGATGAGAATGGCCAGACCAGGAGGGATATCCAGTTTGTTGTCTGGAAATCCAGTGTCAAGCGGAAGACTGCTTGTCGAACGGAGGGTCTCACGAATTAGTGGAAGTGAAATAAAATGGCAGTGCAAGAACAACTCAGGATGAGCCATGGACCGTCACGTGCGCGTTTCTTTATGGTTTGGAACACCACGCGACCTTTCACGACGTGCACTGTTCGTAGGCGTGACGTGTCCAGCAGACCAGTTCGTTCTGTTTGCAGGTTCAAACGCTCCGTGTCCACATCATGGAAAAGAGATTCGCAGCAATGAAGTTACGGTGGATCCACGATTTCGACCATTTGACTGTGTTTCTTTCGGTACAGCTATGGGCAATTGAATGATATTTGGCTTGTGCGCATTTGCCCAGCAAATGACGGCGGACAGTGGACCTCTTCACAGCTGTTGGAACTATCTGAGGTTTGCGTAGAGAACCAGGATGTGTGCAGCTACAGCTTCCCTATGCTTGCATTGAGTTCAATGGTTTTGCAAGAGATGTCGATCACGACCATCCCAATTTCGCCGGTGCCTCACGAGTGTTCCAGTCCAAGTCAGCCAACTTCACTGAAGCAAGAGGACAGACAAGACGCGCACAGTGGATCCACTGACCTCACTTTCTCCTTGCGATAAATTTGGTTGTTTGAAAAGCTCGCCATGTTAGGTAGTTTTATGATGGTTTTATTGTTTTTCTGTTGTGAACGGAATGGATCAAATCTGTCCCAATTCAAACCATGTTGACTTGCAAGGGAACAAGAACAGTTGACCGCAGTTCGAGCACACATTGTTACATTTTACTCCCAACAAGCGACACAGCTGTGTCTGGTTTCCGCACTTCTTCCGAGCGAACTGCGCGCCTAGCTAGAAGCTGTCTCTTGTCTTCATCCATCAGGATTTCTTGTTTCGAGTTCCATTTTGTCAAGACATCCATCAGGATTTCTTGTTTCGTGTTCCATTTTGTCAAGACATCGAATAAACTACGAGTATGAAACACAGACGGACGTGCTTTGTCAGCTTCTTAAATGACCAACATGTGCACAAACCGGGAAAATATTCACAAGAAACCACAACCGATCTGTGGCAGGTTTCCTGCGCAGCCGACGTGTGAGATCCGTAGAATTTATGCAGTTTCACACGACATGACTTTCACGATGCTCACTCAGTCTTGTGTTCGGCGAAACGACAGTCACTCCGCGGGGTCCAAAATCAATGGCATTTCTGCAGACCCGATCAAGTGATGAGTTTGGTGATCAGGAATCTTCCTTTTTCAAAACTTTGAGGAAACCTGCCGTTTGAGAGAAATACTTCTGATTGGCGTCGGCAACTCGTCGTTCCGCGGCTTGAGGATTCACGATCTCCAACCCTTGCAGTGGTGTAAATGCCACACTGGACGCTGTTCCAGACACCTGCTTTTTGACCGTCGTGCTGCCGCCCCAGACTTGCTGCTTCTGCAACTTTTGCTGCAAGCACAAGAAGTACAAAATGTGCGTGTTTGCGTTGGTGAGGTTGTTCGGAACACTTCACGATCTTTCAGGAAACGTGCTTTCAACAAGACATTTGTAGGGCGACAAAGGACCATACCTGAAGGGTTTTCGAGATTCTGGCCTTCGTTTTCGAGTCGACCGGTGGCCCACGGACACGACCAGATGCACCCTTCTTCAAGTTTCCCAAGCTGAAGCCAAGGTCTTCCTGATACGCGTCTTCCTCGATCTGCACAAGTATGAACTAATATTTCAGCAGGGGATCTTGTTGCTGCACAACGACATGTTTCCTCCATTTCTTTTCTTTTGATGTTGGTTTCGAGGTCAAAATTCCAGTTGCGCTTGCAATGCTCACGGTGACACTGAACACTTCGACGTTTTTGTATCCGAAGGTGAATTACTCTGCCTCTCACCTCGCCGAAGTTCATTCTGTTGGCTTGTTTGCGCATCTCTGTGAGGCCGAGTCTCTCCTTCATCTTCCTGTACCGACGGCCACCACGTTTCTTGCGGCCTGGGTCGATCGGCGCAGGCAAAGCTTTGATACTCTTCACAGGTGGAGGTTCCTGCCACTTGTCCAGTTTTCCTTCGATCTCAGCCAGCATTTGATCTCCAACCTAGAAATTGGTGGGACGAAATTTTTCTGACTGTTTCTCTTTGATCACCTCGAAAATTGTGAGATGAGGCAATTTGGTGAAAATGTTCACTTCGCAAAGTTGTTCACACGACTTGCAAATGTGTATTTCCAGATTGTACATGTGGACAGTCCTCGTACAGCAATTTTCCAAAAGAAAAAAGCAAAAAAAGCACTTTTGAAGAAAAAAAAGCACTTTTTGAAGAAAAAAAGCACTTTTTGGGAGCTTTCTATCATATGTATTCTGGTTTGGAATCAAGTCTTATTTCTAACTATTCTCTGATTATAGCTAAAATGTAATATATTTCTGCATACATTCCATAATTTAAAACTCCACCCTCTGAAGGCAGCCAAAATTGTCCATGATGCAGTGACCCTCACTATGTCATGGATAATTTTAGTAGTAGTGGGGGTCACATTGGCTTTTTTAGAACTGAGGGTTGTCCTCATTTTCCATGATATAGTGACTGCCCCCCTTTTGAGGTGTGTACAGACAGACAGACAGACAGATAGACAGACAGACAAAACAAATACCAACAACTTAAGTCATACTCACATGACTAAAAATAGCACCAAAAAATACCTCCAGGGAGGTTACGTGATTTGCATACACCTGGGGTGATTCAAAGGTCAACATTATCAGACAAGTAAAAAAAGGAACACAAATTAGAACATTTTTGGAAGATTAATTTGAACAAATTCCTTGCTGGCACATTATCCTTGACCAAAAACAAATCTACAGACCAAATATGAACACAATTGAGCACCATTTTTATGGAGAAACTGCTGTACATATGCTTTTGAAAGAGGCTGCCTTTTGTGTTTGCACTCGACCAGCACCCAGCCATGGCACAAATCACTGAAAAGCACTTTTTGAAACATAAAAAATTTCTGCAAAAATTCAAAGAAATGCATTTATATCCTTTTAAATTTTAGGTATTTCTTCTGTAGTATTTTACCTTTACTCTTATCAAGTGGTACAAAATACTTGAGAAATGTGTAACTGATATTTTATGAATTATTATCTCAAGGAAAGCTCTGATGTTTTTCAGTTGAAATACTAAAAGTGTACAAAAATTATTATTTTTATCATTATTTCTCCAAAATCAAGAAAAAAAAGCACTTCAAGGCCAAAAAAAAAACACAAAAAAGCACTAAAAAAAGCAGCTGGTCAAAAAAAAGCACAAAAAAGTGCTTTTTAAAAGCACTCTGTACGAGCACTGATGTGGATCATCCCACCCCCACCCAATTTAAAGTTCAAAACAGGCGACGCAAGATACCCTCAGAAACAAAATTCTGGGACTTCAGCCAGGATCACGACCCAACTCGGTTAGGAGAACCCGCTGAATGTTTTTTCTCGAAAACGGAGAGGAAACATCGTAATCTGCAAAATTTTCTCCAGATGCAAAAGCACCATTTTGAAGGTGCCAGAAGGCCACCTGCCCCCAAGGAATATTACAGAATGTTCCTCCCCCACTTCATTTTCTCTTTGAGTTTGATGATGGAAAATAAATTTGTCAAGACCTCAAAATACTCCGCGCTTGACTCATTGCAAGAAAAATCTAAAAATTTTCCAGTTGCTATTGTCAGAGGGTTGTTGGTTGACTGAAGGGTTACAGTGTTGGAGAGTCAAATTTCATATTTATGCAAAAAAGCAACCCGAATGAACGATCCGAACGAGTTCAAATCGCCGCGAGGCCCAAGGGCCCATTTGAAGGAGGTGTGTGTGGGCGGGGGGGGGATGTTGATCCTGCAGGGTGGTCTGACTGAAGGTGAATTTTCCTCGGCGAGCGTCTGTTGCAAACCGCAGTGAAGGTTGTTTCTTTTTTTTTTCTGCCAGAAACCAACAATCCCCCTTTCTCCCAGCAACCCCCCCCCCCCCGAGAAGTGCTTCTCATGCAATCGTCAAACCAGATAAAAGTGCCTGAAGGACACAGACACAGCACGCTAGAAACAACTTGCTGCCATCTGTGGTTTGAACACCGGAAGCGAGTGTCAACACAAAAGAAAACGGCTCCAAATGATGCTCCGACACCGCCCAAAATCTCAAACAGGGCAGTGGTTATTGTCCACACACAAAGGGATGCAACCACAGTGACTGCACTGACTCAAGAGCAATCAATTCTCACCTTCCCATCGACGCTGGAATGCTGCGCATCCACTCGCGCCGCCAAGGTTGACTTCGCCGCGACCAGGCGTGCTGCCTTTTTCCGCATCTCCTGTGAATCACCCAGACGACAATCGATCACTCGATGAAACAATCCAGAAATGGAAGGACCAACCAACTGGATTTGTTGGCATCAAACCAAATTGTTGACGACAGTTTTCGAACAATAAAGACAACAAAACCAACGTTTCGACTCATTTCCGGTAAATCTGATGATTCAGTTGAACGAAGTTGCCGTAAAGGTTTCACCGCTTCCAAAACTTCGCCTCAAATTCGATGCACTCTCACCGGAGGTAATTTCTGGACAAGGTCGCTGTGGTAGACGAAGCCAGTGTGTGGGATGATGCTCGTGCTCGAGAAACCCGACAGAGTCTTCTTCTGAGCACCCAAGATCAGAACGTTGCACGCAGGCATCTTGGACAGGTTTGTTAGGCCACCAGCCAGACCTGAAAACACGGTTTACGTTCCAAACTCCGTGAGGAAAATAGTTCCCAAACTGAGTTGGGTGATAAATCAAACAAACAGCCACGGGAAGTAACTGTATGTCAGCTGGAATCTGTTACGGTGACAAAGTACTGTATTTTTTTGACTCTGCCAACACGAAATAACACCGGAACACTGACCCATTAGTTTGGCAGCGATGGGCGCTCCGACGATGATGGACAGGTTGGGAGAGATGAGCGTCATGCGCGACTTGACGTACTCAAAGATGAGCTGTTTGTGCTTCGCCAGACGCACCGCCTGCAAAACACAAAACAATCGAAAGTATGAAGAAATACCTTCTGTTGTGCGAACGATCCACGAATCGAAAGAAAAGAAAACATGAGGGTTTTCACCATGTCGCAAGCCTCTGAGACTCTGTCCAATTCCTCCTGACTTAGTTCCGTCCTGCAAAGACCAAGGTGTAGTTCAACGTTCGAAGATAATATTGGAACAAATTGTCAGCTGGAGTGGAGAACGCACAACAGTGTGACCGTGAGAAAAATACCGGCAATAAAAAAACTTAGTCAGAACCCAATGTAACGGCCCGGCCAGGTCAATCACGACTCACCCCTGCGTGGTGGATGCTGTGACGCTAACAACCATGATGGTGGCCGGGTTGAGGATTTCCGCCAGAGTCTCGCTGCCTTTTGTCCGGTCGATTTTGTTGCCAAGTTCCTGTTCAGAAATGGGAAGTGCCCTTGATAAATACCGTACTGCAAGTACGAGTGATTATCCCTCGCAAGGAACAACACATTGATCAATTGGTGGGCTCACCTTGACGGTTTTCATGTATTCAAGCGGTGTCTGTACCAGTGACTCGAGTTCTGGGAAGCGTTTGTAGTAGTTGTCTCGCACGTACTTGTGAATTACATCTGCAACGTGAAAGTAAACAGTCAGAGAAGAACAACCAGTTGTTGTGACGCCACGGTGGAAGAGGAAAGAAAAATGTTCGAAATCAAACCAGCGCAAAACTTACTGATCTCGTTGTCTATTTCCACTGTGATGTTGTTTGCCTCAACAATCACTTCATACTCGGGATCTGCTTCCACGGGACCCACCACTGCAAAATACAATCGTACGCCCATTAGAAGCTCGTTTCCACGACCAGCGTTCCACACCATCAACAAATCTGTGATTGGTTTCCCTTCCACCCAAATTGCACACGCAGGCAAAGTTCCGACTTTCTCACCTTCTCTCTTCCCGGAGTCGGTTTGAAAATAGTCTATCTTCTGCAGAATGTCAGTCAACTGCAAATATGGCAACAAAATCTTGTTACGTCCAATTCGCTGAGAAAGGGACAGCCTCAGCTCAACCCCTGCGCCAAAAATGAAGTCGTTTCCAGATCTATGAAAAATCAACATCATACCTCTTCGCTGTCCAGCAGCTTGGCAATGTTTTTCACGGTGTGTTGTGATGTGTCCACAGCCATCGTGACGTCATCGAGAACGCCATCCGCCACATCCGCGGCCGGGTCGTCTTCCTCCTCGGCGTCCACGGCTTCCTCGCCAACATCTTCCAGGTCGGCAAGTAATTCATCCGCCAGAGACATTGCGGGTCCTTTCTCTTACTCCAAGCCAATTTCCTTCAGAATGAAATGGAGAAACTTGTACTTGCACCAAGAAAAACACGCGGTGGTGGATTCTGTATGGCAGAACAGTGTTCAACACAACAGTGTTCAAGTTCCCCAGAGCGGGGTAGCTTAAAGTCCTATTATCGCTCAGGCCAAACCGACCCTCACTGAGTGGCATCCAAATCGACATTGAACAACACTCACAGGAAGTCTGCAATGAGAGCCAGACTTACAGATAAACTCAAAGGCCTCAGTGATTTGAAATGTGCTTTCAGATTGCCACAAGTTTAGTTATAAAATGTTCCAAGCTTCATCGACTCAACGTCCACTCTGTTTACGGATAAGTTAGCATTTACGGATAGACTCTATACTTCTGTTCCGTCGTCTGTATGTTGTGATCACACGCTTGTGCTGAGTGCAAAATCCGACAGTACAATGTTCAACAACACACTCGCAGGAGATCTACTAAAAGCGATCAAGCGTCGTTTCAAAAGCGCTGATTTCAAGAAGGTGTTGTTGGCACTTTGATCAGTATAATTTTTATCCGTAATAGCCATAAAATTCACTGTTATCACGTGACAGGCAGCCATATCATCGGCCTGTTATGCTAAGCAAAAATGTTTGAACTTTGTTCGTTTTGCTGGATTTTTGGCCGTTAGCGACCGCGGATAGTCCAGTGGATATGGCTCGACCGGTTGAACGCTGGTTGCAAACGTTCATGTGCGGGCAGTACGCAGACGTGTTTGAGCGGTTCGGATACAAGACCCTGCAATCGGTGAGTGCAGCTCAAAAGTCAGAGGAAAGTCACCCTCTGTGCCCATCCCCCACCTTGATGCTGACAAGCCGTCCCGGGGTGAAAATATGACGTGCCATGTATTTACAGCGTGTTTGACGTCTCGGAAGGAGATGTATCCCAAATGGAGTGCGCCTCGTAGCTTCGAACTGGAACGGTGGATTTGCCGTTCGTTTGAAATTCACGTTGAATAGATTTGATGGAATTGAATCTCATTGACTGAAATATTTTGGAAGTTCAACACCACTTTGAAGCTGATGTGCTGATAGATATCGAAATCGAAGCGACCACATTCAAACCAGACTTTGACCTGTCTTGAATGAGTTCTGATGCGGCGTGGTTTTGTTGTCAGGTGTGCCAGCTGGACCCGCATCAACTCCGCACTATGGACGTGCTCCCGGAGCACGTCGAGAAAATAATGGAAAATGTGAGCGTGCTCAGGCAGTCCTACATGGGTAAGTGAGTTCCTGTCAGTTGTGCTCCTTGTCCGTGTGTTTGGTGTTTGTACTCCGGATTATTTTCAGTGTGGCGTCCAAAGACATCTCAGTATGGGACCCCCGCCCCCTTGGGTGCGGACCTAACCAGCCAAACGTGGGGGAGGGGGGTACCATGACGACCTCAGCACGGGCCCCCTACCTGGGTGCTACTCAAAGGGGGAGGATCTTGACAAGCTTGCAATGGACTCCCCCCCCCCCCTGCCTGCAAATCTGACCAGCCTGACTCCTGCCAAGACGGGGGGGGGGGAGGGCAAAACAAGTTCTTAGATGGCTGCCATCAACATGGCAACTTCAGAATTGGCTAGAACACAACCTGGGAACCCACATTTTGTGCTTATGAGCTTTTGGGGATGCCATCCCACAATATCTTCCGAGGGGTGACCATACTTTGGCAGCTCTATTCTGGGCTCCATTGTAATTGATGCAAAATACTGTGTAACTGTTTCAGACTGTGTGACTTTGTACTTACAGTGTGGGACAATATCATACACAAATGCTGCAGGCCTCAATTAAATCTGTTTTCCAAGACGGCCACCAAAGTATGATACCCACAAACGAACTTGACCAAGTGGTGCCCCCCCCCCCAACTGGCTACCCACAAACATACCCTGGATATATCAACGCCGACACAAACAGACAACACACACCGACTCAGTCTATCAGGGCCATGTTTCTGGCTGGACGCGTGTCTACACAGCGAAGTGTTCTTGTTTTTGTTTCGTTTTTTGTCGCGTGAAAAGTATTTCTTTTATGTTTGGTTGTTTCTTCGTTTGCTGCTTTGTGTTGCATAAACGTGCGTTGAAGAATTTACATTTGCCTTGGTTCTGTATTACGTATTTCTTCGGCGGAAAGCAGCTTCTTGCTCACCTGGAGTCAGTTTTAAACACTGACCGCTCCAAATTTGACCAATTACGGAGAATAAAATTTTGAACAACAATGGCTGTCAGATGTTGTCTAACAATTTAACATCCTCGTTGTGAATACGAGAACAAGAGACTGGTCCGAGGAAGAAATACGGATTATTTTGTCAAGTTTGTTTTGTTGCAATTTCCTTTTGAGTGTTGGCGCGCTGTATGTTTCAGCCGGAGGACCCGACATCAGGGGCGCATTTGGCGGTGGCGGAGGTGCCGTGGGGGTGGGTCCCGCGGGTATGGGCGCAGTAAGCATGGAACCTCAGGGGCGTTTGGGTCCACATTCACACTTTCCTCCACCAGCAGGGGTGATGGGTGGAGCTCCGCCCCCACCGGGTCCATTGGGCCCTGCATCTGTTCCCCGCTTCCGCCCTCACTCATCGGCATCTCCTGTGGGTTCACGGCTCAGGCCCGCTGACCACTCACCTGGTCAACAGCAGCTTGGGCCACCCGGGAGCCAGGGACCCCTCGGCCCCGCCTCTTCCGCGCTTGCATGTGTGGCCCGCCAGGCCTCGGCGCATGCGCCTGACCCAGGCCCGCTCCCACCCCTCCACCACCCCGCCAGGCCAGGTGTAGGTAAGTCGTTTGTAAAACAACCTCCTGGGTATTAGTGGTGGTGGCAGCCATTGGTTTTTCTCCCTGTCAAGAGTTTTGTGCAGCGTTGTCATGGCCATGGATCACTGGCGAGGTTCAGCACGGCTTAATTTTCACACGTGCTGAGCCCTAATTGCCAAATCGGTGGCACAGATGACCAAATTTGCCTCACGTGAGCAGTTTTGAACCAATAACAAGTAACCAGATAGTATCTGTGTCACCGATCGGGCAATTGGGGCACGTCGGAAAAGGAGCGGACGTATTTGCTGAACCTCCGTATTGTGGTCTGTCCATCGGCCCGCCCGGCCGCGACCAAACTTCCCACTGATGTCTGCTGTGCGGGGACTTTTTAAGCGTGTGGTCCCGAAGGGTCTCGACCACACGCTTAGTGTAATCACCATCAGTCTGTGTGTGTGTGTGTGTGTGTGTGTGTGTGTGTGTGTGTGTGTGTGTGTGCACAAATGTGGTCCCCAAAAGAGGTCCAAAAAAATTGGGACCACTTTTTCAGAAAATGGTTGCAAAATGATCAGTGGTCATCCCTGACCATTTTTGAAAAAGTGGTCCCTCCCCTGAAAGTGGTCCTAGAAAGTGGTCGTAAAATATGAGGACCACTTTTCCAGAAAATGGTTGCAAAATGATCAGTGAGAACTTGAAGGTATTTATGAACTGCGAACATTTTTATGGACCACACGCTTTTTATGCGTAGCATTCTTGTTGATGTGAACAGTTTTTCTTGTGTGCTCACCTCCTTGAGAAACTCGGGGAAGATCGGAGAAGGTTTTCAAGCGCGCGGTAACCCTGTCATATCCTCACCACGCGTTTCGTGCAATCACCCTTGGTGTGTATGTGTGTCTGTGTGTGTCCACTGTTAGGGGTCCGGCAATAGTGCCCACCTCTTGCTGAATCCCCTTCCCCTCACTGGATAGGTCAGGTCCGACCCTGGGCACTTGTGCTGGACCCCAGGTATCAATACCCAGGAGATCCAGCAAAGGCCAGATCCACACGCCCCGTCCACAGACAGGTTGGGTCTCACCATGGGTATCGATGCTGGACCCTTGGCAGGACTGCTGAACCCACCAGTCCGTGCGATGCCAAGGGGTCTGGCATGGGCACTGTCTGCAGGGGCTGGGTGGCTTTCCAGGCGTAGCCTTCTTCTTTCACATGGGAAGAGCGTTTGATCTGCCAGGCCTCCCCCTGAATTAGAAAGGTCTGCAGGATAATTTCAAAGTGGATGTTTGTGTCACTTGCTCACCGAAAGACGGGTATTCTCTCCAGACATTTTTGAAGTGATGTTAGTTTTGCATTTACTCACTTGGCCAAAGTCTGGACCTGCTTGTTGGGGTTCTTCAGTTTGGAAATTATTTCACCGCCAAAAGAATTTTTCCGAAGACTACTGTACATTTCTGTGTTCTGACACACACAAGACGCGCCCACGAAACAAGACGCGCCTTCCTTTCGTGTGAAAAAGTGAGTCACACAGACCACTGTCCTACACTCCGTGTGTTTTGCCAAAGTAAAACTGACGATGATGAACATCATTCTTCTCTTTGAAATGAACCAAAACTCGAGGAGAAAGACATGTTTTGTTGTGAACAAGTTTGACACCTATTTGAAAATTTTTGGGGTGTTAGGGTGTTGAATTTGGCTCAAATATTCCGATCAGTGCGCACGATCGCGATCGTTCGACCGCGCTGTTCTGTGGACATCGGGGGCCCGCGGTGCGCATAGTTGGGGAGGGGTCAATTTGTCTGAGACTGTTTGGTCTCTTTGGTTTGTTTTCTTTTCCAATTCTGCAGACTCCTCATTCTCCTTTGACAAAATGTATCTTCCCGCCAAAATGCTCACAGACTCTGTCTCGGCTGTTCATGAAATTAGTGTTTTTGACGGACTCGTAGAAATTTGGAAAATGATAGCCCTTTGAAGCTTTTCAATTTTTACCTTTCGTAGATCTGGACGGCAAACGTTCACATTTTGGTGGACTCTCACTTATCTGTTGAAAAAGAGAACGACGGGTGGTCTTCAGATCCCCATTTTTGTTCGAAACCAAGAGAACTTTGTTGTCAGTCAACGAGAACACTTCCGTCTGTCTGCACACAGAAGTGAAGCAGCACGAAAGCCAAATCTCTGTTTCAGGTGGGAATATTGGTGGTTTTGGCGACACGCGGAGTCCAGGGCCCGTCGTGTCTCCTGGCAACTACGGGGGAGACTCGAGGAACCAGGGACCCGTACTGGGAAATCAAGATCCTGCTTCCGCCAACAACCAACAAGGACCCATGTCCGGACATCAGGGTAACTTCAGAGATGCGCGAGCGCCAGGAGCCATGATGCAGCAGCGACCGGGCTTCATTGATGGGCGCAACAACTATGGCGGACCAGTGCTGCAGGTCAGTGTTTTGCATCTGGCAGTTAAGTCACTGCCCCCTGTCCCTCCATGTGTACCATCTCAGCCCAGATGTCCCATATTGCACCACATGATGTGGTGAAACACCACCATGCCAACACTGGGCATCTCGGCCTTGATGCCCTCCTGACCTCTTCGTGTCCTGTGTGGACCAACACCCCTACCCATCTGTGTGTACCACCTTTACACATTTGTCCCATTTCATATCGCCCCTTGCAGTCTCAGCCCCAGTGTCCTTGTCACACCGCATCCTTATCGGCTTGGAATTGAGACAGAGCCATGATCTTGTTAGACTCAAGATACTCCATGAAATGTTCATTTCTAAAGACATGTCTGCAACGCAAAATAATTCACATTTGCACAAAACACCAGGGATATCGCACCTGCAGTTGCCTTCAGCACTGCTTGTTATGTGTTCCTGTTGTTTCTGTGCCTCGTGCACATTCAATACTTTGTGTTCTTGTTTACGACCAAAAAAATCTTCGAGTTGAGCATGGGTAGATAGACTCTGTGGCTGACTGCATAAACAGTGGTTCAGTCGTGACTGCGTCAGCTGATTTTCGCCAGATCTTGTGATTGAACTGCGAACGAGTTCTCAATCACAACGATATGAAGCGTTGGAAAGGGGAGTTAGAGAAGGCTGGTGCGGCGGCAAATCAATGATTGCACCGAACCACCTTGCGCGCCATGGTGACGCTCGCGGAGCGGTGACGGCAGCGACAGAGCGAGCGATGCGATCAATGATGCACCGAGAAGCTCGGCGTCGCGAAAACGTGTTTGACTGAGAAGCAACTGCTCCCGAAAAGCGGCTAGAACACGCAAAACATCATGGTTATGCCAACACTCTCTGAAAAAAAAACCTGATCGCAAGAAGGAAGTGAACATCAACCACAATGTTCTCAATGTTCATTTCAAGCCCGCAGCCCAGTGCGTGTTGAGGTCTGTTCTCTTGTGTTCGACGCGCCATTTTGCGGACTTGCCGTGCCATTTGCAACGTTTTATGGGAGGGGAAAGTCTTGGGTTCGCAACGGTTTGTTTCAACGGAAGTGATCTCTACCCACGCAAAATGCACAGTATATTCGGCGTGTGTATTGCACCAAAAAAGATTGCAGGCAGTACAGACAGACCCACCCCCACCCCCAATTTTCAGAATTGGGCAACACCTTCAAGATTCCTGTCAGACAAAATTTTGGATGAGATTTTGCCTGCCAGGAAGTTGTACATTTTTCCGCTCGCTGGGGGCGCTGTGTATTGTTCTGGTGCTTTCTCGTCAGGTTTCAAGGGAACCCCCGCCCCCCTCAGCAGTAGCACAACCCCAAACCACCCATGCCCAGCAAGTGTCAGTGACTGTCAGGTGACATACCGGTACACATTTTACAATTTTGGATGACCTCGCCGGTCCTGGGACACCAAGCCAACTGGTGGCCAATATCCAAATGTTTCTCAATGTCAGGTGGCCTTCGCCCTGTCATACAATATTTAATATTGGGTGATATAAACTGTGAGGTGACATCCAAATTGTGTAATGATGTGTGACACACACCTCCTGGTCACGTGACGTTATATTGGGTGACATCACGAAACATGTAATTTTTCTCCAGCTTTTCTTCTGCGGCCGGCGTGCTGCTTCAAGTAGACTACTGTAGTGAATTTGGTTGTACGCGTGGGTGGTTTGCAAAACCACTTCAGGCAAAATAGGTAACAGGACAACTTTCCGGGCAGGTGGAATCTCATCAGAAGCCGTAGAAGCCACACTTTGGTAGTGATGAAATGGATGTGCCCGCTTACCCTGCAGTAAGGCACACTGAGCTTTTTGTTTCTCGTGTCAAATCAAGTTTTTCGTTCACTTTGTTTGCAGGGTCGGGGTGAACTACAGGGACCACCGTCCTTCCCTGGAAATTTTGGCAACCCGTCTGTTGGATATTTCAATCAGCCACAGCAGGGGGGCCGAATGATGGCAGCGCCACGGCAGCCCATGCCACCTCACATGGCCGGTGTGCAAAATGGACCACATCTGAATCCCCATCACAGGCAGAGTTATCCGGGTATGTGGGCACCACAACAGGGTATGCATCATCCAATGGACAACACGTTTGGAGGTGGTGCAGGCCAGTTCCAGCCAGGGCAAAGCTTGGGACACCCAGGTTCCCAAGGGGAACACGGACGACCACAGGAAGCTATGGCTCCTTCACAAGGACACCAGCAGCCGCAGGAGGGCATGGGACCACCTGCTGTACCTCGTCATCAGGGTCCTGAAGGAGGTGGACCCATGATGGTCCAGCGTCCGAGCGGGCCCACCCCTCCCAGTTACACTCAGAGTATGGGTGGAAACCAAGACATGAACCAAGTTCCAGGCCAGCCGGGATTGTTCAATCAAGGTGAAGGAATGCCTCCTGGACACATGCATCCTCATCTGAGAAACAGACCCCAAACTCCCCAACAGATTGCTGACAGCATTCTTCAGATGGCGTCCACCAATTACAACAACCCGAGTGCAGGAGGTCCAAGGTACAGACATACGGCTGCACGACAGCAGTCCAGTCCACAGCAGACAATGCAGATGAGTCCAACCATGTTCTCAAGTGGAAGCGGCGGGCTTCGACCCCAGACAGGCCACTTCGTCTACCCAAGCAACCCACCCAGCTGCGGCAGTCCAATGAGTCCAATGCAGCAGCCAGTGCAGAGCCCGGCATCAATGCACAGCAGTGCTTCCATGCCCAGCTCAAGTCCTGGACCCATGCGGAGCCCGGCTCCAACAAGCATGAGTGGTGCAGCGAACGCAACCAACCCGTCGCCAGGTGGTCAAGGCCCGAACCCGTCTCCAGCCAGCATGGGCCCGAATCCTTCCCCGGGTCTGCCAAACCTGCGATCTCCCACCACACCAAGTGGCATGCAACAACACCCCCAACCTCCAATCGGCAGTGCCACTTCAATGCGCTCCCCGGCGCACACACCGCAGAGTGCAGCCCACAGCGTGTCTCCCGTCCACCCAAGTGGGGCAAGTAGTCAAAGACAGCCTTCCCCTGCTCCCAGTGGAGGAGGTCCGTCGCTTTGCTCGCCAGCAAGCTCAACTGGCCCACCTCTGTGTTCTTCTGCCAATCAAACGTCCGGTGGACCGCACAGTGGGATGCTTGGTGGACATGCAAATCACATCCCGAATGGGCCACAGTCCAATCAAATGCGTGGCTGTACTCCGATGCATGGATCCGAACATCAGTTGCCAAATGGACCGCATCCGAACTTGGGTGGCCATATGAGCCAAATGCCCGACGGACCGGGTGGGATGCAGCATCAGTTCAACCCAAATGGCCCTGGCATGTGTCCGATGGGCGTCAGTTCCAATGCTGGAGGATATCCGATGTCCGGACCTCAGGGTATGCCGCACTTTCAAGGTTCAAATTCTAGTTGGGGAGGTCCAATGGCTCCAGGACCTATAGCAGGCCCACAATCAGGGCAGATGTTCGCACCTCATCCGCATAATGTGACCCAGCAGCTGCAGGATGGAACCAACAGCAGTACACCTTCCTTCCCGTCCCCATCTCCTTCGTCTTCTTACTCAAACACGAGCAGCAACACTCCTGGACCTTCCCATCGCCCTGCAGCCGGACCGAGTCAAACTCACCCCCTCAACAACCCTCTTCAGAGCTTGCAGAAATTAGTTATGCTTCCCGAAAGTCAAGTGGTGGACCCGAAAAGTGTTGTCAACGACGCTTGTCTTCCTGGCAACATGGAGTCTGGAGAAATGACCAATCCGGAAGTCGATTTGCAGCATCAAGGACCAGTCAATGTGACATCTTCGTTTGGTGATTTCAAGAATTCAGCGAACAGCAACGAAGTTTATCCCGGTATGCCCAATCCCGAGTCCTCTGACGTATTACGTGGACAGCCAATCCCGGCCACTCCGGGTATGAACAGTGCGGCCCCGTCCAGTGCGACGAACAACGAAGGCAACGCTTTGCTCAATTCGAATCCGAGTGATTTTGACTCTTCTGGTCACAGTGTAGCCCCCGAAAGTGCGTCGCCAGTGGGAAAGTCGCCAACGAAAAAGCGTGGACGCCGTAAACGGCGCAGTGACGACACCCCCAATGAAGAGGACGTGTTGAGAAGTTCGGGTACACACGTTGCGAACGGTTCGCTGCAGCAGATAGACAATGGAGATTTTGTATCGCGAGAAAGCAAGTCCCCACGCAAGATCCTGCAGACCGGAAACAGTCTGGCGGCCATCCTGAGTGATGAGTGCGAGACGACGGTGCAGGAGAACAACACAGGTGAGTGTTTGTCCGCGTGGAATGAACGGGCAAAGGCAACAGCCAACACAGTTGTGAACCAAATGTCAGGTGATCCTCCACCTGCCTCCTGGGGAGGACAGTTTGGTCAAAAACGTGGTTTCACCGTCAGGTTATCTTGGATATGCTCATCATGACTGTTCAGCTCCGCTCGTGTCCATACCGACAGATATTTCGACACCTGTGTGTGGCTGCTGCTCAGGCGAAACGCATGTCCGCACTGATAAGTGTTCTTGTTCTCATTGTTGACGTGGTCTATTCGTTGTCGACTCTGCTCCGAACAGATGGTGAGGGTGGGTACTTTGCAGTCGTTTCCACTTGGAGCTGTTCTGCTGTCCAAGTCTTGGTTTGTACGGGTATGTTTCGCTTCAACAGGTCCAACAGGTGAAGACCCGTCGCAGCAGCAGAACAGGGAAGAACCTGGCAACAACGGCTCGCAACATCAGGGCTGCAACGTTGCGGACTCAACTTGTGACGTCAATCAGTCAAAAAACTCCTATAGAGACGCTCGTAATAATACACACCATCAGGAGAGCGCGATCTTAGAACAACCAATCAAAATCTCGGATCAAGGAGTCAGCGTCAAGCAGGAGACCCCTGAAGGCGAGTCGAATCAGTGCACGAAAGCCCCCACTGCTGAACGCGAGCAATTGGGTGGTGAGGGAAACGCAAAAGTCAGTGATCAATGTTTTCCAAAAGGGAAAGACAAAAAAAGCATTTCAAAGAAGAAGACGAAGAAAAACAACGATGCAACAGAAGCTGACCCAAATGTACGTGAGGCAGATGTGAAAGATGCACTTCAAATCAAAGAAGAAAGGAAAGATGCGGTGGCTGCCACGCCCGCGGAAAAGGTCATCAACGAGGCCTATGGAAATATTTCATGTGAAGCCAAGCCTCACAAAACTGCGAAAAAACGAAAGAAGAAGAATGAAGCTGAATCGACAGAATCTGGAACCAATGGTGGTTGCATGAATGTTGGCGCTGGCACCCCACAGGAAGAAAATGATGACTTGCCGCACAAGCAAAAACGAGGCCGGAAAAAGAAGCAAAATATGAGCTCAGAAGATACAACGTCAAACGGAAACAGTGTAAATCTCGAAATCTTGACAAATCTGGGCATTTCAAGTAGTTGGAAAGACGCTGCGGACACTTTCACTCGTCAACCGAAACAGAAAAGTGGGACTTCAAGATGGAAGGGACTCTGCACTAGCACTAGCCCGACCTTGCCCGGAGGGTCTGTGTTTGACTTTCCAGGGGACGAACCCACTGAAGTGGTCTCGATTTGCGGTCCACGAAAACTGCACAAAAACGGTGTGGTGCCCGACCTGCAGGGTAAGGCTGACATGAGAACCGAGACGGCGAGAAAGTGTGTTGATGGTCAACCTCGAAAGAGGGAAGAGCAAACTGAAGTGAAAAAGGCACAAGTGAAAAAACACAAAAAACAATCTCGGGAACACAAGATTGAATCGGAAATCAGTGAATATCCTGCAAAGCAGTCAGCTGACTGCAGCTCCCGCAAACTCGAGAAAAGTAGTGCTCACAAGTCCCGGTCGAAAAGTCCAACTAAGCGAGCTCTTGAGAAAGAAAGGTGTCGGAACAACACACGCGAAACACAAGTGCAGGCAATGGGTGGCTCTTGTGAACACAACATGGTTGTTCAAGAGTTGTCCAGTCGAGGAGCCAGTGCAGGTGCAGTTTGTTCAAAACCCATGTCCGCAGGTGACAAAACGACGCCGCAGATGTGTGCATTGATTTCGAATTCCTCAAGCGACATCAAATCGAGTCCAGACGGCGAGAAGGACTCTTCGGAGACTCGAACAGGAGAAGTGAAGGGGTCCCCTCACAATGCGAAAGGTTCTCCAGACAACCACCAGATTGCTGATGTGAAAAAAAAAGCCTCCTCGTGCTCCCCTGGAAGTAAGACTTCAGGAGAAACGTCGAGCAGCGTGAGTGACGACAGTTTGGCACGAGACGAAGTGCCGTTGCTGACGGTGTCAGAAATGACGGACGGAACGAAGGACGTGCCGAAGAGGAAGCGACGAAAACGGAGGCCGTCGGGCGGAGCCGAATCCGCAACGAGCAGAGCGGCAGCATCGACCCATCGACCAGAAGAAATTTCGGTAAGTGGGCTGTCGAGAAGAAACCGAGGGCACGATTCAGTTTGATTCCACAGAAAAACCGAAATTGGCATTGGTACGAACCTTTGCTCTGTACGGGAATTTGGAATTGAGACTGATGAAACAACTGGATTCTGCTGGTACTTGCACCCAGTTCTGATTCAGCCAAGCAACGTCAACTGTTCGTTCGCACAAAACAGCAAGACCCGTTGACAAGGTTTTTCCGAGACTCGTTGAAACTCTGGTTTTCACTGGCACATCCATCAGAATGTAAACTTTCACTTCAGCCAAGAGAGGGAAGGCAATCGCAGTCAGCTGATCGGTCAGACGAGGGTTGTCCGCTGGACATGGAGGTGGAAACGATCGAGGAAATACAGCAGACGCAGCCACTCGCAGATGTGTCTTCGAGTAAGGCGTGTTTTCTGGTCACTGACAGTGAATATTGTGCATTTCCACAAACGTTTCACGAGGCAGAGACGACTTTTATCACTTGGCGGTCAAGACAACAAGATTTCGTCAGAAAATTTCGCACCCATTTTCTGTATGACTTCATCTTTTTGTCAGCCCCTCCGCGACGCCGCCGAAAACAGACGTTGATGCCAAACTTTGTCGGTCTTGACACACACTGGGGCGACAGCGACGATGAGCTCAGCGACGCCGAGTTTCGCTCCGACAGCGCTGACTTCCACTCGCCGCGAAGAGCTGGCAGTGGTTCCCGCGCGTCCAAATCCAAATCCAGTCGCCGAACGCCTGCAGCAGATGGTGGGAAACCCCGAGGGCAACAAACACCGCGGAAATCAGCGGCTGCGGCTGCTAGTGGTGCAGCTCGCAAGAGAAATCGGAGCGCATCGAAGTCAAGCGTCACGTCACGCAGTGCCACTCCAGTCAAAGGTCAGGATTCTGAATTGTTGCAAAAGATCTGTTTGCTTTCCTGTTGAATTCAGGTCGGGTACAATTTGTACACGAGATAATTTGTTCCTGTTCGTTATGCAGGTGGTGACACCCAGAGCAAGCCGGTGTTCGAACAGCTGACCATTGAAATTGAGCCCTGCCCGCCGTTTGCAACGTCCGCAGTTGGGGCGACAACGAAACGGGAAGAGTTGACTTCTCCAGACACGTCCGTGTCCAGTGTGGGGCACCGCACGCCGCAGGCAGCCTCGACGCCCAGCTCCGTTGAGCTGACCCACTCTCCACGAGCCGCGCAGAAGCCGAGCAAGAAACCACTCAAAAACCTGAGCAACACGAGCAATGCTGGGAAAAAGAAGAAAAGCAAAAAGGGGAAGAAATCGAGGAGACGAGGCGCGTCAATGTTGGACATGGACTCTGACAACGAGACCAAAGTCGGGCATCTTGACTTGGAGCGAGCGATCAAATTGGCCAAATCACAAGGAGGCAAGGTATGATCATTGCGAACTTCCTTGAAAGAAAGAACCACCACAATCGCTGTGTGGCATCCCAACAGACAAAATCACTGCCGAATTTCCTGATTAGTCGCGGGCTGGTGCAATCGCTATGGTGTGTGTGTGTGTGTGTGTGTGTGTGTGTGTGTGTGTGTGTGTGTGTGTGTGTACGTTCAAACAGGCCCCCTCTGACCCCCCATGACTCTCACACACTCGATAAGTGATCAGAATTTGTTCCTGGCATTGTGTGGTGACAATGCTGACCACGTGTTGCTCGCTGATCTTTGATCCCTTGTTCTGAAGAGCAGTCGCTGGTGGTGTGGTGGTTGTAGAGAACGCTCCAAAAATGTGTTGGACCTCAACATTGTCCTTTGCAACGTTGCTCCGGCTTGTGAATCAAGAAGTCCTGCATCTTCAGCACTCAGTGTTTTGCTTGTCTTCAGCTGCGGAAGCTGCGGAAGCCGGAAGGGTTGATTGGACCGGTTGTGCGACTGAAGGGTGACAAGGAAAACCCAACGTCCGTTGACATCGTCAACTCTCTGAACGGCAACGCGTCCGAGCGCGCGAGAGACGGGGCCGTCCGACGGGGCAGTGGAGGTGCGTATGTTGGAAGTGACAGGCTGTTGTCTGCTTTTCTGTGAAAGAGCAGTGGGCACACCCAGTTGCTTCATTTTCAAAAGCCACGTTACAGTTCACACTCTCTTCTTGCTGTTTTGTGTGTTGGGATACAAGAACCGGCAAGCGTTTTGAACACGTGCGATGCCAGATCGAGGATTCTGTTCTTGTGTGTTCCAGGTCGCAACGGCAATTCCCAACAGAGCGAGCGTCACGCCAACGCCGTCACCTTCCCCATGTCGGACACTGTCCCCTGGATCTGCGCGTTTTGTGGGAAAAGCACGAACTTCTCTACATTGGGTGAGCTCTGCTGAAGCATTGAGAAAATTCTGTCCTGTTGAAGGACTGAAATCTGTTAACAGGCCTTTCACACCTTGTTCCCGAGATGCTGATCTGCATTGATCTAAGTTCTTGTGAAGCTTTCTGATGTGTATCTTTGTCGTTGCACTCGAGGCAGATGTTCACTTGGCATTCTGTTTCTTTGGCACATGTGTGTATTCAGCGCCGGGGCATTATGTATGTCCTATCTTCCGCTCTTTGCAGGAGATCTTTTTGGGCCGTATTTCCTTGAGAACAACAGCAACTCAAGCGGAGTCACGTCAGCAACGAGTACTCTGACGTCTCCTGTCAACGGACCCAGTGCCACAGGAGGAGAGTCGTCAGAAGAAAATGAACAGGTCACTGCAGCAGAACAGCCCAAATGAATAAATTTGAGGGCATTTCTTGAACTGAAAGAGATGTCAGTGAAGAGTTTACCGTGTCCACCCGTGCCCCAGAATTGAGCACCAAAAGTAGGGATGCGTCTTGTACATGGGTATGAACAAACTGTTGCTTCTATGTGACCTGACACCAGAAAGTCAAGGTCAAGGGTGGGGTGCGTTTTGTGCTTCGGCGAGACCTTTCAGGGGTGAATACATGTTGTTTGCTCACAGGATTTTTTTTCCGCGCAGGTGTCGAGTCGGCGGAAGCGACGCAAGCTTCACGGTCGCAGCGTGTCGGGCGCGGCTGGGGCGGCGTCCTCGGGCGGCGGGCGGGAAAGCAAGCGGCGGCGCTGGGCGAGCAAGGAGGCCGTGCTGCACAGGTGAAGTTCACTGCAGAGACGACGCCGTGATCTCTTGGCCAAACGGCTCAGAGAATCACGCTTGGGAGGAGACAACAAAAGTCATTCAAACCACTCAAATTACGTTTGTGTTCGTTACCAGTGCTCTTGTCTCCCGACAGTCCAACGGGCAAGACGGCGCCGTGCACGTCTCCAGCGGCGGTGCCTCAAGAGGTGTGGTTTCACGAGGATTGCGTCACGTGGTGCCACGGTGTCTACCTCGCAGCCAATCAGGTGCACGGACTCGACGAAGCCATCGCCGTAGCCAAACAGACCGTGAGTGGAGAAGGTTTTCTATTTGGTCTCAGGGATCTTGTGGGCAAAAGCAGAAGCTCAACGGAAGTATCGGCCTCCCTGCCCTCCCAACGCCAGTGTGTACAGTGCTCCATACTTGTCACACATTTCAGGTGTGCAGTGTGTGCCGACACCACGGTGCGACTCTGGGCTGCTTCAGCAAGGGCTGTGGAGTCAAGTACCATTACATGTGTGCTGTGGAGAAAGGTGAGAGGAATTGGGACTTGATATTGTTCTTCAGGGTTTGTGTTCCTCGACACTTTGCGGTCGCGCACCAGAGCGGGTGTTGCACAGCGAGGATCTGTCTGAAATGATTCGTGTGTTGCGATGTTGATGGCGATGAACACGAGTGCGTGCAGCCACCAGCACTGGAACAGTGATTTCTGCAGTAAACCAAAGTACAGGATACACGTGCACATTCGCTTCGGGATGTGCAGGCTTTGAGCCGTTTGGTTATGGGTGAAGTAGACTTTAAAAATCGTTGCTGATTGTTGTGTGATTCTTTGGAATTGTCAAAAACAACCAGCACTGTGGCCATCATGGCGTGTGACTCAATTTCGTCCGATTGTTCTCGTTTTCAGATTGCAGTTTTGACGAAGAGAATTTCTCCTTGTTCTGTCCAAAACACAAGGTGAGAGGCAACATTGTATTTGGTTGGTTGGTTTGTATTCTGAAGCGCGTTTTTGAGCTGCACGTCTTTCTTCGGGTGATGTCATTTCTTTACTTACTGTTGACATCGACCCCTTCATGGCAGATAAAATTGCTGTTGTGGTGCCGCGCGTAACACCGACCTCAGACAGAATTTGTTTGGTACAAGTGTACGAAACCCTCATGTCAGGATCAACAAAAAATGTCGCCTCAAAGTGATTGGGAAAACTTTTTGTGCGTGTGTGACAATGAAATGGCCCAACACCCTGGTGAAACACGTGTCTCGTCATTTCATTGCACTGGGCGTCTTTGACGTGTGGTGTTCTTTTCTAATATGTGGATCATTGGAAACCCGTGTGTATTCCGACGTCCGCACAAAATGTGAAGTCGGAACGTACAGCTGTTTGTAATTCGGCCCAGATGTTTTCATTTTCTCACGCGTCATTGCAGGAGCGGAAGTTGAAGATGATGTCAACGGCGGAGCATGACTAGACCAACAGCGCCGAGCTTCATCATCGCAGTTGACGCTCAGATGAAGTCCACAGCCACGACGCTCAAGTTTTGTCAGCGATCGAACTCGGCCTCGACGCACCGAGGAGATTGCGTTTTGCGTCCATCGCGATCACTGCTGAGAAAAGGTTCACAGATCCTGTGTGTGCCTTCTCTGAAGCAGAATCGTCAACAAAACAAAATTTTTACACGCGCCAATGGGAGGAGGCTTGTCCACCAAATTTTCCAAATCAAAACTTGATTTTCCAATCCGGACCACAGAGGCGGACGCTTACGTGTCAGATATTTCCCCTCTCGTTTGCTCCCTGGTTAGAACTTTTCAGTGTGGAGAGAAACATTCACCGGCAAAAAGGGCCCCTCCCTCTGGTCAAAACATTTCAAACAGTGGAGACACTGCCGCCTGTATCGAGGGCCGCGGCAGGACGGGTGTCCACACTGGCGGGTATTCTTGCTGTTCGTGTTGTGTGTTTTTCTTGGTTTGTTTGCACACATTACCTGACCATCAATCCTTACACCCCGCAGAACACATTTCATTCACGCCACACACCAATTAGGTGTCTTTCTCGGAAGTCAGAAGCCATCTTCAGCACTGGAATTAGTTTTACATGACATTTCTTTCACACCGACGTGCCGGTTTGTCAGTTGTTCTTGTGTGTCAATTCAAGTTGTTTGCATTTCAGTGTCATGACCTTCGTGTTTCGTAGACAACGAAGTCAGTTTTGACGCTGTAGAGAATGGTTGTTGAGATTGCAGGTTTCGTGATGAAATTGTCGGAGGGTCAGGTTGAATGGCAACGGCACTTTTTGTCCGTCTTGAGAATTGCGGAGTTCGTTTACACACCAGTCTTCTTGACCGTCTGTCCCCTCCACATCTTCAGGTCCATTCTGGAGAACAGTGCTCTTATTTTCATCATTCCCACCAACAAGTTCGTGTCGAATGGCCAAATTCCGTCATTTCCGTTGCCGTCTGCAACGCTGGTCAAGTCGCGCGTCTTTGCTTTGTGACAAACGTTTCGTGTTCCCTCCAGATACATCCTCGAAACCAAACGCTGCAGCATCTCCACGAATGACCTTGTTCATTCTTGCCGGTCAGTTTGTCCATGTCAAGTGAGAATGTGTTCAGGGTGTGGATCCAGCAGTTCGTCGGTTCACCCGTTCTGGACAGTGCACACGAACAGCGACGTCGCGTGTGCGTCTGGGAGATTTCCCGCACAGCTGAATGTTTTGAGAACTGGCGCACAAAAACGAAACTCGGAACTTTTTGTTTGCACTTTGTTCACATGTTACAAATGCGTCATGTTTTGTACTCAAGTGGTTTTGCAGACACCTCGTGTCACGTTAGTTTGGACAAGAACACGGAACATTTTGTAGAAATTTTGTACATTTCTGTGCATAAACCGTTGGAAACATAACATAACAGAAATAAAGAACGTGCAATACTTGTAAACAACGTCTTTGATTGATGTTTCGATCGGTGACAGAGGAAAAACCTGGCATTTGCTGCCACCGCAAGCTCCTTCCCGAGACGTGCGCGTTCGCCTGTCCGCCCCTTTCTGAATTCAGAGCCGACACATCGTTCAGTTTTCGCCTGTACCATTGAGCCTCAGCTCCGACATTATCGGATCTCAACCCCAAGTCTTTGCACCGCTTCTTTCTCCACACGCTGATGCGTTTCGTTCACTTCCGCCTGCGTCAGCGCCCGCTCCATGTGACGGTAAACAATCCGGTAGCAATGGCTTGTTCGCTGGTGCTTTGGGTGGACAAACTCGTCTGAAACAAAACGAAAAACACGTCAGTGCATCTGTAATGAAATGACCAGACACCCGAACCAGGGGGTGAGTATATCAGGTTCACCTGAAATGTCCAGAACCCCCTGTCTGGGAAAAAACAAACCCGTGTCTCGTCATTTCGTTCCACCGGATCATCAAAATTACCCTACTTCGAGTTCCCAGTGCCCTCACGTATTGGCCACGTTCTTTGCACGCACCGATGAGCGAAACTCGCTGCACGGTGTCACCGCCGACGTCGCGCACCAAGTCGTAGAAGTCGCTGGACGAGAACGAGTCGTGCGGTTCAGGCAGCCAGAACGACATGTTGTTGGGACAGGGCGGGTGTCGACTGATTTCCTGCAAAGATGAGTGCAAATGCAGTTCGCAGGTGTTTCATCCATCAACTCATTACCTTGGCAAACGACGTCCGAACAGGCACATTCGCAACGTACAGATCGTTGTGTACAGCTTGAATTGTCACTTTTGCAGAAATAATTAGATTTCGACAACTGGTGTTGAAAAGCCAAGTCCACAAATTTTTGTCGTACTCACGTATGAATACTAGATTGCCCACTGACCTTGTACGTGACGGGCGTGTCAGGAGTAGGCACTTTGAATTGCTCGATGAATTCTGGATTTTGGCTCCACAACAGTCGGATGTCCGGGATGGAGTACAGCTTCATCGCGAGTCGGTCAAGTCCGAGTCCAAAGGCCCAGCCGACTTTGTTGCCGGCACCAGCTGAAACCAACAGTTGCATTTCCAATGCGAAGGGGCAACTGTTCGCACACTTCTGAGAAAGTTGTCCAATCATCCAAGAACCCCACCACCACCACCTTGCCGAGGCCAAAGATCGACTCATTGCAACTGCTACTCGTAGTTGAGATTTTTTCATACCGGCAAAACAAACCTTTCAACAAAAAGATGGTGGGATGGGGGGGGGGCTTGGAAATTTGTTATCACTGCGGAACACAAGAGATCGGAGAACAGAAATCGCGTTCGGTCGCGACTAATGCGGCCAGGCGGATAAGTCGAGGGGTGGGGACACCAGTTGGCATCACTGACACCCTGGCCAGCCAAGGTAGGTTGCAGGGGCTCGGTATCACTGATGCCAAGCCCCCTCAGGACCAACCTGGTCCACAACCTTTGTCGGCACACATAGAACACCAACACAGTGACCAATAGTTATTTTGCCCAAACCAATAGTTGCTTTGTCCAAACCAACTGTTGGTTTCACAGGGGTCTGGTCAGGGTAGCAAAGGGGTGGGCAGGACCCCGTGAAACCAATAGCTGGTTCAGGTAAACACCACAGAAAGGTAAAGCAACCATTGGTTTCATGACCAATAACATTTTTCATGGCAACAAAGAAAACCAACCATTGGTTTCACATGGGCCCCCTGCCCCCCCCCCCACCTCCCACGCCCCACGCCCGCTGCAAAACCAATCAAACACACAGGTGCGGCGCCCCATGGAGTCAAGCCGACGAAAAGACGGACACACCTGTTCTGAGTATCTGCTGCTCTATGATTCCACAGCCAAGAACTTCCATCCATTCCCCGTCGAAGAGGATCTCCAGCTCCCACGACGGGTGTGTGAATGGGAAATACACATCTTCTGTCACCCACCGGCACTGGACATCTGAAGCCAGAAACTGACAGTGGATCAAAAATGAACATGAACAAGGGAAGAGTTGATGGGATTCATAAATTTTGACACGTCCATTTCTGTCACATTTTGGTGTGGTTGACAAACAGCTTCACTTGAAATGTGCAGATCAAATCCTGAACACACAAGCAGCCAAACCATGAAAACCATTTTTCCTGAGGCAACTGCACGTGAACGATTCCTGAGAATCTGCAGCAATGTTTTGAACCTGTGGAGCCAGATTCCCACTCTGTCAGTCTTGAAACACACCTGAGTCAGTCTGGTGGCCTCCTTCATGTTACAGTAAGACTCAGCCAAAAAAAAAAAACCCACTGAATGGCAAGAGGTAAAAACCATTTCTTTAGAAGCTATCTGTGCGAGTGTACTAACAGGGGCAATGTTCCTCTTTTCCCCCAAAGAAGAAGGAAAATACGAACATATGGAAGGGAGACTTAAAGGAACACCGGAAGGCTTGCAGAATCTGTTTTTGACAGACCCATGAGGTAGCGTTGGTACGCAGTTATCACTGCCGATCTGGATTCAGTGTGTACGAGGCCTTACCTTTCCCAAACAGCGTCCGCGTGAGATCGAGCAGCGCTGATTTGAGGTCGTGTTCCAGGAGTTTGGCTGCCTCCATCGTGTGCTCCTCCTGTTTCTCACTCGTTCTTGAACCCGACTCCAACAGCGCCAGACCAGCCATCGGACCGTCCACCTTGCTGAACAACTGCCACGAGATACCACGCAAAGGGTGTCACTCGCTGATATTGTGGAGTGGTGACATGTACGGTCTTTAACAGACAGTCAGGACGTCTGGGTGGGCCAGACAAAGAAGTATTCAAATTGCCAAGACATGTTTGGAAGCTCATGGCACATCAAATTTGTATTTCTCAATGATATTTTTCTGACTGACCGCCTCTGAGTTCTCGATCCTCGATGGCTGGAGAGACTGACCTCGTATTCGGAGAAGAGCCTGACACCCTCGCACTGGTGGAAAACGGGGTAGTGGGAGGAGTCGATCGTGTCGCGCCTGTACACGTCGCCAAACACCAGGAAGCTGTCAAAACCCATTCGGATCAACTCCTCCTACAACCAGCAAAAAAATCTGTCCATCAAGACAGCAGAGCTTTGAACACAGGCGCGCAATATGTCGGCAGTAGCGGTCATCCGTGATCGACTCCGCGAAATTGCCAGAAATCATCGGGTTGGGGTGATCAATGAAAAATGTTCGTCTTGCTCGCCCTTGATCACAACCAGGTAGCTTCTTCTTGGGGGTGGGGCACTGTGATAGTGATGACCCCGCCCAATTGGCATGCCGACACCACGGAACAGACAGAGTATGACATCATATTTTAACATGTGATGTTTGGTGACAGCAAATTTTGGGATGTCACGTCACTTGGCGGGGGGGGGGGGGAGTCATTGAATATTTTGAGGTCACCTGGCATCACATTTTGAAAAGCGATCTTGTTTCGATTGATTTTATGTGTCAAGATGTTGTCATACCTGATGCGCAGACGTGTGCGCGCGAAGCAGGTGCGTCTCGTTGATATAATACGTGTCTCGAGGCGACCGACTCACATGGTCAGTGGGAACCAACAGCGAGTCAAAATTCTGCTGCGTCGTGACCACGGGCTTCAAACTGTCAAACATCGTGTAGATTGGGTTTCCTATACGATTCTTGTACCGCCCATAGAAGTGGTCTCTGATCCTTTGGTGGATGAGATTCAGAGGGTGATGTTTTTTTCGATGTAAGCTGCTTCCAAGTTTGTGCAGCACTGTCGAGGATATGTTGGTCCATGCATCTCTTGGATATCCCACACCGAATATGTTCAGTGTGCTTGGTTGGTCCGTTTGGGTTTGGTCTGGCTCTCCGCTTTTAGCTTCTGAAACAAGGAAGCAGAACTTTGATTGCAAGCTCGTCGCCTGGAAGGTGATCGCCACTGATGACCACTGAGAACTCATCGGTGGTCATTACCCTGATGACCACTACGAGGTAAAAGCGACTGAGAGACTGTTGGTAGCCTTGATGATCCCGGAGTAGCTGCCAGCACCTGAACCCTCCTCTGATCGGCAAATTGTTCAGCCAATCAGAGCAGAGGATTCCATGCATGAGGAGGAGGGACACAAAGGACTCAGAAAGGATTCAGGTGAGATCAACAATTCCACTTTCCTGCTCCAAGGCCTGGTGTGTGGAGGCATCTGGGTCACTATTTACAAGCAGATCCAACTGTGCGCAACCCACTTGAGAATGCCTCAGGCAACCACTTGACTTTGACAACAAGCAGGTTTGCAGAAGAGTATCCGACCACCTTCCCCAACGCACAACGCACCTCCCGAAGTACCGTCACTCTTTGAAGCGCCTCCCTGGCGAGCAGCGCAGTAAAACCTCAACTGCTGAAGCGGAGACCTCCTCCACAGTACATGGCACTGCCAATAAAATAACGAGGTTCCAAATTAACCCAGAGGAACACAAAATATCAAAACTTTGCACCTGACTCCAGTAAATTGGCGTTGTTTCCCCGGAAAAAAAACAAACGGGAGTTTGACATCGCTTTGGACACAAACACAGGAATTTGTACAGTGACAACACTGCTCGATACAGACCGTCCTGAACTGTTGTCCCCGTCCGCAGTGTCGCAGCACCCGGGAACTGACAGAAGCCCACTGCACGCGCACACCACCTCCCAACATTGCTGCGAACACACAACCAGAATCAGATTAATTCCTCGAAACGTTTGAGAAAACAGGCAAAATGCAAGAACCAGCACTAGCGAGGCAAAATCTGGTGATTCAAGCCTGGGTCGGCCGCTTGCCTTGATGTCAACATGACAACATGAGCACACGAAATTGCATCTAATATCGCCCACATGTGTGTCGCTGGATGCATAATTTTGGCCACTCATTGTTGGTTCGTCGTGCCAAAAATCGTATCAAACTTTCAAAAGTAAGCAAGTTCGATGTAAAAGGGGTGAAAATGTCTCAAGTGGCTCCGAAACGCGATTTAACAAAAATTTCTCACCTCTCCCGTCCTGCGCACAAAATCTTCCCTGTTGTGTTGGAGAGACTGAACGCTCCAGACCGCTGGTACTCGTAGCAGACGACAAGTTTGTGTGGTTCAAAAATCACAAAATCATAATCTGTCACACTATGTCTGATCGTTGCAAATCTGGATAAACGTGACAAACTTGACCGGGAAGCTGTCAACAGATACGCGACAGATTTGGCTCTTTCTTGCCATTCATTTGGTGACAGAGTCTCGTAGTCTATTGCTCGTGAAAGATTTGGAGCACAGACATGTTCGTGTTCACTGATCATTTTCCCTGAACCGGGTTGTAAACCTCATTGCTCACTGTGAACTTTGTATGTTTTCTTGCTTCAGATGGATCCTGATAAGAGGCGCAGACACCGTCGAGTTTTCCTGTCGCAGTGGCGCTCGGGGCGCCCGTGGCTCCAGACTTTTGTTGAGGACAACCGCGTTGTCACCATGGCGTGCAGTGTCTGTCGCCAACATCCGGTCAAACCGCCAGGGCCAGGTTTGATACAAGTCTCACAACATCGTTGCTGTGATATCTGAAATGACTGTCTGCCATCTCACCAAATCCCACAAAATTCTTTGGCAACGTGTTCAGTATTTCAAGTACTCGTAAGCCAAGAGACACATAAACTCGGCCAGCATCAGAGCCCTTGCCACTTCGGGTCTGAGAACCGTTGGCCCGTATCTCACGGGGTTGCACACCGTTGCACAACAGCAACTCTCGTTGATCGGAGCCTCAATTAAAGCTGACGACTTCATTGTTCGTTTGTTCGTTCCAGGGAAGCGCAGTGACTCGTTCGTGCGTGGTTCGTGCAACTTCCGGCTGGAAGCGATTCTCCGTCACGAGGCGTCCGCCACGCACCGCCTTGCGCAGCGAACTCATCAGCAACATACGTGCCCTGGTGAGTGGAGACACTTTGGATTGTGATGCCTGGAAGTTTCAAGAGTTCTCGTAGTCAAGTTGGTTGTGTGAAGCTGTTTGAAATATGCTTGCGTAGATCAGTCGGACGGTGAAATGAGTTCGGATCGAGATGGAACAACCGACGAAAGCGTGCAGAACACGCAAGTGACCAAGTTGCAGCTGACGCCGTTGGTGAGGAACGCGCACACGATCGCTGTGCGGGGTGAACCGCTCTCAACGTACACTTGGCTGTGCGAGCTCGACATGGCAAAAGGCAGGTTGACACAAAACGCCAATCTCAAGTTGATGTATTCTTCACTTGCCGTTGTGTCGCTTGTTGTTTTCTTGGCTTTTGCGAGTTCATGCTCAGAACACACCTTCCTCCTGCTTCCGGCGTTGTCTTGACTGACAATGTTTTTTCTTGAAGGATTGGAGATCAACCCTTCTTTTACAAACGAGCGCAACGCCAAGGAATTCATCCACTGCATTGCGCAAGCCGAAAGAGAGAAGGTTGTGACTTGATTGCTTCTTTTGCTCCTGATCTTTCCTGATCAAGCAAACGGAGGTGTATGATGTGTTTATTCAGTCTTGTACGGCTCCTTATTTGTGGTCTCGTGTTCTTACGAACTGTGGCAGGATTTCCATGTTGTCGTTGTTGTATTTGACACAGATTCAGGCAGCAGTTCAGCACTGCAGATTCGCCACTGTTCTGGTGTTGGCGAACACTTCCCAAGCGGAGGGAGGCAACGTTCAGCGCGGTCTTGAAGTTGGTGGGCGAGAGCTGTTGTTCTTGAGATGTGCGGCCCAAGGCGAGGTGACCACGTGGTTTGTGCACCATATGGAACCTCGCTGCTCGTCAAATAAAAAGGAACTTGGCTTGGACAAGACGGTGTCTATTGCCATGGGAATTCTGGACGTGCATTTCAGGAGGACGGATGACAACACGGATTCCTTGTACCACAAGCTGGTAAAGACGAGATGTTTGCGAACCTTCACAGCACGTCTTCTTGACAACTCAACTCGATTGCACAACGCGCTGCAAGGATTCCAACTGTCAGTGTTTCGGTCTTGTTTTGGTCACCACAGGTCGCTCTTCAAGACAACTTTAGAAATGATGTGCAGACGGAAATCACGCACAAGTTGAGGGACGCACTGGGCAGTCGTGCTCCGTGGATCCGTCATATCACTCAAGACACGCCCGCGGAGAACGCCGACAGCACGAATCACCAGGACATAAACTCGTACATGGAGCAAGCGGCCGTGATTGCAGACCTCACCGGGTGGCCTCGAAGACTCCAAAAGGATCCAGGTGTGAAAAGAGAACTTTCCTCGTCGCTAAAGTTACATTCATACAAGAATTGTGGTGATAGTTTCCTGAATTGAAATAGCAACAGAAATAATGAAGCGTGTTTGCGTCTTTTAGAGTTTGGAAACGTTTGCATGATGTCGTTGGTCAAACTGTTCCCAGCGTGTCCGGCTCTCTCCCGCGTGCGAAGTGCGCAGGTCGTGGAGGAGTGGCGCGCCTTCAAACTCCACTTGCGGAACAGGTGTCTCAGTTCGGCGAATTATCTGTTCTCTGTTGTGAACATTGCCAAAGGAAGCCCCAGAGCGTTGAATTTTTTGCCAGATTGAATTACCTCAACAGTGCAACAAAGTTTCTGCACTCTTCTGCACTGAAGATGTGTCCAGCATCAAGAATATCGACTCATTGGTGGATCCGCCAGTGGCTGATCCATTCAACCTGTAGCTTACCAAAAAAATTTGCATGTCTCCGAAGTCTTGTCCATCACGAAGACAAAAAGGATTCAAAACATTTGAACTGAGTTTGCAAGTCTGTGTGACCTGTGAACTCGACATCATCTATTTCAGCTTGGATGATCAATTCAACTGGTCTTGGCAAAAAATCCACGCAACCACCGGAAACCAATTTCCGAACGTCCTGTGTGTGTTGGATCTGGTTCTGACTCTTGCTCCGACGCGCTGCCCAATGACAGAGCGCGGTGAGTCTCAGATTCTCTGTTCCAAACAGAAAACGAATTGATTCACTTGGAAAAGAGTTGATACGAGTAGTTTCTTCACTTTGAAGATTCAACTTCTGATGTTGCACGACAGCGTGTACCACTGAATTTCCCTGTGTGTTCCTGTGCAGGAGCTGCGTTGTCCAGCGACATGAACTGCGGTCGGAACTGTGAACAGGACGCTTCCCTCAGAACAGCTGTTCTCACCATTCGGCTCCACTCATCGTCCATCTCTCAGTTCAATCCGGATAAAGCCCTGGAGTTGTGGGCACAACGCCAAAGAAGAACGACAGGTGGACCCCAGGAACAAGACAACTCAGTTCCGACAAACAAACGTTCAGAGAGAAAAACAATGAGAGAAAAACATGAGACGAAGGCGAGAGAAGAGACTGAGAGAGGCAGCAGAAAGACCAGCACTGAAAAAGAAGGAACTTTTGGTGATGTGGCTCGTGAGAGTCAACGTCGGGATGTTGCAGAGTCTTCCTCTGGGAAACAGGAAGACAGCGGCAAGTGCACTGTGACACAGAACTCGGAGAAAGTGCAGATTGACCAGAAACGCCACCAATGTCCGAAGTGTGAGAGATGCTTCGTGCAGAAAGTGCAACTCAAGTATCACCTCATGACGCATGCGCAGCAGTTCAGGTGAGAGTTGATGGTTTGTGGGTGGGGCTCGAGTTGCGCCAAGGACCAACGGTGGAAAACAGTCTTTGGAGATTTCTCGAGCTGCTTCTACTTTCCGCAATGTTTCAAGAACATTTTGACGTGTCAAGCTTTCTGCCGGTGACAAAACGTTTGCGGTGTGGACCTGATTTTGCTGAGCTCAGTCCGATTTCTGACTGATCGTTTTGCAGGTTTTACTGCGAGCGTTGTGGACGTGGTTTTCAAGTACATTGCTTGTTGGTTCGTCACGCGCTGCGGGTGCATTCGACTCATCGCCCGCATGCATGCGCACTGTGCGCTAAACGGTTCAAAACTTCGCGAGACCTTCGTGTACACAACAACAACGTGCACGACCCAAGCAGCAATGTTGTCTGCGCTACATGTGGTGAGAAGAACAATGATATTTCAAACAAACCATTGTTTTCGTTGAGTGGCAACACATTTTTGGTATATTTTGTCCTCACGGACTCCGTTTCACCTCCAGGTCGCACGTTCCGGAGCCCCATGCACCTCGCTGGTCACGTGCTCCGCTTTCACGCCCCGGAGCGCCTGCCGCTCGGGTGCCCGCAGTGTGAGCGGCGCTTCCGTCACGTCACGCTGCTCGCCGCGCACTTGCGTACGCACACCGGAGAGACGCCCTTCCAGTGCGACACGTGCGGTACGTGAACAGTTCGCGAACATCAGTACTTCAGTGAGAACCCTGAAATGGTATCGGTCCGAGTTCAGAAGCTCACAAGGAAGTAGGAACATGAAGAGAATACTCACACTGACAACACCCGATTTGTCACATTTGCCTCGGATGTGAAAATTGAAATCGTTTGTTTTCAAATAGATAATACGGAAAAAAATGTGCTATTTTCAGGAAGAATGTTCAAACAGAAAGGCCACCTGACTGCCCACAGACGAACTCACTCAGGGGAGCGGCCCTTCCGCTGCGAACGGTGTGGTGTCAGGTGAAACAAGTTTCACACGGAAACAAAATGAGATTGTTCTCGTACATTGACTCTGACGTGCTGCAGCTGTTTGTATCCTCGGTCAGATGTCTAGATGCTGTGGTCGCTTTGCTTGAACTCGGTAGTTGTTCACCGACCACCAGAAGCCAGAGGTGACTCACTGGCCTCAGTAGATATCTGCTTTCTTTCCAGATTCACGGTGTCCAGTTCGTTGCAGAAGCACATCAGATTCATCCACGAAGGACAAAAGTGCACAAAACCTGTATGCACAAAATCTGGGCCAAACAACGTTGCTGGAGTGTCTGATATATGTGACACAGTCGTGCAGCCTGCAGAAGAGGCCCCCAGTGTCCGAAAATAACAATGACTCAGGGGAAGTGGTGGGTATCCACTCAGTCCCGCTTTTTGCTGGTCAGAGGTTTCAGAGCTAAACGAACCTCAGGAAACCTTTTGGGTTTTTACTGTGCCGTGTGATCACAAACTGGTATCAGGTGGCGCAAACGTCGAGATATCAGGAAGCGCATTGCAGACAGAACTTCTGACCACCTGAACAACCGCCGTGATCTGGGAGAGGCAGAGGACGTGGCGACCTGCACACAGACCGCAAGTCTGTGCTCGAAGCGTGCCAGAAGTGATTGACAGCCTGTCCACCAGGAACATCACAAAATCCGTCAGCGGCAAAAACCTTCCCGTCGAAAACGATGTGGCCGCGACTGTCGGTGCGATGTCCGCCGTGCCAGCGAACACCAGTCATTTCCACTGAGAGGAAAGAAAGTGCAGAGCGGAACATGCGCAGAATAGTACTCACTGGCACTGCGACTTTTCAACACTTCTTGAGGCCTCACATCAGTCACTGGGATCCTGTGCTGACAGCAACCAGTTCCTGGGTCGGCGTTGGGCAGTCGGACACCGGTGCGGTTAGTGTGTTATTTTTTCATTCTTTACTCAGAGCAACTGACGTTTTCCGCACTGGCTTCGCTTTGCACGGGCGACACAGTTGGCCGGCGACAAGTCCAACGTGTCAGTGGTGGTTCCACAATGTCGTTTGGGATGGGTCCTACCCTCTGGAGTGAAGTCTCATGTTTTACCAATGAGCAACTTTGTTTTCGGAAATTTCGAAAAGATTCCCGTGAACAAATGGCCAGAGAATCGAGCAAACGCAATTCAGTGGACCAGGATCCTTTAGCAAAACCAGTCCACGACAGTTCCCGATGTGCCTCCTGGGTCAAGCTGGATCAGAATCTTTTGATCCCAATGAAATATTTTCTCCATAACGACCTCGCGAGTACCGTTATTTGTTTTGGAAGGGTTAAAGCTTGCAACAATACGAAAGTACACTGTTGACAAAAGAATAGACCAGAGCTCTGCCCAAGTTCAAGACAAAAATACGAGAAATAGCTTCTGGAAATTGGCGCAAGTAAGATGTCAGTCACAAAGAAGGCAGTCCTTTCGCCGGAAACCTCATTGATCCAACATCACGGAGTCAGTTCTGGCCGTTCTGCAGCAAAATGAAAATGTGGTCTTCAATCGTTTGTATCACCACTGCGGCCAAAACAAGCAAGGTATCGAAGTTCTGACACCATTAGTTATTCCATGAGACTCAAAGGTCCAGATGTACTGAATCCAGGATTACAAGTGGGAAGCCCAGAAAAATCATGACTTTTTGTGTTGCAGACCACAGTTTTTCAAATCTTTGACAGAGTGCAAATTGTGTTCAAGGGGTCAAGAAAATGAAATCCAACAATGTAACATCATTTATTCCCCGAAAAGTTCTTTCTCTGGACCCATTTCTGACTCCACAGCTCATTTGTACATGTTGAGCTGCCTTGCTGAGGTGAAGCGAAGCGTGTTTCCGATTTTTTCGTTGGCAAGCAATCTCTTGGACGCGTAGATCGAACACTTCCTCGAATATTTCTCCACGGGTTTTTACCAAGAACATCAAAATCAGAATTGTAGCAGTGTACTACTGAAACCAAAATTGAGTGAATGTCAAAGCATCGATGCGAGTACTGATGATGGTTTGAGAAGTTCTCAGCTCCAAAAATGGGTTAGATTCAGAAAAGTTGTCCAGAATGTGTGCAAGACGGCCAGTGCTACCAGGGCTTTTTGAATGAAGGGTGCGTGTCTGCACGGACAGTTGTTGTAGAGTTGGAGTGCCTTCGTGGGACCAGGGACAAAATTCGGATCAAAAAGAGTTGGAACGCAGGAAAGTTTGGCAGACGCTGAAAACAAGCGGGAGAGTCACCTTCAGCAGTTTGCCACCAAGGGCGAAGGCAACCCAAGTCTCGGATGTCCCTCCATCTGGCTTGGTGTACACATCTGCTTTCAAGATGATGTTGCAACGACTCAAGACACATTCATCCCAAAATTTCTTGAGACTGGCAGCCGAGTCCCCACTTTGAGAAATTCTACCAAAAACTTCGTATTGCCCCCAAAAAGTGAGTTTCTGCTCCATGAAAATGTCCAGACGTCTTGATTCATGTTACAGTTGCGTGCTGCTGTTGTGTGAATGTTCCTTTGACGCAGTGTGGGCGACTGTGAATTGAAAGAAGTGATTTCCATGTGAAAGCTCTTGTTTACACATTATGATTGCGATCTCGCCTCCTGCTCATTCAGTCGACCATCATCCCAGCTTCGCCCATTGGAAACAGCTTTACGCCTCCACTCTGTGAGAGCAGCTTTGTGAGTGGGTCTCTTCTGTGCATTTACGTGTCTGCAACTGGTCCCTGCTGTGTAGTCTTAAACTTGCCACACACGCTGCAGTTTGTTGTGGCTCAAAGGTAGCCTCTCCAGAACCACAGAGAATGTCACAAAAATTGTTTTGACAATTGTCTTGTTTGCTGCTATCTGCTTCGGGCCGCACTGTTCTTGTGCGATGGTGCATGGAGTACATCAAGACTCCGGTGTCCTCAGAACCTGAAGAACCAGAACAGTCAATTCACCTGAGCCGAATCTGAAGATTCACCAAGGTTGCCGCTTTGAAGCAATGTGTCAGGCGCTGTGAAGGACGAACTGGATCCACCTGGGACCAACCATCGAACCGAGAGCGGTCTTATTGCAATTTCTGTGAATTGCATTGAGGGAAGTTAGCAAGGTAAATCACTTTTTCTTCTTTTCACAGCCAAAGGGCAACACCAATTCAGGAAGACAGATTTGATGCAATTGAATTTTCCTTGGGCTATTCTGCGTCTGCTTTGTTTACCAATCGCTCAGACAACGAAATGTTCAGTCCTGACGTTTCAAATTGTCGATGTTTCGGCACGAAGCATTGGTGTCTGCAGGGTGATCAGCGTCTGAGGTCTGTGTGATTGCAAGCTGTGGCGATGTGTTCGGGACAAAAATGGATCGCTCTGAGCATCGAAAACTTTTGTTTCGTGTGAAGATCCCTGAGTGGTTCGCTTGCTTCCACCGTCTTTGTCCGAAGAGGTCAAAAACATTATGCGCATGAGACTGCCAGAGAAGACTTGTCGTGAGTTTTCAGATGTTTGTTGATCTTGAATCAGGCATTTTCTGTGAAACATACGCGTGCGCTTTGTTGTTTTCCCTCAACACATGAAAACATCATCTGCTGCAGGCAACTCTTGGAAACGCGTCTGTCATGCCTGAAAAATACTTCTCGAAAAGCTGCAGACTGCAAACACTTGGCTGTTGTTTTCTCCGGCCTGTTGGTCTCTTTGCGCTTCTTGTGGTTGGCCGAAGGTGAAGCTTAGTGCTTGTATCTTGTCGCACAGATCCTCACAACTCCTCCCCGTTCCAATCATGCCACGTGTCCAGTTCACACCCCTTGTGTGGAAAAGGGAATATGAGATTTGTTTCAAGATCTGTTCTGCCGGTGCGTAGGCGTCACCAAGTTCACGTCTGTCATCTGAAATGTTTCACTGCCTTTCACGACAACACCAGCGATACTTGATTCCATGCGATACTGAAGGCGTGTTCTGTCGTGTTCAGCACATTCTTGTGTGGCAAATTAGCGTCATCGCAAAATTGCTGGAACACACTCGTAAACGAAACAAAATAACAGAGGCTTTTTCATGACGTTAGTTCATTTTGACAGAGCTGAAATGTGATCCTGACTGCGTTTTTCATTTGAACAACGAAAGCATTGCAGCTGCTGCAGTTGGGGCCCACTGTTACCACAGAAGACTATTATCATACACACAGTTATCATATTAATATTTCATAATGCACTGTTCATTGTGAAGACATTTCTGATCCCAAAGGTTCTTTTTGAAGTTTGCTGCTGTTTGTTTTGCGCATGCAGACTAACGAATCCGAGCAATTGTATTTGGCGTTGCTGCACGCCAGAACACACTAACGCTTGACAAAGGTTTTCTCGGAATTCCAACGACAAATCTTCACCAGTGTACAATCACAGGCAACCGATGCAACCACTCAGGCTCAGTTTAAAGATGACATCGAGATTGAGTGGTGAACCCAGAACCTGAACAGTTGGATCAAAAAAGTTCTGAACTCCTGGTGACAATTTTTCTGAAGTTGAAGACGCTTTTGCGAACAGCGCTGGCTTTTGCTTGCGTGCATGTCTGTGCGCTGCAGCCATAAATCCTGGTCAGAGTGCGTCGAGGCACTGAAGAGGCTCCTAATGCTCGTGTGTAGATACAGCCAGGCGCAACAACCGAGGAACCCGCGCAATTACCTTTTGCAGGCGAACAACAAATTTGCAGTCACGGACTGTCAAAAAGTTTCAAGTGCGATACCACCACACTTTCAATTTCTTTCTGCACACAAGCTCGGTCAATTCGAAAAGACAATACCAGGCAATTTGTTATTTTCAAGGAAGTCAGTTCATGAATGCCGAAATCAGAATTAGCCGAGCACACATGGAAAATTTGTTCCAACACCTCTGCGTATTTGTGCACGTTGACAATAGGAATTTTCAGGGTTTTCTGAGGGCTGCATGTAACTTATTGACCTGATCGTCTCATTTTAGCGACATACGTACTTTCGATTGTTTTCAGGCCTGACCATGTTGTTCTCGCGGATGTACCTGTCGCCCTCTGTGGTCCACTTCCTGTACCACGGACCGCACGTCTTCTCGCAGCCGCAGCTCGACGCCCAGGTCCTCGACTCGTCTCTCTCGAAAATCCTCCAGAACGGCGACATGCCAAAGATCCAGGTGAGTTTCAGCTGGATTGTGCAGCTCCAGTTCTCAGTTGTGAAGAGTTGCCGATATTCAGTGAGGGAAAGAAATTCTTGACAAGCATCGTATACTCATTGACAGGTTGTGTCGAAGGACGGCCATTGGTTCACATTGAACAACTCGCAGCTGGAGCTGTGCAGGAGGCTGGAGGCGCACGGCACCTGTACCCGCGTCAAGGTGGACGTGGTGCCGCTCACTGAGGTGCCCGTCCAGCTGAGGAACATGATGGTCATCCCGCCACCACCTGCGGTCAGTGTTGGCCCAGGGTCTTCAGCAAGTTCACCTGCAGGCAGTGCCTCCTTGGGACTGTCTTTTCAAGAACCCGGCAGGTCCTGCTGTGCTTCTTCCGGGGTTGCGTCGAATTCGGCGAGTTCAGCTGCGGGAAGATCCCTCTCCACAACATCAAGTTGCCAAGAATCGGAGTCTTCTGTCTATTGTTCCCAAACGACAAGTTCATCTTCGCACACCAAATCCGCGTCCTCGCCCAGTCCATGCGGTTTTGCAATGTGTCAATCACAGAGCTCAAAATCCTGCTGCAACAATCCTCCTGGCTGCAGAAGTCCGGTCTCCTGCACCTGTGATGCGTCCGTTGCTGCTACGTACCGTGTGCTGTCGACTTCAATTTCCCAAACCTCACCCACAGAACCAAAGAAACCTCTTCAATCTCCTATTTCCCAAATCCCCGATGTCGCTTTCAGCGCGACTGCCACATCTACTTCTGTTTGTGGCCCCGTACCAACTCAAGTGACTGAGACACAGGACTCCAGTGACAGATGTTGTGGCGACGGACCGAGTTCCTTGAATTCACTGTCTTCCATGGAAAGTGCGTCAGCTGGTGCAAACATTTCTGCTGTCAGAGCAAGAGGCGATTTGACGACTTCTGGACCAGGTCCCGAAGCAGACTTGAGCTCAACTGGATTGTGCAGAACCCCAAGCAATGTAACTCTCCCGCCACCAACAAAAGCAACTTCAGACAAACCTGCAGAAAAACCGAAATCAAGTTTCCCTCGTCTCCAGCTCAAGAAACTGAAGCAGAGGCTGCAACACAAATCGCAACCCAAGGAGCCTGTGTTGGCGTCCGCGAACGCAGGAGTTTCAGTGGATGCGGACGGGTCCGGCGCTGTGTCGTCTGAAGCCGCGTCACCCACACGCAAGAGCAGACTGTCAGCGGTACTCAAAGGTAAGTTCCATATTCTTGCTTTCCGCCCGTGTTTGTTTTTTTTTTCGAAAGGCTGTCACACGAGCATCCAGGGTTACATTTTCAGATGGCTTTCAACTCTTGCTCATCAAAGTGCTTGTACATTTCTGTACATTGGATTGGGTTCCTTTGGCAGAGCGAAAAAAGAATCGAGCAAGAGACGACCTTCCTTGTTCTTTTTTCTTTGCCAAACAGGCGAAAGATTGGCTTCAAAGAACACGATGATTTATTTGCTTGCCGCAGCAGTACTGTAGCAAGCTGCAGCTGCCAGACTTGTCTCACAATGGATACATCCCACGATCTGATTAATGCGCTTTTAACAGTTTAATTAATGACCTCATCTGTATTCATAGTCTGCCGGTTTCCTTTACACTCTGCAAAGGAAGTTCTTCAATGAGCAGTTACCATCGCGTGTGACACGACCATTCCGTCTCGAACATGAACTGTTCTGGTTTTCTTCGTCCGTTCACTGGTGCATACGTCGTATTTGGCCATGTACGCGGTAAGAGCCATTGAAAGAGTTCCCGCTGGTTCCTGCCATTTTCTGTGTCTTACCGATCCATCGCAGTCGGTTGTAAGCTTTCCTTGCATCCGGAAATGAGAACATATAAAAACGATGTGCGCCTCTATTGCGTGGG